>ERZ772875.3272-NODE-3272-length-10198-cov-3.044859_pt1 | contig 10198 bp, 6 predicted proteins | sample MGYA00580585_ERZ772875 | MGnify/ENA primary metagenome ERZ772875 (study PRJEB29015, sample SAMEA2737736) | human gut metagenome | biome: human gut; feature: human-associated habitat; material: faeces | place: China | collected 2012 ... | reverse complement strand
TCCGAATGATATTATCGGTATCGACTGGTGAAGCTGCATATTACTGTCGATCAGTATCTTTGTCAGCTGGTCAAGCCCGATAAGTCCTGCGGCTGCCGCAAGAGCGATATATAGCATTAATTCCGATTCCTTTCGTTGTCCGGTATTTTTCTGACGTTATTTCAGTTATTATAATTACTTGTTCTTTCCGAACTCAAGCTCGGATGTGGGAGCGTTCTTTTCTTCCTTCTCGTTTTTAAGGCTGAAAAGCACAGATTCACCCGTTACCTTTTCTTCCGCCTTCTTTTCGGGAGCGGGAGCAGGCTTTGCTTCGGGAGCGGGCTTTGCCGGAGCAGGCGCAGGCTTTGCTTCAGGCGCAGGCTTTGCCGGAGCAGGAGCAGGCTTAGCTTCGGGAGCATGCTTCTTTGCAAATGCGCTGTCCTCAGGCTTTCTCGCCTCAACTTCCTTAACGGTATTTATCACGAACTCATTCTCGCAAGCCTTGGGCATAGCCTTTATATTCTCGATATGTGCGCTGTATGCGGCAAGAATCTTGTTTGTATAGTCCTGCACTTCTTTTCTTGTTCTCTGGAGAACAATCTGTTCTCTTTCGGTCTGCTGCATCATAATTGTGTGAATCTCGGCAGCCTTTGCATTGGCATCGTCAACGGTCTGCTTAGCTTTTGCGTTTGCTTCGGCAAGATTCTTCTCACCGAGCTCCTTCTTCTTTGCCGCAAGAGCGTCCGCATCCTTGATAGTCTTTTCAGCCTTTTCCTGAGCGTCTTTTCTTATCTTTTCGGCATCTTCCTTAGCCTCGTTCACTACAGCTATACCCTGCTTTTTCGCAATGAGCAGAGCATCTCTCAGAGCGTCCTCATCCTTACGGTACTCTCTTATTTTTTCCGCAAGAACCTCCAGCTTCTTTTCAAGCTCCTCGTTTTCATTCTGCAGTTTCTTGTATTCGATAGATACGTCCTTTAAGAAAGTATCTACCTCGGCGGCATCGTAACCGCCACGCTTAACCGTATCAAATTCTTTGGATACTATATCTTTAGCATTCACGGGAAAGTCCTCCTAAATGTACTCTAAATATATTTTTTAATCGTAATATGTATATTACCTTTTCTGCCTGTTTCACCGATACACTGCAATACGAACTTGCCTTTTCCTCTGACGGAAAATACATCGCCCTCGCTTAGCTGCTTTGACACATCGGTACATACCGTGCCGTTAAGCGTCACAAGCTGTGGTGTAATGTACTTTTCCACAGCACCTGTTCTTGACGTACAGGCGACGCATCTGACAATATTGTCAAGGCGCATTGAAGCTACCGAAAACCGCATCTCCTCATATTTTCTTGCGGGCAAAGTAAAACCTGCGGTAATGCCAATATCCACCTGCACTCCTACCCTGCCTATTTTCGTTATACTGTCTGAAATAAGCGGTGCTACCTTTTCGTAGACAAACACCGCCGCCTTCCCATCGGTAACGAAAATATCCCCGACAGTGTCACGCTCGATACCGAGCGCCATAAGCGAGCCCAGCACATCTCTGTGGGTCACGCTGTCCTCTTTTCTGAAGGTGAACGTCACCGCTTTTATCGGGAACTGTTCAGCCGTATTTTCATCGGACACAACAGCGTAGGATGTATCGGAAATCGCACTGCCGTCAAAATAATATGACGGAAAAAGCCCAAGACAGCATCTGAGCGGATCTGCATTTCCTGCGCCTGCACAAAGCAATGCCGTAAGCCCTTTCGGGATACCGACAGCTTTTATCTGTGCAAGCTCGCTTTCGGACAGAAAACGGGTAAAATACGGGCGGGATCTGTCAAGGCAGTCCCTCGCCGCATTTTGTATATCTTTGACAAGTTCACGGTCTGCCATATCAGTCCAGATCGTCGAAAATATCCTCGCCCGAAATGCTGCTGATTTCGTCTATGAATTCGCCTGAAATATCAACGTTATAAGGTGCGAGAACGTATGTTGTATCTGCGATCCTCTTTATCTCGCCGCCCGTTATGTAGCTTACACCGCCTAAGAAGTCGATGATACGGGTAGCTATATCCTTATTTGTGTTGTTGAGCATAAGGATAACCGTTGTCTTGTTCTTGTAAAGCTCTGCTATCTCGGCTGTATCGGACAGCTTCTTGGGTCTGTTTACAACAAGGTGCAGAGTTGTGCTTGCATTATAAGTGTATATCTTATTTGCGTTTGAAGCCTGTGACGAGCTGCGTGAAGGAGCCTCCTGCACAGGTTCTTCCTTTGCGGATTCAAGCTCGTTTGAGTAGCTCTCATCGTCATCTGATCCGCCCCATCTTCTGATTGAATTTTTAAGTCCTTCTAATGCGCTCATTGTTTGTTCCTCCGTTTTTATATTTTCGAATAATTTCTGTAGCCGAAAAGACCGCTGCCTATCCTGACTAACGTTGAGCCGTACTTTACGGCTGTTGCATAATCGCCCGACATACCCATTGACAGCGTATCCATGCCGGACAGGAAAGAATATTTCTGCTTTGAATTTTCAAAAAGCTCCTGCATTGACGCAAAATACTTTTCGTCGCAATTCACAGGCGGAATGGTCATAAGCCCTCTTATCCTGACGTTTTCAAGTCCGGATACAGCTTTTGCCGTTTCGATAAGCTCAGACGGTGCAATACCGCCCTTTGACTCCTCGCCGCCTATATTGATCTCAAGGAGTATGTCCTTTACAAGTCCGTGACTTCCTGCTCTGCGGTCTATCTCAGCCGCAAGCTCGACACTGTCGACCGAATGTATCATACTCACCTTATCAATTATATACTTTACTTTGTTTTTTTGCAAGCCCCCGATGAAGTGAATTTCGGATTTTTCCGAATAATTTTCGTATTTTCCGAGAAATTCCTGTACTCTGTTTTCACCCAGAAGGTCTATGCCAAGACTTTCGGCATAATTTATCTTTTCGCAGGGTACTGTTTTTGTGACCGCCATAATGCGAACCGTATCGCATCGTCCTGCTTTATCCATAGCTTCGGCTATGTTCTGTTTTACAGCCGTGTAATTGAGCTTTATATCCTCAAGCGTTGTTTCTTCGGCGGATTTAGAGATTCTTTCCGTCATAAAGATCCTTCCCTTCAACTATAACATCATCGTAAAGCGACAGATAGCCCGGTTGTCCCGAAGTATCACGGACAATGACATAATCCTCGCTTGAATATATGCGGTCTACCTGTACGAAGTAAGCCTGAGAGCCTTTTTTCACATAGACTCCGATGTTGTTTTCCTTGTCAAAATGGATAGCGGACGAAGCTATGCGTATACCGTTATAGCTGTCTACAAGCAGCTTGAACCTGCCGACTCTTGACGAGGCGATAACCGAATTCAGATCGTCTGCAGAGAATATCGCAACATAATCGTTGTCGTACTTTTCGACATTTTCGACCTTTGCGGTTATCTCCGTCTGGTCTGCGCCGAGTATCAGCCGTACATTTGTATTTTCCGTAAGTACAGCCGCCTGACCTTCTGTAAAGGTCGCCGCCAGCTTCCACTTATAATCGTCTATCATCTTGCCGATAATGTCGCCGGACGCTGTTGTAAGCTCGGGTGTCTTTACCGTTTCGGAAATTTCCGCAGGCGTTATACTGTCGATGTTATCGTATGTTATCTTGCTCTCGTACCCGTCGATGCTGCTTACGAAATAGCCTGTTTCATCAGCCGTGACCTGAACGGGCGAAGCCGAAATCCTGCCCTCAAGCGTCTTTATCTTTGAGTTGAGCGATGAAATCACCGATGAATAATCATTCACCTTGCCCTTGACCATATCACGCTTGCTCTGCAGGTTGAGCATTTCGTATTTAAGCTGTGAAACGGCAGTATAATCGCCGTTGTTTATAGCTGTTATCAGCTTGCTGTGCTTTTCTGTTATCAGCTTGTCAAAAGCCTCTATCTGAGAATTATCCGTACCGACAAGGCTCTGTGCGTCTGTCAGCGTGTCTATCCTCGTTTTCAGCTTATTTATATCCGCAGTAAGCGATATATCAGCCGCCGAGCCGTAAGCATTGGCTATAACGCTGTTCTTGCCGACCTTTGAGCCGTCCTCATGCTCATACTGTATCGTGCCGTTTATCTTACGGCTGACGGTATGCTCGTTTCGTGCGAACACCCCGTAAAACTCGATAGTATCCTGAGAATCGTACTTCAGCGCCACCTCTGTTTTATAGGAGTGGTCGTTTCCCGCAAAGAACTGACCTGCGATGGTCAAGAGCAGGAATACGGCAAGAACCACCGTTACAAGCTTTGTTGTTAACGTCCTGTCCATATACCCTTATTCTTTTACGTCTTCGCTGTCCGTCCTGTCGAATGCGTCAAGGATGGATACAGCTCTGAGAGGTGTTATTGTCGAGATAGCATGCTTGTATATCAGGTTCTGCTTTCCGTCTGTATCAAGGATGACAGTGTAATTGTCAAAACCTCTTACAAGTCCCTTGAACTGAAAGCCGTTTGTAATGTAGATAGTTACAGGTATCTTCTCTTTTCTCGCCTGATTTAAAAATACGTCCTGTAAATTGAGTTCCTTTGCCATTTTGATTACGTCCTTTCTTTTCTCCGCTTTTTTGCGGAACATAAAATAAAATAAAATCATAACTGTTTTTGTGATAAATCACAGCTACAGATAGCTTAACTTATATTGTAACACATATTGATTGAAAATTCCATAGCTTTATGGCAGTTTGGGGAGATTTTTTCGACAAGTGAGAATTTTACTTGCTTTTGTTTCTTACACTGCCGATATAATCTATTGCCTCGTCAACAATCTGCGAAAAGTTCTTTCCTCCGTCAGCCTTGATATAATGGATTCTTTCGTCACGGCGGAACCATGTAAGCTGACGCTTTGCATATTTTCTGGTTTCCTGCTTCAGCCGCTCTATGCAAGGTGTAAGCTCACTTTCGCCTTTAAGATACGGCATAAGCTCCTTATAGCCTATCGCCTGCGCCGCAGTGGGATAATCAGACTGTTTCATAAACTGCCTTGCCTCGTCTATAAGCCCTTCGGCAAGCATTATGTCAACACGTCTGTTTATGCGGTCGTACAGCGTTTCCCTGTCATAGTCAAGCTGTATCATACACGGCTCATACGGCGAAGGGGCAAGCCTTGAAAGGCGCTGTTGCTCGCTCATTGTCTTTCCCGTAGTCTTGTAGACCTCAAGTGCTCTTATTATCCTGTTGAGATTGTTCTCGTGGAGCTTTTCCGCCGTTTCGGAATCAATTTCACGGAGCATTCCGAGCAGAAAGCCGTTGCCCTTTTCCTGCGCCAGCTTACGCAGTTCGTCACGGTATGCGTAGTCGCACTCGGTTTCCTCAAAGCTGAGATTGTCGATAAGAGAGCTTATATAAAGTCCTGTGCCTCCGGTTATTATCGGAAGCTTTCCTCGTGCCGCTATATCTGCGATAATACCGTGTGCCGCCTTAACATAGTCGGCTACCGAAAAGCTGTCGTGAGGGTCGAGAAAATCCATAAGGTAATGCGGTATGCCCTGCTTTTCCTCCTCTGTGGGCTTTGCGGTGGCTATGTTCATACCTCTGTATATCTGCATTGAATCGGCTGAGATTATCTCACCCGAAAGCCTTTTTGCAAGCTCGACCGAGAGAGCGGTCTTGCCCGACGCTGTAGGTCCGCATACCACTACGATAAACTGTTTATCCATAACTCAACTCCTGTTGAAGAAGCGTTCTATCCTGTATTTTGAAAGCGAGGTCATAACCGGCCTGCCGTGCGGACAAAAACGTATTGTCCTGTCATTCATCACTCTGTCGGCAAGCGCCTGCAATTCGAGAATATCCGTATCATCGTGCGCCTTTATCGCCGACTTGCAAGCCATCGTATGAAGCATATCATCAAAGAGAGCGCCTTTCTGGTCGGTGGCAGTATTCATAAGCCGTTGTGCGACATCGGATACTATTTCCTGCGGCGAGCATTTCACTACGGACGGCATTGCGGTTATCTGCACTGTGCTGTCATCGCAGAAAACAAGCTCTATACCGCTTTGCTCCACATATTCGTAATACTCGTGCAGTGCCTCGTATTCTTCGGGCGACAGCTTAAGCTCAGTTTTGTCGATAAGAAGCTGTGAGGTGGTGATAAACTCCTCTTTCAGCTTTTCAAACCTGATACGTTCGTGGGCGGCGTGCTTGTCGATTATTATAAGCTCCTCGCCCGCCTCGCACAGTATATAGGTCTTTAAAAATTCTCCGATAACACGAACACTTGTTTTTTCGGGCTTCGGCTCGTCTATCCTTTCAACCGTTACCGGCTTTGCGTTTATAAATCTGAAGCCTTCGTCAGTTTGCGGTGCTGTTACGGGAATATCGTCCGTATCATCGTCAACGGTGACAACAACACTGCTGCTTACCGCCTTATATGACGGAATGTGCGGCTCTTTTGGCAAAGGTATTTCGTCAATAGCTTCACCTGTATTTTCTTCGGGCTTTGCGCTGTAGTCCGAGCGTGTGCTGTGCAGTGAAACGGGCTTTATTGTGCTGTCGCCGTATATTTTTTCAGCCTTTACCGTTTCGGTCGGTTCTTCGGGCTTTATATCAACGACCGGACGTTCCTCAGACAAAAGCGGAAGCGTTACGGGGATATGTGCGAGCGTCTGCTGTTCACGCTTTATTATTTCGGGGTTGTGCCTGAAATAATCGTCTGCGTTATCGTATTTCTTCGGTTTTTCAAGCTCTATCTGCCGTTTATCGTCTGCGGCGTTCACCAGTGCGTTCTTTACCGCAAAATACACAGCATCGAAAACAGGCTTTTCATAAGCAAAGCGTATCTCGGTCTTTGCGGGGTGTACGTTTACATCGACAGTTTCGGGAGAAAGCGATATGTTCAGTATGCAGGCAGGGAATTTTCCGACCATCATACTGTTACGGTATGCCTCCTCAAGCGCCGCCATACAGGTGGTGCTTTTTATATATCTTGTGTTCACGAAAAACGTCTGCATACTTCTGCTGTTACGGCAGAAAAGCGGAGATGAAACATAACCGCTTACATCTATGCCGTTAAGCGAAAAGTCAACGGGAATAAGGCTGTCGGCAAACTGTCTGCCAAATACCGCCTTTGCCGCAGATAAGAGCGAACCATCACCCGATGTCATTCTGACGCTTTTGTTATCTCTTATGAATCTGAAGGAAATATCGGGATGGGAAAGGGCAAGTCTGTCGACCGTCGCCGCTATGAAATTGCCCTCGGATATGTCTTTTTTTAGGAATTTAAGTCGTGCGGGAGTGTTGTAGAAAAGCTCCTTTATCACGATAGTCGTGCCTGTGGGACAGCCGCAGGATTCGTGTTCCTTTTCCTCGCCGCCTTCGATAATGTAACGTCCGCCGAGTTCATCGCCGTCCTGCCGTGACATCATCTCTATCTTTGCGACCGCCGCAACGGACGCTAACGCTTCTCCTCTGAAGCCCATCGTCATTATGCCTGTAAGGTCGTCGCCTGTGCGAATCTTGCTTGTGGCATGACGGAGAAAGGCTGTCGGCATCTGTTCGTAAGCTATGCCGCAACCGTCGTCCGTTATACGCATATAGCTGATACCGCCGTGTTTTATCTCAACGGTGATATGCCGTGCGCCTGCGTCTATTGAATTTTCCACAAGCTCCTTTATTACGGAGGACGGGCGTTCTATGACCTCGCCTGCCGCAATAAGCTCCGCTACGCTTTTATCAAGCAGTCTGATTTCGGGCATTGATTTTCCTTTTCTTTATAACATTGCTTTTAGTTCTTCAAGCTTTGCGTAAGCCTCTCTCGGCGTCATATCGTCAAGGTCGAGGTTTTTTATCTCGGCTATAACGTTCTGCCTGCCTGTTGCCTCAAAGTCTATCTGGCTTTCGGATTCCTCCTCGGCTCTGAGTTCAAGCTCACGCTGTATTTTCGGTGCTTTTTCAAGTTCGGCAAGAAGCTGTTTTGCTCTGTCTGTGACTTTCTTCGGAAGTCCTGCAAGGCGTGCGACCTCTATGCCGTAGCTGTCGTCCGTGCCGCCCTCGACTATCTTGTGCAGGAACTTTATATCCTCGCCGCTTCGCTTTACCTTTACGCTGTAGTTGCGCACACCGTCAAGCTCGTTTTCAAGCGAAATAAGCTCATGGTAATGCGTTGCGAAAAGCGTCTTGCAGCCGATAGCCTTTGAGCTTATGTACTCGGCTACCGCTTTTGCTATCGATACGCCGTCGTAGGTCGATGTTCCTCTGCCGATCTCGTCAAGGATAACGAGCGAGTTTCTGGTCGCTTCGTTAAGGATAGTTGCAACCTCGGTCATCTCGACCATAAAGGTGGACTGACCTGCGGACAAATCATCGCTTGCACCGACACGGGTGAATATCCTGTCCACTACTCCGAGTCTTGCGTAGCTTGCAGGCACAAAGCAGCCTATCTGCGCCATAAGGACTATCACGGCTACCTGCCGCATAAACGTGGATTTACCCGACATATTCGGGCCTGTGATTATCATCAGGCGGTTGCTTTTAACATCAAGGTAAACGTCATTCGGGGTGAAAAGTATCTCGTTGACCATCTTCTCAACAACGGGGTGTCTTCCGTCCTTTATCTCTATGACGCTGTCATTTGCCATCATCGGACGGCAGTAGTTGTTTTCTATAGATACAACGGCGTAACTGCACAGCACATCAAGCGCCGCTACAGATTCGGCGGTCTGCTGGATAAGGTCGAGCCGCTGTGCGATAAATTCACGCACCTCGGCAAATATCGCCGCCTCGAGTGCAAGTATCTTATCGTTTGCGCCGAGTATCTCGTTTTCTATCTTCTTAAGCTCATCGGTAATGTATCTCTCGCCGTTTGTGAGCGTCTGCTTTCTTACATATCTGTCGGGCACCATCGACACGTTGCCCTTTGAAACCTCGATATAATAGCCGAACACACGGTTATAGCCGACACGCAGATTCTTTATGCCGGTAGCCTCTTTTTCCTGCTGTTCTATCTGAGCGAGCAGATCCTTGCCGCCGCCTGTGATATTTCTCAGGCGGTCAAGTTCCTCATTGAAGCCGTTCTTTATATAACCGCCGTCCTTCATCAGTGCGGGCGGTTCATCGGCTATCGCTCTTTCTACTAAATCCGCAATATCGTCAAGAGGGCTTATCTTCTTATCAAGGCTTCTTGTAAGCTGTGTGCTTATCTGCGACAGGTCGCTTTTAAGCTGAGGAAGTATCCTGCAGGTAGCACCGAGCGCCTTTACATCCTTTGCGTTTGCCGCCTTGTAGATTATCCTTGTCATAAGACGTTCAAGGTCATAGACTTTCGCAAGGTCGGTCTTTATATCATACAGTGCCGCAGAATTGTTTATGAGCGCTTCTACCGCATCGTGTCTGCGTATGATAGCCGCCGTATCTGTAAGCGGCTGCTCTATGCACTGTCTTAGCTTTCTTCTTCCCATTGAGGTATCGGTCTTATCAAGCACCCACAGAAGCGAGCCTTTCTTTTCGCCGCTTCTCATTGTCGATGTCAGCTCAAGGTTCCTTCTTGTGGCAAGTCCAAGCTGCATAAATTCGCCGCTGCTGTGTACGTTCAGCTTTACAAAACGTTTTGCTCCGCTTCTTTGTGCCTTATACAAATAGCGCAGCAAAGCGCATAAAGCTCTTAATGCGTTATCCTTTCCGGCAAGGCCTATTTCATCTGCCGTGCCGCCGAACTGTGCGGTTATCTCGGATACGTCATCTATGGAAAAATCCTCATCGGAAAGCTGTTCCGCAGAGCATTTTCCGTAACGGTTCCTTATAAAAGTATATGCCTGTTTCCGATTCAGAAACTCCGCATTGAATAGCAGCTCAACGGGGGTATACTGTGAGAACTGTGCTATTATATCCTCGTCGGTCTTTTTTGAATTTGCCTTTTCGACTGCGTGCACCTCGCCCGTTGAAATATCGGCAAACACCATACCTGTGCCGTTTTCTCCGACATAGATACAGGAAATATAGTTATTCGAGCCGTCCTCAAGCATTGACGCTTCTATGACCGTGCCTGCACTTACAAGCCTTACTATATCACGCTCTACAAGTCCCTTTGATAACGCAGGGTCGGTTGTCTGCTCGCAGATAGCTACCTTGAAGCCTTTATCTATCAGCTTTTTTATGTAGCCTTCCGCAGAATGATGCGGTACGCCGCACATGGGCGTACCCGCTCTTGATGTCAGCGTCAGCTCAAGCTCCTTTGACGCTACCATTGCGTCCTCGTT
>ERZ772875.3268-NODE-3268-length-10209-cov-6.640733_pt1 | contig 10209 bp, 7 predicted proteins | sample MGYA00580585_ERZ772875 | MGnify/ENA primary metagenome ERZ772875 (study PRJEB29015, sample SAMEA2737736) | human gut metagenome | biome: human gut; feature: human-associated habitat; material: faeces | place: China | collected 2012 ... | reverse complement strand
CGTCGTGCCGTAAATCTCCAGCGCTCCTTGAAACAGACAGCCGATTGTCAGCGCAATGATGCCCCAGTGGTACAGCCGCACGCACCAGCGCCCCGGCAGCGCTTTCCCGCGCAGGGCGCGAATCAGCAGCGGACACGCCCCCAGCACCAGCGGCGGCAGGAACGCATACACCATGAAGTCCGAGTAGACCCCGTGGCTGAACTGCTCATACACGAATCCGCCCAGCGCGGTCACGGCGGCAAAAAGCAGATGATAGAGCGCAAGTTTCACGCATTTGCGGTCAATAGCCGATGTAGACAATGTCGCTCACGCTCCTTTCGCGGATGCTGCGCCCGTTCGTGGTCGGGTTGTTGACGACGCGCCCCTGAAATACCATCGTCGAAGAACCGCCGCCATCGAGGTTGTAGGCGATTTGTGCGCCCAGCGACTGCATCAGCTCTGCCAATTGCCGCAAGGAAAGCCCGGTGCTCTCCTTCGTCCGCCCGTCGGAGACGACCAGCAGGTAATGCCCTTCGCTGATTTGCCCGATGGCGGTGCGCGGGTTGGAGGTCATGGCGCGCCCGACCTCGTCGCTGCTGCTGACGGTCACTTGCCCGCCGTTGATCAGCGCCGGGCCGAACGTCAGCACCTGCCATGCGCCCTCACGCACCAGCGTGTCGGCGCTCGTTTCGCCCTCGTTGATGATGCGGAAATTGCCGTCCGCAGCGATGACCAGTGCGTCCGTGCCGCTTTGCGCCGATGCGCGGTACAGCACGCCGTTGCGCAGCACATACCCGCGCTCCTGTGCGCCGTAATAGTCGCCGTTGATGGCGAGAATCGCGCCCGCGTTCGCCGCCTGCGCGGAGGTCGTCTCGGTCAGGTTGCGGGCGTAGGTGTTCCCCGCCAGCGCCGTTTTGAGCAGGGAAATGTCCGCAATCTGCACATCCGCAACGTACACCGTCGTGTTTTCTACGCGCATCGTTGTCAGCACAATGTCGATTTGGTCATCGTGGTATTCCGTGTCGGTGGAAATGGGCGCGGTGGTCGTCTGTTCCGCGGGGGATTCCGTCGCAGTCGGCACGGCGGTCGGAGCTCCCGTCGGCGCGGTGGCGTGCCTTGCAGGCGCGGCAGTCCAGCAGGGGGTCCGAGAAGCTGGACACATGGCCGGTAGTCACCCAGGTCTGCGGGTTCATGATGATGGCAGCATCCAAACCCACGTTATAGGGGCTTTCCTGCACAAACTTTTTCAGCCATGCCTTTTTGACGTTGTTCTTGAACTCCACGCCAAGGGGGCCGTAGTCCCAGCTGTTGGCCAGACCGCCGTAGATCTCGGAACCGGGGAACACATAACCACGGTTCTTGCAGAGATTGACGATCATATCAAGGGTCTTTTCGCTCTGTTCCATTGTAGTACATCCTTTCCGTCCGCGGCTGGTTTGCCGTGTCGTATCGTGTTGTGTGCCGACGGCTTTCCCACCGCCGGGCGTGCTTGCGGCTTGCACAAGCACAGTATATTTACTGTACCATGTTTTGCCCCGCTTGTAAAGCCCGGCAAAGAGTTCAGCTGCGCTCTGTCAGGTATTTTACCAGCAGGCGGTACAGGGTATCCGGGTCGATGGGCTTTGACAGATGCTCGTTCATACCGGCCTGCAGCGCTTTCAGGCGGTCCTCCGCAAAGGCGTTTGCCGTCATGGCAAAGATGGGGATGCTCTTTGCGTCCGGGCGGTCCATGGCGCGGATGGCGCGGGTGGCCTCGTGGCCGTCCCGCACCGGCATCATCACGTCCATCAGGATGGCGTCAAAGCCGCCCACCGGCGAGGCTGCAAAGGCCTCCACCGCCTGCTGTCCGTCGGCGGCTTTTGTCACCTTTATGCCCACATCGTTCAGCAAAAACTCTATGATCTCCATGTTCAGGGCGTTGTCCTCGGCCAGCAGCACCTGCCGCCCACGCAGCACAGTAAGGTCTGTCTGCTGCCGCTCCGGCTCTTCGGTTGCAGTATTGTCGATAGCAAAGGGCAGGGTGATGGTGTAGGTGGTGCCTACGCCCTGCTTGCTTTCCACCCCGATGGTACCGCCCATCTTATCCACAAGGCTTTTGGTGATGGACATGCCAAGGCCGGTGCCGCCGTATACCGAGCGCGCCCCGGCGTTTTCCTGCGTAAAGGGCTCGAACATCCGCTGCTGGAACTCCTCGCTCATGCCGATGCCGGTATCCGCGCAGACAAAGCAGATCTGCACCTTGTCCCCGGTACAGCTCAGTTCAAAGCAGTCCAGCATCACGCGCCCCTTCTCCCGGTTATACTTGATGGCATTGCTGAGCACATTCATCAGCAGCCGCTTGACGTGCAGCGGGCTGCCCACCAGCCGGGGATGCGGCAGCCTGCCGTATTCCCGGTGCAGCACAATACCGCGCTCTTCCGCCTGTTTTTCCAGCACATCCGTGATCTCGTGTATCAGCTCGGGCAGATCAAAGGGCACATTTTCCAGCACCACCTCGCCGGACTCCAGCTTGCCCATATCCAGCACCTCGTTCACCAGTTCCAGCAGCAGGGTGGAGGCCTCCCAGATCTTTTTGCGGCAATCGGCCTGCCGCGCCATATCCTCCGGGCAGCGGTCGCCGATCTCCACCATACCCCGGATGCCGTTGATGGGGGTGCGGATATCGTGGCTCATGCGCTGCAAAAACTCGGTCTTGGCAAGGTTTGCGCTCTCTGCCTTCAGCGCAGCCGCCTTGAGGGTCTTCTGGTACTCCTGCTCCCGGCGCAGCTGCTGCTCCCGGTAGCGCCGGGCAGTCTTGCCGCGCAGCAATTGCAAAAGGAACAGCACGACCATGTAAGCAAAGGCCGCCATGCTCACATTGCGCATGGTAGAGGCATACACCTCCTGCTCCGGGCGGTAAACATAGATATAAAAGCTGCGTCCCTGCCCCACAATACCGTAGGCGTACTGCTGCCCGGTGGTGCTGTGCACATGGATCATGCCGCCGTCTGTGCTGCGCGCTTTTAAGGCAGAAAGGGTGGGGTTTTCGTCCACAGTGGTATCCAGCAAAGAGGTATCGTTGCTGGCCACGATGCGGTCGCCCCGGGTCACCACGATAATGCCGTCCACAGCGGGGTTATAGCCCTGTACGCAGTTCTGATAGGACAGACTGTAATTGCGCACATATTCTGCCGTGGTGCGGTAGTACACCACGAGCACCCCGTCCCCATCTTTCCGGGCACAGGCTGCGGTGTCCACATAGGAGCTGTCCTCCTTTTCCGTCCGCCCGGCATAGACCTGCTGGGGGTGGTCGGCCACCTTCAGCACGATAGAACCGGCCAGTTCCTTTTCCATCTGTTCCCGGACCTGCGGGTCAGCCACCCGGCCATCCTGTGAGGCACCGCACAAAATTTTGCCCTCTGCCGAAAGCACAAGGATGCCGCTGAGGGTATAATCCTGCAAATATTCTTCCATAGCGGCATCGTCCAGCACCCGCCCGGGGTTCTCCTGCTGGTCCCGGGCGATCTCGCTGCACAGATGCTGCGCGTTTTCCATCACCCGCATCAGGCTTTTGGCCTCGGTGGCAAGGTTCAGGTTATCGTAGCTGGTGCACTGCTCCTTAACATAGCTGATGGTATCCTCAAACTGCTTTTCTGCATTTTGCAGGTCGCTGTGGGCCGAAAGCCCCAGCACACCGCCCAGTATCAGCAACCCAGCAAGCGCACAGATCAGAATGTGCTGCTTCCGGCTGATAACCAGTGACCCTTTTTCCATTCCGTCATGCATGGGCGCTGTCCTCCAGTCCATCCAGATAGTGCCCGGGGTCGTCCAGATAGCGGCTCACGATCTGCCGGACGGTGCCATCTGCCAGCATCTCCCGAAAAACCTCCGTCAGCTGCTGCGGCAGGTCATCGCCGCGCTCTTTGGCAAAGGCAACGCCCAGCCGCGCCGTCATCAGCGGCTCGTCCAGAATGCGGTATTCAACGCTGTAATCCTTCATGAACTGCCGGATGGCGCTTTCGTGGGCGGCTAAGGCGTCCGCGTAGCCTTTGAGCAGGGTGGTGTAGAGCAGATCCCGATTCTGCAGGGAATACAGCCTGCGCAGCCGGGGCAGACCGTTCTGCTCCGCATTCAAAAACAGTTCCTCCGGCTTTGTGGTGGACTGCACCGCCACCACCTTACCGGCCAGATCCTGCAGAGTGCGAATGTCGCTATCGGAGCGCACCGCCACCACCTGACGGCTGTACAGATAAGGCCCTGCCCATTGGTATTCTTCCTCGCGGCCATCCATGGAAAAGCTGCCCCAGATGCAGTCGATGGTGTCGTTTTCCACCAGTTCCTTCTTCTTTTCCCAGTCGATGGTCACAAATTTCACCCGGTAGCCCAGCCGCCCGAACGCCTCAGTGGCCAGTTCCACGTCAATGCCGGTGGGTGCGCCGTCTGTGCCCATATAGTTGAAGGGCGGGTAGTTATCGCTGCCCACCACGATGACCGGCATCGCTGCCGTATAGCTGTCGGCTTTTCCGGGATGCAGGCAGCTGCAAAGCAGCACCGCACACGTTGCCAGTGCCAGCAGGCAGGCCGCCAGCCGCAGTCCTCTTCTGTATTTTTTCATGGTTCTTCCATCCTGTATTTTTTGCTGTATTTTACAGCAGATCGCTCCATGTTATCAGTATAATAAAATCTGTTCCAAAAGAAAAGCCAAAAATCACTTTTCCGGCAGTTTTTACGCTTTTCTGTAAAAAGAGCTCCCGGAGCGTTCGCAGACGTTCCGGGAGCCAAAATAAAACTTTTTACTTGTGGTACTTCATGCCCGCATTGATAGTGCAGGCGCGGTAGATCTGCTCGGTGAGCACCAGCCGTGCCAGCTGATGGGGCATGGTGATGCGCCCCATGCTGAACTTGAGGGCAGCGGCCTTTTTCACCTCATCGGACAGGCCGTGGGACGAGCCGATGACAAAGGCCACATCCCCTGCCCCGCTGCCGGCGCGCTGTGCCAGAAACTGCGCCAGTTCATCGGAAGAGATCTGCTTGCCCTCGATGCACATAGCCACGATAGCAGCACCCTTGCGCACACTGGAAAGGATGGCTTTTCCCTCTTTATCCAGCGCCTTTTTCACCACAGCGTCCGAGGCGTTTTTCTCCTCGATCTTTTCCTCCGGCAGCTCAAGGATGCGGAAAGCGGCAAAAGCCGCCAGACGCTTCTGGTACTCTGCCACGCCCTCGGCAAAATATTTGGCGTTCAGCTTGCCCACACAGATCAGGTCGATATTTTGCATGACTGCTTCCTCTTTTCAGGATAAACGATTTAAAATTGTCTCCGCTTCGCTCTGACAATAACAGCGGAAAATTTTTTATAATTTGTAACTCCGAAACGACTGCGGTCGTTTCGGAGTTACTTTTTCACGGGAGGGGACTTTTCGGAAAGGCGGCGGGGAGTTTCCTGAGCAAATTCCGGCGAAGTGGGGCCCCGGTGCGCAGCACTGGGGCGGAACAGGGGGTTCCGGACTCATTTGCGAAGGAAAGTTCTCCGCCGCCTGCCATCACAGCAGGCTCATCTGCTCGCCCTCGTCCTCGGCGCGGATCAGCGCACCGGTGGCGGGCAGGCTGCGCACGCGATAGCGGTGTGGGTTGGCCAGCTCTAAAGTGTCGGCCGGTACCACCGAGGCGATGGTCTGGTTCTTTTTCAGGGTGACCACCGCCACACCCTGACTGTCGCGGGTGGTCTTGGCGGCGATCTGCGCCGTACCCACCAGCAGCATCCGGCTGGCACTGGTGCGGATGGCAAGCTCGGTCTCCTCCGGCTGGTAAAGCATCATGGCAAGCGGTTCCTTATCGCTGTACGCCTTCAGCAGTTTGCGACGGTTCTGCTTGGTGGCGTAGGAGCTGAGGGGGATCTTTGCGCACTTGCCGCTGGCAAAGAAGAACAGCATAAAGCCGCTGTAATCGCCGGTAATGACCATGCTCAACACGTTTTCGCCCTCGTCCATGCCCAGCCGTCCCGGGATGAAGATGCCCATCTGGGCCACCTTGCCGTCCTCCAGCTCTGCCAGACGCACCTTGTACACCTGCTGCTTGTCGGTAAAGAACAGCGCCTCCACGTTGTTGCGGGTCTCCAGCTGCTGGATGATCTCGTCCCCCTCCTTCAGCTTGTGCGCACCGGCGGTGCGCAGGCTCTGGGGCGGGATCTTTTTAAAGTAGCCCTCCCGGGTAAAGAACACGGTCACCGGGTAGTCCGGCACAGCTTCTTCCTCGGCGGCGGCGTCCTCCTCGGGCAGATCGTACAGGATCTCGCTGCAGCGGGGCTTGCCGTATTTTTTCGCTACATCGTTCAGTTCGTTGATGATGATGCGGCGGATGCGGGCGGGCTTTGCCAGCACATCGTTCAGGTCGGCAATGTCCTTTTCCAGCTGCTCGATCTCGCCGGTGCGCTTGAGGATGTATTCCCGGTTCAGGTGTCGCAGCTTGATCTCTGCCACATAGTCGGCCTGCACCTCGTCAATGCCAAAGCCGATCATCAGGTTGGGCACCACCTCGGTCTCCTCCTCAGTAGTGCGGATGATACGGATCGCCTTGTCGATATCCAGCAGGATGGCGGCAAGACCCTGCAACAGGTGCAGCCGCTTTTCCTTGCCGTGCAGGTCGTAGTAGGTGCGGCGGCGCACACACTCAATGCGGAATGCCGTCCACTCCTTTAAAATCTCCCGCACACCCATGACCCGGGGCTGACCGGACACCAGAATGTTGAAGTTGCAGCTGAAGCTGTCCTCCAGCGGGGTGGCCTTGAACAGTTTTGCCATCAGCTTGTCGGCATCCACGCCGCGCTTGAGGTCCAGCGTCAGCTTCAGACCGTTCAGGTCGGTCTCGTCACGCATATCGCTGATCTCCTTGACCTTGCCGGTCTTGACCAGTTCCGCGATCTTGTCCATGATGGCCTCCACCGTGGTGGTGGGCGGGATCTGGGTGACCTCGATCATATTTTCGCCGGGCACTGCATTGTAGCGGGCGCGCACCTTTACGCTGCCGCGGCCGTTCTCGTAAATTTCACGCATCTGCGCTTCATCATACACGATCTGGCCGCCGCCCACAAAGTCCGGGGCGGGCATGGTGGTGCCGATATCGTGGTGCTCGTCCTTCATCAGCGCCACGGTGGTGGCACACAGCTCCGCCAGATTGAAGGAGCAGATGTTGCAGGCCATGCCCACCGCAATGCCCAGCGTGTTGTTGGCCAGAATGGTGGGGAAGGTGACCGGCAACAGGGTGGGCTCGGTGGTGGTGCTGTCGTAGTTGGGCACAAAGTCCACAGTCTCCTTGTCGATATCCCGGAACAGCTCCTCGCACACGCTTTCCAGCTTTGCCTCGGTGTAACGGGCAGCGGCGCAGGACATATCGCGGCTGTACGCCTTGCCAAAGTTGCCCTTGCTGTCCACAAAGGGCACCAGCAGGCTTTCGTTGCCGCGGCCCATGCGCACCATGGTGTCGTAGATGGCGGCGTCGCCGTGGGGATTCAGGTGCATGGTGCTGCCCACGATGTTGGCAGATTTGGTGCGTGCGCCCTTGAGCAGACCCATCTCGTACATGGTGTACAGCAGCTTGCGGTGCGCCGGCTTGAAGCCGTCGATCTCCGGCAGCGCGCGGCTGACGATGACGCTCATGGCGTAGGGCATATAGTTGGTTTCCAGCGTACGGGTAATGGGATCCTCCAGCACGCTGCCTGCGTTTAAAATTTCAACGCCGTCACCCAGCTGCGGGCGCACCGGCTTTAAGGTTTTCTTGGTCGATTTTTTTGCCATTGTGTTTCCTCATACTGTCCAGAGGCCGTGTTTCGGGCTTTTGGGGTGCATTGCTGCCGCCCGCGCCCTCATCCGGCTCGTAAACTCGCCACCTTCCCCCGGCCGGGGGAAGGCTTTGGCACGGTATCGTTCTGTTTATCAGGACACGTCCAGATCATCCAGATACTCTGCGCCGTGCTGAGCAATATGCTCCTTGCGGCCTGCCAGATTGTCGCCCAGCAGGATATCGAACACCTGCGCGGTCTGCACCACATCGGTGGGCATTACCTTGATCAGGCGGCGGCTTTCCGGGTTCATGGTGGTCAGCCACATCATCTCGGGGTCGTTCTCGCCCAAGCCTTTGGAGCGCTGGATGGTATATTTTTTGTCCCCGATCTTTTGCAGAAAAGCGGCCTTTTCCGACTCGGTATAAGCAAAATAAGTGCGGTCTTTCGTGGTGATCTCGTACAAAGGCGACTCTGCGATATACACATAGCCCTTGTTGATCAGGGTGGGGGTAAGGCGGTAAAGCATGGTCAGCACAAGGGTGCGGATCTGGTAGCCGTCCACGTCGGCATCGGTACAGATGACGATCTTATTGAACCGCAGATTGTCGAGGTTAAAGGTAGCCAATTCCTTATTATGCTTTCCGCCCAGCTCCACACCGCAGCCCATCACCTTTATCAGGTCCACAATGACGTCCGACTTGAAGATGCGGGCATAGTCTGCCTTCAGACAGTTCAGGATCTTGCCGCGGATGGGCATGATGGCCTGATATTCACTGTCCCGGCTGGACTTGACCGCGCCCATAGCCGAGTCGCCCTCCACGATATACAGCTCGCGGCGGGCGGAATCCCGGGTGCGGCAGTCCACAAACTTCTGCACGCGGTTGGCTAAGTCGATTTGCGTAGAGAGCGTCTTTTTGATGCTCTGGCGCGTTTTTTCCGCGTGCTCGCGGCTCTGCTTGTTCACCAGCACCTGCTGGCAGATCTTCTGGGCCTCCTCCGGCTTTTCAAGGAAGTAGACCTCCAGGTAATGCTTGAGGAAATCAGTCATGGCCTGCGAGACGAACTTGTTCGTGATGGCCTTCTTGGTCTGGTTCTCGTAGCTGGTACGGGTGGAGAAGCTGGACGAGACGTACACCAGGCAGTCCTGCACATCCTGGAAGCTGATGGCGCTCTCGCCCTTCTTATAGAGGTTCTTGTCCTTCAGGTATTTGTTGATCTGGTAGACAAAAGCCGTGCGGACGGCGTGCTCGGGGCTGCCGCCGTGTTCCAGCCAGGAGGAGTTATGATAGTATTCCAGCAGCTGCACTTTATTGGAGAAGCAGAAGGCAGCGCTCATCCGCACCTTATAATCCGGCTGATCCTCACGGTCACGCCCGGAGGCCTCGCTTTCGCAGCTGAACACGGGGGTCAGGGTATCCTCTCCTGCCACCTCCTGCACATAGTCGGCGATGCCGTTCTGGTAGCACCAGCTCTCCTTCCAGGGCTTGCCGGTGGCGGGATCCTTCTCCTTTTCGTCCGTAAAGTTCAGGGTCAGGCCCGCGTTGACCACAGCCTGACGGCGCAGCACATCCTTATAGTAGCTGCCGGGCACGTCAATGTCCGTAAACACCTCATCGTCGGGCTTCCAGTGGATGATGCTGCCGGTACGGCGGCCCTTGTAGGGTTCCTTCTGCAGACCGCCCACGTTCTCGCCCTTTTTGAAGTCGAGATGGTAATGAAAGCCGTCGCGGTAGATATCGGCAGTCATCCAGGCGGAGGCGTACTGGGTGGCGCACAGGCCCAGACCGTTGAGGCCCAGGCTGAACTCGTAGTTGTCCTCACCCTCACCGTATTTGCCGCCCGCGTACATCTCGCAGAACAGCAGCTCCCAGTTGTAGCGGCCCTCGCCGTTGTTCCAGTCCACGGGCATACCGCGGCCAAAGTCCTCCACGATCACGCTGCCGTCCTTGCAGCGGGTCACATTGATGGTATCGCCGTGGCCATCACGGGCTTCATCAATGGAGTTGGAGACGATCTCAAAAATAGAGTGGGCGCAGCCCTCCACGCCGTCTGAGCCAAAGATGACGGCCGGGCGCTTGCGCACACGGTCGGCACCCTTCAGCGAAGTAATGCTTTCGTTGCCATATTCCTGTTTTCTTGCCATGCTGTCCTCCGGGCCTGTTCTCTTGTAATGAGCAGGTCGTCAAATCAAAACGCCTTTGCTCTTTCCCTTATAATAAGTATAAGCGATGTGTAAAGAGCAAAAGCGTCGGTGTTCTTTTCTTTTATTAAACCATAGGTTGTATTACTTGTCAATTTCTTCGGGCAGATTTCTTATCCTCCCGATCCGGCAGAAAAAAGCCCAGAAAGTCATTCTTATTTTGCGCGTTGAAACGCATAAAATGAAAAAAGTTTCAGTTTTTTTCAAAAAATTTGAATTTACCCCTTTACAAAATCGAAATTTCAGGTATAATAATCATCGTCCGGTGCGC
>ERZ772875.3266-NODE-3266-length-10216-cov-7.508119_pt1 | contig 10216 bp, 7 predicted proteins | sample MGYA00580585_ERZ772875 | MGnify/ENA primary metagenome ERZ772875 (study PRJEB29015, sample SAMEA2737736) | human gut metagenome | biome: human gut; feature: human-associated habitat; material: faeces | place: China | collected 2012 ... | reverse complement strand
AGACGCTGGACCACCTCGATCGCCGCCATGCGCAGACGGACGGTCTCCTCGTCCACGGCGGTCTTGTCGCCGAAGATGGCGGCTTCCGTCAGGACGCGGGCGTCGTCGATGCTGCGGTCCTCGAGGATGGTCTTGAGCTTCTCGTAGAGGCGGGCGGTGTAGGCTTCGACGCGGCCTGCGCTCAGGGTCTCCACCCTGCCCACCCGCTCCTCGAGGAAGCACAGGCGGCTCTCCACGTCGGCCTTCATCTTGGCACCCTCGGCGGCGCGCATGGCGATGAAGTTGTCCAGCGCCTGAGCCGTCACGGCGGAGACGTCGGCCCAGAGCTGTTCCTCATCCACGTCGGCGTGGCGGGTGGCCAGCACGTCCGGGAAGCGGGTCAGCGTCGAGACGGTGACGTCGTTCTTGATGCAGAGCTTCTCCGAAAGGTTCCGCAGGGCCTTCTGGTAGCTGCGGGCCAGCTCCATGTTGACGGTCACTTCTGCGTCGGCGGCCTCCACGTTCTGGATGGTCATGCTCAGCTCGACCTTGCCGCGGGTGACCCGCTCGTTGAGCTGCTTTTTCAGGCGGCTGTCCATGTAGCTGCAGCTGCGGGGGATGCGGGACGAATACTCGAAATACCGGGAGTTGACGCTGCGCAGCTCGACCGTGATCTCGCGGCCATTCAATACAGCAGTCCCCCGGCCAAAACCGGTCATGCTCAGGATCATATGCTCCACGTTTCCTCTCTGTTGATGGGTGGATATGCGGACAAATTACGGTATATGTATCCGCGTTTGGGTATACAGGCCCATGTTACGATACATATGTTATTATTCTACTCTGATGACCGCTTTTTTGCAAGTCAGGAGCGCAAAAAATTGAGCTTTTCGTCCATGGTCAGGCTGTCCTTCGTACAACCTCTCAGTCTCACTTCGTTCGACAGCTCCCCTGGTAGGGGAGCCTCTGGCGAAGAGGCAAAGCTTTGCGGAATGCCAAGGCCTCCCCTCGGTAGGGGAGGTGGCAGCGCGTCAGCGCTGACGGAGAGGTTTTGCCCTCTCATGTAACCAAACTGTAGCCTTTTTCACATTATTTTCAAAAATTAAGGGTAAATTAAAAAATGTCCTCTTGAAGAAATGGCGTATTTGTGTTACACTACATCCAAGCTGTAATGGTATTTTTGGAGATTCTGGCGTTTTTCCCCAGTGTTTTTTGGCTCTGAGGGGCGGCGGCAGAGTGATTTACACGCATTTTTTCTACTTTTCTGCCCGTTTTGGCTGTTTTTCCGGCCATTTAGCCTTGTGGCGATGGGGGAAGTATGGTAAAATAGTGTAAAGATGCCAAAATGGCAGCTTACTTAACTCGTGATGTTGCCGAGTGCGCACTCGGTTGCATAGGTTTTCCCGGTTGCGCAACCGGGAGGAGACCGATTATATTCGTTTTTTCATTTGAAGGGAGTAATTCATTATGATGATGCCTGCAAACTTCTCTGCTGTGAACGCAGAGGTCGTCTACGGCGGTGCCGTGGCTGACTACCTGCCCAACGCCTGGACTGCTGAGAGCGTCAAGCGTTTCAACACCAACGTCATCACCCTGATCAGCAACAGCTTCACCGGTATGCTGCTGAACGCTACTCTGGGTACCATGTTCGGCGGCAACTGGGGCGAGGACAAGATCTTCGGCGACGACGGCGCCCTCTCCACTCTGTACAAGGTCGGCCGTGTTCCTACCGGTGAAGACCAGAACTTCGGCAACAAGATTATGACCACTCTGGGTCTGGCTGCTTCCGTCTACACTCTGGGCATGAAGGACGCTGCTGTCCTGACTGTCAAGAAGGTCACTGACATCAACGGCAATATTTCCTAACTTTGTTGTCTGAGGTTTTGCCAAAGACTTGTTGAAAGAGCGGCGAATCGAAAGATTCGCCGCTCTTTTTTGCTGCCTTTCTGTTACCAAACTGAGACTTTTTTCACATTTTTTTCAAAATTTAAGGGTTTATTAAAAATTGTCCTCTTGAAGAACCTGACAGAATGTGTTATACTATGCCCAAGGTTTAGGAGACGGTACGTCAAAATCCCCTCTCCGGGCCGGTCAAAATGATCAAAGGGTAGGCGCTCCCTTCTTTTGATAGCAGCTGCTCTCTGCTCCGTCTGGCCGCAGGGCGGGGCGAGGCAGAGAGCCGTATGCTGCTTTATGGGGGAAGCGGGTGAAGCGCCAGCAGTAGAGACCCTTTCTTCTTCGCCAAATCGTCCTCAGCCGCAAGGCGGGCGTTTTGAAATAGAAACCACAAAGGAAGCATCTATGCGTTATACCTATGTCCGGCAGCACGACACCACAGACTGCGCTGCCGCCTGTCTCGCAATGGTGTGCCTCCATTACAAAAAGGAGATCACCATCACCCGCCTGCGGGACATGATGGGTACCGACTTAAAAGGCACAAACCTGACCGGTATGGAAAAGGCGGCGCAGGAGCTGGGATTCAGCACCGCCGCCGTCCGGGTAGACCGGGAAAACTTCCTCAGCGAATTCACCACTCCCTGTATTGCACAGGTCATCACCGACGAGGGTCTGGCCCACTTTGTGACGGTCTTCAAGAAGACCACCATCAAAGACGACGGCGAGCGGCGTCGGCACATGCTCCGGCAGGAAGAGGAGCGCAAGAAGTGCGCTGACGAAGGAAAGAAGTTCCGATGCCGCGACTACGTCATCATCGGCGACCCGGCAAAAGAGCTGAAAAAGATCTCACTCGATGAGTTCTACAAGAACTTTACCGGCGTTCTGCTCCTGATGACCCCGACCTCGGAGTTCAAGGCAGGCAAGCAGAAACAGGGCAGCATGGTCAAGCGTTTCCTCGACCTGCTGCTGCCGCAGAAGAAGCTTTTCTTCTACGCCATCCTCAGCTCGGTCATCATGACCGTTCTGGGTATCGCATCCTCGATGTATAACAAAATACTGATGGATGAGATACTGCCCTACGGGCTGAAGAGCCTGTTGGTGGCTGTTATTCTGGTGTTCAGCATCGTGAGCGTCACCAGCGCACTCATCAGTATGGTGCGGCAGTGGGTGCTCATCTATCTGTCCATCAAGGTCGATATTCCCCTGATGCTGGGCTACTTCGGGCATGTCTTCCGGCTGCCCATGAAGTTCTTCGCCACCCGCAAGACCGGCGAGATCACCACACGCTACTCCGACGCAAGCACCATCAAATCGGTGTTCACCAGCATCGCGCTGAGCGTCGTGATGGATGTCGTGATGGCCTGCGTCACCGGCGTCATCCTCTTCCGGATGAATGCCACCCTCTTCTCCATTTCGATCTTCACCACCCTGCTGAGCATCCTGCTGGTGTTCATCTTCAAGCAGCCCTTCAAGCGCATCAACGAAGAGACCATGCAGCAGTCTGCTATCCTCAACAGCCAGATGATCGAGAGCCTCCGCGGCATCGAGACCGTCAAGTGCAACGCCGAAGAGGACCGTGAGCTGGAAGCTCTGGAGCGGGAATACATCAAGAGCCTGAAGATCAGCCTGCGCTCCAGCAAGATCAGCACGGTGCAGTCCCTGATCTCCACCCTCATCACCACCATCCTCGGCATGGTCACCTCTTACGTGGGCATCATGCAGGTGCTGAATGGTGAGATGACGCTGGGCGGCTATATGGCCTTCAGCACTCTTTCCTCTTACTTTACGAACCCGGTCAGCGAGCTGGTCAGCCTGCAAATGTCCATCCAGCAGGCGCAGATCTCCATCAAACGTCTGACCGAGATCATGGATTATGAGTCCGAGCAGGACGAGACCCGCGAATACACCGAGATGGAAAAAATCGACGGTGACATTGAATTCAAGGATGTCTCCTTCCGCTACGGCAGCCGTTCCCCGGCCCTGAGCCATGTCTCCTTCACCATTCCCTATGGCAAGAAGGTGGCCCTCGTGGGCAGCAGCGGCAGCGGCAAATCCACCATCACCAAGCTCCTGCTCAAGTATTATGAGCCGGAAAGCGGTACCATCAGCGTAGGCGGCGTCGATCTGGACGAGTACAGCAATGCATCCGTCCGCCGTGCCATCGCCTATGTTCCCCAGAACGTCGAGCTGTTCAGCAAGACCATCTACGACAACATCCGCATTTCCCGACCGGAAGCCAGCCTCGATGAGGTCAAGGCCGCTGCCAAGAAGGCAGATGCCCACGAGTTCATCCGCAAGTTGCCGCTGCAGTACAACACCTATCTGGAAGAAGCCGGCAACGGCCTCTCGGGCGGTGAGAAGCAGCGCCTTGCACTGGCCCGCGCCTTCCTGAAGGATGCGAACCTCTATATCCTGGACGAATCCACCAGCAGTCTGGACTTTGGCACAGAGAATACCATCTTTGATATGATCTACAACCAGCTTGCAGACCGCTCGATGCTGATCGTCGCCCACCGCCTCTCCACCATCCGTGATTGTGATCTCATCCTGGTCATGGACCACGGCGAGATCGTAGAGCGCGGCACCCACGAAGAGCTGCTGGAAAAGCAGGGCAAATACTACGAGCTCTGGAGCCTGCAGCAGGGCATCTTCCGCGATAAGAAGCGCGGGTCGAAGCCCGCAGCCCCTGTCTCTGCCGCCAAGGTGGTGGAGGACGAGGACGATGGCGAGTCCATCACCTACTAATTCGTTGCAGCTGCGTGCGCACGCAGTTACATAAATGGCTTTTTGGCTGGATGCGCATCCGGAAACTGAGCCGACTAAATTTGTTTTTCAATCATTTGAAGGGAGTAATTCATTATGATGATGCCTGCAAACTTTACTGCTGTTAACTCTGAGGTCGTCTACGGCGGCGCTGACCTGTTCTCCATCCTGGCTGACACCACCGCTCCTGTCTGGAACGCTGCTAACGTCAAGAAGTTCAACACCAACGTGATCACCCTGATCAGCAACTCTTTCTTCACCAAGACCGTTGACAACACCCTGGGTGTGATGTTCGGCGGCAACTGGGGCAAGGACAACGATCACATCTTCGGCGAGGCAGGTTCTCTCAACCAGAACGTCTTCGGCCTGTGGGACAATACCGACCCGGCTAATCCTGTTCGTACCGACGACATGACCTTCGGCAACAAGGTCATGCAGGTCCTGGGCATGGCTTCTGTCGCTTACACCCTGGGCACCACCGATGCTAAGGTCGGCTTCAACGACGCCGTTTACGGCATCAACGGCAAGCTGTAATCAGTAACCCCTAAAATCTGAAGTGTGTTTCGTCCGGCGGCTCTCGGGCCGCCGGATGATAATGCCTCGTAATGGTATGCCCGGAGGCACCTGCCTCCGGGCATACCTTATTTTTTTATTAAGGATCCACATAGTTTACAATTTGGACTTATTACTTTGATATAGTAATAGGTAATGGTAAGATGTAGACTTACCCGAAACGCCTCTGCTGGACTCAACCTCTCCGTCACGGCTGACGCCGTGCCACCTCCCCTAACGAGGGGAGGCTTTGGCATTTCGGTAAACTTAATCTCTTCGCCAGAGGCTCCCCTCGATAGGGGAGCTGTCGAGCGAAGCGAGACTGAGAGGTTATCCACCGCATTGCTGAGTTTGTCATATATCATTGGTATTGTTTTAGAAAAAGTCTGGAGCTGATTACAAGAATGAAGTATGATTACAAGGCCGTGGAGGCCAAGTGGCAGAAGGTGTGGGAAGACGAAAAGACCTTCCACGTTGAGATCGACCACAAGAAGCCCAAGTTCTATGCACTGGTGGAGTTCCCGTATCCCTCGGGCGCGGGCCTGCATGTCGGCCATCCCCGCAGCTACACTGCGCTGGATGTCGTGAGCCGCAAGCGCCGCCAGAACGGTTATAACGTGCTCTACCCGATGGGCTGGGACGCTTTCGGTCTGCCCACCGAGAACTTCGCCATGAAGAACCACATCCATCCGGCCATCGTCACCAAGAAGAATGTTGACCACTTCCGGGAGCAGCTCAAGGCACTGGGCTTTTCCTTCGACTGGGACCGTGAGATCAACACCACCGACCCCGAGTATTATAAGTGGACCCAGTGGATCTTCCTGCAGCTGTACAAGAAGGGCCTCGCCTACAAGAAGGAAATGAACGTCAACTGGTGTACCGGCTGCAAGTGCGTGCTGGCAAACGAGGAAGTCGTCAACGGCGTCTGCGAGCGCTGCGGCAGCGAGGTCGTCCACCGCGTCAAGAGCCAGTGGATGCTGAAGATCACCGCCTACGCGGACAAGCTCATCGACGGTCTGGACGGTCTGGATTACATCGAGCGCGTCGCCACCCAGCAGAAGAACTGGATCGGCCGCAGCCACGGCGCAGAGGTCAACTTCGGCACCACCGCCGGCGACACCCTGACCGTCTACACCACCCGCTGCGACACCCTGTTCGGCGCTACCTACATGGTCGTCTCTCCCGAGCACGCCATGCTCAAGGAGTGGCTGGAAAAGGGCATCATCAAGAATGCCGACGCCGTCAAGGCTTATCAGGCCGAGGCTGCCCGCAAGAGCGACTTCGAGCGCAGTGAGCTGAACAAGGAAAAGACCGGCGTCCAGCTGGAAGGCGTCATGGGCATCAACCCTGTCAACGACAAGGAGATCCCCATCTTCATCTCCGACTACGTTCTGGCTACCTACGGCACCGGTGCCATCATGGCCGTGCCTGCCCACGATACCCGCGACTGGGAGTTCGCCAAGAAGTTTGGCCTGCCCATCATCGAGGTCGTCAAGGGCAACACCCCCTCCAACCTCGACGAGGCTGCCTTCACCGACGTGGCCACCGGTACGCTGGTCAACTCCGGCTTCCTCGATGGCCTGTCTGTCACCGACGCCAAGAAAAAGATGATCGAGTGGCTGGAAGCCAACGGCAAGGGCCGGGATAAGGTCAACTACAAGCTCCGCGACTGGGTGTTCAGCCGTCAGCGCTACTGGGGCGAGCCTATCCCCATGGTCAAGTGCGAGAAGTGCGGCTGGCAGCCCCTGCCTGAGAGCAGCCTGCCCCTGACCCTGCCCGACATCACCGACTTTGAGCCGGGCCCCGATGGTGAGTCCCCGCTGGCCCGCCACACCGACTGGGTCAAGACCACCTGCCCCTGCTGCGGCGGCCCCGCGACCCGCGAGACCGACACCATGCCTCAGTGGGCCGGTTCTTCCTGGTACTTCCTGCGCTATATGGACCCCCACTGCAAGGATGCCCTCGCTTCCAAAGAGGCGCTGGAATACTGGTCTCCGGTGGACTGGTACAACGGCGGCATGGAGCATACCACCCTGCATCTGCTCTACAGCCGTTTCTGGCATAAGTTCCTGTACGACATCGGCGTCGTGCCTTCTCCGGAACCCTACCAGAAGCGCACCGCTCACGGCATGATCCTGGGCCTGAACCCCCACAGCTTCGTCAACCTGCCCGCTGAGGAGCAGGAGAAGCTGCTGAAGGAGTACGGCAGCCAGAAGGCCGCCGAGAAGGCTCTGGAAGAGAAGTACGGTGAGATGGCCCGCCACCCCATCGTCAAGATGTCCAAATCTCTGGGCAATGTCATCAACCCTGACGAGGTCGTGGACCAGTACGGTGCTGACACCATGCGTCTGTACGAGATGTTCATGGGTGACTTCGAGCAGGCCGCACCCTGGCAGACCTCTGCCATCGCCGGCTGCAACCGCTTCCTCGACCGCGTGTGGGCTCTGTCCGACAAGCTGGTGGAGGGCGAGGGCTATCGTCCCCAGCTGGAGACTCTGCTGCACCAGACCATCAAGAAGGTGGGCGCTGACATCGAGGGCCTGAAGATGAACACCGCCATTGCACAGCTCATGACTCTGGTCAACGCCCTGTACGACAACGGCGGCGCTACCAGGGCCGAGTTCGAGACCGTCGTCCAGCTGCTGAACCCGTTCGCTCCCCACATGACCGAGGAGCTGTGGGAGAAGCTGGGCCACAGCCACGACGAGCAGCTGGCCTACTACCCCTGGCCCAAGTACGAGGAGGCCAAGTGTGTTGAGAGCACGGTTGAGATCGCAGTACAGGTCAACGGCAAGGTCAAGGCCCGTCTGAAGGTGGCCGCAGACATCACCTCTGAGGACGCCATCGCCGCCGCAAAGGCTGACCCGGCTGTCGCCGAGGCTCTGTCCGGCAAGACCGTGGTCAAGGAAATCTACGTCAAGGGCCGTCTGGTCAATCTGGCCGTCAAGGGCTAAACCTCTCAGTCTGCTTTCGCAGCCAGCTCCCCTAAAAAGGGGAGCCAAAGAGGAGTATGCTTTTTCGAAAAGTTTCAAAAAAACTTTCTGAAAAAGGTTGACGAACGCATGAAAATGCGCTATACTGTCTACTGTTAGTTACCATGTAACAACGAAATTCCTGCCTCACGGTCCAAGGGAGGGAATAAGATGTCGGAAATTCGTGTTAAAGAGGGCGAGTCGCTGGAAAGCGCACTGCGTCGCTTCAAGCGCAGCACTGCTCGCAGCGGTGTGCTCGCAGAGGTTCGTAAGCGCGAGGCTTACGAGAAGCCGTCTGTTAAGCGCAAGAAGAAGTCCGAAGCAGCCCGCAAGCGCAAGTTCAAGTAATTGATTGCTTGGAATCGCACGTTGCTTTAGATTTTAAACGCGTTGCTAACGCCGATGTAGGGGAGCCTGTTATACAGGTTCCCCTATTTTCATTTTAAAGCTGCTTTGCGCAGGGCAGACTGAGAGGGTCTATTTATGCTCATTACCCCCGAATATGTTTTTAAGGACGTTACCCATATCACGCCGGAATGGCTTGCCGCCAAGGGCATCACGGCTCTGGTGCTGGATATCGACAACACCCTGACCGCAGACCGCAGTCAGGAGCTGCCGGAGGAGGTGGCCGCGTGGCTTGCCGCCATGCGCAAGGCCGAGGTAAAGCTGACCATCGTCTCCAACGGTGCGGAAAAGCGGGTGCGCCCCTTTGCGGAAAAGCTGGGCCTTGCCTACCTGTACCGCGCCGCCAAGCCCCTGCCTTTTGCGCTGATGGTAGCACAGCACCGCATGGGCGTGAAGCACCGCCAGATGGCCATGGTGGGCGACCAGCTCTACGCCGACCGCATGGTGGCGGCGCTGTACGGCATTCCAGGGCTGATGGTCATCCCCCGCGGGCCGGACTTGGGCGCACAGGTCATCCTGAAACGCAAGTGGGAAAAAAAGCACTGGCAAAAGTACTACGACCGGGGAGGTAAGACCCTATGAGTGAAGCTTGGAACATCCGGTTCGGCACCGCAGGCACCAGCGACAGCTTTGCCGCCCAAGGCTACAAAAGCAGTCTGGATGTGCCGGAGTACACCGCCAAAATGGGACTGAATGCCTTTGAGTACCAGTGCGGGCGCGGGGTGCGTCTGGGGCTGGACAAGGCCGCCCGCATGGCTGCCCTTGCCGCCCAGCGGGATATCCTGTTCAGCGTCCATGCACCTTATTATATCAGTATGTCCAGTTTGGAGGAGGACAAGCGGCTGAACAGCATCCAGTACCTGCTGCACAGCGCGGCGGTGTGCCGGGCGCTGGGCGGCAGACGCATCATCTTCCACTCCGGCAGCTGCGGCAAACAGAGCCGGGAAGCTGCGCTGGAAAAGGCGCTGGATACCATGCGCCGCGCCGTGGCTGCGCTGGACGAGGCTGGCTTTGAGGATATGACCCTGTGCCCGGAGACCATGGGCAAGGTAGGGCAGCTGGGCACGCTGGACGAGGTGCTGGCGCTGTGCGGCGTGGACAGCCGCATCACCCCCTGCATCGACTTCGGCCACCTGAACGCCCGCACGCTGGGCGGTATTCAGACCAAGGCGGACTATGCCGCCATTCTGGACCGCATGGCTGAGGTGCTGGGCGATGACCGTGCCCGGCAGTTCCATGTGCACTTTTCCCGCATCGAGTACTCGGCGGGCGGCGAAAAGCGCCATTGGACCTTTGCCGATACTCAGTTCGGCCCGGAGCCCCAGCCCCTGATGGAGCTGCTGGCAGAGCGTCAGCTGACGCCGGTGGTCATCTGTGAGAGCGCGGGCACACAGGCCGAGGACGCGCAGACGATGCAGCAAATGTACCGCGCAGCGCGGAATGCGTAAAAGATTTTGTGTTTTTATCGTCTTTTTTGCCCAAACCCCTTGCCAAACAGGGACAGATTGGGTAAAATAAATAGAGATATGCGTTAAGCATCTGAGATTAAATTTATGGAGGAATTCCTATGATTTCTGCAGGCGAGTTTCGCAATGGCGTGACCTTTGAGCAGGACGGCCAGGTTCTTCAGGTCGTTGAGTTCCAGCACG
>ERZ772875.3258-NODE-3258-length-10237-cov-6.172461_pt1 | contig 10237 bp, 9 predicted proteins | sample MGYA00580585_ERZ772875 | MGnify/ENA primary metagenome ERZ772875 (study PRJEB29015, sample SAMEA2737736) | human gut metagenome | biome: human gut; feature: human-associated habitat; material: faeces | place: China | collected 2012 ... | reverse complement strand
GGGCCTCGGTCAGGTTCTCGCGGGTGTAGATGTCCAGATGGTTGGTAGGCTCGTCCAGGAACAGCAGGTTCGGGCGTTCCAGCACGATCTCTGCAAAGCGCAGTCGGGCCAGCTCGCCGCCGGACAGTGCCTCGCAGGGCTTGAAGACCGTCTCGCCCCGGAAGCCCAGCTTTGCCAGATGGCTGCGGACTTCCAGCTCGGTCATCCGGGGGTACTTGTTCCAGATGACGTCGATGACGCGGCCCGCGCCGATGCGGTTCTGCTGCTGGGCGAAGATGCTGGGCCGTGCGCCGGTGCCAAGGCGCACCATGCCGCCGGAGGGGCGGCGCTTGCCGTCCAGCACCTGCATCAGGGTGGATTTGCCTGCGCCGTTGGGGCCGGCGATGATGAGCCGCTGGCCGCGGCAGACCGTATAGGTGAAGGGCTCCAGCAGGGTGCGGCCTCCGATCTGAATGGTCAGGTTCTTGAGCAGCACCAGCTCATTCCACGGCTCCACGTCGTATTCGAAGCGGAACTTGAGCTGGTTGGTCTCGTCCTGAGGGGCCTCGGTGATCTCCAGCTTTTCCAGCTGCCTGCGGCGGCTCTGGGCCATCTTGGTGGTGGAGGCGCGGACGAGGTTGCGGTCGATGTAGTCCTGTAATTTTTCGGCCAGCGCCACGTCGGCGTCGTGCTGCTTCTGGCGCAGGGCGTCGGCGGCTTCCTTCTGGGGCAGATAGGCCGAGAAGTTGCCCTTGTAGGTGGTCATGGTCTGGAACGAGACTTCCCAGATCCTGGTACAGACGTTGTCGAGGAAATAGCGGTCGTGGCTGACCACCAGAACGGCACCGGAGTAGCCCTTGAGGTAGTTTTCCAGCCACTCCATGGTGGCGAAGTCCAGATGGTTCGTGGGCTCGTCCAGAATGAGGACGTCCGGCTTCTCGAGGAGGAGCTTGGCCAGACGGAGACGGGTCAGCTCACCGCCGGAGAGGACGCCCACGTTCTTGCTCCAGGTATCCTGTGCAAAGCCCATGCCGGACAGCACCTTCTTGATGTTGACGTCCATGTTGTAGCCGTCGGCGGCGTCGATGATGTTCTGCAATTCGTCGTGCTTTTCGAGAAGGGAGGCGTCGTCGGGAGAGGCCGCCATCTTCTTTTCTAGGATCTGCATCTGGGCCATGGCGTCCAGCACAGGGGCGAAGGAAGAGCGCATCTCCCCGTAAATATCCAGCGTGACATCGAGCTTTGCGTTCTGCTCCAGATAGCCCAGCGTCACGCCGTGGGTCACGCTGAACTCGCCGTCATAGTCGGTGTAGACGCCGGTCAGGATTTTGAGCAGGGTCGTCTTGCCTGCGCCGTTCTGGCCCACGATGCCGATGCGGTCTTCTTTTTCCACGCTGGCGCTCACGTCGTGCAGGACGACTTTCTCGCCAAAGCTCTTTCCGAGTTTTTCCAAATGAATCAGCATATCGTTCTTCCGTGTTCTTTTCCAGTAGGGTGGATCGAAACATTCCCGCCGTTACAGCTGATGACGGCGGTGCTTGAGGCCGAGGTTCGCCAGCTCTTCCGGCTCCATCACCAGCGGGTAGAGCTCTTCCAGCGAGGCGATCTCGTAGGTGGGGCTCACCTTGCCCGGGTTCTCGGCGTGGCCGGGGTTGAACCAGCAGGTGTCGAGGCCCGCGTTCACGCCGCCCTGAATGTCGCTGGTGAGGCTGTCGCCCACCACCAGGACGTGCTCCCGGTTCTCCACGCCCAGAGCGCGGAGGGCGGAGTCGAAGATGCGGCGGCTGGGCTTCTCGCTGTCCAGCTTCTCGGAGATGAAGACGTCCTCAAGGTAGGCCCCGATGCCGGATTCTGCCACCCGGCGGCTCTGCACCTTCTCGAAGCCGTTGGTCACGATGGCCAGCGTCGCCACCTCGGAAAGCTCCCCGAGGACGTCCAGCACATTGGGGGTCATCAGGTCGGGGTGGGAGGACAGGTGGTCGAGGTAGCAGCGGTTCATCTCCACGCCGTCACCGGCTGCGTTGATGGCCTTGAGGAAGCGGGTGAAGCGCTCCCCCATCAGCTTGTCGCGGCGTATCTGGCCCTTTTCCAGCTGACGCCAGAGCTCCGAGTTGATGTCCCGGTAGGTCTGCACCGTCCCGGCGTCCGGCTCGATGCCGTATTCCACCAGCGTCTCAGCCAGCGCCTTGTTCTCGGCGGCGTCAAAGTCCAGGAGCGTATTGTCTGCATCGAAGAGGATGCAATAATATTTTGCCATGTTTCTTTCCCTTCTCTATCATTTTTCGAGCCGCCTGCCGCCTTGAGCGGGCGCGGCTGCGGTCTGCGGTTTAAGAACAGCGAGAAGCCAGCCCCGCCCGGCAGAGCTGGCTTCTCGTATTTTTTATCATTCCAACGTCATTTCATAGGTTTCTTCGTCAGACTGGTCCGGCAGGTTCCCGCTGCACTTGCAGTGTGGCGTGCAGGCGCACTCTTTTGCGATGCACTTTGCCATCTGCTCCTCCGTCACGCCGTTCTCGACGTTTTCCCAATCCATGTCGTAGTAGTCCACGCTGCCGTCGGTCACATCTTCTGCGCCGGGCAGGCCGAGGACTTGCATTTCTTCACGGAACATCCGCTCGCCTCCTCTCGGCTCAGCCTATGCGGCTTTGCAGAGGAAGGTGCGGGGCGTCATTCTGCCTTGCTTTCGGCTTCCTTGCTGGCGGAGGCTTCCGACTTGCTTTCGGCCTTGGATCCTGCTTCGCTCTCGGCCTTGGACTCTGCCTTAGACTCAGCTTTGCTCTCAGCCTTAGACTCGGCCTTGCTTTCGGACTCCGACTCTGCCTTGGAGCTGCCAGACGACGTGCTGGACGATGCCGACGACGAACTGCTGGTGCTGTGGGAAGAGCTGCCCGAGCTTGCAGAGGAAGACGAAGAGGATGTACTGCCGGAAGGACCGGCATGGGACGAGGACGAACTGCTGGTGGAGCCGGACTCGCTGGTCACACCGCTGCCGATGGTGATGGTCAGGGTGTTGCTGCTCACCTTGCAGTCGTTGTAGGTGACGACGGCGTGGATCTTATAAGAAGCGTTGACCATGGAGTTGTCCACCACCACAGTGATGCTGGACTTGCCGGCGGCCTGCGTGACCTCCTGACCGTTGGCGTACCAGCGCAGGTTCTCGGTCTTGGCGTACTTGCCGCTCAAGGCAGCCTTGAAGGTGTAGGAGCTGCCCACAGCGCCCTTGCCCTCACTGGTGATGTGGACGGAGGCCGTGCCGAAGACTGCCGTGACGTCCAGATTCTGCTTGAAGTCGGTGTCGGTGCGGGTCTTGCTGGTGAGGCCGTCGCTCCACTTGACGAAGACGTGGCCCTCCGCCGGGACAGCGGTCACGGTGATGGATTTGTCGGGGTCGGTGACGGTGTAGGTCACAGAGCTGTTGCCGGTGTCATTGCCGACGCTCAGAGTGCCGCCGCCGTTCTTGTCCACACGGTAGCGGGCCTCGAACTTTTTCTCCTCGCTGGTGCTCTCGCTCGAAGAACTCTCCGAGCTGCTGGCGCTCTCGGCCTGACTCTCGCTGGAGCTGACAGCCTCCGAGCTGGGAGCGGCCACGGCGGAGCTGGGGTTGGAGACATACTCCATGGTGCGGGTGGGGATGTTGTTGGTGTCGGGGCGGCGGTCCTCGGTCTGCAGGGCGTGGGTGCGGAGATAGCTCAGCACTGCCTTGAGGCCGGCGCTCTTGAGGTGGATGTCGCCGCTGGTGTAGTAGTCCGCGATGCCGTAGCCGTCGCTGCCCTTGAGGGCCTCGGCGGAGTTGAGGAAGCGGACGCCCAGCTGCTCGCACAGATCCAGAAGGGCCATGTTGAAGTCGTCGATCTTGGCCTGGTCCATGTGGGGGTAGTTGGAGTGGTCAGCCGGGACCGGCGGCACCGTGTTGACGATGATGTCGGTATAGGGATAGCTCTGCTGGATGGCCTGGATGAGGGCCGTGTAGTGGGCGATGAAGTCCGAGACTTCCATCCCGGTGTCGTTGGTGCCGAAGGTCATGACCACACGGCGGGGCTTCATCATGGCCACCGCCTGAGGGATGGTGTAGTGGTTGGAGTCCTTCTTAAAGGTAACGATGCCCTCGCTGAGCGCGACCTGAGTGCCGATGCCCTCTTTGGCACAGAACTGCTGCAGGGAGATGAGGCCGTTGTTGTAGAGGCGGACGGTGTTGGAATCGCCCAGAAAAAGGGTGTCGTTCAGATAGTCCGTGCCGGCGTCGGCGGTCTCCGTCAGCAGAGCGGTGGAGGCGTTGTCGATCTGGTAGTGGCCCGACAGGTCTTCGCCGGAGGTGGGGTCTGCCACAGACTCCGAGACGGAGGGGGCAGGCTCCTCGCCGCCCTTTTTGAGGAGGGTGGTGGTGATGCCGAAGGTCAGCAGCACCGCCAGCACGCAGAGGATGCAGACCAGAACGGCCCGATGCTGCATGGGAGTCATGGTTTCGTTTTGTTGTTGTCTTTTTTGACTCATAGATTCAGTCCCTCTCGTTTCAGGAATGGGAAGGCTCGTCCACCGGGCGGAGAGCCCAGTCCGTCAGCTCTTTGCAGTCAGCGGCCATGAAGACCGGCGCAAAGGGGGCGACCTCTTCCCTGCCGCCGTAGCCGTAGAGCACAGCGGCGGCGTCCAGGCCGCAGTTCACAGCGCCCTGCATATCGTCCCGGCGGTCGCCCACCATCAGCACCCGCTTGCCATGCATGACGGGCTGGGCGAGGACGTGGCAGATGACGTCGGTCTTGTTGTCGCGGCTCTCATCCATGGACGCACCGCCCACGAAGGAGAAGTAAGGCGCAAGGCCCTGCTCTTCGAGGATGGGCCTCACAACGTCGGTGGGCTTGCAGGTGGCCGTGCAGAGAGTCAGGCCCGCAGCCTTGAGACGGCCCAGCATCTCCACCACGCCGGGGTAGACATCGCCCTCGTGGCAGCCCCTGGCGGCGTAGCTCACGCGGTAGCGCTTCGTGGCCTCCTCGATTTTTGCAGGGTCGGAGAAATGCTCGCCGAAGCTCTTGCGGAGGGGCGGGCCGATGTAGCGGCCAAGGTCGCTCCGGGCGACGTCAACGCCCATGGAGCTGAAAACTTCTTCCAGTGTATTGAGAATGCCGGGGGCGGAATCGATGAGCGTACCGTCCACGTCAAACAGGATCGCATCGTAGTGCAGCAAGGTCAGGTTCCCCTTTCTCTTTGGATAAACATTATATAGTATAGCACAGATTTCGATATTCAGCAATTCCAACAAAACACTTTTCCGACTTTTATACATATTTTTAGGCAGCCCCGCCCCGGAAAGCAAAAACCGCCCACCCATTGCGGGCGGGCAGTCGCATTTTGACATCAGCTCTCGGTGGTGGTGCAGTTCCCCGTCGAGGGGTAGTAGAGGTTGTTGGCGATGAATTCCAGCTTCTCTTTCAGAATCAGCTCAAGGTTCGCCACGGCGTGGACCATGTTGGTGGCGGAGTCGTTGACTTCCAGCAGCTTGCACAGGTCCAGCTCCTCCATGCTGAGGGCGGCTTTCATCTTCTGGGTCTCGGCGCAGAGGATGTGGCTCAGGGCCGACTCCTGCAGAGCGATGCTCTCCATCAGGTCGACGACGGCCTGGTCGAGGGAAACTCTCGGCAGCGCGGGGCAGCCGCAGGAAACGCAGGGGGTGCAGTTGGTGGTATCAGCCATAAGAAGGACCTTCCTTTCTATAATAGGAATAGGGCGCAGTCCATCCTATGTGCCTTGCCGCCCGGATGTCACTCCGGCTTTGCGCTCTTCTGTACCTTCTCGATGGTGTCGCGGTAGCCGCCGGAGCCGTACTGGATGCAGCGGTTGATGCGGCTGATGGTGGCGGTGCTGATCTCCACGGCCTTTACGATCTGGTCGTAGGTGCTGCCGCTGAGCAGGAGCTTGGCCGCTTCCAGACGCTGGGCCATATCGGAGATCTCCTTGACCGTGCAGAGGTCTTCGAAGAAGTTGTAGCACTCCTCCCTCGTCTCAAGACTCAGGATCGCGTCGAACAGTGCGTCGGTGGTGGGGTTTCTTCTGGGGTTCTTGTCCGCCATAGCTTCCTCCTTTAGGGCAAAGTGCCGCAGGGTGCGGCACAGGTCTTTCTATTACTCTGTTACTTTAGCACTTGAAAGTGTAAAAGTCAAGTGTTCGGTCTTTCTTTCCGGGGGTTTAGCAGATTTCACCTGTGGAGGCGTTAAGTTTTATTCATCTCACATCTGAACAAAAATCGCCTAAATTTTCTTAGTTTCTCCCCCGCAAAAATGGCACAGTCTCCTAACTTGCCCAAAATATATTGACAAGTTATGAAATCAGGACTAAAGTATACACAATCATTCGGCAAATGCAATGAACAGGACATGACTTTTCGCATTCCCTGCGCTCAGAGAGCCGCCATTCCGGTGCAAGACGGCAGCACAGTGCGATAGGCCCTCACCTGCGAGCAGCCTGTGCGAACCCGTTTGCGGCAGTAGTGCATGGCCGTTCAGCCCACGTTACAGGGCGGCGTATCGGCGGCAGGAACGTCTGTACGCGCAAGCGGCTGCTCCCGAAAGCAGCAAACGAAGTGGTACCGCGGAGAACGACCGGTGCAGATGCACCGTTTGGCCTTCGTCTTCGAGGAAGATGGGATACATTTTTGTGTCTCTGTCTTTCATGAGGACGGAGGCTTTTTTCACCCCTCCGGGCCGTTTCGCCTGCCCTGCTTTTGGGTACAGACGCTCTGTCTGGCACATTGCCGGTTGCCGGTGTGAAAGAAAGGAAAGAGGTATAAAGAAATGAATACGCTGGTCATCGTTTTGATCGCAGCCGTGTGTCTGTTCGGCGCTTATACGCTGTATGGCCGCTGGCTGGCCAACAAGTGGGGCATCGACCCCACCGCCAAGACCCCCGCAGTCGTCCACGAGGATGGCCGTGACTATGTCCCCACCAACGGCTGGACCGTGTTTGCACACCAGTTCAGCTCCATTGCCGGTGCAGGCCCTGTCACCGGTGCTATCCAGGCTGCTGCTTTCGGCTGGCTGCCTGTCCTGCTGTGGGTGCTCATCGGCGGCATCTTCTTCGGTGCTGTCACCGACTTCGGCGCTCTGTACGCTTCCGTCAAGAACGACGGCAAGAGCATGGGTATGCTGATCGAGAAGTACATCGGCAAGACCGGCCGCAAGCTGTTCCTGCTGTTCTGCTGGCTGTTCTGCGGCATCGTCATTGCAGCGTTTGCTGACATGGTCGCCGGTACCTTCAACGCCTTCGGCGCCGACGGTGCTCTGGCGGAGGCTGCTCAGACCAACGGCGCTGCCGGTATGGTCTCCATCATGTTCATGGTCTTCGCTGTCGTCTTCGGCCTCATCCAGAAGAAGTTCAACTTCTCCGGCTGGAAAGAGAGCCTCATCAGCATCGTCTTCATCGTGCTGTCCTTCGTCATCGGTGCAAACCTGCCCATCATTCTGGGCAAGGCTGCATGGAGCTACATCACCTTCGTCTACATCTTCTTTGCCGCTGTTCTGCCCATGTGGCTGCTGAAGCAGCCCCGTGACCACATGACCACCTTTATGTTCGTAGCCATGATCGCCGGTGCCGTTGTGGGCCTGCTGGTCGCTCATCCCACCATGAATCTGCCCGTCTTCACCGGTTTCACCAACGAGAAGCTGGGTACCATGTTCCCCATCCTGTTCGTCACCGTGGCCTGCGGTGCTGTCTCCGGCTTCCACAGCCTCGTCTCTTCCGGCACTTCTTCCAAGACCGTCGAAAACGAGAAGGATATGCTGAAGGTCGGCTATGGTGCCATGATCCTCGAGAGCCTGCTGGCTGTTCTGGCTCTCTGCGTCGCCGGTGCTGCTGCCGCTGCTGACGGCACCCCCGCCGCCGGCACTCCCTTCCAGATCTTCAGCCGCGGCGTCGCCGGTTTCTTTGAGATGTTCGGCGTCCCCGCTTATGCCGCTACCGTCTTTATGACCATGTGCGTTTCCGCACTGGCCCTGACCAGCCTTGATGCCGTGGCCCGCATCGGCCGCATGAGCTTCCAGGAGCTGTTCAGCGTGGACGACATGGAGCACGCTGAGGGCTGGCGCAAGCTGCTGTGCAACGTCTACTTCTCCACCTTCATCACTCTGGTGTTCGGCTTCATCCTGACCAAGATCGGCTACGCCAACATCTGGCCCCTGTTCGGTTCTGCAAACCAGCTGCTGAGCGCTCTGGTTCTGGCCACCCTGTGCGTGTTCCTGAAGGTCACCGGCCGCAGCAACAAGATGATCTTCCCTCCGCTGATCATCATGCTGTGCGTCACCTTCACCGCTCTGGTGCAGCGCCTGATCGCCATGGTCAAGGCCATCAGCACCGCCGCTTCTGTCAGCATTCCTGCTGGCGAGACCACCTGGGGTGCCGTGTTCATTGCCAACGGCCTGCAGCTGATCCTGGCTGTCCTGCTGATCGTTCTGGGTCTGAACATTGTGTTCCACTCCTTCTCTGCTTACAAAAAGGCTGAGCACAACAGCGAGGCCAAAATCTGAGGTTTTCACGGTTTGACCGTAAAACGATAAAAATCTCCCACTGACGACATCGAACCCCGTCAGCGGGAGATTTTATTTTATCCTTTTCAGGTCACAGCATCTTCACCATGATGATCTCATCCCGGTAGGTGCCGTCTTTCAGTTTAAAGGCCCGGGGCTGGATGCCATAGCGCTCAAACCCAAACTTCTCATAGAGATGGATGGCACGGGCGTTATCGCTGTACACCCCCAGTTCCAGCTGTTCGAAGCCGTTGGCGCGGGTCTGGTCAATGGCCAGCTGCATCAGATAACTGCCCAGACCGCAGCCCCAGTAATCTTTCCGTACGGAGATGCCCATTACGGCACGATGGCGATATTTGATATGCGGCCGCACCTGTGCAACACCAAACTCCCCCACCAGCTTTTCTCCGGCAAAAGCGCCCACCTCAAAGTTCACAGGGCTTTCCACGAAGCCTGCGAGCCAGTTCCGCATCGCTTCCAGACTCGCCCCTTCCTCCGGGTATCGGGCCATAAAATGTGTTTCGCTGTAGGTCGCATTGCGGAATGCGTCCAGAGCCTCCGCATCATCGGCGCATAAGCTGCGCACTGTCAGCACTTCCCCGCTGGGCAGTGTGAACGTTCTGGGTTCGATCTTCATGTTCCTCTCTCCTCTTCTTTCAGATATGTGCTCGCTCCCATTCCTGCAGAACAGCCAATTGCAGCTCGGTATGGAACCAGTGTTCTCCTTCTACCATGATGGTCAGATGCGCACCTGTCCGTTGTTTGAACTGCTCAAGCACTGCCCTGGAAGTCAGGTTATCCTTTGCGCCATAGAGCACTTGCGTGGGCACTTTCCAGCGGTAGGGATGCTCCCTCACCCAGCAGAGATACTGCCACGACAACGTCTCATCGAAATCCGTGGAAATCTCCCCTGCTTCTTTCAACTGGGCCTCACTCACATTTGCCCACTGCATCATATTGGTGATAAGATCTTCCATATCTACTACTGGTGAGAGCAAAAGAGCACTCCGTAAAGGCTTTGCCTGTAAGGCCAACATGGAAAACCAGGCTCCAATACTTGTAGCCCGCAGCGAAACAATCTTCCAACGCTCTGCAGCATAGGAATAGACCGCTTCCAACTCTGGAACCACCACCCACGGCAGCAGCTTCTCGGAGCTGCCCCTGCGCTCTCCATGTTCGGGCAAATCAACAGCAAGAACCTGATATCCTGCTGGGCAGGCAAGTTCTGCAAACGGCAGGGCTTCTTCTTTGCATCCCATTTTGCCGTGGACATAGAGATACACTTTCCGGCTTTCTTTCCCGCACAGCAAAGCAGGAATACCGCTGATCTCAAGTTTCTGTGTTTTCACCGTAACATCTCCTGTCAGATGCCGCCTTCCTTTTTTCGGTACAGCGGCTGGTCGAGATTCTTCACTTCCAGCTTTCTCTTCATTGTAATTGTTCCTATGATAACACACTTCCCGTTCAAACACAAACAAAAAGAGCTGTGACACCCTGTTACAGGTACCACAGCTCTTAAATTCATTCAGTCAGACTGAATTACTTCACCATGCTTGCAACTTCAGCAGCGAAGTCATCAGCACGCTTCTCCAGGCCCTCGCCCTTCACGAAACGGGTGAACTTGACGATCTTGATCTCGCCGCCCAGATCCTTAGCGACCTTAGCGGTGTACTGAGCAACGGTCAGGTCGCCGTCCTTGACGAACTCCTGATCGACCAGGCAGTTCTCCTTGAAGAACTTCTTGATCT
>ERZ772875.3255-NODE-3255-length-10254-cov-3.009707_pt1 | contig 10254 bp, 8 predicted proteins | sample MGYA00580585_ERZ772875 | MGnify/ENA primary metagenome ERZ772875 (study PRJEB29015, sample SAMEA2737736) | human gut metagenome | biome: human gut; feature: human-associated habitat; material: faeces | place: China | collected 2012 ... | reverse complement strand
CGAAACGGTGTGACAAAAGAAGAATTTCTGGCGCATATCGGCATGCAAATGGTCTCATGTCCTCCTTCAACCTCATTGGTCTCCAGTCTTCTGCCAGCTATGCGATCAACCAGCAAATGTACATCAACGAATGGGGCTACAGGGGCTTCTCCGTCACCGACTTCTGGGTCAATGGCAACCCGATGTGCGGATGGCCTATGGGCGACCTTGTCCGCGGCGGTATCCTGCCTCTGAATGCAATGGGTTCGATCGGCCACAACGACTATTCCGACGTTGGCCTTGAATACAGTTGGGATACCGATGCGCGTGACGGCAAGGGTATGCTCAAGGTGCCCACCTATAATGATCAAACCGGGCGGACCAATGTCGAGAACATTCCCAGTGATGATCCTTTCGCGCCTGCCGCAGTTCGTGTAACAGACGGAACGGAAAGCGCAACTTCTTACTACTGGCTGCGCGACATGGTAAAGAACATTCTGTTCATTACCGCAAACAGCCATTACATGCGCAACGGCTACGCTGCTTATATGCTTCAGGGCAATACAGAGCTGTCGCTCAAGCGCGGTACTGCCGTGGCAGGTACGAACCTTCTCAGTTCCGACTCGCTTGCATCCCTTGATCAGGTGTTTGGAAGATCCGGCTATACGCTCACGGCAAGCGGACTTCCGGAAGGTCTTAACATGAATGCCTCCGGTGTCCTTTCCGGCGCGCCCAATGAGCAGGGCACATTCAATGTAGCACTCCGCATCGCGGGCAACTACGGCCTCAACTTTATCAAGGGTTCCAGCGAGATCAATCTCACCGTCGGTGCCTTCGAAGAAGTTCCTGTGGAGAACGTCACCATCGAAGCCAATACCGCAATGCTTGGCGAGACCTATACCGGCGCGATTTCCGGCAGCCCGATTCCGGAAGACGCACAGTGGGCTGAGGGCGTTGACGGGGCTTACGGAAAAGAGTATCAGCAGTCGGATATCGGCAAATATGCCAGCAAATCCTATACCGTAACCGGACTGCCCAAGGGACTGACGGTGAACAGCGACACCGGCGAAATCACCGGTACGCCCACCGAGGCGGGTGAGTTCGTGGTGACCGTCACCATGACTTACCAAAAGGTGATTCTTGTGTACACGAACGGTACGATCTTCGTTTATGGCGCCGGTGACCCGGAAACCTATACCGGTCAGTACACCTTCACTGTAAACGGCGGCTTCAATGTATCGTTCAATACCAACGGCGGTGCTATGATCTCCTATGTTCCGACCCCGTCCCCCTATCCGGGTGTCAATCTTCCTCCCAAGGAGGTCAGAACGACTAAGCTGAACATTGGTGTCGAAGACGGCAAAACCGTAACCTTCGGTGAAATCAAAAGCCAGGTTGTTGAGCCTGTCAACGGCGATTCCAGTTTCCTCGGCTGGGCAACTGCTGCGGACGCGTTCGCTCCCGATGTGACCGATGCAACCGTATTTGACACAGAAATCACACTCTATGCCGTCTGGGGATCTTCCAACTGATGATCAGGGACGGTTCTCCGGCGAGCCGGCAGTGTGAAGTCATCCTGCTTGTCGCAGCAGATTCGCCCTGTCAGTGAGACGCCTGTGATTTCCAGACAGAAAACTGTTAAGCAATAGACAAATAAAGACGCATGTCTTGGGTGGGTTCTATGCCCACCCAAGACATAGGCTGTCAGCGAAAGCCCGGACAAGAATAACAGGGAAGTGAATAGCAAAATGAGAAATCTTGGCAAGCTGCTGATCCTCTGTTCCCTTTCAGCTGTGCTCATCTGCAGTTTTGCTGCGTGCACGCAAGCTTATGCAGAAGATGGGTATACAGTACGATTTGAATTCGCCGACGGCAATTCACGTCCTTACGCAGTCATCACAAATGATGATGGGAGCATTACCCGGCCCGATCTGCCTGTCCGCAAGGGATACACCTTCGCCGGCTGGTTTACGGAGAAAGATGGTCAGGGAACTGAAGTGACCTTCCCGTATACTCCGAGCGGTGATACGACGCTGTACGCTGCGTGGGCAGCCAAAGTTTGCACCGTAACGCTGGACTATCATTTCGATGGAAAGGTTGAAACAGTAGAAGCAAACTACGGCACGGTATTTAAGGAACCGGCGTCCCTTGAAAGAAAAAACTTCACGCTGTTCTCATGGCATAAAGATTCTTTGGACGGCAGCGTGGTCAAATTCCCGATCACTGTCAAGAATGACATAACGCTGGTGGCAGACTGGGTGAGCACAGCTGGCGTATATACCGTCATCTTTGATATGAATTGCGATGGTGCGGAACCGGCAGCAGAAAAGACTGTTGTCGAAGGAAAATCCATCAAGAAGAGCGAACTCCCCGAACCCACGCGAACCGGTTATAAGCTGAAGGGATGGTCCTTGACACCCGGCGGCAAGGCCTTGAAGTTCCCTTATAAACCTGTAGAGAATTGCACGCTCTACGCAATCTGGCAGGAAGTTACGAATACTGTCGTATTCTGGACAAACTACGTTGACAACAACTCCCTGTTTGAGACGAAGACTTCTGGGGCGGGAGCTCCGATTGACAAGCCGGCGGCTGATCCGGAACGCGAGAACTACAGCTTTGCGGGCTGGTATGCTTCGACGGAAGGCGGCAATCCTGTCGAATTCCCTTACACGCCGACGAAGGATACGCGGATTTACGCACATTGGAAGCATGATCCCGTTATCACAGATATCTTTCATGCGGAGTATGTAGAATTTGATCCCAACGAGTTGTTCCCCGGTTATTCGGGAGAAAACCGCGGCAAGGATATTATCGGCTCGACAAATGATAAGAACATCTTGATTGATAACGATTTCCCGCTCAGCAATTCTCAGCTGGCAGCCGGGCATAAGGGATATTATGTAACTTACCTCTATAAGCGCGGAGCGACCTTGCGATTTGTCATCAACAGCAGTGAGGATGTCGCTGGCGCAACCTTGAAGGTGAGTGCTGCAATCGAAGGACAGGCATCCGCAACGTTTGGCCCTGCTGGTGAGAACGCCTGGAAGGTTACGGTAAACGGTGATGCCCTCAACTATACGCCAATCACGATGAGTATCACCGGTGCCATTCAGCCATCCAGCACCTCTGACTTCCAGCTGTTTACATTGGGGAATATTTCTCTGAAGAAAGGCGAAAACGTTATTGAACTCATTACAGACAATGATTCCCCGGTGATCGGCGGCACGACGAGGGCGAATGCGCCCATGGTGGACTATATTCAGCTTGCGAATTACGGATCCGCTGTACTCAGCTGGTCGCCTGTATACGACAACCTGTACAAGTAAACGCGATTGAGGTATTGCCATGAAAAAGAGAGCATCCACAAAGAGCAGAAAGACCTGGGGAATTGTTTCTGCGATCCTTGCGGCGATCTTGATTACGCTGACCATACTGGAGCACGGATTGCTCCATTCCATACTGGGCACTGTGCTTGGCGGTCCTATGCCGATTAAGGACGACAGCATCGCAGCGGTTTACAAATCCGATTATCAGACGAAGAGAGAGTCCAAAGAGGCGGGCGACAAACTCAATGTTGAGATCGCCGGGGAGGGCTTTGTGCTTCTTCTGAATGAGAATCATGCGCTGCCGATCGCAACGCCTGAATCGGATCATGGCGTCACGAGGAAGCCGAGGGTGAGTGTATTTGGGAAAAACTCCGTTGATCTGGTCCTCGGAGGCACTGGCTCCGGCGGGATCAGCGGCGTTACCGCAAAGACGCTGTATGACGGATTGGAAGCCGGCGGCTTTGAGTATAACCCCGTTTTGAAGAAGTTTTATGAGAGCAGTGCGTCCGGAAAGGGCAGATCGAACAGCCCGGCGCTCGGTACAGGCTCCAGCAGTGCTCCCACGCTTGATATCGGAGAGACGCCGCTCAGCCTGTATAATGCTGAGGTCATAGACAGCTTCAACGGATACAGGGATGCAGCGATCGTGGTGATCTCCCGCTTGGGTGGTGAAAGCTGGGATCTGCCACGTTCTCAGGCGGATGACGCGACCAGGCATTACCTGCAGCTCGACCAAAACGAATATGATATGCTGGACATGGTTACATCCAGGTTTGACAATGTCATCGTCGTTTTGAATACGCTGACCCCCTTCCAGTGTGATTTCATTGCGCAGTACAACAACTTTGAAAACGACAGGCGCATTGACGCGGTTGTCTGGATCGGCGGCCCCGGAGCCACGGGCGCAGAGGCGATTGGAGATTTTCTGAACGGAAACATCAACCCCTCCGGCAGGACAACCGATATCTATGCGAGGAATTTCGCAAAAGACCCCACATGGCAGAATTTTGGCGATAATTCGCAGGTAAACAGCGGTAAAGATGCATCTGCCTATTTGGAGAACGGCTCTGCGGTAGCCGGTCAATTCATGGTCGCTTATGAAGAAGGGATTTACACAGGATACCGCTATTACGAAACGAGGGCGCACGACTATGATGGTCCCGTGAAGTGCCTCAATGAAGATGTGTATGACAGCGGCGAGGAGTGGTATGCAGAGAACGTGATTTTCCCGTTCGGATACGGTCTGTCCTACACGACGTTCAGTCAAGAGATCGTTTCTGTTGAGGGAAGCCTTGAAGACCGGGACAGCCACATGACAATCAAGGTAAAGTCAGTCAATACAGGCAAAGAAGCCGGTAAGGATGTTATTGAGCTGTATGTATCGTTGCCCTACATCAGAGGAGAAATCGAAAAGGCTTACGTTCAGCTTGTTGATTTTGCCAAGACCCCGGTTTTGGAGCCCAACAGCGAATACATAGCGACTTTCGAGATCGACGCCTACGATTTGGCATCCTACGATTATAATGACGCGAACGGCAATGGCTTTCAGGGATATGAGCTGGATAAAGGCGATTATACGTTCTTCATCAGCGCCAATTCTCACATTGACGGGTACGCTTACGATTCGGCGACTGCAACTCTGAAAGATAATGTCCTCTTTGCGCAAGACCCAAAGACAGGGAAAGACGTGGTAAACCGCTATACAACAGAGGATTTCAACGACCTGCAATACAGATTATCCGATGTTTATGTGGATACCGCAGAGGGTGAGGTCATTCGGAAAGGCATGTCCCGTACCGATTTTGACAAAACCTTCCCGAAGCCGTTTACCGCAGAGGAACGCGAAATCATGACTATTGACGGAGCCTCTGAACGCACTGCGCTTGACAGCAAAGCGCACAATAATACCAAGATCGCTGAAGTGGTAGAGGACAAAGGAATCCCTGCGATGCGAAAGGATATCACGGATATTGATGACGGCAAGGGCGGCAAGCGAGCGATTACGCTGCGCGATTTGATCGGTGCTCCCTATCATGATGCGCGTTGGGATACCCTTCTGGACAGGCTTTCGTTCGATGAAATGCTGGAGCTTGTCAATAACGGCGCTTTCCAGACGGCGTCAATCGTATCAATTGACAAGAACCTTACAAATGACAGCGACGGGCCTATTGGCTTCGTGAACTTCATGCCCGGAAAGCAAGAGTCCTATAAGGGGAACACCACCTTTGCTTGCGAAATCCTGATCGGCACCACATGGAACAAGGATTTGGCTTATCAAATGGGAAAGAACGTCGGTGAAAATGGCATCTGGGGTGATGTGGACGGAAATGGGCTTCCTTATTCCGGCTGGTATGCTCCGGCCGTCAACCTGCATCGTTCTCCATTCGCAGGAAGAAACTTCGAGTATTATTCCGAAGATGCAATTCTCTCCGGAAAGCTTGCCGTAAACGTAATCAACGGCGCAAAGACGAAAGGTGTCTATACTGACTTAAAGCACTTTGCGTTGAACGATCAGGAAACGAACCGCGGAGGTATCGCTACATTCTGTACCGAACAGGCGCTGCGCGAATTGTACCTCAAACCTTTTGAAATTGCTGTCAAAGGAAGCGATAATCCGGCAGAAGTCCCTTCAGCGAAAGCGGATGGCCTCACAGCCTATCAGGGCACAAGCGGCGTGATGTCATCTTTCAACCGGATCGGTACCAAATGGACGGGCGGCGATTATCGTCTCATGACAGAGATTCTTCGGGATGAATGGGGCTTCGAAGGCTTGGTGATTTCCGACTATAAGACGAGCAATTCGGTGATGGACGCAAGGCAGATGCTGTATGCGGGAAACGATTTAATCCTGACGTCCATGCCGGAATATATGTGGGATGACGCCGCCGCGACCAGTCCCGAAGATGTAACAATTCTTCGTCAGGCAGCACACAACATTCTCTATACAGTCGCGAACAGCAACTCCGTTAACGTGAAGGTGCTCGGATACAGGACTGAATGGTGGATCACCTTGACGATTGTACTGGATTGTATCGCAGCGGTCGGTATCGCTGTATGGGGATTCGTCGTTTTCCGCGGCACATCCACGAAAAGGAAAAGTCAATAAGCGGAGCGTGAGACGGAAACGGAGCAGCGCATACTGCGAGACAATCATCTGAAGCAGCGCCCTCTGCCTGGCGAGTGTCAGGTTGAGGGCGCTGCGTTATATGCGCCATGCCCTCCTTGAGTCATAATGCTGTATTCGCGGGAGATGTTTTTCGACAGTCCTGTCCACTTAACGACAGAAGGCACAGCCATAAACAGCGACAGATATGGTATGCTGATCAGAAATCAGTTTCGGGAAGACGGCTATTCAGGCTTGGAATAATGCTGCTTGTATAGGTGCCGTGAGCAGATCATTACAAAAGGTACGGCAAAAGCTGCACAGAAGGGAGCGGATATGACATGAGAAAATCACGGGATTGTGGTCGCGTTCCGCCGCAAAAGATTTGACACAGGGCGCGGGCAGCAGCATGGTCAACGCCGAGCGCGTGGAAAGCACCATGGCGCTGCTTCCCGGCTACTTCCGCAAGAACGTCGGCTATGCCCAGGGCTTTGAGCGTCAGGACAAGCCCAACGCCGAGCTGGAAGCCCAGGCCATCGCCCTCGCCAAGAACGCCGAGTGCGTACTGATGTACATCGGCCTGCCGGAGTCCTTCGAGACGGAAGGCCTTGACCGCACCCACATGCGTCTGCCCCAGAACCAGATCGACCTGCTGGAGAAGATCCACGCGGTCAACCCGCATGTGATTGTGGTGCTGAGCGCCGGCAGCGCGGTGGAAATGCCGTGGATCAACTGCTGCAAAGCCCTCGTGTATGGCTGCCTGGGCGGTCAGGCCGCTGCGCCTGCGGTGCTGAACGTGCTCAGCGGCAAGGTCAACCCTGGCGGCAAGCTGGCGGAGACCTTCCCGGTGGCCTACACCGATCTGCCCGTCAGCCAGTACTATCCCGGCACGGAATACACCGCCGAGTATCGCGAGGGCCTCTACGTGGGTTACCGCTACACCACGACCACGAAGAAGGAAGTACGCTTCCCCTTCGGTTTTGGTCTGAGCTATACCACTTTCGCCTACAGCGACTTGACCGTCACCGACAAGGGCGCAGCCTTCAAGCTGAAGAACACCGGTGATTGCGCAGGCGATGAGGTCGTGCAGCTGTACATCAGCCTGCCCGGCGGGAAAGTCATCCGTCCTGCCCGGGAGCTGAAGGGCTTCACCCGCGTCCATCTGGAGGCTGGCGAAGAGAAGGCCGTCACGATCCCCTTCGATGGGTACACCTTCCGCTACTTCAACGTCACGACCAACAAGTTCGAGGTCGAGGGCGGCGCATACGACATCCTGATCGCCGCGTCCAGTGAGGACATCCGCCTGAGCGGCAAGTTTGAGGTCAAGGGTACCGGGGCGGCCGATCCCTACGCGGCTGGCAATCCTGCCCGTGCAAAGCTGCTGGACTGCTACCGCACCTGCGATGTACATGCTGTGCCGGATGCATCCTTTGCGGCGCTGCTGGGGCATCCCATCCCGCAGAAGCGTTGGGATCGCAGCCAGCCACTGGGCATGAATGACACCATCCGTCAGATGGCCTACGCCAAGAATCCCATCTGCCGCATGGTTGCCAAGCTCCTCGGCAGCATGATTGCAAAAGCCATCGCGGGCGGCAAGCCCGATCTGAACCTGCTGTTCATCTACAACATTCCCTTCCGCGGAATGGGCAAGATGATGGGCGGCATGATCACCATGGACATGGCGGACGACATCCGCTTCATCGTCAACGGCCACCTCTTCCGGGGCATCGGACGGCTGGTGAAGCACTTCCTGAACCGGCCCAAGCTCACCAAAGCAAAGTAATGGAGGCGAAAATATGAATGCTGTTATTAACTGGTGGAAAAACTTCGCTGACAAGTACCCAAGCGCATCCAGGTGGATCCGTGAGGGCGGCCTGTTTGTGATCGTCAGCAACCTCGTTACCGTCATCAAGTATCTGATCCTGACCTTCCTGCCACTGGCCTTCAAGGATCTGTGGGCCGTTGACTTCGGCTGGCCCGGCATCCAGGCGGAGATCTTCGGTCAGCCCTTCACCTGGAACATCTTCGGCTACGCGGTCAAGGAAGGCGGCGCGGTGATGGGCGGCCTGGGCTACTTCATTGCCTACATGATCGCCATGGTCATCGGCGAAGCCATCAATTTCCCGATCCAGCGCAGCTTTGTGTTCCGCAGCAAGCGCCACGTCGGCCCGCAGATCGCATGGTATGTCGTGGCTTTCTGCATCGTGACGGTGATCGTCAACTCGATCAACTGCATCTGGGTGGACGTGGCTGGTCAATGGGTCGCGCCCTGGCTGTACAACATCGGCACGACCGTGCTCAATGGCGGCGTTTCGATGGTCGTGTTCTTCTTCGTGAACAAGATCATCTTCCCGGAAGGCGAAGCCGCGAAGTAATCGTTGGTTACCGTGAGCCAGCATGTCCGTACGATGATGGTTCACGTACCGCATAGCTGCAGCGGCTGATCCTTTGCAGGGATACGCATCAGCGGCTGTAGCCGTAATCCTCCTTTGGCTGCCGGAGAGCCTCCTCCTCTCCGGCAGCGTATTTTATTGCCCTTCATTCGGTTTTTCTGTTTGTGCCTTGCTGGAGCGTTTCTTGCAGATGCATGGTCTGCATCTCAGCAATCCGTTCGTGCAGATCATACAGCGCCGTACCAATGGTATCGAACGCTGATGCGGCGACTTCCTCATTGTTCTTCATGCCCAGACGGTGCAGGGGCTCAGCATCGCCCTCGAACAACGCAAATGCACCTTCTGCCAGCAGACGGATGTCGGCAATGTCATTCCCGACATTCCAGAAGTAGGTGTTCAGTTCATTAAGAGCTTCCTTCATCACACATACACCAGCTCTGCATAGACGATCTCTTCAGCACAGGAACGGATGTTGTTCATCGCGCCGACCCATGCCATCTGATCGAGACCCTTAAGCTTTTCTGTGATGCCCTGGGCGACCTTCATGCCCTGAATGAGGCTTTCCAAGCGTTCAGTAGCCTCCTGATTGAACAGGGCAAGGTACTTGAATAGCTCGCCAGACAGCACCAGTTGGTTAAAGGTAACGGGACGATGCTCCCGCAGGAACTCCCTGCGCCGCCTGCCCCAGAAGCCAATGTCACCAGCATCCGGTGGTAAAGCAAAGTTGGGAAAGTAGTAGTCGCCAACTTTCACGCAGGGGATAGTCGGGTTAGATTCAAGCTCGTTGTTCATGTTGCAGCTCCTTTCGTAGTTCAGTCAACGGTTACAGGTAGAATGATGCTCCTTTCCTCATAACCGCATCCATTCACCACAAACGAACCGCAGTCATGATGTATTGGAGGATAAATTCCTCCTTTACATATTAACCCCTGCTATGCCATCATGCGCCGAAGCCGCCGAATCATCCCGATGGCGGAAGTCGGGGAAAATCAGCCGGCGCAATGGGAAGCACAGAATGCGGACGAAATGCTGTGCCGCGCCCTGACCGCGCTGCCGGACACACTGCGCCTGCCGATTGTCCTGCACTACCTGGAGGGCATGGACATTCGCACCATTGCCCGCACGCTGCGCATACGGGAGAGCGCAGTCAAGAGCCGACTGCACCGCGGCAGAGAGAAGCTGCGGCAGTCCGACGAGTTGAAGGAGCTGTTGGAAGATGAATAAAACGAAGCAGGAAAAATGGCAGTGCGCCTATGGCGACACGCCGGATAGCTTCCGGCAGCGGGTTGCGGCGTCGCTTCCAAAGGGCGAGGAGAGCCGGCATGTGGCGTTCCCGCGGCGCGCGATGGTGCTGGCGGCGGCGCTTGTGCTGGTGCTGACGACGGCGTATGCAGCGGTCGTCACGCACACGGAACTGGTCTGGAACGCGGGGCATCCCATCGAGAACGAAGCG
>ERZ772875.3250-NODE-3250-length-10277-cov-4.452358_pt1 | contig 10277 bp, 12 predicted proteins | sample MGYA00580585_ERZ772875 | MGnify/ENA primary metagenome ERZ772875 (study PRJEB29015, sample SAMEA2737736) | human gut metagenome | biome: human gut; feature: human-associated habitat; material: faeces | place: China | collected 2012 ... | reverse complement strand
AGGCCTGCCTCGGGGCCGATGTCACCCAGACCCAGCACGGCGGTGCCGTTGGAGACGACAGCCACCATATTGCTCTTGAAGGTGTACTTGTAGACGTCGTCGGGGTTTTCCCTGATCTTGCGGCAGGGTTCAGCGACACCGGGGGTGTAGGCGGTGGACAGGTCATCGCGGGTCTTGACCTCCACCTTGCTCACGATGCCCACCTTGCCGTGGTGCGTCTCGTGCATTTCCAGAGCTGCTTTGTTGAAATCCATGGGTTTATCCTCCTAACTTTTTCGCCGGGCATACTTAAAACATTATTATAATAATAGCAAAAGCTCCCCCGCTTTTCCATATCTTTTCCGCCTTTTCGCACTCTCCGGCCCCAAAAGTCCGACAAAGGGCGGGGAGAGTGTGGAAATTTTGCAAAAAACTTTTCTTTTTCATTTTTACCCGATATAATAGAGGTTGTTTTTCGAACCACCGGCAAAATACCGGTCTACCAACAGGAGGGAATTCTTTTGAAGCGTATTTTCACCAAGGCACTCTGCCTTGTCTGCGCCGGCGCTCTGGCGCTGAGCCTCGCTGCCTGCGGCGGCAAGGCCGACAGTGCTGCATCCAGCACGGCATCTTCTTCCGCACTCGGCAGCGCGTCCGACTACGACTACCAGAACTTCAACTACAGCGATGGTCTGGACGAGAAGGGCTACTGGGAGGGCATCCGCGCTCTGGACTATGTGACCCTGCCCGAAGACTTTGCATCCGTCGCCATCAAGCGCTCGGACGTCGAACCCACCAGCGAGGAAGTGGAGGAGCAGATCAGCGATCTGCTGAGCCAGTATTCCTCCACCGAGCACATCACCGACCGCGCTGCCGCCGACGGCGACACCGTGGACATCAACTATGTCGGCTCTGTGAACAACGTGGAGTTCACCGGCGGCAGCGCCGAGAACTACGATCTGACGCTGGGCAGCGGCACTTTCATCGACGGCTTTGAAGACCAGATCATCGGCCACAAGCCCGGCGAGACCTTCGACGTCAACGTCACCTTCCCCGACGGCTACAGCGATTCCACCGACGCCAGCGGCAATACTGTGAAGCTCAGCGGCCAGAAAGCCGTCTTTACCGTGACCCTCAACTACATCAGTGAGCGCGTCCTGCCCGAGCTCACCGACAGCTGGGTGGCCAGCACCTTCGGCACCTCCAACAACATCTACACCGTGGAGGCCCTGCGCGCCTACTATCAGGACCAGCTCTACACCTCCAACCTCAACACCGCCGTCATGGACGACCTGCTGGAAAACTCCACCTTCAAGTCCATCCCTCAGCAGGTGATGGATTATCAGGTCAACCAGTGCCTGAACTACTACAGCACGCTGGCGGGCTACTACGGCTATGACCTCGACGGCCTCGTCCAGAATCTGCTGGGCTACGAGAACACCGACGCCATGCTGGCCCACCTCGAGAGCAATCTGGAAGACTACTCCAAGGAAGCTCTGCTCTATCAGGCCGTGGCCGAGTCTCTGGACATCGCCCCCACTCAGGAGCAGATCGACACCTACTCCGCCTATGCGGACACCTACGGCCAGAACTACTGCACCATGGTGGCCCTGATGGACGCTGTCACCAGCACGCTGACCAGCGGCGCGGTCGTTTCCTGATCCGATCTGCATATGAGAAGATCCCTGCCGATGGCAGGGATCTTCTTTTGCTCATCATTCAGATAACGTAGTCGTTGCCTGCCTCATCGGGTGCGGCGAGGTCGGCAAGGGTGATCTTTCCAAAGTAGTCCTCAATGAGGTCATCGAGGCCCTTCCACATATCATACGTGCGGCAGCTGCTCATCCGGGGGCAGGGAGCCGCGCCCTGTGCAAGACAGCTCACCGGTGCAAGGCTTCCCTCGGTGAGGGTCAGGATCTCACCCACGGTGTACTGGTCGGGCTCGCGGGTCAGACGATAGCCGCCGCCCTTGCCGCGCAGGCCCTCGAGGAAGCCGTTCTGCACCAGAACCTTGAGGATGTTTTCGAGGTATTTTTCGGAGATCTCCTGCCGGGCGGCGACCTCTTTCAGCGGGACATATTTTTCAGAGCGGTGCTCAGCCAAATCTATCATCACGCGCAGCGCATAGCGCCCCTTGGTGGAAACGATCATAGACATTCCTTTCTCTTCTTTCCTGTTATGATTGTGATGCAGCTGGGTCAGCTGCGAAACACGCTTCCGTTCATTTTAACCTATTATACAACAGGGTTTATAACTTTTCAATCGGAAATTTTCGATTTTCCATTGACAACCGTCCCAAAGGAGGCTATAATACAGTCAAACCCACAAACCACATTGGTTTAACAGGAATATGAGGGACATCGAGACGACGCCGGCTATCTCCGGTGCAGCCGGGCGCATCGCCCGCAATAGGGAGGTTTACTACTATGAGCAAGATCTATACTTCCGCCGATCAGCTGATCGGCCACACCCCGCTGCTGGAGTTGACCCATATCGAGAAGGATGCAGACCTTTCTGCCAAGCTTCTGGCAAAGCTGGAATACTTCAACCCCGCCGGCTCCGTCAAGGACCGTATCGCCAAGGCCATGATCGATGACGCCGAGGCTTCCGGCAAGCTCAAGCCCGGCTCCGTCATCATCGAGCCCACCTCCGGCAACACCGGCATCGGTCTGGCTGCCGTGGCAGCTGCCAAGGGCTACCGCATCATCATCGTGATGCCCGAGACCATGAGCGTCGAGCGCCGCCAGCTGATGAAGGCTTACGGTGCAGAGCTGGTGCTGAGCGAGGGTGCCAAGGGCATGAAGGGCGCTATCGCCAAGGCCGACGAGCTGGCAAAAGAGATCCCCAACTCCTTCATCCCCGGCCAGTTCGTCAACCCGGCCAACCCCAAGGCTCATATCGCCACCACCGGCCCCGAGATCTGGGACGACACCGACGGCAAGGTCGACATCTTTGTGGCCGGCGTAGGCACCGGCGGCACCATCACCGGTGTAGGCCAGTACCTCAAGAGCAAGGATCCCGGCGTCAAGGTCGTGGCCGTTGAGCCCGCTGCCTCCCCTGTCCTGAGCAAGGGCACCGCCGGTGCGCACAAGATCCAGGGCATCGGCGCAGGCTTCGTCCCCGACGTGCTGGACACCAAGGTCTACGACGAGATCATCCCCGTCGAAAATGACGACGCCTTTGCCACCGGCCGCCTGATCGGCCACAAGGAAGGCGTTCTGGTGGGCATCTCTTCCGGTGCTGCTGTCTGGGCTGCCATCCAGCTGGCGAAGCGCCCCGAGAACGCAGGCAAGAACATCGTCGTCCTGCTGCCCGACACCGGCGACCGTTATCTGTCCACCCCGCTGTTTGCTGAATGATCCTCTCATTCCTTCCGCCCCTGCTGTGGCTTTCCGCCCGGCAGGGGCCTTTTGTTTGCCTTCGTGAGACGATATGGTGTGATTTTTTTCATTTTTGCAAACTTTTTGTGAATCTGAGGTTCTTCCGGATTTTGCCTATTGACATTGCAGCGTGTTTGGAGTATATTTTTAGCAGTCGATGAGTCAGAGTGCTAAAACAGTATTCCAGCCCACCGCCTGAATCTCAACTTCCGGTATGAATGGAGGCTTGACTTTATGAATACCAATCAATATACCCAGAAGACCCTTGAGGCTCTGCAGGCAGCGCAGCAGCTGGCTGTGGAGTATCAGCATAATGCACTGGAGCCGGAGCATCTGCTCCACGCTCTGGCGACACAGGAGCAGGGCCTTATCCCCCAGCTGCTCCAGAAACTGAATGTGGACGCAGGCAGCTTCTCCGCCGCTGTGGCCGAAAAGCTTTCCGCAATGCCCCGGGTGTCCGGCTCTGGCCGTGACCCCGACAAAGTCTATATCTCGCAGGCCACCGACAAGGTGCTGAGCGCCGCCGCCCGCGAAGCCAAGGCCATGAAGGACGACTACGTCAGTGTCGAGCACGTCTTCCTCGCCCTGCTGGACGAGCAGACCCAGAACACCTCCGAGCTGTTCCGCGCCTTTAGCATCACGAAGGATAAGTTCTTACAGCAGCTCACCGCCGTGCGCGGCAACCAGCGCGTGACCAACGACAACCCCGAGGACACCTACAATGCCCTGCAGAAGTATGGTCAGGACCTCGTTGACCTGGCCCGCAAGCAGAAGCTGGTCCCGGCCCAGCATCAGCACCGCGGCCATGCCGCAGGGCCGGTCCTGCACCGCCTGGGCCATGGCTTTCCCTCGGAAGGCAACCAGCTCCACCGCCGTCTTGGAGTCGAACACCCCGGCGGCCTGGAGGGCGGAGTACTCGCCCAGGCTCAGGCCGGCGGCCACCTCCGGGATGATCCCCTTCTCCCGCAGCACCGCCGTCACCCCGGCGGCAAAGGCCACCATGCAGGGCTGGGTGTAGCGGGTCTGGTTGATGATGCCGTCCGGGTCCTCAAAGGAGACCTTCTTCAGGTCAAAATCCACCTCCGCATGGTCGTAAACAGCCCGGAAAGCGGAAAACGCCTCGTACAGATCGGCGCCCATGCCGGCATGCTGGCTGCCCTGACCGGCGTACAAAAAGCCCAGTTTCATTCTGCGTCGCTCCATTCTGCGGCGGTGGCCTTTGCCCGTGCGATACCGCTCTCATACAGATCACGGAAAATCTCGGCCACGGGCCGGATCTCGTGGAGCATACCAGCCACCTGGCCGCTCATGACGCTGCCCATTTCCACATCGCCCTCCAGCACGGCCCGGCGCAGGCCGCCCAGGGTGACCTTCTCCAGCTCCTCCAGAGAGGCGCCGCGCTTCTCCAGGGCCAGATACTCCCGGGCCATCTTGTTCTTCAGGATTCGGACCGGGCCGCCGATGGAGCGGCCGGTGACCACCGTATCACTGTCCTTGGCCTTCAGCACAGCCTGCTTGTAATTGGGGTGGATGGGGCACTCCTCGCTGGCAAGCAAACAGGTGCCCACCTGGATGCCGCAGGCACCCAGGGCAAAGGCCGCAGCCGCCTGACGGCCGTCCGCGATGCCGCCGGCCGCCACCACGGGAACGCTTACCGCATCGATGACCTGGGGCACCAGGGCCATGGTGGTCATCTCGCCCACGTGGCCGCCGGACTCCGTGCCCTCGGCGATGATGGCGTCGGCTCCCTGATTCACCAGCCGCTTGGCGAGGATGGAGGCCGCCACCACGGGCAGCACCTTGATCCCGGCGGCTTTCCACGCGGGGATGTACTTGCCGGGACTGCCCGCCCCGGTGGTCACCACCTGAACGCCCTCCTCTATGATGATCTGGGCCATTTCGTCGGCACAGGGGTTCATCAGCATCAGGTTCACGCCGAAGGGCTTGTCCGTCAGGCTCTTGCAGATGCGGATCTGCTTGCGCAGCAGGTCCGCCTCCAGCATCCCGCCGGTGGCGATGACGCCCAAGGCCCCCGCGTTAGAGCAGGCGGCGGCAAATTCGCCGGTGGCGATGTTGGCCATGCCGCCCTGGATAATGGGGAACTCCGTCCCCAGCAGCTCGTTGAGTTTTTTCATAGTGTACACCTCAATTTCACGCCATTTCCAGCACCGCGCCGCCCCAGGTAAGACCGCCGCCGAAGGCGGTCAGCAGCAGGCGGCTGCCGAAACCGACACGGCCCTGCTCCACCAGCTCGCTGAGGACCAGCGGGACGCTGGCAGCGGCGGTGTTGCCGTAACGGTCGATGTTTTTGTAGTATTTTTCCGGCGGGATACGGTATTTCCGCACCGCCAGGTCAATGATGCGGGCGTTGGCCTGATGGAACACGAAGAAGTCGATGTCCGCCGGGGTCAGCCCCGCCTTTTTCAGCGTGGCGTCCATGCAGGCGGGGACGGTCTCCACGGCGAATTTGAACACCTGCGTCCCCTCCATGGAGAGGACGTTGGGCGCTCCCCGGCCAAGGCCCGGCAGACGCAGGAGAACGTCGTCCCCCCGGCTGCCCAGCACGGCGCCGATGGAGGGCCACCCCTCCCGGCACTCCACCACGGCGGCGGCCGCGCCGTCTCCAAAGAGGATGCAGGTGCCCCGGTCCGTCCAGTCTACCACTTTACTCAGGGCCTCCGCCCCCACCACCAGACCGAATTTCCGGGGGGAGGCGTTCAGCAGGCACTCCATAGTGTGCAGGGCGTAGACAAAGCCGGTGCAGGCGGCGTTCAGGTCGAAACAGGGGGTATCCTCCGGCAGACCCAGCGCCCGTTGCAGCAGACAGGCGGCAGAGGGCACCACAGTGTCCGCCGAAACGGTGGCCACGATGCACACGCCGATGTCCGCCGGGATGATCCCGGCCATGTGCAGGGCGTCCCGCGCGGCGCTGACGCACAGCTCCGTGAGGGTCTCTTTTTCACAGCGGTAGCGGCTGCGGATGCCTGTGCGGGCGGTGATCCACTCGTCATTGGTATCCACCAGCCGGGAAAGATCGTCGTTGGTGACGGTATTGGCGGGGACACAGCGGCCTGTGCCCCGGAGCTTGATCCCGTTCATGCGTCCTCCTTCCCGCGGCCAAGGGCGCGGAATTTCTGATAGCGCCGTTCCGTCAGGCTGACGGCGCTTTCCTTCAGCAGGGGTTCCAGACAGGCGGTCAGCGCCCGGTCCAGATTCCACAGCGTCCGGCTGGGGTCGGCCTGCGCGCCGCCCTCCGGCTCCCGGACGATGCCATCGATGACCCCCAGCTTTTTCAGCTCCGGGGCGGTGAGCTTCATCAGCTCCGCCGCCTCGCCGGAGCGCTGGGCGTCCTTCCACAGGATGGAGGCGAAGCCCTCCGGGGATAAAATGGCGTACACGGCATTTTCCAGCATCAGCACCCGGTCGGCCACAGCCAGCGCCAGCGCGCCGCCGCTGTTGCCCTCCCCGGTGATGACGGCGATGACAGGCACCGTCAGACGGCTCATCTCAAAGAGATTCCGGGCGATGGCCTCGCCCTGACCGTGTTCCTCAGCCTCCAGACCGGGATAGGCCCCGGCGGTGTCGATAAAGGTAAATATAGGGCGACGGAACTTCTCCGCCTGCTTCATGAGCCGCAGAGCCTTGCGGTAGCCCTCCGGCCCCGGCATCCCGAAGTTGCACCGGAGGTTTTCCTCCAGCGTTTTGCCTTTCCGGGTGCCGATAACGGTGACGGGCCGCCCGTGGAACAGGGCGATGCCGCCTAAAATGGCGGGGTCCTCCCGGCAGGCCCGGTCTCCCCGCTGCTCAAAGAAATCGGTGAACAGTCCGTCGATATAGTCCGTGATATTGGGCCGCTGGGGATGGCGGGCCAGCGCCACCCGCTCCGCGGCGGTTTTCTCAGCCATGGCGTTCTCCTTTCCCGTGGAGCTTCAGCAGACGGATGAGGGTGTCCCGCAGGTCCTTCCGGGGGACCACCGCGTCCACAAAGCCGTGCTCCATCTGAAACTCCGCACGCTGAAAGCCCTCCGGCAGGGTCTCGCCGATGGTCTGCTGAATGACGCGAGGCCCGGCGAAGCCGATAAGCGCACCGGGTTCGGCCAGAATAATGTCTCCTAACGAGGCAAAGCTGGCGGTGACGCCGCCGGTGGTGGGGTCCGTGAGAACGGAGATGTACAGCAGTCCCTTTTCCGAAAACCGGGCCAGAGCCGCGCTGGTTTTCGCCATCTGCATGAGAGACAAAATGCCCTCCTGCATCCGCGCGCCGCCGCTGGCGGCAAAAAGGATCAGGGGCAGTTTGTTTTTCCCGGCGTACTCGATGGCCAGCGTCAGCTTTTCCCCTACGGCGGCGCTCATGCTGCCCATGAGAAAGCGGCTGTCCAGCACGCCTACCACGCAGCGGCTTCCGCCCACGGTGCCGGTGGCGGTGACCACGGCCTCGTTCATGCCGGTCTTGCGGCGGGCGCCGTCCAGCTTGGCCCCGTAGCCGGGGAAGCGGAGGGGGTCGCTGGCCGTCAGCTTTTCATGCAGCTCCCGGAAGGAGCCGGGGTCCAGCACGCTGCTGAGCCGGTAATAGGACCCCATGGGGAAGTGGTAGCCGCACAGGGGACAGACGGACAGCGCCGCCGCCACGTCCTTGCGCTGGCTCTCCCCGCCGCAATGGGGGCAGGTGACTAACTTTTCGCCGGGGACGTAATTCTCCCGCATGGCTTTCATGGCCAGTAGCCGCGCCCGGCGTTTCGCAAAAATGTTTTCCATGTATTATCCTTTGTGATCGTCTACCCGGCGGCTGAATTCCAGCAGCTCCGGCAGGCTTCGGTCCAGAAAGGCGGTGGTGCAGCCGCCCCGGACAAAGGTGGGGTGGAACAGCAGCTCATAGGACAGCTCCGCGTTGGTGGGGAAGCCCTCTAAGGTAAATTCCTCCAGACAGCGGCGCATCCTGCGGATGGCTTCCAGCCGGGTGGGGGCGTGGACCATCACCTTGGCGGCCAGAGAATCGTAATAGGGGGAGAGGGTGCAGCCGTTATAGAGGGCGGAGTCCACCCGGACGCCGGGGCCGCCGGGGAAGTGGAGAAATTCCACCTTGCCGGGACAGGGCCGGAAATTGGCCGTGGGGTCCTCGGCGTTGATGCGGCACTCGATGGCGTGGCCGGTGAGGGTCACGTCCTCCTGGGTCAGGTCAAGGGGCAGACCGGAGGCGATGCGCAGCTGCTGACGCACCAGATCCACGCCGGTGATCATCTCCGTGATGCCGTGCTCCACCTGGATCCGGGTGTTCATCTCCATAAAGTAGAAATGCTGTCCGTCGCTGTCCAGCAGAAATTCCACAGTGCCCGCGCCCTCATAGTGGACGGCCTGCGCCGCTTTCACGGCGGCCCGGCCCATCTCCTCCCGCAGTTCCGGCGTCAGGCACCGGGCGGGGGCTTCCTCAATGAGCTTCTGGTTCCGGCGCTGGATGGAGCAGTCCCGGTCTCCCAGATGGATGACGTGGCCCTGCCGGTCCGCCAGGATCTGAAACTCGATGTGCCGGGGCTCCAGCACCAGCTTTTCCAGATACATCTCGTCGTTTCCGAAGCAGGCGTTGGCCTCCGCTTTGGCGGCGGCGTAAGCGTCGGGCAGGTCTTTAGCGCTGTCGCAGCGGCGGATGCCCCGGCCGCCGCCACCGGCGCTGGCCTTCAGCAAAACGGGATAGCCCACCGTCTCCGCCACGGCCAGAGCGTCCTCCACGGAGGATACCGGCCCGTCGGAGCCAGGAGTCACAGGTACTCCGGCGGCACGCATCCGCTCCCGTGCGGCGGATTTGGAGCCGGCCTTCCGGATGGCGTCCCCGGAGGGACCGATGAAGGTGATGCCGTTTTCCGCGCAGGCGTCGGCAAATTCTGGGTTTTCCGACAGGAACCCGTAGCCGGGGTGCAGACCGTCGCAGCCGGTGGCTATGGCGGCGGAGAGCAGCGCCGTGGGATTTAAGTAGCTGTCAGCGGCCCGTGGGGGGCCGATGCACACGGACCGGGTGGCCAGCTGGACGTGGAGGGCCTCCGCGTCCGCCTGAGAATACACCGAGACCGTCTCGATGCCTGCCTCCCGGCAGGCCCGCCGCACCCGGAGGGCGATCTCCCCCCGGTTGGCGATCAATACCCGCTTCAGCATGGCTGATAGCGGAACAGAGGCTCCCCGAAGGAAACCAGCGCGCCGTTTTCCTTCAGAACCGCTGTGATCTCGCAGTCACAGGGGGCGGGGATCTCGCTCATCATCTTCATGGCCTCCAGCAGGCAGACGGGCTGGCCCTTGCGTACCCGGTCGCCCACCTTCACAAAGGGGGGCTGTTCCGGGGCGGAGGCGGCGTAAAAGGTGCCCACCATGGGGGCGGTGATGGCATCGCCCTCCGGCTCAGCGGCCGCGGGTACCGCCGGGGCAGCAGCCGCTGCCGGGATCACCGGCGCGGCGGGAGCGGAGACGGCCCGCTCCATTTCTATGGTAAATTCCTGGGTGGACAGCTTCAGCTTGGACAGGGAACTTCCCTCGAAGCGGGCCAGCAGGTCGTTCAGTTCTTGATTGGTCATGGAATATCCTTTCCTCGCAAAACTGGACCGCCGGAGGGTCTGTACCCTCCGGCGGACGCACGTTAATTCTTGTGAGCGGCCAGATAGGTCATGATGTCGCCCACCGTTTTCAGGTTGGCGGCGTCCTCCTCGGCAATGGAGATGCCTGCGGCTTCTTCCAACGCCATGACCAGCTCCACGGCGGCCAGAGAATCGGCACCCAGATCGTCAGCCAGAGAAGCAGTAAGGGTTACGGCTTCCGCATCGCAGCCCAGAGTCTCCACAATGATGTCACGCACTTTTTCAAATTCCATGATATATCTCCTTGTTTCGGTGAAAGTCGGCTCTTGTTAGTTAAAAACATTTACTTAAAATAATTTAA
>ERZ772875.3249-NODE-3249-length-10289-cov-2.745847_pt1 | contig 10289 bp, 6 predicted proteins | sample MGYA00580585_ERZ772875 | MGnify/ENA primary metagenome ERZ772875 (study PRJEB29015, sample SAMEA2737736) | human gut metagenome | biome: human gut; feature: human-associated habitat; material: faeces | place: China | collected 2012 ... | reverse complement strand
CTTCTTCCCGCATGGGGGTTCCTCCTTTGAGACGGTAAATTGCTTTCCTGTCGACCTTTCCCAAAACCGACATTCCTATTTCGTTTGCATCATATACCCCCACAGGGTATTTGTCAAGCAAAAAAACAACGCGGACAGGCAGACCCGTCCACGCCGTTTTCTGTTCCGTTCCTCCGCCCCGCTTCAAGCGCAGGTCACCCTTTGATGATCGTCATGACTGCCGGCAGCAGCATCAGGATCGCCAACGCGCCGGTGCCCCACACGATGTTGTAGCTGACGGAGTCCTTGTCCTTTTCCCGGCAGTCCAGCGCGGAGAGGAAGGCGTATCCCGCCTCCAAACCGAAGGCAAGCGCTGCAAACAGCGCAAGCCCCCGCCATTCCAGTGCGGACAGGGCAATATAGATGGCAAAGCCGATGCCGCCGATGATGGCCCCGGTGTTCAGCTCCTTGCCGGGTTTCAGCCAGATGTCTTTTTTCATATCTTCGTTCCTTCTTTTTCTTTAGTATCCGTTGACGATCACGTTCAGCACCTTTCCGGCCACCGTTCCGGCCACGGCGTTTCCGCCGCCGCCGTTTTCCACCAGCACCACAAAGGCGTAGGGTGCATCCTCGTTCCGCAGAAAGCCCGCGAACCAGGCGTGAGGCGTCTGTCCCGTCCCCACCTCCGCCGTGCCGGATTTTGCGCACAGTTCCATGTTGGGAAAGCGCTTGGTGCCGTAGGTCTCCGTCACGTTATTGGCCATAAAGTCCGCCACGGTGGCCGCCGTTCTGCTGTCGATCAGCTGTCCTGTGTGCTGAGTAATGTGGGGCAAAGACGGGATCCCCAGGGAGGACACCGTTTTCCGGATCAGATACGGTTCCGCCGCCTTGCCGCCGTTGGCGATGGCCCCCATCCACAGCAGAAAGGCACAGGGATTCACCTGATCGTGGTATTGGCCCACACCGGCCCAGCCCAGCTGCCCGTCGGTGATGCCGTCCCAGTTGAACGTGCCCTTGGCGGTGGGCAGACCGTCCACGGAATAGGCGCTGGTAAGTCCCGCCTTCTCCGTATACCGCCGCAGGGTATCTGCCCCCAGCTCCTCCGCGATCTGAGCGAAGGCCGCGTTGCAGGAGTGGGCGAAGGCCTCCTTCAGTGTCTGCTCTCCGTGGACGCCGGAGCAGGTGATGGTCTCGTCCCCGATCTGGACGCTGCCGGTGCAGTTCCAAGTCCGGGTCTCCGCGTCCGGCAGGTTCTCCAGCGCCGCCGTCAGGGTCACAGTCTTGAACACCGACCCCGGCACAAAGGCGGAGGAGAGAAACCGGTTCAGGTACGCGCCCTTATAACGGTCATTCTCTTCCAGATTCTTGGGCACATTCAACGGATCATAGCTGGGCGCCGACACCATGCACAAGATCTCACCGGTCTTGTAGTTATACACCGCCACCGTCCCGGCGTGGCCGCCCAAAGCCCTGTACGCCTCGTAGTTATACCGGGCGTCCAGGGTCAGGTACAAATTGCTGCCCCGCTCCGCGCCGAACGCGCCGTTCACCAGATCAAAGCCGGTCAGCTTGTCCGCGAAGGCGTTGAGAACGCCGGTGCCGATCTTGCCGTACAGGTCTCCCACCGCGTGGAGGGTGGCCTTGCGGACGGTTTCGTTTTCATAGTAGGTGCGGTGGCCGTTTTCCACGGAGGACAGCACATCCCCGTCCCGGTCCAGCACCGTGCCGGAGATCAGCACGCCGTTGGAATCGTACAGATGGCGGTTAAAGGCAGAGGAGGCCCACTTGCCGCCCTCAGCAAAATACCGGATGAGAAATACACTCATCCCCGCCGCCAGTAAAATCGCCAGTGCCATGCAGATCACGGCCCGTTTTTCAATCTTCCGCATGACCGTCCTCCTTTTCAAAGGCATCCTCTGCCGGTGCCGCCATACGGGCGGCTTCCTCGTCCAGCTTCCGCTCCGCCGCCCGGCCGATGGCAAAGCTGGCGTCCGCACGGGTGTCCATGGTCTTCAGATACGCCAGCAGTCCCCATGCCGACAGCATGGCGGAGCCGCCGTTGGACACGAAGGGGAAGGTCACGCCGGTGAGTGGCAGAAGATCCACGGAGCCGAACACATTCAGGCTGGTCTGAAACACCAGCAGAGAGCCTGCCGCGCAGGCGGCGATGGTATAAAAGCTGGATCGGCCAGTCCGGGAGGCGCGAACGGCGAACCATGCCAAGGTCAGGATGCAGGCCACCGCCAGCAGCGCGATAACCAGCCCCCATTCCTCGCATAACATGCCAAACACCAGATCCGTGTCCCCGGCAGGGATACGCTCCAGCCAGCCGTTTCCGGCACCCATGCCGAACAGTCCGCCGGAGGCCGCCGCCGACATGGTGCGGGTCTGCTGATAGCCGGAGCCGGAGGCCGCCTCCCAGGCGTGGCCCCACGCGGCGAAGCGGCTCAGAATATAGGGCTTGAACTGTACGATGATCCCCGCTCCAAAGGCCGCGCCGCCGCAGATGAGGGCCAGAGTTGCGGCGTCCCCGGAGCGGAGATAGGCGATGACCAGGAAGGTCACAAAGAAGATGGCAGCCGTGCCGAAGTCGCTCATCAGCCCCAGCAGGCCGATGCACACGCCGGTGAGCACGATAAACAGCGCCAGGTTCCGGCGGCGGAACAGCCGTTCCAGCGTGGCGGAGCCTGCAAAAATATAGCAGATCTTGGCGATCTCCGAAGGCTGGAAGGATATACCGCCCAAGGTGACCCAGTTGGTCGCGCCGAATTTAGCCTTGCCCAGCACCAGCGTGATCCCCAACAGGCCGATGGCCCCGGCAGCCATGAGCCAGCGGCGCTTTTTCACCCGTTCCAGATCCCGCAGGAATAGCCCCAGCGCCAAAAACAGGCCCATGCCCAGAACGATGGCCAAAAGCTGCTTGGGAAGGCTCCCCGGTGCGCTGGAAGCTGTCACCGCAAGGGATAACGTCGAAAGATAAAAGGCGATGGTCTCCAGCTCAAAGCCCACGCAGCGGCCCAGCCGCAGCGCGGCGGCGTAGAGCCACATAACCGCCGTGAGGATCAGGAAGCAGATGGGGATCACCGGGCTGGCCTTCTCCCCCGCCGCCAATGTTAACTGAATGGCGGTCAAAATCTGAAATACCGTCAGCCACAAAAAAGAGGGCCACATGGCGGCGGGCCGCTCCGCCTGCCGCTTCTTTTCCAGTTCCTCCCGCTCACCAACGGTCTGGGGCAGAAACACCAGCGGCACGCCCCCCAGCGTCAGGGTATCCCCCAGCTTCACCGGGGCCTGATCTGTCACAGGGGTCCCGTTGACGGCGGTGCCGCCCTTGGAGCCAAGATCATACACCGTCCAGGCTCCGTCCTCACTACGGCACAGCGCCGCATGCTGCCGGGAGATGCTGGGATAGTTCAGAATCGCATCGGCGGATTTACCCCGCCCCAGAATATTTTCCCAGTGGGTCAGGGGGATACTGCCGCCGCCGGGCAGGCTCAACTGGGCCCAGACCTCCGGCGTGTGGGGGATTCGCAGCAGGGACCGGATGGCCCGCACCAGAATCAGCGCCGAAAGCACCGGAAACAGCAGCCGTGCAATGGCCGTGTACCAGCCGGTAATCAGAGGATGGGCACTCAGCCACAGGGACAGCGCAGAAAACAGTTCCTGCATCCCATTCCCTCCTTTCCGAAAAAAACAGCTTCAGACCGGACCGGCGGAGTCTGTCTCCGCCAGCCGGAAATCAGGGTTATTATAGCATTATCCCCATAGCCTGTACACCCTTGCCGACGGAAAAACACAGTCTTTTATTCTTTTTTCTGTTTTTCACTTGACCGTTTGTTAAAAATATATTAAAATAATTATCCGTATGTACGAATATATGTCTACTCAGGGCGGGGACCGTTGTTTCCCGCCTTGATCTACCATCTATAAATAGGAAAGGCCGATCGATCATCATGAATCATCCATACAAAACAAGGGAAGGCGGCGCTACCGTCACCATCTTCGTCCCCTACGACTGCAAAAACCACTGCCCCTTCTGTATCAATAAGGAAGAATACGGGGACATGACCGGCTTCTCTCTGGAGAAGATTGTCCAGAGCATCCGCCGGATGGATGCCATCACCCCCAAATGCGATTTCGTCTTTACCGGCGGCGAGCCCTTTGCCGACATTGAAAAGCTCCAGATCATGCTGGATGAGATCCCCACTACCCACCGGGTGTTCATCAACACCACTCTGCCCGTCTCCAAATGCCAGACGGAGGAGGACATTCTGGCCTTCGCAGAGCGGAATAAGCACAAGATCACCTGCATCAATGTATCCCGCCACATGCAGCACTATGTGGTGGAGTCCAATGACTCGCTGCTGACCCGGCTGCCGGTACCCTTCCGGATCAACTGCGTTCTCTACAAGGATTATCCCAAGGAGAACCTGATCCCCTTCATTGAGCGCTTCCGCAAGCTTCCCGGCGCCAACATCCAGTTCCGCTTTGACTACACTGCCACCACTCCCGAAAACCTCTACGAGCCGGACAAGATCCTGCACGATCTGAAGGAGATCGCGGAATACACCGGTCTGGACGGCTGCCGGATGCGCTGCGGCTTCCACTTCGACTACAAGGGCATGGAGCTGACCTATCACAAGACCCTGCCCTACTCCACCATCGTGGAGACCGATCCCGCTGACGGCGTTACCTATGATATTCTCTATGACATCCTCATCAAGCAGACCGGCGAGATCCATTCCGACTGGACCGGCGTGGTGATGGACGTCCCCGCCTATGAGAAGGTTGTCTTTGAGCCCTATGACCTGAAATGGCTGGAGGGCGGCCCCCGCAAATAAGCTGACAACCCCCAGAAGCAATGCTTCTGGGGGTCTTTTTTCTCCCAATTCAGCTTTGTGCTCCCGGCAGTTCCGTCCTCTTGTTTTTCAGAGGATCTGAAAGAGAAACCCAAAGCGACACCGCATATCGGTTCTTCAAGCAGCCCCCCCAGACCGGAGTCTCCGGTCTGGGGGTGTATCAGCTATATGATCTTGCGCGCTCTGTCTCAGTTCCGATTGAACAGATTGGCCGCCCACATACCGGCGTCTCCGAAGCCGCCGCTGGGGTCCTCCGGGGCCGGAGGCTCCGACGGGATCACGATGCCGCCGGTTGGATCGTCAGGCAGGTTCGCGTCCCCGAAGCCGCCGCTGGGATCGTCGACCGACGGGCTGTAGTTGGGATCATTGGGATCATCAGCGCCACCGCCGGGGTGATCCGGGTCCACCGGCGTCATGCCGGCATGGGCCGGACAGCCGATGACCTCCGGGTAGGTCTCTCCGCCACTTGCCGTAGGCGTGGGTTCCAGACCGATGGCCCGCTTCATCTCAATGAGATGGAACATGCTGTCGGGATTTTTGGCACTGTCGGTAGTGATGGAGCCAATGCGGACGCCCTCCCGGAAGTATTCCGTCCGTTCAAAGTCCAGCACACCCACCTGCTTAATGGCAGAGGAGGGACAGTTATCGGTGGCAACGCACTTACCCTCGGTGCAGTAATCCACAAAGGTGTGGAGATTGCAGTTCTCCGTGGGAGCCGTGCCTGCCGCCACCGTGACCTGAACCGCCCGGCTGCCCCGGATGTCGGAGAGACAGGCATCGGTGCAGCGCAGGCCGCTGTCGGCGCAGACCGTCACCTGCTCCAGGCCGCTGGCAGGCTTTGCAAAGCTCTTATTCTCCAGATGTTCATGGATCTTCTGCATGACCGGCTTCCACATGGTAATGGCCGGGTTGCCGGAGGCAGAAATCTTCTCATTGGTCTTGGGATAGCCCGTCCACACGGCGGCGCAGTAATAGGGGGTATAGCCCACGAAATAGCGGGTCTTGGAGTTATCCGTGGTACCGGTCTTGCCCGCGATGGTCATGCCGCTGAACTTGGCGGAGGTACCGGTACCGGCGTTCACCACGCTGGTAAGCATCTGGTTCATGAAGTAGGCCGTGGTCTCCTTCATGGCCACATGGGTCTCGCCCTCGTTTTTCAGCACGGTCTCACCGTTGCTGTCCCGGACCTCGGTATACATCTTGGGCGAATTGTAAACACCGCTGTTGGCAAAGGCAGAGAAGGCCGCCGCCATCTCCACAGTGCTCAGGCCATAGGTCAGACCGCCCATGGCCAGCGGGGAAACGGCCATATCCTCCGGCACCAGGCTGAGGCCCAGCTTCTCCATGGCGTAAGCGTAGGACTCCGCCACACCCAGCGCCTCCACGGTCTGAACGGCGATGGTGTTGATGGAACGCCGGACGCCCTCGCCGATCATGGTCCAGCCGGTGTAGGTATTGGGGGAGTTCTTAGGCCAGGGAGAATTGTTCATAAGCTCCACGGGGTAGTTATCAAAGGTGGTGGCCGGTGTCACAGCACCGGCGTCCAGCGCTGCGGAATACACCGTCAACGGTTTGATAGAAGAACCAACCTGATGCTTCTGGACCGCATAGTTGTCCACCAGATTCTGAGTCTTGGGGCCCATGGCGCCCACCATGCCCACGATGTTGCCGGTATAGGGGTCCATGATGGTGATACCGGATTGCAGCTGGTGGCCCTTGGCAGAGTGTACATTCAAATTGCTCAGATCTGCGTAGACATCCTCCGCGATCTTCTGGATATCCGGGTCCATGGTGCAATAGATCTGATAGCCGCTGTTGTTCACCAGCCGCTGGGCCGCTTCATAAGAAATGCTCTTGGCCTGAGCCAGATCTGTGGTCACATCCTTGATGAGCTGCTCCACAAACCAATTGTTGATCTCGATACCGTCGGTCTTGACCAGCTCGCTGGCGTCTCCGGAGGTATCTGTGAAGTTCAAAGGCTCCGCCTTGGCGGCTTCGCACTCCTCTTTTGTCAGATAGGGCTTGCCGGTATCGGGATTGATGACCTTAGACATCTTGTCCAGGATCAGTTCCTGGCGCTTCTTGTTCAACTGCCGGGGAGTGACGGTGGTGCCGTCCTTCCGGGTGTAGGTCCGTTCATATTTGGGGTTGTAGAGGGACGGGTTGTTGGTGATGGCGATGATACAGGCGCTCTCCGCCGCCGTCAGGTCCTTGGCGGACTTGCCGAAGTAGTATTCCGCTGCCGTTTCCACGCCGCCGCAGCCGCTGCCTAAATAGATCATATTCAGGTACAGCTCCAGAATCTGGCTTTTCGTGTTGTTCTTTTCAAATTCCAACGCCCGGAAGATCTCCTTGACCTTGCGGTTGATGGTATTCTGATTCTCGCCGGTCATGTTTTTCAGCATCTGCTGGGTGATGGTGGAGCCGCCGTAGCTATCGTTGCTGCCGGTGAGGGTCAGCAGCGTAGCGCCCAGGGTCCGCTTCCAGTCTACACCGTGATGGCTGAAAAAACGCTCGTCCTCAATGGACACCGCTGCCTGCCACAGATAGGGAGACATATCGTCAATGTCGATCAGGACACGGTTCTCCTGCCCGTGGACCTTCTGGAACTCCACCCACTGACCGCTCTCCTTGTCCTGATAATAGACCACGGAGCTCTGGGACATGGTGTAGTCCTCCGCCCGGACCTCCAGCGTCGGCAGCAGAGATGTATTCACATACTTCATGAAAATTCCCAGCAGCATGAGCGTTGTGCAGACGCCGATCAGGACCAGGGTAAAGACCGTCATCACAACGCCGCCCGCCACATGACCGGGCCGGACCTTCCGCCGTTTGCGGGAATGATCCGCCCCCTGGGGATGCGTGTTTCTTCTTTCCTCCAACTTGGAACCTCCTTTTGTGATCCACAAGGCGGTTTCCCTTCAGGAAACCAACCCACAATACACCATTATCAAGTCCATTATATCATCCCCTGTCAACTGCGAAAATGTCGGATTCAACCGGCGAAAAGTTTCCGCTTCCATAGATTTTACCAAATTTTTCCGAAAATTTCTGTCACATAACTTTCGTACTTCGCTGCTTTTTCACGGTTTTCGCTCTTGCAATCATCGTTTTCTTCCGTTACAATAAGGGCAATCCTTCCCCGGAGGGACAGACAACACGAGAAAGGGTATACAAAGATGAGTGAAGATTTCGGCCCCACCTTTATTACCGTGACCGACGAGGACGGAAAAGAGCTGGTTTTGGAATTTGTAGACGCTCTGGAGCATAACGGCCAGATGTATCAGGCCTTCTTCCCCGCCGAGACCGAGGGGGAAAACGAGGACGATCCCGACAACGGCCTGGTGATCCTGAAGGTCATCCACGAGGATGGCGAGGATCTGCTCTCCACGCTGGACTCCGACGAGGAGCTGGAGGCGGTCTACGAGCAGTTCATGGAGCTGCTGTTTGGCGAGGACGAGGAATAATTCCTCCGTTTCCGCGCAGACTTTTAAGGAATACGTCATTCCGCGTGTCCTGCGGGGTGCGTGATAGATCTTTTTTTAACCCACATTTCGTTATTAGGGATGCACCTCTCAGGGTGTGGATCGCAGGCCTCCCGGCTGCCGTTCGCGGTTGGAAGTTGGAAGCGGTAAAGCATTCTGGAAGCAACCCACCTGTGCTTGAAGGTGCAGGTTATAACGAGGTCTACACGGCCGCCGCGGGACAGCTTTATACGACAAAAAGGACTGCTTTGCAGTCCTTTTTTCAGTTTATTTTCAGATATGTGTCATACAATAAGCGCAGTTTTGCCCCGGATGGCATCAAACGCGATCTGGTACTTGCATATCGCGGCGCAATCCTTTATAATGACGGGGTATGTGACAAATCATGCGGCGCTGTGCCGCGCAACAACGTTTAAACTTGAGAGGATGGACAACAAATGAGCGCATCAAGAGAAAAAAAGCTCCGGCAGGATCAGACGGCCTCCGGCTATGTGGATCCCAAGGCAGAAAAGGAGCTGGAAGAAAAGAAGGCTGAAAAGCGCAGCAACGTTCTGTACAGCGTCATCGCCGTACTGTTCGTGCTGGTGGTGGCAGCCAGCTTCCTCTGGCGATCCAATGTGATCTCCCGCAACGCCACGGCCCTGACCATTGACGGCGAAACCTACAATGCCGCCGAGGTGAATTTCTATTATCAGAATGTTTACCGCGGCTTCCTGCAGAGCAATTCCTACTTCATCAGCTATCTGGGTCTGGACACCAACGCCTCCCTGAAGAGCCAGACGGTGAACGCCACCGCCGCTTCCATGATGGGCGTGGAGGAAGGTTCCTCTTGGCATGATTATATCATGGACAACACTGTCAAGCAGATGACCATGGTCCAGCGGGGTCTGAAGCAGGCACAGGAAGAGGGTTATCAGTTCCCCGCCAGCGTGCAGGAGCAGTATGAGGACTCCCTGAATTCCCTGAAGACCTCTGCGGAATCCACCGGCATGTCCGTGAAGGCATATCTCCAGAGAAATCTGGGTGCCATCATGACGGAGAAGGTCTACAACCAGCAGGTCCTGCGGATGCTGCAGTATCAGGCATACGCCCAGAGCTATTCTGACAGCCTGACCTACACCGACGCGGAGCTGGAAGCCGCCTATCAGGCAGATCCCAAGGCCTATGACAAGGCCGCTTGGGAATATGTGGTCGTCAGCGGCGCTGCCGATTCCACCACGGATGCCGACGGCAACACCGTTCAGGCCACCGATGAGGAGCAGGCTGCTGCCAAGGAGGCCGCCAAGGCCACCGCAGAAGAGATCCTGGCCGCTTACAACAGCGGAAAATCTCTGGAATCCATTGCCAGCAATTACGAAAAGGCCACCTATTACAACACCACCGATGCCGCTTACTATGACGGCGTTGTGGGCAACTGGCTCTTTGACGATGCCCGCAAGGACGGCGACACGGAGATCCTGGAAGTTGGAACCAACTACTACGTCGGTCTGTTCCACAGCCGCGGCCGTGAGGAATACAAGACCGTGGACATCCGCCACATCCTCATCACCCCCGAAGCCGGCACCAAGGCTCAGGGCGATGAGGGCTATGAGGACGAGCAGACCCAGCTGAAGGCCGCCGCCCGCGCCAAGGCCGAGGATCTTCTGGCCCAGTGGCAGGCCGGCGAGGCCACCGAGGACTCCTTCGCTCAGCTGGCTATGGAAAACTCCGCCGACGGCTCCAAGTATGACGGCGGTCTCTACACCCGGGTCACCAAGGGTTGGGCTGTGGAGGAGTTCAATGACTGGTGCTTCGACGCTTCCCGCAAGGACGGCGACACCGGTATCGTGGACACCACCTACGGTTCTCATGTGATGTACTTCGTGGGCTACGATCTGCCCGCTTGGGCGGCATCCGTCACCTCCGATCTGCAGGAGAAGGCCTCTTCCGAGTGGAGTACCGCCCTGTCCGAAAACGCCGATGTGCA
>ERZ772875.3246-NODE-3246-length-10304-cov-5.631574_pt1 | contig 10304 bp, 12 predicted proteins | sample MGYA00580585_ERZ772875 | MGnify/ENA primary metagenome ERZ772875 (study PRJEB29015, sample SAMEA2737736) | human gut metagenome | biome: human gut; feature: human-associated habitat; material: faeces | place: China | collected 2012 ... | reverse complement strand
TGCTGACGGACGCCCTGCCCACCGTATGGCACGGCAGGCGCATTGACCCGGACTTCCGGCACATGGTGCGGCTGTCCGCCGCCTACAGCCATGGAGAGGTGGAGGCTGACCCGGTGGCCTTTGCCCTTCAGCTGTGTGGGCAGTTCTACACCGAGCGTTTTTCACCCTCCGACCTGCAGGAAAAATACAGCTGGCTCATCGAGTTTTACCGCGCCGGAGAACAGGCCGCAGAACCAACGGCAAACACTGCCGCCAGCAGGCCCGACACCGGCCCGGCGTTCGACTACCGGTGCGACGCGCCCTATATCGTGGCGGCGTTCCAGCAGGCCTACGGCATCGACCTGACCACCGAAAAGATGCACTGGTTCCGGTTCCGGGCATTGTTCGCCGCCCTGCCGGAGGACACCCTCATGGCGAAGATCATGAGCTGGCGCACCATGGATCTGGACGACTACGAGGGCAGCATGCGGGAGCATTACGCCGCACTGAAAGAGCGCTTTGCTCTGCCTGCCGCCTTGAGAGGGGGTGCCGCCGTTGCCCAGACCGTTGCCGAACACGACGCCGCGTTCCTCGCACGGTTCCGGCGCTGAGCGGGTGCCGGTGCCCTGCCCCTACTGCGGCAGGCCCCTGCCCGTGTGGGCGGTGCGCACGGCCACGGCATCCGGCGTGTGGGTCAAATGCAAAAATCCCGCCTGTAAGCGGGAGGTAGAAATCAAGTTATAGCAGCCTGTGCCCCTGTGCCCGCGCTCCGAATGAGAGGTGGACACAGTGGCATTTGATTTTAGCGTTACCGGCAACACCAAGTTGGATACCAGCGGCTTCACGCAGGGTGTCAGCAGCATGACCGTCGCCGCCGGAACGCTGATAGCAGACCTGGTAAAGACGGCCAGCAGCCAGCTGACGAATCTTGCCCAGAGCGCGATCCGGAACGGCTCCGTCTACGAGACATCGCTTGCCAAAGTCGGGACCATCGCCGATCTTGGCAAGCTTTCGATCCAGAAGCTGGGCAGTCAGATCACGGACATGTCCAACACCATGGGCATTGCGGCCACGGATATTGCCGAGGCTACCTACCAGGCCATCAGCGCCGGGCAGGACACGGCCAACGCTGTGGAATTTGCAGGCCAGGCAGCGAAACTGGCAACCGCCGGTTTTACCTCCACGACCTCCGCCGTGGATATCCTGACCACTGCCCTGAACGCCTACGGCTTGAGCGCCGACCAGGCGACCCATGTTTCGGATGTGCTGCTGACCACCCAGAACCTGGGCAAAACCAGCGTGGACGAACTTTCGTCCAGCATGGGCCGTGTCATCCCGCTGGCTGCTGCTTACAACGTCAGCGTAGAAAACCTGTCCAGTGGTCTGGCCGTGATGACCGCCAACGGTATCGCCACTGCCGAGGCAACAACTTACACAAAATCCATGCTGAACGAGCTGGGCGACACCGGTTCGACCGTAGGCAAGATTTTACAGCAGCAGACCGGCAAGAGCTTTGCCCAGCTGAGTGCTGACGGCAAGAGCCTGGGCGATGTGCTGCAGATCCTCTACGACAGCGTGGGTGGTGACAGCACCGCCTTTGCCGGGCTATGGTCCAGCGTGGAGGCCGGAACCGGCGCTCTTTCGCTGGCATCGGGCGGCGCGGACAAATTCAACGGCGTGCTGGCCCAGATGGTGGACAGCGCCGGAGCAACCGACACCGCCTACCAGACCATGACGGACACATTCCAGCACAGCATGGAAAGCCTCCAGACAACGGCAGAGAACCTGAGTATTGACCTGTTCGAGGCCATGGAGCCGGGCCTGAAGGAAGCCGCCAACTGGGGCACTGACTGCCTGAATACCCTGACGAGCGCTCTGAATGAGGGCGGCCCGGCGGCCATGCTGGACGCAGCCAGCGGCATTCTGGAAAATCTGACCGCAGGTGTTGTTCAGATGATCCCCGGACTGGCATCGGCAGCAACGCAGGTCATCACCAAGCTGGTGCAGTATCTGGCTGACCATCAGGACGAGATATTCGACGCGGGCATCCAACTGCTGAAACAGCTCATCATCGGCATCACCGACAACCTGCCCCAGCTGATCACAGCAGCGGCGGAGTTGATTGCCAAGTTCTCTGCCGCGCTGATCTCCCATCTGCCAGATCTGCTGAACTGTGGCGCGGCCCTGCTGACCACTCTGGTAGACGGCATTCTCCGCAGCATCGAGAACCTGGGCGAAGCCGCCATTGCCTGCATCGCCAAGCTCACCGGCGTGTGGGACGGTAGTATGGATGAGTGGGGCCACATCGGCGAGAACATTGTCGCCGGCCTGCTGAACGGCATCACCGGGATGTGGGACACGCTGGTGTCCACAGTCAAGGGCAAAGTCAACGGCATGGTAAGCACCGTCAAGAACGTGCTGGGCATCCACTCGCCCTCGAAGGTGTTCACCGAGATCGGCGAAAACGTCACGCAGGGCCTTGTCAACGGCATCAATACCGGTGCACCGGCGGCAGAGCAGGCCATCCAGAACATTGCCCAGACCCTCTCCACCAACGGGCCGGATTTTGCTACCGTAGGAGCTACCATCACGGAGCAGTTCCGCACCAAGCTGGACGAGGGATGGGCGCAGATTCAGTCCGACATCCAGACGGATGCGCTGGGGGCCATCGAGACGCTGGCAACGGCCCTCAAGGATGGCGACCTCGAGAGCCTGGGCCTGTGGGCCGCTTCCTACTTCTGGCAGGCCTGCACCAAGGAGCAGCAGACCCAGATCAACAGCATCGCTCTGGGGGCGCTCAACCAGCTGGGCAGCGCTTTGAGCGGCGTGTTCGGGAATCTCTCTCAGCTGGCCATGGGGCTGGTGGCGCAGTTCGTGCCCGCCGCAGCCAGCGCCACAGCCGGGCAGACTGCCCTGAACGTGGCCATGGACGCGAATCCGATTTTGCTCGTCATCTCCCTTATCGGGATGCTGGTGGGTGCCCTGCTGAACTTCTCCGGCAAAAACAAGGATGTGGCCAACGCTTTCCAGAATGTCTGGGCGGGCGTTGAGGACTTTATGAGCTACATCTTCGAGGGCCTGATGCGCATCGTGGCGGCGGGCATCGAGGGCTTTGTCATCCTCATCAACGGCCTCATCGGCCTGTATAACTCCGTGGCGTGGCTCTGGGGCGACCATGTGGATTACATCAGCAATCCAGCCTGGAACTTTGCCAACCAAATTGCCGCCGACCGCAAGGCCCGGCAGGCCGAGCGAAAAAAGCAGCAGGAAGCTGCCAACAACCCCAGCTCCGGCGCTTCCACCAACTCCCAGAAGGTCATCGAGAGCATGACTGACACCAGCAAGACCACCGGTGCAGACGGCAGCACCGTGACCACCAAGGTGCTCACCGAGAAGCTGCAGGATGAGACCGGCAAGATCACCCAGAGGGTGACCAAGACCGTCACCGAGGCGGGTACCAAGCTGGTGGACGGCGTGGAGCGCTCCTACAAGACCGTGACCACCTATGTGGACGGCATCCAGACCAAGGTGGAGCGCAGTCTGGACGACATCACCAAGACCACCACAGGCGCAAACACCGGCTCCGCCACGCCGACAGCCCCCACCCCGGACAAAGACCTGACCGACGCTGTGGAGGCCAACACCGAGGCCCTGCTGGCCGCAAACAGCAAGCTGGCCGAGATGGTGCGGCAGGCCAACAGCCTTGTCCTCAGTGACAACATGGCCATCAGCCGGTCTGTGGCCGCATCCGGCACGGCACAGGTGGCCGCAGCCGCCAACAACTACCACCGGGAGGGTGACACCAACATCATCCAAAATATCTACTCCAAGGCCCAGACGGCGGCAGACCTCCAGCGGGAAGCCCGCTGGGAAGCCGACCGGGCCAAGGCCCAGAAACGATGAAAGGAGGGCTCCACAATGCCATTCAGAAAAGACCATTTGCAGCTGGTCACGGATGCCGGGGCCACTCTCGACATCGGGTGGGCTTACGGCACGCCCTACTCCCTCGACCCCATCAATGGCGTAGACGTGGACGTGCAGACCGCACAGGGCGTGAACCAGGTGGGCGTGAGCGTGGAGCGCCAGAGCGTGGCCGGGGTGAGCCGTGAGCTCATCATCCACTGCCACAGCTCCCACGGCGATGCGGATGCGGAATTACTGCTGGAAAAGCTGCCCTATTTCACCAGCGGCACAATGTATTTCGAGGATAAATTCTTCTGTCGTTTCGTGCTTTCCAAGACCCCCTACACAAAGAGCATCCACCCCTACCCGGTGCTGGACTTCATGCTCTTCTGCCCGAAACCCTTCTGGTACGACCTGACCGCCCAGAGCTTCTGCATCAACGGCTTTGTGCCCAGCTTCAGGCTGCCCATCAATTACAGCACACCCCACCGTTTCGGCGTGCGCACCTCCATCGGCTGGCTGAATGCCTATAACCCCGGGGCGCTGGCTGTTCCCTTCACGGCCACCCTCAAGAGCGACGGCGCAGTGGTCAACCCCACCGTGCTGAACATCATCACGGGCCAGAGCATCCGCATCCTGACCACCCTGACCCCCGGGCAGGTCATCGAGATCTACCGCACCACCACCGACAAGCTGGCAGTCAAGCGGACAGAGGACGGCACGGAGGAGAACATCTTCTCCCTGCTGGATGAGGACAGCGACTTGCTGGAGCTGGCCCCGGGCGACAACTTACTCAAAGCCACCGCCGACAGCGGCGAGACCAGCCTGCAGGTGACGGTGCGCTTTTATCCCATGGTTTCGGGCATCCTGCCGGAGGTGATCTCGTGACGCTGGACGTATTGGACGAGCTGACCCTCGCCCGGCTGGGCCGGGTGGAGGTGTGGGTGAGCCTTTACTGGGACGAGCCCTACAACACCGAGGGGAGCATGACGCTGGAAGTGCGGCCCACCGAGGAGAACCTCGCTCTTCTCCGGGAGGGCCGCTGGCTGCGCCGCAATGACAGCGATGTGCCCATGCGCATCTGCCACCGGAGCAACGAGAATCAGGACAGCAACTTAGTGGTCACCGGCTTCCCGGGGACGTGGATCTTCACCAAGCGGGCCGGTACCAGCATCGTGAAGAACGAGAACGCCGAAGCCGCCATGCGCAGACTGGTCAGCGCAATGCAGCCATGGCCCAAGCTGGAGCTGGGTGCTGCTGTGGGCTTCGACACCACCTACACTGCACAGACCTCCGGCGGCAGCATCATGGACTACCTGATGACCATCGGCGCGGCTTGTGATCTGGGCTTCCGGGTGCGGCTCAGTGGTAAAAACGACCAGAAAAAACTAACGTTCGAGGTCTATCGGCCCACCGCTGATCCAAACAACCGTTTTTCCACCAAGTGGGGCAACTTGCAGCAGGCTGCGTGGGCTTTTGGGGACAGCGACTACGCCAACGTCGCCGTGGTGCAGGGCGCTGGCGAGGGCGAGAACCGGGCCACCGTGACCGTGGGCCTGACGGACACCACCGGTGCCGACCGGCGGGAGCTCTACGTCGATGCCCGGGACGTGCAGCCGGACGAGGAAAAGGGCGAGACCACCAAAAGCCAAGCCTACCTCGAGCGGCTCATGGCCCGGGGCACGAATAAACTGCTGGAGCAGCTCCGTACCGGCTCCATTGAGTTGACCATCGATGCCGAAGGGCTCTCCCCCGGGGATGTGGCCTACTGCACCATCCCGGAGCTGGGCTACAAGGCCACCGTCCGGGTGGCCGATGTCATTACCCAAAGCCAGAGCGACAGCACCACCCGCACCGTGCGGCTGGGCACGCCGGTCTGGCGCAAGCTGTAAGGACTGTAAGGAGATGATCTTTTGAGCAAAATCGTTTTATACCCTGCAAACGGGTTCGACTTCGATGCCGCAGACGTGGCGGCCTACCTTGCGGGCCGCACCAGCGGCGTGTTCAGCTCCGCTGAGGACTTCCCGGTGACAGCCGCAGGCGGGCTGACGGTCACCGTGGGCGCGGGCCGTGGCTGGGTGCACCCCAGCCGATTCACCGGCTACTCCATCACCAAGCGGGAGGCCGACACCCTGACCATGCCGCTGGCCGACCCGTCTCTCCCCCGCATCGATCGAATCGTCATGCGCTATGATACCGGTGCCAGAGCCGCCAGCCTGCAGGTGCTGCAGGGCACGGCATCCAGCACACCCACGGCCCCGGCCATCTCCCGCACCGAGCTGATCTACGACCTCTGTCTTGCCGAGATCACCCGCCCGGCAGGCTCCACCAGCATCACCACGGGCCAGATCACCGACACCCGGCTGGACGAGGCGCTCTGCGGCATCGTGCGGGACGGTGTGACCGGCATCCCCACCGACGAGCTGCTGGCCGCTGCCCGGGAGCGCATCGCCACGCTGGAGGAGAAAGCCACCACCAGTGCCGCTGCCGCCAAGGACAGCGCGGAGGCAGCCAAGAGCAGCGAGACCAAGTCCGCCGCCAGCGAGGAGCGCGCCAAGACCAGTGAGACCGCCGCCAAGCAGGCCCTGCAGGACACGGAGACGGAGCACACCGCCGCCTTGCAGGACATCGCACGGGCCCGCACCACGGCCCTGAACGACGTGGCGGCCTCCACCAAAACGGCCACCGCTGCGGCAAACACTGCCACCCAGCAGGCCACCGCCGCTGCGGGGAGTGCTTCCACCGCCGTCACCAAGGCCGGTGAGGCATCCACCAGTGCGGGGGCGGCAAAGAACGATGCTGACCGGGCAGAGAAAGCCAGTACCAACGCGGCCAATGCGGCCACCGATGCCGTGAAGCAGGCCAAGGAAGCCGGAACCTTTGATGGTCAGTCGGCCTATGCACTGGCTGTTCAGCTGGGGTTCACCGGCAGCGAAGAGGACTGGATCGCCAGCCTGAAAGGCGCAAAGGGCGACAAAGGAGATACCGGTGCGCAGGGCCCCGAGGGTGCCACCGGAGCCACCGGCCCGCAGGGGCAGCAAGGGCCCACCGGGGCAACAGGCGCTACCGGCCCACGGGGGCCGCAAGGGCCGCAAGGCCCGGCGGGTGCTTCAGCGGTAGCGGCCAGCGGCAGTAATTGGGTAAGATTTTCAGATGGTACGCAGATATGCTGTGGAACCAATTACAGTGGGAGTGTGAGTTTTCCTGTGTCTTTTGCTAATACAAATTATACACCTGTTGGGTCACTGGATGTTCAGTATCCTAATAACTATAATTTTGGTTTGGAAGACGTTAGTACAACCGGCATGCGTATTAACACCTCTGGTGGAAATGTAAAAGTCCATTGGATTGCATTTGGTCGTTGGATGTGAGGTGAATGTAAATGGAGATCAGACCCGGAACCAAAATCCCGAAGCCGGTTATTACGCAGGAAGAGTGCGATGCCTATTCTGCCGTTGTGGATGCCATTACCGCCCACAATGCAGCGGCTGCCGTGGGCGAGACCCTGTGGAGCATGGACGACCAGCCGGGGGCCTACGTTGTGGTGGAGGCCGGCACGCAGCCAGACCCTGCCGATGCACCGAAGCCGACCCCTACACTGGAGGAGCGGCTTGTGGCGCTGGACAAGTTGCCGGAGACGCTGGAAGCCCTGAAAAACGAAAACGAAATGCTGAAGCAGTGCTTGCTGGAAATGAGCGAGACTGTCTATGCGTAAAATCACACAAAAAATAGAAAGGATGGTATATGATGGCTATGTTATGGGCACAGGAAATCATGTCCGCTGAGACCGTGGAGGAGGCAAAAGCTCTGTATGAGCGCTGCCCCCGCTTGCTGAAGGAGAAGGTCAAGGCGATTCTCGTCAAGAGCGGCTTTGAGGAAATCACGCAGTAAGGAGGACGCTATGGCTGAAATTATGGATGTCTCCCGCTGGCAGGGACGCATTGACTGGGACAAGGTCAGGACAAGCGGCCTTGTCTCCGGCGTGATGATCCGGGCCATGGGCAACAGCAAAGAGGGCAAACCCAGTAAGCCCTACATCGACCCCTACTTTGCCCGCAACTATGCCGAGTGCACCCGCGTAGGGCTGCCGGTGGGCGTGTACGGCTACTTCAAGGCCACCACCAAGGCGCAGGCAGACAGGGAGCTGGCCCTGTTCAAGCAGGCGCTGGGCGGCAAGACGTTCCAGCTTCCGGTTGCCGTGGACATTGAGGACAAGCTGCAGGAAGCCCTGAGCAAGGCCGCCCTGACCGACATCGTGGCCCACTGCCTGAGCGTGGTGGAGAGCTGGGGCGTGTACGCCATGCTGTACACCGGCCTGAACTTCGGGCAGACCAACCTTTACATGGGTGGCGCGGCCCTCAAGCCCTACGACGTATGGCTGGCGGCCTACCGCACCAAGAAGCCCGCTCCCGGCTGGCCCTTCGGCATGTGGCAGTACACCAGCAGCGGCAAGATTCCCGGCATTGCCAAAGGCGCAGACCTGAGCGTGGCCTACAAGGACTACGCGGGCATCATCCAGCGGGCCGGACTGACGAAAGTGAGAGGAGCATAAGTGATGAGCAAGAAGCTTTTTATCAGCCAGCCTATGAACGGCCTATCGGACGAGCAGGTGCTCCAGGAGCGTGCCGCAGTGATCGGGAAGGCAAAGGCCGTGTTTGGTGACGATGCGGTTCCTCTGGAAACGTTCTTTGAGGACTTTGGCCCCGATGCGAAGCCGCTGGATTATCTGGCACGCAGCATCGAGTTTCTGGCTAAGGCTGACGTGGCGGTTTTCGCCCCGGGCTGGGAGTACGCACGCGGCTGTCGCATTGAGCGGCAGTGCGCCGAGGAATACGGTATTCCGGTAATGGAGGTGTGAGACCGATGGCAAGTTGTCTGATTTCAGATGCACCATACGCACCCTGGCTCTCAGAGGTTCTAGCTACACTGGAAGAGCACAAGATCGACCGCATCGCCATAGCAGCGCCTCTGGCAGACGGTGAGGTGTTCACGGGGTACTACAACATGAATACCCAAGACAAGGCCCTGCTGGCATCCAATATCCAAGCAGATGCCGTTCTGGATGCGGTGTGTCACAACGGACAGCGCATCCAGCAGGCGTGGGAAGATGATGAGGAGGGGTGAGACCGATGTGGCAGTTTATCACGGAGTATTGGGCCGGGTGGCTCTGTGCTCTGATCGGCGGCGCGATCCTTGCCGCCATCCCCAAGATCAAGGCCCTGTGGGACGCGGTGCTGGCCCTGCTGCACGACCGCATCTATACCGAGTGCTACCGTTTTATGGAGCTGGGGTACATCACCCGCGACGGCCTGCGCAACCTGAATTACCTCTACAAGACCTATCATGTGATGGGCGGCAACGGCACCGGTACGGAATTGTACAAGAGAGCCTGCGCTTTACCCATCCACGACTGAAGAAAGGAACTGACATTATGAACGCACACATCACTGAGAACAACACCCCCGCCATCCCCGCCGCGACCATCGCCCGCACTGTTGTGCTGGCACTGGCCCTCGTCAATCAGCTGCTGAGTGCAGCAGGCAAGCCGGTGCTGCCCATCGACAGCGCCAGCGTGGAGCAGTGGGTGACGGCTGGCCTGACCACCGCTGCCGCCATCTGGGCATGGTGGGAGAACAACAGCTTTACTCCCGAGGCCATCCGCGCCGATGAGCTGCTGGATCAGATGCAGGGGAAGATCAAGTAAGAGTACATAGCAGCAGCCCCGGGGAGCCTGATGGTTCCTCGGGGCTGTTTTCTTTTGGCATGTTTCGGCATATTCCGACGCATTCCGCATTATCCAGCACATTCTGACATTTTCCGGTTAAAGTTGGATGGAAAGGATGTGCAAACTATGCCTGACATGAAAATTTCGGACTCCCCTGCCCAGCTGGATCAAATCCTCCGGCCACTGGGAATCACCCGGAGCTCAAAGAATTACCGTGTTCTCTGCGACTGCGTGGCTCTGATCTGTGAACAGGAGGACCGGCTGGAAGCCGTACAAAAGGAGATCTATACCCCCATCTCAGACCAGCGGCGCTGCAAGTGGTCCGCCATTCAAAGTGCCGTCCGGCGTGCAGCAGAGAAAGCCTGGGCGCTGAACCCCGAGGGCGTTCAGCAACTGGCTGGCTACCCGCTGACCGGTGCACCCAGCGCGGTGCAGTTCCTGGAGATGCTTTACAATGCCGTGGTGAGGGGGTAACGAAAAGGCTGCCATGCGTGGCAGCCTTTTTTTGTTGATTTTTGCATAGTTTTCCGCAGAAAGTGGGTTTGACTGTGGGTTACAACAAAAGAAAAACACCCAGAAACTTACGTCTCTAGGTGTTTTATCTTGGTGGAGCGAAGCAACCCAAATCCGAACCATTGCCCTCTGGGGCATCTTTGGCGGCGATTTCATCGAAAGTGATGGTTTTTGTGCCGTCTTT
>ERZ772875.3242-NODE-3242-length-10327-cov-11.162383_pt1 | contig 10327 bp, 8 predicted proteins | sample MGYA00580585_ERZ772875 | MGnify/ENA primary metagenome ERZ772875 (study PRJEB29015, sample SAMEA2737736) | human gut metagenome | biome: human gut; feature: human-associated habitat; material: faeces | place: China | collected 2012 ... | reverse complement strand
AGGCGGCCTGCCCTGCGGGCCCCTCCCTCTGCGCATCCCCCTCAGCCCTCTTGCAAATCCCCGCCAAAAGCGATAGAATAGACCCATACACTCACCACCAAAACCAAGGGAGAACACTATGAGGATCGTAATTGTCGGAATCGGAAAGGTCGGCCGGGCCCTGGCGGAGCATCTCTCCCGCGAGGGCCACGATGTCGCCGTCATCGATAACCGCCCCGGCATGGCGGAGCGCCTGGCGGAGGAACTGGATGTTTTGGGCATCGAGGGCAATGGCGCCGCTTATACTGTGCAGCAGCAGGCCCGGGCCAGTCAGGCGGATCTCGTCATTGCCGCTACCAGCGAGGATGAGGTCAATATGATCGCCTGCATGACCGCCAAAAAGCTGGGTGCCAAGAATACCATTGCCCGGGTGCGCAGCGTGGAATACGAAAGTCAGCTGCGATTCATGCAGCAGGAGATGGGGCTTTCTCTTTCTATCAACCCGGAGCGGGAGACTGCCCGTGATATCGCCCGTATCCTGCGCTTTCCGGCGGTCGCCAAGGTGGAAACCTTCGCCAAGGGCCGGGTGGAGCTGGTGGAATACCACATTCCGCAGGGCAGCCTGCTGGATGGCATGGCCCTCAAAAATGTCGCCGCCTCCCTGCAGGTCAAGGTGTTGGTCTGCGCCGTCCGCCGCGGAGAAGAGGTCGTTATTCCCGATGGTAACTATGTGCTGGGCGCGGGAGATTGCATCAGCGTTACCGCCAAGCCCCAGGAACTGGAGAACTTCTTCCGGGCGCTGGGCGTTTTCCGGGACCATGCCCGCAATGTCATGGTGGTCGGGGCCGGGCGCATCACCCGCTTTTTGGCGGAGCAGCTGAGCCAGATGAAGATGCGTGTGCGCGTGGTGGACCGGGATGAACAGCGCTGTGTTGATCTCAGCGAGGCAGTCCCCACCGCTTTGGTTATCCACGGGGATGCCACCGATGTGCATCTGCTGGCCGAGGAGGGCCTGGATGATTCCGATGCCTTTGTGGCACTCACCGGCCTGGATGAACTCAATATCATGCTGGCCATGTATGCCCGCTGCCACAATATCGAATGTTCTGTGGCCAAGGTCAACCGCAATTCCTTCACCGAGCTTATCAATAAGACCGCCATCGTGGAAAGCACCGTTTCCACCAGCGTGGTTACCGTCAGCCGCATCCTGCAGTATGTCCGCGCGATGGAAAACAGCACCGGCGGCGGGGTCATTGCCCTGCACCGCATGGTAGAAAACCAGGTAGAAGCCCTGGAATTCCACATTACCGCCGGCTCGCCGCTCATCGGTGTGCCGTTTAAGGATATGGCCACCCGCCCCAATGTGCTGGTGGGCTGCATCACCCGCCCCAATGGCGAGGTCATCATCCCCTCCGGCGGCGATTCCCTCCAGCCCGGCGATTCCGCCATTGTTATCACCACCCTTACCGGCCTGCGGGATATCCAGGATATCCTGGCCTAAATATCGTTTCTTTAGGCTCCGTTTCCTTCGGGAAGCGGGGCCTCTTATCATCTCTGTTATTTTTGTAACGATTTTTTGCAAAAACCGTGTAATATTGTTTGTATCCCGCCGATAAATGTATTATAATAAACTGTGTATAGCTATTTTGCATGTCACTGCCGCATAGCAGTTATGCGTTGCCGCCCGGCGGCGGTGAAAATGGGTGCTGGCTGCGTGGCCGCCCTTGACAGGCATCAGCCTGCCTGCGTCAGGCAAGAGCCTGCCTGCGGCCGTCCGCTTGCCATCCCGACATTTTCCCTCGCCGCCAGCTTTCATCATAGAAAGGGGTTTTACCCATGCCGCACCAGTATACCGTCCCGCTTAAAAAGCTCATCAAGGACCTGAACCTGCAGATCCTCTATTATCCCAAAACCGAGGAGGAGATCCTGGTCAGCCACGCCGAGCTGATGCGCCCGGGCTTGGCCTTCACCGGGTTCTTCCAGGGCTTTGTTCCGGCCCGCATCAATATGATCGGCCGTACCGAGCTGGCCTATCTGGAAACTTTGCCGCCTCACCTGCTGCGGCAGAGCCTGGAGGGCTTCCTTTCCCGCAGCCCCAAGGCCGTCATCATCACTCAGGATTTCTCCTTCCGCCCCCTCTTTTTGGAGCTGGCGGAAAAGTATTGCGTGCCGCTGATGCAGTCTCCGGAAAATACCACCCATATGGCCGCCCAGCTCAATGCCAAGCTGAGTCTGGAGCTGGCGCCCCGTACCACCGTCCACGGCGTTTTGATGGAGATCTACGGCGAGGGCGTGCTGCTTACCGGGGATTCCGGCGTCGGCAAAAGTGAGACCGCCCTGGAGCTGCTCAAGCGCGGCCACCGCCTCATCGCCGATGACGCCGTGGAGGTCCGCCGGGTCTCCAATACCACCCTGGTCGGCTCCGCCCCGGATAACATCCGCCACTATATGGAGCTCCGCGGGGTCGGCATCATCAATGTCAGCCGGCTGTTTGGCGTCGGCTCGGTCAAAAATACCGCCAATATCAATTTCGTCATTCAGCTGGAAACCTACGACCCCGAAAAGGTCTACGACCGCATCGGGCTGGAGGAGGAAACCACCAATATTCTGGGCATGAAGGTGCCCGCCGCCACCATCCCGGTCCAGACCGGCCGAAACCTCGCCGTGATCATCGAGGTGGCCACCATGAACTACCGTCAGCGCGCCATGGGCAATAATTCTGCCAAGGAGCTGATGGAACAGCTGGGCCTTACCGATGATGTGCAGCCCTGACCGCCGAAAGGAGCAAACCCCATGAATCTACTGGAACAGCTGCAAAATGCGGGCATCCCCTATACCGAAAATGAACCCATGAGCCGCCGTACCACCTTTGGCATCGGCGGGCCGGCGCTGCTGCTGCTGCACCCCCGCACCCGTACCCAGCTGCAAACCGCCGTTTCCCTCTGCCGGGCGGCGGGGACCGACCCCTTTATTTTGGGCCGGGGCAGCAATCTGCTGGTCAGCGATAGCGGCATTGCCCGCCCTGTCATCCAGCTGGATGGCGACTTTACCGCCATCTCCCGGCAGGGCAATACCCTGCGCTGCGGGGCCGGGGCCTCTCTCATCGCCACCTGCCGGGCCGCTGCAGAAAACAGCCTTTCCGGCGTGGAATGGGGCTTTGGCATCCCCGGTTCTTTGGGCGGGGGAGTATACATGAATGCCGGTGCCTACGGCGGCGAGCTCCGGGATGTCCTCACGGAAGTCACCTTCCTGGATGAAGCCGGGGAATACCGCACCCTGCCTGCCGCGGCGCTGGAACTTTCCTACCGCCACAGCATCTTTGAGGAGCGTCCGGGCTGTGTCATCGTGGAAGCGGTGCTGACCCTCACCCCCGGCGAGGAAACCGCCATCCGCGCGGCCATGGAGGACTACATGTCCCGCCGCCGGGAAAAGCAGCCCCTGGAATACGGCAGCGCCGGCTCCACCTTTAAGCGGCCGGTAGGCAACTATGCCTCCGCCCTGGTGGATCAGTGCGGGCTTAAGGGCCTTTCCGTCGGCGGGGCCGAGGTCAGCCAAAAGCATGCCGGCTTCATCATCAACCGGGGCGGTGCCACTGCTGCTGATGTACGGCAGCTTATCGCCGAAGTACAGCGCATCGTCCGGGAAAAGACCGGCTATACCCTCGAATGCGAGATTAAGTATATCGAATGAGCCAGCGCCGGGTGCGGCGGCTGCCCCTTTGCCCATCCCTGCGGGCTGCGCCCGCCACGGCCCCCTGCACCAATCGTCCCACCCCGCTGCGGGACGGCGGTAAAAATGAACGCTGGCTGCGCCCCGTCCTTGACAGGCATCAGTCCGCCTTGCGTCGGACAAGAGCCTGCCTGCGGCCGTCCCTTGCCATCCCCCATTTTTCCTCGCCCTCCCCCCAAAATTCACCCCATCACCGGAGAATAACAACCATGCCCTCCTTTACCACCGCCGCCAAGGATGAGATCCTTTCCAATAAAGCCGTGCGCCAGCACTTTCCCAACCAGCAGTCCTTTGGGCTGATGGTCTTTTCCCGCGAGTTTTCGGTGCCCAAAATGCAGATGCTGACCCGCGAACGCCGGGCCGCCCAGTACTATTCCCAGCTGGTGCAAAGCGTCCGCCCCATGACCGGCACCGTCACCCTGCGGGAGGAAAAGCTCTCCACCGGGCAGCTGGCCTACCGCGTTACCGTCGATGACATGGCCGACCGCATCGACCTGTATAACCACTTCGCCATGCTTTACCCGGAGGGCGTCACCTTCGAGCTGCTGGGTGGCGATGAGGGAGCCGGTGCTTTTGTGGGCGGTGTGTTTTTGGCCTGCGGCACCCTTTCCGATCCCGAAACCAAGTACCATCTGGAATTCGCCGTCCCGCGCGAGGAGCTGCTGATGATGTTCGTTGCCTTATTGCAGGATGTCGGCTTTTCCCCGCTTTTGACCCAGCGCCGCGGGCAGGCCATCGTCTACCTGCACGATAGCACCCAGATCGAGGATCTGCTCACCTTTATGGGCTGCCCCCTCACCTCGATGGAGATCATGAACGCCAAAATTCTGAAGGAGCGCCGCAACGCCGCCAACCGCGCCAGCAATTGCGATACCGCCAATATGGATAAGGTCGCCGGGGCGGCCGCCGGGCAGATTGCCGCCATCAATGCCGTGGGATTGGATTCCCTCCCGGAGGAGCTGCGGGCCCTGGCGGAGCTCCGTCTCCAAAACCCATTTGATTCCCTGCGGGAGCTGGGCCAGAAGCTCACCCCGCCGCTTTCCCGTTCCGGCGTCAACCACCGTCTGGAAAAGATCATCGACCTTGCCGCCCGAAAGGATTGACCTGCAAACCCCTGGCACCGCCGGTTGAAATAAACCCACCCGAAAGGATTGACCTTATGAAAAGCTATGCCGCCCTGCCGCAAGGCTACTGCCATACCCCCGCTGCCGCCATCGATCTGGTGCATAACAAAAAACAGTTTTGGATCGTCAACGGGCTTTCCGTTGTGCTGTGTGTGATCATGTGGGTTCTGCCCGCCCTGTGGGGCCGGTCGCTGCGGGATATTGTCGGGGAGGACCCGCTTTCTGCGCTGTTGCTCCGGCTCGGCGCCCTTGCGGGGATATTCGCCTACATTGCCCTGCACGAGCTGACCCACGGCGTCGTGATGAAAGCCTGCGGCGCCTCCGTGCGCTACGGCTATAAGGTGGTCTACGCCTACGCCGGCAGCGATGCCTACTTTACCCGCCCGGCCTATGTTGCCATTGCGCTGGCGCCGGTGGTGGTGTGGGGGATCGTCTTTGCCGTGCTGGCCGCCTGCCTGCCCCGGGAATGGTTCCCGGCGGTGTGGCTGTGGCAGCTTGTGAATATCAGCGGGGCGGCGGGGGATTTTTACTGCACCTGCCGCATCCTGCGCGCGCCCCGTGACACCCTGGTGCAGGATACCGGCACCGCCATGACCTTTTACCGCAAAACGAACTGACCCGCCCCCCGCGGCCCCGCCGAAACGGCGCTTCGCCGCCGTTTTACGGGACGCCCCTCCCGGGGCGTCCCGCCTGCCGGCCTTCGGCCGGCGCGGCGGTGCCGCGGCCCCCGGGCTTTCCCCAATTTCCGCCAAGGAGGCACCCCATGACCGATTTTGTCCATCTGCACATCCACAGCGAATACAGCCTCCTCGATGGTGCCTGCCGCATCAAGGAGCTGGTCCAGCGCGCCAAGGCCCTGGGCCAGTCCGCCGTCGCCATCACCGATCACGGTGTCATGTACGGTGTCATCGATTTCTACAAGGAGTGCAAAAAGGAGGGCATCCGCCCCATCATCGGCTGCGAGGTCTATGTGGCCCCCCGCTCCCGCTTCGATAAGGTCTACCGGCTGGATTCCTCCCCCTACCACCTCATCCTGCTGTGCAAAAATGAGGTGGGCTACCGCAACCTCATCTACATGGTCTCCCGCGGCTTCACCGAGGGCTTTTACAATAAGCCCCGCATCGACCGCGACCTCTTAAAGGACCACCACGAGGGCCTCATCTGCCTTTCGGCGTGCCTGGCGGGCGAAGTGCCCCGGGCACTGGAGGCCGGCGATTACCAAAAGGCCCGGGAGGCCGCCGCCTGGTACCGCGATCTCTTCGGCCCGGAAGATTACTACATCGAGCTGCAGGACCACGGTATCCCGGAGCAGCGGCAGATCCTCCCGGATCTCATCCGCCTGGCCGGGGAGATCGGCGTGGGGCTGGTGGCCACCAATGACGCCCACTACCTCGAAAAAGAGGACAGCCGCATGCAGTTTTTGCTCACCTGCATCCAGACCGGCCATACCGTGGGTGATGAGCAGACGCTGGAATTCCCCACCCAGGAGTTCTATGTCAAAAGCGGCGATGAGATGGCCGAGCTCTTCCGCAATGTGCCGGAAGCCCTCTCCAATACCGTCAAGATCGCCGAGCGCTGCAATGTCGAGTTTGAGTTTGGCCACACCAAGCTGCCTCTGTTCAATGCCCCCAATGGCGAGGATAACGAAAGCTACTTTCGCCGCATGTGCCATGAGGGTCTGCTGCGCCACTACGGCAAAAACCCGCCCCAGGAATACCGCGACCGGCTGGAATATGAGCTTTCCACCATCAGCCGCATGGGCTATGTGGAATACTACCTCATCGTCCACGATTTCATCCACTACGCCAAAAGCCACGGCATCCCGGTCGGGCCGGGGCGCGGCTCCGGTGCGGGCAGCATTGCCGCCTACTGCATCGGCATCACCAATATCGACCCCATGAAGTACAATCTCCTGTTCGAGCGCTTCCTCAATCCCGAGCGTGTTTCCATGCCGGATTTTGATGTGGATTTCTGCTACGAGCGTCGGCCGGAGGTCATCGATTATGTCGTCCGCAAATACGGCGCCGACCATGTGGCCCAGATCGTTACCTTCGGCACCATGCTGGCCCGGGGCGCCGTGCGGGATGTCGGCCGGGCCATGGGCCTGGCCTATCCCCAGGTGGATGCCGTCGCCAAGCTCATCCCCAATGAGCTGCACATGACCATCGATAAGGCCCTGGAGGCCAACAGCGAGCTGCGGGCCATGTGCCAAAGCGACCCCCAGGTGGCGGAGCTCATCGAAACCGCCAAAAAGGTGGAGGGCTTTCCCCGGCACGCCTCCACCCACGCTGCCGGCGTGGTCATCACCCGGGATACCGTCGATAGCTATGTGCCGCTGGCCAAAAACGATGAATCCATCGTTACCCAGTTCACCATGACCACCTTGGAGGAGCTGGGCCTGCTCAAGATGGACTTTTTGGGCCTGCGCAATCTCACCGTCATCGCCGATGCCGAGCGGATGATCCGCCGCCGGGAACCGGATTTTTCAATGGACAGGCTCCCCGATGATGACCCCGCGGTCTACGAAATGCTCTCCCGCGGCGATTCCTCCGGTGTGTTCCAGCTGGAATCGGGCGGTATGCGCCAGATGCTCACCCAGCTGCGCCCCCAGTCCATCGAAGACCTTACCGCCGCCATTTCGCTGTACCGTCCCGGCCCCATGGATTCCATCCCCCAGTATGTCCGCAATAAGCAGAATCCCACCGCCGTCCGGTACAAGACCCCGCTGCTGGAGCCCATTCTGGGCGTCACCTACGGCTGCATCGTCTATCAGGAGCAGGTCATGCAGATCTGCCGCGAGCTGGCCGGTTACAGCTACGGCCAGGCCGATCTCGTCCGCCGCGCCATGAGCAAGAAAAAAGCCGATGTCATGGAAAAGGAGCGCGGGCACTTCATCACCGGCTGCGCCGCCAATGGCATCTCCGAGGCCGTGGCCAACAGCATCTTTGATGAGATGAGCAGCTTCGCGGCCTACGCCTTCAATAAATCCCACGCCGCCTGCTATGCCGTGGTGGCTTATCAAACCGCCTATCTCAAACGGCACTACCCCCGGGAATACATGGCGGCCCTGATGACCAGCGTACTGGATTCCACCGCCAAGCTCATGGAATACATCGAGGAATGCACCCGGCTGGAGATCCCGGTGCTGCCCCCCGATATCAACCAGAGCGATATGGTCTTTACCGTCACGCCGCAGGGCATCCGGTTCGGCCTTCTGGCCATCAAGAATATGGGCCGCAGTGTCATCGAAGATATTCTGAAAGAGCGGGAGCTGGATGGCCCCTTCACCAATTTTGTGGAGTTCTGCCGCCGCACCTCGGCCGGCGATCTCAACCGCCGCGGGGTGGAAAGCCTCATCAAGTGCGGGGCCCTGGATCACCTGGGTGCCAACCGCCGGGAGATGATGGAAAACTACGGCCCCCTGGCCGATGCCATTGCGGAAGAAAGCCGCTACCTTTCCGGCGGGCAGCTGTCCCTCTTTGGGGAAGGCGGCGCCACCGCCGATTATCGGCTCTCCCCCCGGGAAGAATACCCCCATGCCGAGCTGCTGGCCTACGAAAAGGAAGTCACCGGCATGTACCTTTCCGGCCACCCCATGAGCCAGTACCTGCCCCTTTACGACCGCTACCAGGCGGTGCGCATCGCCCGGCTGCAAAGCGCTGAGACCAATGCCCCCTACGATAATGCCTGGGTCGATATTTTCGGCATCCTGGCCGATAAAAAGATGCGGACCACCAAGCGGGGGGATATCCTGGCCCTGCTGACGGTGGAGGATATGACCGGCAGCATGGAGGTCATGTGCTTTGGCCGGGTCTACTCCCAGGTCAGTGCCAAGCTGGTGCCGGGCGAACCGCTTTTCTTCCGGGGCAGGGTCTCCCTGCGGGAGGAGGACGACACCAAAATGGTGCTGGAGCGGGTCTTTACCATCGAGGAGCGCCAAAGCGCCCCGCCCCCCCGCCCGCCGCAGAGCCGGGAAAAGGGCGGCAGCGGCAAGCCCGCGGCCGAACGCCCCCAAAAGGGCGGCAGGCTGCTCATCCGGGTGCCGCAGATGGAGGGAGAACAGTGGGAAAAGCTTCAGCTGCTGTTTTCCATTTTTGAAGGGGAGACCCCCCTGCTGGTGCGGGCCGCCGATACCGGCCGCCTGCTGAAGGCGGGAGAGGAATATAATACCGATGCCAACCCGGTGCTGCTGGGCGAGCTGAGACGGGTGCTGGGCCAGGAGAATGTAGCCCTGCTGCCGCCGGAGGCTCCCAAGGCCCCGCCGGAACCGGCTTTGCAGTAAGCCAACCAAAAGGAGGAAATAACATGAGCGAAACCAAGAAGAAAACCTTTGCAGTACTCACCAGCGGCGGCGATGCCCCCGGCATGAATGCCGTGGTCCGCAGTGTGGTACGCACCGCCCTGCACAAGGGCCACAGCGTTTATGGCATTTTCCATGGATACGAGGGCCTAATGGAAGACCACATGGACGAGCTTCAAGAGCGTTCTGTCAGCAATATCATCAACCGGGGAGGCACCATCCTGTATACCGCCCGCAGTAAGGAATTTATGACTGAAGAGGGCCAGAAAAAGGCGGCGGCCATTCTGCGCTCCCGCGGGATAGACGGCCTGGTGGTCATCGGCGGCGATGGCTCCTTCCGCGGCGCCCAGAAGCTCTCGGCCCTGGGCATTCCCACCATCGGCATCCCCGGCACCATCGATAACGACATCGCCTCCACCGAGTATACCATCGGCTTTGATACCGCCCTGAATACCGCTGTGCAAAGCATCGATAAGCTGCGGGATACCTCCCAATCCCACGACCGCTGCTCCGTGGTGGAGGTCATGGGCCGCAATGCCGGCCATCTGGCCCTGTACGCGGGTCTGGCCACCGGCGCCATCGCCACCCTCATCCCGGAACGCCCCTTTAACCTGGACCGCGATGTGGTGGACCGCATGAAGGCCACCATGACCACCGGCAAGCATCACTTCATCGTGGTGGTGGCCGAGGGCGTGGGCAACAGCAAGGATATGTGCTACTACATCCAGCAGCGCACCGGCGTGGAGACCCGCCTGACGGTGCTGGGCCATGTGCAGCGCGGCGGCGACGCCACGGCCATGGAACGGGTTTATGCCAGCGCCATGGGCTACCGTGCCATCGAGCTGCTGGAAGAGGGCGTGGGCAGCCGCATCGTCGGGGTCAAGGAAAACCGTATCTACGATATCGACATTGATGAGGCCCTGGCCATGAAGAAGGATATCAATGAGCTGTTCTACAAGGTCGCAAGGGAGATCAGCATCTGATGGAAAAACAACTGGCGACATTCGAAGATTTTTCCCGGCTGGATATCCGGGTGGGCACCATCCTGACGGCGCAGCCTTTTCCCAAGGCCCGCCGCCCGGCCTACCAGCTCACGGTGGATTTCGGCCCGGAGATCGGGGTAAAAAAGTCCTCGGCGCATCCAGCAGCTCCGGCAGATCGGGGTGCAGCAGCGGTTCGCCCATGACGTGGAAAT
>ERZ772875.3224-NODE-3224-length-10380-cov-2.658789_pt1 | contig 10380 bp, 8 predicted proteins | sample MGYA00580585_ERZ772875 | MGnify/ENA primary metagenome ERZ772875 (study PRJEB29015, sample SAMEA2737736) | human gut metagenome | biome: human gut; feature: human-associated habitat; material: faeces | place: China | collected 2012 ... | reverse complement strand
TATACGGCGGGGTGGAACGGACGGCGGCGCAGATCCGGAAGCTGGTGGCCTCCGGGGCCTGCCGCTGGCGGGACATTGCCGTTACCGCCCGGAACATGGAGGTATACGGCCCGGTTATCGAGAGCGTTTTTCAGCGGGATGGCATCCCGGCGTACATCAGCCGCCGCAGCGATATTCTGGCAAAGCCGCCCCTGACCATGCTGCTGGGGGCGGTGGATGCCGTTACCGGCGGCTTCCGGCGGGAGGATATGTTCCGCTATCTCAAGACGGGGATGGCGGGCATCACGGCGGAGGAATGCGACCTGCTGGAGAACTATGTGATCCTGTGGAGCATCCGGGGAAATATGTGGCTGCGGGACACGGAGTGGACGGCAAACCCCGACGGCTACGGGCAGGAAATGACCCCGGAGCGGCAGCAGCGGCTGGCGGAGGTCAACCGCATAAGGCAGAAGGTGCGCTCTACGCTGCTGCCCCTGAGCGATGGCCTGAAGGATAGGCCGAAGGCCAGGGATAAAGCGGAGATGCTTTACATATTTGCCGAGGAGTCCGGCGTGCCGCAGCGCCTGAAGGAGACGGCAGAGGAGCTGCTGCGGCAGGGACAGGCCCAGCTGGCGGAGGAATACAGCCAGCTGTGGAGGATCCTGTGCGGCGTACTGGATCAGATGGCGGAGATCCTGGGGGAGATGGAGCTCTCCGGCGAGGAATTTGCCCGGCTTCTGCGGCTGGTGCTGACCCAGTACAGCGTGGGGACCATCCCGGCGACGCTGGATCAGGTGAAGGTCAGCGAGCTGACCCGCAACGACCGGCACTCGGTGAAGCGGCTGTTTCTGCTGGGGGCCAACGACCATGTGCTGCCCCAGCCGCCGTCGGGCCACGGCCTGCTGGAGCCGGAGGAGCGGGAGATTTTGCAGCAGCGGGACATTCTGCTGTCGGATGCGGCCTTTGACCCGCTGGACAACGAATTGCAGAACATCTATGCCTGTCTGGCTCAGCCATCGGAGCATCTGACGGTGAGCTATCCGGTGACGGATCACAGCGGCGGACAGCTGCGGCCCTCCTTTGTGGTGCGGCGGCTGGAGCGGTTGTTTCCGGGCTTGATGCCGGAGCGGGAGACGGTGCGTCTGCTGACCCCGGCGGTGGCGCTGGAGGAGGCCGGTCAGGAGATGGGCGGCTCCCTGTGGCGGTACTTTGCCGGGAGAGAGGAGTACGCCGGGACGCTGGCGGCCATGGAGCGGGCCAGACAGCTGCGGCGGGGACGGCTGTCCCCGGCGGCGGTGCAGTCCCTGTACGGCACCCGGATGGGGATGTCCGCCTCCCGGATGGATCGGGTGCGGCAGTGCCACTTCGGCTACTTCATGCAGTACGGACTGCGGGCCAGAGAACGGCGTCCGGCGGGCTTCGAGGCCCCGGAGATCGGGACGTTTCTGCACTATCTGCTGGAGAACACCGCCCGTGAGGTGGCAGGCAGCGGCGGCTGGGCGGCGGTGAAAACGCCGCAGCTGCACGCTATGGTCCGTAAATACATTGACCTTTACATCCGGGATGAAATACCGGGTTACGAGGAAAAGAGCGCCCGGTTCCGCTATCTGTTCGGGCGACTCCGCACCACGGCGGAGGACATCGTGGATCGCATGGCGGAGGAGCTGGCGGAATCGGATTTCAAGCCCGTGGCCTTTGAGCTGGGCTTCGGCGGACGAGACGGCACACTGCCGGCCATCACCATTCAGGAGGGGGACGCCACCCTCTCCGTCAGCGGAAAAGTGGACCGGGTGGACGGCTGGATCAAGGACGATAAGCTGTACCTCCGGGTGGTGGACTACAAATCCGGCAAGAAGAAATTCGATCTGGCCAACGTCCGCATGGGACTGGATATTCAGATGCTGCTGTACCTCTTTGCCCTGCAAAAGGAGGGGGCGGAATTTTTCGGAAAAGAGATCGAGCCGGCGGGCGTGCTGTATCTCCCCGCCCGGGACGAGATTTTGCCGGCGGAGCGGGGCATCTCCCCGGAGGCTCTGCAAAAGGAGCGGGAAAAGATGCTGAAACGCTCCGGACTTCTCTTGGAGGACCCGGCGGTGTTACAGGCCATGGAGCATGAGGCCCTGACGGAGCCCCATTATCTGCCGCTGCGGGTCGGCAAGGACGGAAATCTCTCCGGGAGCCTTGCCTCCGCCGCCCGGCTGGGAAAACTGGGCACGTATGTGGACAAATTGCTGGGCCAGATCTCCGACGAGCTGCGCAGCGGCAACATCGACGCGGATCCCTGCTGCCACAGCGAGGAGGACAGCCAATGCCGTTTCTGCGACTGGGTCTCCGCCTGTCAGTTCCGCGATGGCCGGGATCGGGATCGTCTGCGGTACATCCTGCCGGTGAAGCCGGAGGAATTTTGGAAAGAACTTGAGGAAGGAGGCGGTGACCCATGGCAAAGCTGAAGTTGACGGAGCAGCAGCAAGCGGCGGTGGAAAACCGGGGCGGCAGCCTGCTGGTGTCCGCCGCCGCCGGCTCCGGCAAGACAAAGGTACTGGTGGACCGGCTTTTCCGCTATGTGACGGAGGAACGCTGCAATATCGATGATTTCCTCATCATCACCTACACCAAGGCCGCCGCGGCGGAGCTGCGGAGCAAGATCGCCTCCGAGCTGTCCAAGCGGCTGGGCCAGACGCCGGGGGACCAGCAGCTCCGGCGGCAGCTGCTGCGGGTGTATCAGGCGGACATCAAGACCGTGGACGCCTTCTGCACGTCGCTGCTGCGGGAGAACACCCACCTCCTGGCCCGGGAGGGGGACAGCCGGGCCCTGACCCCAGACTTCCGGGTGCTGGACGATAACGAGGCCCAGCTGATCCGCCAGCGGGTGCTCTCCCGGACGCTGGAGGACTTCTATGACCAGCTGGACGAGGGCCGTGGCCTGCTGGCGGACACGCTGGGGGCCGGACGGGACGACAGCCGTCTGGCCGCCCTGGTGCTGGAGCTGTACGACAAGGTCCAGAGCCACGCGGACCCGGCCGGGTGGCTGGCGGAGAACCGGACCGTTTGGAGCGGCTGGGAGGGCGGCTTTGATGACACCCCCTACGCCGCTGAGCTGCTGGCCTCCATCCGCCGGAAGGGGGCCCACTGGGGGGCCCTGCTCCGGTCCGCCTCCGCCCGGACCGAGGGGGACGAGGCGCTGTACCGGGGGTACGGGGAGAAGTTTCTCCAGGTGTCTGTGGCCTTTGACGCCCTGGCCCAGGTCCAGACCTGGGAGGCGGCCCGGCAGACGGAAGCGGCCGTCGCCTTCCCCCGGCTTTCCACCCCCAGGGGGCGGAAGGACGAGCCGGGTATTGCCGCGCTGAAACAGGTGTGGGAGCGGTGCAAGGCGGAGGAGAAGAAGCTGGCGGGCCTGTTGTCTGTCTCTGAGGAGGAGGCTATGGAGGACCTGACTGCCGTGGCCCCGGCCATGGTGGCCCTGCTGGAGCTGACGGAGGACTTTGCGGAGCGGTACCGGCAGGAGAAGCTGCGGCTGAACGCTGCCGACTTCTCCGACCAGGAGCACTTGGCCCTGGGCCTGCTGGTGGGTTCCGGCGGTGCCCCCACAGAGCTGGGGGAGCAGGTGGCGGCCCGATACCGGGAGATCCTGGTGGACGAGTACCAGGACACCAACGAGATCCAAAACGCCATCTTCCGGGCGGTGTCCAAAAACGGGCAGAACATCTTCACTGTGGGGGACGTGAAGCAGAGCATCTACCGCTTCCGCTTGGCGGACCCCACCATTTTCCTGGGAAAATACAACCGGTTCAAGTCCTGGCAGGAGGCGGCTGACGGAGAGGAGCGGAAGATCCTGCTGTCCCGCAACTTCCGCTCCCGGCGGGAGATTTTGGAGAGCACCAACTTCATCTTCTCCAACATTTTGTCTGTGGAGATGGGGGAGATGGACTACGGCGAGGACGAGGCCCTCCACTTCGGGGCGGCGTATTACCCGGAGCGGATGGATTGCCAGACAGAGTTCCATCTCATCTCTGCCCACCAGAAGGCGGGGGAGAATGACAAGCCGGTAAAGAAGGTCACCGCCGAGGCCCGGTTCGTGGCGGCGCGCATCCGGCAGCTGCTGGACGAGGGCTATCCCGTCACCGAGGGCGACGGCACCCTGCGCCCCTGCCGGCCGGAGGATATCGTGATCCTGATGCGCTCCCCCGGCAGCCGGTCTGCCGCCTTCGCCGCCGCCCTGGCGGAGCGGGACATCCCCTGTTCTTTCCAGGAGAGCGGGGACTTCTTCCACACCATGGAGATCTCCGTCATGCTGTCCCTGCTGGAGATCGTGGACAACCCCCGGCAGGACGTGCCTCTGATCTCCGTCCTCCGGTCGCCCCTGTTCGGCTTCACGGCGGACCGGCTGGCGGAGGTTCGCTCCGCCGCCCCCACCGGGGACTACTACGACGCTGTGACCGCCGATGGGGGAGAGGACTGCAAAGACTTCCTGGCAACCCTCTCGGACCTGCGGCAGGCGGGCCGGGACATGAGTGTCCACCGCCTGGTCTGGCACATCTACAACCGACTGAATGTGCTGGGGGTCTTCGGCGCCATGGATGATGGTGCGGCCCGGCGGGAGAATCTCATCGCCCTGAGCCAGCACGCGGAGAAGTTTGAGAGCAATGGATACCGGGGCCTCTTCGCCTTCGTCACGCAGCTGCGGCGGCTGCTGGAGCAGGACCAGGCTCCCGCCACCCGGGGCCCGGCGGAGGCTGCCGGCGTGCGGCTCATGAGCATCCACAAGTCCAAGGGCCTGGAGTTCCCCATCGTCATCCTGGCAGATCTGGACCACGCGTTCTCCCGGCAGGACTTCGACACGCCGGTGCTGGTGCACCCGGACATGGGCCTGGGGCCCAAGCGCATCGACCTGGAGCGGAAAATCCAGTATCCCACCCTGGCCCGGCTGGCCATTCAGGAAAAGCTGCGGCGGGAGAACCTGGCGGAGGAGCAGCGCATCCTCTACGTGGCCATGACCCGGCCCAAGGAGAAGCTGATCCTGGTGGACGCCCTGTACAACGCCCCCGGGCGGCTCCAGAAGCTGGCCGCTGTGGCTGCCTGTCCCGTGCTGCCGGAGACGGTGGCAGAGGGCCGCACCCTGGGGGACTGGGTCCTGCTGCCCCTGCTGTGCCGGCCGGAGGCCGCGCCCCTGCGGGCTATGGCAGAGACAGAGATTGACCAGCTATATATTGGAGAGGACAGCCCCTGGCAAGTGTTTTTGCATGACAGTGAGGACTACCGGGAACGGCCCGCCCGGCCCCAGGCGACGGCGGAGGAGACAGGGGAGACCGCCCTCTTTGACCCGGAGCTGCTGTCTTTCATCTACCCCTACCAGCGGGAGACGGCCCTGCCCGCCAAGGTGACGGCCACCCAGCTGAAGGGCCGCCCTGCGGACCAGGAGATCGCGGAGTATGCCGCCCATACCCCGTACCTCCGGCCCCTGAGCCAGCCGAATTTCCGGCGGGAGCGGCAGGGCCTGACCCCGGCAGAGCGGGGCACTGCCACCCACCTGGTGCTGCAATACCTGGACTTCTCAAACGTTGACGTGGCGGGCCAGATCGAGGCCCTGCGGCAGCGGAGCCTGCTGACGGACCAGCAGGCCGCGGCCGTGGAGACCGCGCCTTTGGAGCGGTTTCTCCGCTCCCCCCTGGCGGAGGAGATCCGCAAAAGCCGAAGCGTCCTGCGGGAGTATCGCTTCACCCTGCTGATGGATGCCCGGGACTACGATCCCGCCGCGGCGGCGGGGGAGGAAATCCTCCTCCAGGGCGTGGTGGACTGCTGCTTCGAGACGGCAGACGGCCTGACCGTGGTGGACTTCAAAACGGACCGTGTGTTCTCGGCATTGGAGGTCCGGCAGCGGGCGGAGCACTACCGCCCCCAGCTGGAGGCATACAGCCGGGCCCTGGAGCGGGTGCTGGAAAAGAAGGTGGTCCGCCGGGCCCTGTATTTCCTGGCTGCAGGCGAGACCATGGAGATTTGAGGAGGAAGGCCAATGGGAAGGGAAATCGTCAGTATAGCCACGGCCCTGGTGCCGTATCCGCCGGAGCGGGTGTGGGCGGTGGTGACGGATCTGGACTGCTGGCAGTGGCGCAGCGATCTGAGCCGCCTGGACCACGTCGGTGAGGACGCCTTTACGGAGTACGACAGAAGCGGCTTTCCCACCCGCTTCACCGTCACGGAGCGCCGCCCCCTGTCCCGCTGGGCCTTTGACCTGGACAATGCCAACCTGGCGGGCCGGTGGGCCGGGGAATTCCGGCCGGAGGGCGGCGGCACCCAGGTCACCTTCACCGAGACCATCACCGTAAAAAAGCCCTGGATGCGCTTTTTTGCCAAGGGCTACCTCCGCCGCCAGCAGGCTCGGTATCTGGCGGACCTGGGGCGGGCGCTGGAACAAGAAGGAGGGACCTGAAATGAAGCGCCGTCTTACCAAGCTGACCGCTGCCGGTCTGGCGGTCCTGGCCCTCACCGGCTGCACCGGCGGGGCACAGGAGGAGGTTTCAGAGGAGCCGCCGGTTCCGAAGAATGTTGAGACAACCTGGACCCTGGTGGTGGGCCAGCCGGAGGGCTCCACCTGCTGGGACGCGGCGGAATCTTTTGCCGAGGCACTGTCCGACGCCACGGAAGGCGCCGTGGCGGTGGAGGTCCAGCCGAGACCCCTCGATAGGGTTACCTCCCTGGAGCAGGCTGCGGCCGGGATCGTGGACCTCTATCTGGACAGCAGTTTCGTATATGGCTCCTACGGCGACGAAGAAGAGTTGGGCAGACCGTTTTTCTCCGTGACCATGCCCTTTCTGTTCCCGGACGCCGAAACGGCGGCGGAGGTCCTGGACAGCACCGGCGGAGAGGCACTGAACGGCGTCCTGGCGGAGCTGGGGCTCCGGGGCTTGGCATACGGGGAGCTGGGCTTCCGGTATCTGACCGCCGACCGGCCGGTGACCACTCCGGAGGACCTGGAAGGGCTGCGCATCCGCACGGCGGGCCTGCTGGAGCTGTTCGAATCCTACATCGGCTGCTGGGGCGTCCGCCTCTATCCCTCCAGTTATTCAGATGTGATGACGCCCCTGTCTAACGGTACTTATAACGGCCAGGAGAGCACCCTGGCGGAGGCGGACGCGGCGGGCTACCAGACGGGCCAGACGGACGTGACCATCTTCCCGGCATTTTATGAGCCCGCCATCCTCACCATGAACAGTGATCTGTACGACTCCCTCTCCCCGGAGCTGCGGGAGGCGGTGGACCGCTGCGGCCGGGAGGCCATGGCGGACCAGCGGCTCCGGAACCGGGAGCAGGAGGCGGAGATCCTGGAGCGGTGGCAGGAAGAGGACGGCATCGCCGTCCATGTTTTGACCGAGGAGCAGTGGGGGGCCTTCCAGACCCTGACGGAACGGCTCTACGACCCGGAGGACCCGGACCATCAGGACTGGTTTGCGGACTGTACGCCGGAGTGGGTGGAGCAGTTTCGCCCCTCCTGAAAAAATCTCCGGAAAAATGAAAAAAGGACTTGCAATCTTGACGTCCGTGTGATACACTAATAAACGCCTTTATGGGGTGAAAGCTCCGGCGAGGTAGTCTGGATCAGAAAGAGGTGAACGAGAGCAATGAAGGAAGGAATCCATCCCAATTATCAGCAGACTACGATTACTTGCGCCTGCGGTAATGTGATTGAGACAGGTTCTACCAAGAGTGATATCAAGGTGGAAGTCTGCTCGAAGTGTCACCCCTTCTTCACGGGCAAGCAGAAGCTGGTGGATACCGGCGGACGCGTGGCCAAGTTCAACAAGAAGTTCGGTCTGGACAAGTAAGTCTGACACGTCACAAAAAGGGTCTGCCGGTTGGGCAGGCCCTTTTTTCATTTACTTTTCCGGCAAAAGCGCATATACTGTATGGTATCAATGAAGCGGAAGGAGCGTTTGCATGAAGCTGCATCCTGTGGAGTTGGAGCGTTTGACGCCGGAGATCCTGCATGTTTTCGGACGGCAGCCCCCGCTGCTGACTGCCGGAGACAAGACCGGCCTGAACACCATGACCATCGGCTGGTGCCAGTTGGGCCGGCTGTGGAACCTGCCGGTCTGCACAGTCTACGTGCGGCCCGAGCGATATACCTATCAATTTATGGAGTCCCACGATTATTTCACCGTCTCCATCCTGCCGGAGGAGGCAAAAAAAGTGACCGCCCTCTGCGGCAGCAAGAGCGGCCGGGACATGGACAAGGTGAAAGCGTGTGGCCTGACGGTCCGCTGGGGGGCCGGGGACGCGCCCTTCTTTGACGAGGCGGAGTGGGTCCTGGTGTGCCGGAAGCTGTACGCCCAGGACATGGACCCTGCCTGCGTGCTGGGGGAGGGGGAGATCCTGCCCTTCTACACGCCGGGGCAGGGCGGCTGGCACCGGATCTATGTGGGCCAAGTCGTGGAGGCCTATCAAAAATAAGGAGTTTGCATGGCAGAGACACAGGAAGTACGAGACAAAGTGGTGCTGGTGGGGTTGAACTCCCCGGTGCTGAAAAAAGAGGAAAACGCCGACGAGGACACCATGGAGGAGCTCTCCGCCCTGGTGGAGACCGCCGGAGGCGAGACCGTGGGGATTGTGCTGCAGAACCGGCCGTCCCCGGACCCCCGGACCTTCATCGGGGAGGGCAAGGTGGCGGAGGTGCAGCTCTACTGCGAGAACACCGGCGCCACCATGGTGATCTTCGACAACGATCTGTCCCCCTCCCAGATGCGGGTGCTGACGGAGCTGCTGGGCGTTCAGGTGCTGGACCGGTGCGGATTGATCCTGGACATCTTCGCCCAGCGGGCCAAGACCAAGGAAGGGCGGCTCCAGGTGGAGCTGGCCCAGTACCAGTATCTGCTGCCCCGGCTGACCGGCATGTGGACCCATCTGGAGCGACAGGCGGGCACCAGCGGCAAGGGGCCCATCGGCTCCAAGGGCCCCGGCGAAACCCAGCTGGAGACGGACCGCCGCCACATCCGCCGGAAGATCGACAAGCTCCGGGAGGACCTGGAGGAGGTCCGCCGGGTGCGCTCCACCCAGCGGCAGCGGCGGCAGAAGAACGAGATCCCGGTGGTGGCCATTGTGGGCTATACCAACGCGGGCAAGTCCACGCTGCTGAACCACCTGACCGGAGCGGGCATCCCCGCCAACAACCGGCTGTTCGACACGCTGGACACCACCAGCCGCCTTCTCACGGTCAGCGACACGCTGGACGTGGTGATCTCCGACACGGTGGGGTTCATCCGCAAGCTGCCCCACCAGCTGGTGGAGGCATTCAAGGCCACGCTGGAGGAGTTGGAGTACGCAGATCTGCTGCTCCACGTCATCGACGTGTCCAACCCGGAGTGGCAGCAGCAGGCGGCGGTGGTGGAGAACCTGATCCGGGAGCTGGGGGCCGGAGAGCTGCCCCGGATCGACGTGTTCAACAAGTCCGACCGGCTGCCCGCCGGAGAGATCATGCCCCACGGTCAGGATATCTGCTCCCTCTCCGCCAAGACCGGCGAGGGTGTGGACAAGCTGTTGGAGATGATCGGGGAACGCCTGGACAGCGGCAGCCGCCGCTGTGTGCTGCACATCCCCTACGACAAGGGCGGCCTGCTGGACCAGCTGTACCGGGAGGCCAAGGTGGAGAACGTGGAGTACGGGGAGACCATCGCGGTCACGGCGGTGTGCACGCCGAAGGTCCTGGGGCAGATGGCGCCGTTCCTTGTGGAATGAGCGCCCCCAGGCCCGCCCCGGTGCGCAGGCCCAGCAGGAAGGCGTGGATGGCGGTGAATTCCAGGGTCTTGTCGAATTCCTCCCGGAATTGATATTCCAAGTCGCTCTCCATCAGGGACAGCCACATCTCATATTCTTCCTGGGGCGCCGCCTCCACATAAGGGCGGATATACCGGGGATAGAGCCATTTCATAAAATCTGTCATCCTAAAAATCACCTCGAATAACATAAAAAATGGCGTGTTTCTAAGTTTAGTATAATACCTAAAATTTGGCGTGTCAAGGGGGACGCATGGAATTTCAGGAAAAATTGCGATCGCTCCGAAAAGAGCGCGGAGAAACCCAAGCCCAGGTTGCCACGGCCATTGGAATTGGAGAACGGCATTACCAGAAATTTGAGTCTGGAAATAATTTGCCCAGTTTCCATAATCTGTGCGCCCTGGCGGACCACTTCGGCGTGTCCATGGACTATCTGGCGGGCCGGACGGACCGGCGGGACGTGTGGAAATGAGCGCGGAGCAGACAGGGAGGACGGCTATGACCACCTATCGGGTGCCCTTTGAAAACGGGGAGAGCGCGTTCACGGAGAAGCGATCCCGCTTCATCAGCCACATCTGGCGGGTGGAGACCGAGGCAGAGGCCCGGGAGCGCATCGAGGAGATGAAGAAGCGCTACT
>ERZ772875.3217-NODE-3217-length-10400-cov-2.619236_pt1 | contig 10400 bp, 4 predicted proteins | sample MGYA00580585_ERZ772875 | MGnify/ENA primary metagenome ERZ772875 (study PRJEB29015, sample SAMEA2737736) | human gut metagenome | biome: human gut; feature: human-associated habitat; material: faeces | place: China | collected 2012 ... | reverse complement strand
CTAAAACATATCTTGGCAGGAAATAATAATCCGCCTCAAGGAAGCATCTGTTTTGATTCTTCGGATCACATTAGATTCCAAAATGGGCAGAATGTTTCGGGACATAATTATGGTTGTAATCGTCGCTTTGTGATTGAAAAAAACATTCAAGGCGATGAGGGTTACACGGTGTCTGTGTACAACATGGATGGTTTACACCCTATGTGGCAAAACAATGTGCAGATGGCTCCCAAACGGATGAAGATAGTTTATGTGGATGGCAACATCGTTGAATTGCGTGGCTATGGTTACGATGAAAGCGCATTGGCAATGGGTGCATCATTGGAAGCAGCATCGTTTGAGAATTACGGAATTGTGCTGATGATAGAAGACAATGAGATTGTACGTGTACAACTTAATATGTTTGATAGAAATATTAGTATAGTATATTTACAATAACTCTCCCTATAGTTATAGAAATTTAGACTGCACCATTAACACATTATTTTGCAAACTACTAGGTTTAGAAGACACCCGTTATTCAGATAAACACAGTTTGCGTTTTAATTTAGCGAAGACTAACATATACAAAAAATAATCTAAACAATTCAAGAATAAATGTTTGAAGAAGATATTTTCGGTGAAGATTCCGTAACATTAGTTCTCCGATATGGCGATTACGTCATCCAGAGCTTTGATAAGAAGTCCAAGGTTGTAACTTTCGATAAGCTGAAAGCAATCTTGGCTGGCAAGGAAATGCCATGTTTTTTTTCAAAAAAAGACGACAGACGGCACATCATTTCTATCCCTGTGTCGGACGAAGGCTGTAATGGTAAGGTCGATTTCTATGTAGAATGGCATGTAACGAACAGCTATGAAATAAAGGTTAACAAAGAGTGTAAGTCCCGCTTTGTTGCTGAGACTCTTAATGTTGATCCAAGGTACACAATCGAGCAGCGTTGTAAGATTATGTTCTTGGAGATGCAAGAACAATTCAATGATTTTACAGCAATCGGCGAACTCTATAACTTAAAGGAGCGTGTAGCCAAACTGGAGATAGCCCCTGCTACGATTATTGAGAATGAGCGTCTGCTTTGGACTAAGTATATTGAAGCTCAGCGCGTGATTGTCGATAAGCTTCAGGAACCATTCTATTGTAATGGCAAGTGCAACCTTGTACCTGTTTATGGTGCAAAGGGCGATATTACTCGTTATAAGTTGTTTGTTCCAGTAGAAGATGCCGAAGCATCTACTCCTGATGCATTCTCCACCCTTATGGAAGAGTATGAGGATGCCTTTGAAAGCACTATTAAAATAGAAAATGATGGCTCTGCACGACTGACAAAGGATGAACTCAAGCGTGTCGATGTGATGATACAGTGTAAGTTCAACGAGGAAATTGGACGTCAGGAAAAAATAATTTGCTCTGTCAAGATTGCTCCTCGTGGAATTCAAGATAAGCTCAGGGCTGATTTGGAATCAATGAGACTGAAAATCAATGTTGACTATGACAGAGAAGACAATCTTGTATGTTTGTCTTGTCGTGACGGCAAGTTTGCAAAGATTCCACGTGAACTCATCAATAAGTATGGTTTGAAGCCTATAGGAGTATTTTGCAAATACGCAAAGTATGATGATTTCCGTAAATGCTTTGTTGAGATTGAGAAGCAGACTGTCAAGTCTCCTAACATGTACAATCTCGAAATGGCTGCGCAGAAAATGTTGACCGCAGCCTTTGCCAAGAAAACCGAATTGGAAAAAGAGGATTATGAAACCGTAAATTTCAGTGTTGGTCAGACTTATACCTTCGAAGAAATGAATGAAGACTTCGACGATGATTTCTGGAACAACGTAAAAACTGACCTTTATGGGCTGGATATTTCTGCTTCACCCAAGGACAACCTCTTGTTCTTCGACTTTACAAACTTTGATACGTTTCAGCAAAGACTTGATCTGCTTGAAGAAAGTGATAGATTCAAGCTTGTAAAAGCCGACATTAATAGCATGTCCTTCAAGGTTCGTTTCTTTCAAGTTGAGAAGAAAAACAAACTTGACTCCTTTGAGTATAAGAAGGAAAAACTTAAGAATGTTGAGTTCGTGACAAGAGTCGTGACCAAGAATAAGAGCGAGAATGTGTTTGTTGGCAATCTCAGTGGCAGAGAATCAACCGAGCGAGAACTTGTACTTTCTATTCCTTATCGTTGGAAGGATGACCAGAAAAAGGCAAAAACCATACTGAAGCTCTTCGAGGATGAGAATTTCCAGATGGAGTATGTGAGGGCAAACCTGAAAGGGGATGAAGTTAAGCTTTCGTGGCTCGACGAAGCTATCAAGAAACTTGACGAAAAGAGAATTAACTCGAAAGAACCCAACAAGAAGCCCGTTAACCCTCGCCTTCGCGACTTCATCTTTGACTCTTCAAAGGCAGAGCCAACCTTTAAGTTGGAAATTGACGACGAGGACATTCCCGAGCTCAGCGAATACAAGGAGTTGGAGAGCAGACAGCTTTTGAGTCTCAATCAGTCGCAGAAGAATGCGGTTTTGAGAGCACTCTATGCTAATGACCTCTGCTTGCTCCAAGGTCCTCCGGGAACAGGTAAGACCACTGTTATCGCAGAGCTTATCTGGCAGCACATCCTCAAAAACCCGACAAAAAAACTTCTCCTCACATCTGAGACCAATCTCGCTGTTGACAATGCTCTGGAGAAGTTGATGGGATCAAGGAACGTAAACGAGGCTTTGTCACCATATCTCAGCATTATCAAGCCATTGCGATTCGGTAAATCTTCAAAATTCGAGGAAGATGGCAAGAAGTATTCTGTTGAGCGTATCGAAAAGTGGCTTGACGATGAATATGAAGAGGAACTCGTTTATGAGAACGAAGTTGCAAGTCTTGATAGTGCGACAGAAGAAGGTCTGGACAACCAAGAAGACGGTGACGTAAACAACAATGCCGTCCAGCAATGGATGTCAATGATTGCTCAGCGCGCCCAGGCTTATGCCGAGCAGAATCCAAGATATGCAGAATTGGCAGATACATATAGTGCTTCGCTCTGCTCCCCAGATGGAATTACAAAGCGATTCTTTAAGGAGAAGTACTTTAAGCACGCCAATGTTATCGGAAGTACTTGTAGCAGTACAGGCAGCCCGTCATTTGCTGCTGACTATGCACGAGTTTATTCTTCTGCTATCTATGATAAGTTCGTGGAGAAAGAAGGTTACAAGCAGACAATATCAGACATTAAGGGCTTGATTGTAGCTGCTAATAACGATGACAGTTCCTTCCAGGACACTGCGTTGTCTATCATTAAGAAGATAATGAGGGAGAATAATGTGAAGACAGAAGACGAGCTTCGTGAGCTCTTGGATAATCCGACAGACAATGTACGTCACTTCCTTTTCAACTATGACCTCCGATCTCTTCTTAGACCAAAGCGTTCCAAGAAATTCGGGACTATTCTTGAACGGCTGGGATTTGACAATGAGGATGAATTCAACCAGATGAAGAACATCTATTTCGACACTGTCATAATGGATGAGGCAAGTAAGGCAACCCCTCCAGATTTGGTACTTCCTTTGTGTTTCGGCAGAAAGAGTATCGTTATTGGTGACCACAGGCAGCTGCCACCAATGCTTAATGAGCAGGATTTCAAGGAGGCTCTATTGAGTCTTAATGATGAGAAAGCAACAGCATTAGCCAATGACATTGACCGTCAGTTTGTTGACACCAGTCAGTTTGCTCGTCTGATTCTCAACCCTAACGTCTCTAAGTCCATTAAGTCTGTATTCACGGAGCAGTACCGTATGCACCCTCAGATTAATGATGCCATTAAGCAGTTCTACAAGAATGATGAGGGCGGTTTGTCATGTGGACTGGACTTGGCAAAGGTTGACAGTCCGAATCTCGCAGAGCCAGAGAGCAGATACCATGGATTCTATCATCCGGGCTTCATCTCTCCTGATGTCCATGTACTTTGGGTAAAGGTCGATGAACCAGAGCAGCGTTCCGACTCGAAAGCCCTATACAACGAGAAAGAGGTCGAGGCGGTGAAGAGGGTTCTCCAGTATCTCAAGCATTCTGAGGGCTTCAAGGAGTACATGCAGTACTGGGACGATAATATTAGAAGTGAAGAACGCCGGAATCTGGAAAAGGAAATTGGAGTTATAAGTTTCTATGGGCAGCAGGTTAAATATCTCAACGAAGTTAAGTTCTTTGCAAGGAACAACGGAATGAGAGTGAAACTGAACACTGTAGATAAATTCCAAGGTATGGAGCGAAACATCGTGATTGTTTCAACCGTGCGAAGTGATAAGTATAAGACTGTGCAGGGAATCGTTCCAAACGACAATCCAGGATTCGCTAAATCTCCTGAGCGTCTGAACGTTGCGCTCTCACGTGCAAGAAGACTTCTTATTGTCGTGGGTAATAACGAATTCTTCGACCATGTCAAAGACACCTATAGCGGCAATTTACTCTATCACAATGTAATTGAGGAGATGCAGAAGCATCATGAGATTATTGACTATAAAACCCTCACAAAATACATACGATAATGAATAATATACAAGCATATAATACAATAGCAAAGAACAAGAAGGTCAGCGAACTGTTCTTGGGTACGCTTGAAGTCAACTGGGATTTCGCAAAGATTGGATATACTGCTGTTTGTACAGAGGCATTACCTTTGACCTTTATAGAAAAAATGGTCTGCGGTATTGCAAACTTGAATGGCAAGGTCGCTCTGGGTGACTTGGCTCACATTATGGGCTTGAACATCGAGAATGACGTTCAGAATCTGAAGTTTCAAGATCTTGGCGAGACAGAGATACTTATGGAAACGCTCAGAACTCTCAACCAATTTGGTGTCATTGCGACTCCCGATGACTCATTCTCTTATGTTGAACTGACCGAAATCGGCAAGGAATACTATACTAAGGGAAGAAAGTTCAAGCAGGGCGAAACTAAGGGATTCACTATGTATTTCGACCTCACTGCAGGCAAGCACGCACATGCAAAGACTCTGTTCAGTAAATTGACTGTGGACGGAAGCAAGGAACAACCAGAAGTTTCGGAGATTCCTTTCGCAGAAGAGAGCTTTGTCAAGCTGTATGCAGAGAGTCAGATACCGCAATACTATAGTGAGAAGACTGGAAACTCGTTCACAGATATGTCTGTCTCATCAAGCGAGTTCCTATACAAGAAAGTTGTGCTTGGTGTAATCTATGACTCTTTTACCGAAACTTATCGTTTTGAGATCATAGACAATGGCGGTATTGACACTGATTATATTACTGAGCACATCAACTTAGAGGATAATTACAACCATTATCTTAAAGAGTTCCTTGCTACGCAACACATGACTTCTGAGTCTAAGGATGATTCTCAGATAAAGTTTGAGGAAGAAATCGCCAAGGTACAGAGTGACGTGGAGTATGCTATATTCAACGAGAAGCCTGAAATGGCATTACAGTTAGTGGCAAACTATGCAAAGTCACCTGAATACATGGAGACACAGAACATCTTCAACTTTGTCAAGGCAACCAGAAAGGAAGAGTCTGTCAACGACGTGTTCTTCAGTCTTCCTGTACTGACAGAGGAGGCAGAAAAGGAAATTCGCAAGCTTTCAGAAGATGCGAATACCCAAATAATGCTTTCTTGTGGCGATGTTAAAGATTTTGATTCAAGGTTTGGCGATAATGTCCTCGCTTTGAACGGTGATGCGAACTCTGATGTTCTTCTTATGATGAACGATGTTACATATCGCTGTGAGAACTTGGTATTCCCTGTTGGCGACATTAACTTCAGTGTAGAGTTTTTGCGTAAGCAAGAGGGAAATAGTGAAGATACATTGGAGCAAATCCGAGAACTATATGCAACAAGGTTTATTCCTGATGCGTTAGATAAGTATGAGGAACTACTCCAGGAAACAGAAACAGAGGACATCCTCGACAGAATAACAGAGTTGAATGGTGCAGACGAACTCATTATGTTTGCCGATTCATATGTAGAATCTACAGGTAACGTAGAAAGACTCGCCAGCCTGCGTGCTCGTAGAGACGAACAATTACTGGCACTTGTACAGAAGTATTCTGCCAATATGATGGAGGAACTGGATAATCTCCGTGCCAACACCCTATTGGAGGATATAAGGACATTGGATGCCATGGAAAAGGCGCAAAAGTCATTCTCCGATCTCAAGGGTAAGCTCATTCCTGAGCAAAGCAGAGACAATGAAAACGGTTGGGGACGCAGTGGCATTGTTTTGGCTTTGAACGACTCCATCAGCTCTTTTGAGTCTCAACTGAACAACCGAGAGACTTACCTTCGACAGGAGTTGCTACCTAAGAGTTATGTTGTTGACACCAATGTTTTCGTCCACTTCCCTGAAATCATGGACTATATTGGCAGGGAGGACAGGACTATCCTCTCCCTTAAGGTACTGGAAGAACTTGACAAACTAAAGGTAACACTTGATGGCAAGGACAAGCGTAATGTCAAGAAGGCTATAAAAGAGATCAATTACAAAATCCGCATGAAGTCCAAGACATTCCGCATGGAGTCCGCTGACACAAGATTGCTACCAGAGGAGTTCGATAAGACAAACCCTGACAACCTAATTCTGAGTGTTGCTCTGAAATATCGCGACCGTAACCCATTCTTGATTACCAACGATATTAATTTCCAAAATCGTGCGGCATCAATGGGATTACCATTTAAGGGATTGGCAGATCTGCTTCCAGAAGATGTATATCAGACAATAGACTTCACGAAACCAGAGAAGAAGGAATCAGAGCTAAAGAAGGCTCAGAATAATGGCTTCCGAAACGAAGAATCGACCATTCCTAAGGCTTTGGCTAAGATGATGAAGAGAGCATATAAGGCTTGTATAGAGGAGACTGACGAGGTGCTGGTGGCAAAGTTTGTTGGTGAGATTAAGGCAATAAAGCCGGATTTCAAACCAAACACCTTTGGCTACTCAAAGTTCAAAGATCTGTGTGCAGCATACCCATCAGAGATTGAACTTTACGAGAACTCCAACAAAGCTCTTTGCATAAGACTGATAGACTCCGAAGTCGAGGAGCATGGCAATTCTCAATCTGGTAATCTCAAAGATATAGAGTCCCTCAATGATGAACAGCAAAATATGCTGAAGGAATTGTTGGTTAAAATGATTGACGAGGAGGATTCCTCTTCACCGACAAGTGATGGTGAGATTAGGAAAGCCTTTATCCAAATGTCAGGTGTTCATATCAAGCTTAAGCCTGTGAAGCAACTGCGTGAATCATTGGGCATTCCCTCGGCAAAACAACGCAAGAGTAATTTTACAAACTAAAGAAGAATATAATTATGTCAAGGTACGAAAGTTCACGCTTTGTAAAGGATCCTAAGACAATGAATAAGGGAATCCTCAAAGCCGCATGTGACAAACTAGGTTGGACATATAAAGTACAGGGTGAAGACCTCATTGTAACCGATGCAAAGCAAAAGGAAAAGGTCTATGGTGAATATGTTCTGAAAGTCTCAGGATCAACTGTGACCTATAATAGCTACTATCTGTCCAATGGTGGGCAGTTAGTAGCAGAGTTACAATCTGTTTTCTTCCCTCTTAATGTAGAGTATGCCAAGAAGACTGTGGTAGATGCTTTCAAAAAGAAAGGCTTCACGTTAAAAAAACTATATGATTTCACTCCTACTGCTGAGGAAGTCGATCGTTTCTGTATGGTAGGCTATACAAAGTTTGAAGATGAGAAAGAGAAGCGTTACGAGATAAAATTCTCGATTCTCAATGATGGTACAGTTGTTACTGATTCAAACTATTTGCCAGATGATGTTAACGAGATGGCTCATGCTGCCATGGATGATTTACAGGAGGCATTTGGCAACAAACGTATCATGACCAAGAAGCCGGAATACGATATAATGATTGCTCGCCTGAAAGAGCACAAGAAGATAACAAACAAGAACACTCAAACCATTAAGTAATATGGAAGAAACATTTAGAGAAATCAAGGATATGCTCAGTGCGGGTTTTCCTCTTTTGTATTTAGTAACTTCTGAATACAGCCGAGTAACCCAGAAACTGAGGAAGATTGCGTTTGAAGGCGATTATGCTTTCCATACATGGGATTGTGTTGATTTCCTGAGAACCCATAACAAGAACCAGAATAATCGACTGGAAGGTATTGTCTCACATCCAGAATATGAGAGTACTCAGGACTGCGAAACTCTTTTGGAATACCTACACAAAGGACTTGGCAAATCGGAAGATGACTCAAAGGAAATTTTCCTTATTGAAGATTTTCACAAATACTTTGATAGAGAGAAGGTGATTGTAAGCTTACGAAAGTTATCAAATGAGATGAAAAAGCTGAATAAGCATATCATCTTTTTGTCACCATCGTACCAACTGCCAGACGAAATTGAGAAATATGTTACAGTCATATCCGTCCCACTGCCAGACCGAAGAGATTTAGATCGTCGATTTAAGAGTATTTATCCAGGTTCTATCGACGAAGACTTGAAGAAGTACATTTTGGATGCAGCGTTGGGATTGACAGATACAGAAGCTGAACTTGCATTCCGTTTAGCTAATCAAGTTGTAGGTCTTAATAATAAGGACGCAGTACAGATTGTAGCAAACGAAAAGGAACAGATAATCAAGAAAAGTGGCATTTTAGATTATGTACAGGTCAATTTGGACATGAAAAACAATGTCGGAGGCTTGGATAACCTTAAGATGTGGCTGAAGCAACGAAGCAAGTCTTTTGAGCGTAAGGCAAGAGACTTTGGACTTCAGGAACCAAAAGGTATCATGCTGCTTGGTGTACCTGGATGTGGTAAGAGTCTTACTGCTAAATGTGTAGCGACAGAATGGAAACAACCTCTCCTACGATTGGATATAGGTAAGGTTTTCCAGGCTGAGGTAGGTAGTAGTGAAAACAATATACGTCGTGCTATTGCTACTGCAGAAGCTGTCGCCCCTTGTGTTCTTTGGATTGATGAAATCGAAAAAGGACTCAATGTCGGTGGAGAGAGAGATGGTGGTACCAATTCACGTGTTTTCTCAACAATTCTGACGTGGATGCAGGAGAAGACCAAGCCTGTCTTTGTCGTAGCAACCGCAAACGATATTAGCCAGCTGCCTCCTGAGTTCTTACGCAAGGGACGATTCGATGAAATTTTCTTTGTGGATTTGCCAACAAAAGAAGAAAGAAAGGAAATATTGCGCATTCATCTTACAAAAAATAACCAGACAGGCATACACGAACTGGATTGCTTGGCTGATGCAACTCGTCTTTTCAACGGAGCAGAGATTGAAGAGGCGGTTAAAGAATCCATGTTCATGGCATATGTTGACAACCCTACCAATCCTGTTGTAAATGTCCACCATCTTGAGACAGCCTGTGCCCAAATCATTCCGCTGGCGAAAACCATGTCTGAAAAGATACGCGGTTTAAGAGCTTGGGCTGATGACAGAGCAAGACGCGCAAGTATAATTGCAAACCAAGAGCTTCTCCCAGAAAATCAAATTAATATTAAAAAGACGAAACGCGAAAAAGATGAAGATACTTTCGGATAATAATCATTCTGTTAGCGGAATTAAACAAAGACTTATGAGCATAGATACTTACTTTTCGGAAATATTGGTTTCCGGTAAAACTTAAAAGCTCAAATTAAAGTTCCTTTTTTCGGACAACCAATATGTCAAACGTACAAAAACGCTATTTAGAGGTGAGATTGCATAGGAAGAGTCAGAAACAGGCAAATATGGCATTGTTGAATGACATATACCTCACGAAAGGAGTACATTTGTATCGGACAGCCGACATACTCTTTGAAATAGGGGGCTTGTCGAAGCATAAAACCAGTCAGAAAGGAAGGTTAAACACGTTTATCGGACAGTAATATTTCGGGAAAGTAGCAACTACTCTACTATAGAGGTATACGCATGGCACGCATTTGGGTCGAGAATTCTTTCTGCATACACCGTCAGGTTGGGGTACTGAATAAAGGACAGGATGATAATATCCTACAGCCCCAATTATTGTACCGTGCGTGTTTCGGATTGATGAGATTGAAAAAGATTTGAGTGAAGTCCAATCAAGTGGTGCAACAGAAGGAGACGTAATGTATAGAATATTCTCGACAGTTCTTACATGGATGCAAGAGAAAACGTCTCCGGTGTTCGCGATATTATGCGAAAAGAGAATATCAACTCGAATATTTTATGTACCTTTGTAGGGTAAGTAAAAGCGTTCTTTTGATTTACTGCAAAACGAGGTGAAATATAGAATTTCGCTGGTTTCTAAATCGTTACCTATTAAGCTGCGAAACTTTCAAGTGCCTGAATTCTAGCAAGAAAGAAAGGGTTCTATGTCTTAGCATGTGTACGTGTACACGGTGTTTGATGCCAGCACGA
>ERZ772875.3211-NODE-3211-length-10411-cov-16.052723_pt1 | contig 10411 bp, 10 predicted proteins | sample MGYA00580585_ERZ772875 | MGnify/ENA primary metagenome ERZ772875 (study PRJEB29015, sample SAMEA2737736) | human gut metagenome | biome: human gut; feature: human-associated habitat; material: faeces | place: China | collected 2012 ... | reverse complement strand
TTTTTTGGACACCTTCTGCCATTTTTATCATAGTAGACTCGGGAATGTCTGCCATGAGATAAAAAACGAGATCATTTTCTGCTGATGACCAGACCAGCATATTGGAGGATGCTTCTCCGTCGGCTTGATAGAAATCTGCACAGATATCTCCAACTTGAGTCGACTGAGCCTCTGTATAGTCGGATGTAACAAACAGGCTTGCTGCATCATCACCCTTCAAACAGGAAAATATAATGCGCTGTCCTGAATCATCGGTATAGGTTAGATATGTGCCGCCATCAAGGTTCTGCTCTTTTTGTAGAGAGAACCCTTCAGGCAACCATGTCAATTCATAATCTACAGCTTCATTTTCTTGAGATGCCTCACCAGCAAATCTGTACTCAACAAAAGCCTCGTACTGCTCTCGCATCCATGCAAAAAAAGCAGTTCTTGCTTCAGCATTCGCAGTCAGCCATGTACCGCTGGCAAGAGTTGCCGCAAGAACGAAACAAGCTGCATATCGGGGCAGTTTATAAATCACAGGATGTTTTACCATACGGAAGGCTTGGCACATTTTTCTTTGAAACAATGGAGAAAACTCATGCTCACATTCTGCCGGAGCAGGAAGAGAATCCCTGATTGCCTGATCTGCTTCAGCTGCTGCATTTTTTATCATTTCCTCGCTTATCACAGGATTCCCTCCTCTTCACACATTTTTTTCAATCTGCTTTTGGCCCGTTGATCCAATTTAATTGCGGTCGGCAACGACAGCCCCAGCACCTTTGCGATTTCTCTAACAGTGTACCCATGATGATAACGCAACAAAATCATTTCTCGATACCTTGCAGGCAATTTCAAAATACATTTTGTCAAATCGTTATCCCCTTCATAATGAGCATTTGTGCCTTGAATTTCCTCGATCAGTTCGACAGAAGGGTGTTTTTGTAACCGCCTATACTGATCTATTGCTTGGTGTTCAACTATTGTAACGACATAGCTATGCGTTTTTGGACACACCGGATCAGTAATTTTTTTAATATTCTCTGCTATCTTTACAAAAGCGTGATGGACAGCGTCCTCGGCATCTTGCTCGTTATGTAAAATTTCGTAGGCCACATGATACATGAGACCACGGTACTCCAGATATATCTGCTCCAATATTGACTTCTCCTCTGGAGATTCCAGCATCTGTAAATAAATCAACATAGTTTGAACTCCCAGTTATAGCTGTTTTTATTATACCATGTGGTACTCTCTTGCAACAAGTAGAAAGATTTGAAATATACACCGCTTTCTGTGGCGATAAGACCTCGCGCTATTGCTGGGGGGCTATGTGCCATTTCATTGGTGCTTTCTCGCCCTTTGTGTGAAACGCTCTTTTCTCCATCCGATCACAGTATCTACATCTTCGAGGAGGATGACAACTGAAATTAAGCCGACTTGCAGGATGAGAACTTTCCGTGTTTCTTTCTCTGTCCTAATTCTCCGATAGAGTGGGCTGTTCCGGTGGGTTCATATTGAACCCCTCCTCGGTTCAGCAAACAGGTATAGTTACCCCTTGGCGTGGCGATTTTTGCTTTTTGGCTTAATGAAGTGGATCGTACCAGGGCACTGTACGATCCACTTTTCATTTATTTCAGCGTATAGAGATTGGAGGTGTTGCTCCCATTGGGTCGATACCGGGGCAGCTTGGCGAGATAGCCGTGCTGCTCCAAGTCCGCCAGTGCCCGCTTGACGGTACTGCGGGAGAGATTCATATCTCTCGCAATCGTCTTGATACCGGGCCAGCAGCTTCCTGCACTATTGGACCGATCCTTGAGGTACATATAAACGGATACAGCCCTGGGCGGCAGGAGCGTGTCGGCGTAAATGCTGTCAAAGTAGCTCACCGATCCACCTCCTGTCGGGGAAGATTATACGGGGTGCGCTTGTGCGGCATACGGTCATAGTCGATGTCCTCCGCCACCACCATCTCCTGCACGGGCGCGTCGTGGAGCTGCCCCTCGCCCTTAACGGAGCGGGTGGTCTGCCGCTCCGGCAGCTTGGGCGGATACTTCCGCACGATGGCGCGGGTCAGCGCATTCTGGTCGGCATAATAGACCCTTCTGGCCGCCTGTTCCTCCACACGGTATTCCTCCTCGAAGGTGATGCCCCATTCGAGGAACAGGCGCAGGCGGGTACGCATGGGGTGGCATCCGGTCTTCTGCACGATGAAGCTGCCCTTGGGGATGGACTTGAGCTCATCCGCCGTCAGCAGGGGTCGCTCCATCATCTGTAAGCTCTGGCTGGGGTCGTTTTTCCCGCGGCTCACAGAGCCGGAGAGCACCGTGCGGCTGCCGAGGGCTTTGGAGAAGGCATCCGCCGCCTCGCTGTTGGGCGCAAAGCCGCCGCAGATCACATCCTGGCAGTTATCCATCAGGATGGACGCACCTTCTTTCCCATAGTTCTTTTCCAGCTGCGCCAGGGACTGGATGATGGGTACCAGCGTCAGGCGGCGAGAGCGTCCAGCACTGAAAAGCGGCAAAATATCAAAGGGCGGCATGGTACCCAGCTCGTCACAAAAGAGGATAACACGGTTTTTTAGTTTGCCGCCGTTCTCATCCGCTACTGCGAACAGCTCACGGGAGAGGTTCTGGATCATCAAGCCCGCCATAAAGTTCTTCGTCTGATCCTCCTCCGGCAGGATGAGAAAGATGGCGGATTTCTCCGCCGCAAACTTTTCGGCGTCAATGGCACTGTCGAAGCACAGGATCTGCTCCAACTCACTATCAAGAAACGAGTTGAGCCGGGACAGCACCGTGGACATGACTGATGCCATCGCCTGTTCGGAGCTGTTGAGTGCGGCGCCTGCCAGCCAGCGCGCTTTGTGCTCGGACGGCAGCTTATCCATGAGCAGCTGGAAGCGGGAGCGTCCCCGCGCACCACGCGCCGGCTCCAGCAGATCCTGCACCAGCTTGAATACCGACACGATGTGCCGTCGTTCCTCCGGGTGCTCCTCATCCGGCGGCAGAAACTCCGCAAGCAGCAAGATCGTGGAGGACAGCAAGCCCTCCGCCGCATCGTAGAAGAAGGCGTTCTGTCCGTGGTCGGAGTTTCCCTCCGGGCTGACGATGGACTTAGCAAGAATCTTGGCATACTTCTCCGCCTTTGCGCGGGCAGCGAGGTTATCCGGTTGTTTTCTGGCGATGTCCATATAGCGGTTGATGAGCGTCAGCAGGTTGTTGCCGTCCGAGCGAGTGGGGTTGCGCAGGTCTATAACGGAGATATGCTTATAGCCGTAATACTTTTTGGCAATAGAGCCGTAGTTGCGGGCGAGATCACCCTTGGTATCCAACGCCAGAAAGCTCATGCCGGACGCGCAGGCATATTCAAGGTTGGGATAGAGAAAGAATGCCGTCTTGCCCGCGCCGGAGGCGGCGATCATCAAGCAATGGATATCATCGCTATCCACCAGCGCAGTCAGTTCATCTTTCTTGCCCTTGCAGCCCAGCACCAGACCCTGTTCTGTGGGAAGGCTTACTCCCTTGCGCCAGTCTCTGACCTTGAATGGCACATGGGCATAGGTCTGGCGGATCTCCTTATCCGTTGCCCAGCGCGCCGTGCCGTGCTGTCCGTCACCCACGGTGCGGGACTTGATGCCGCTGAGTGTATAGTGGTAGGACAGCATGGAGAGTCCCCCAATGATGGCGAACATCCCCAGCCCTGCCGCGACCAATATCCCGATGTTGGAGCTTTTGATCGTGTCCCACATTGTCAGCAGAAGGTTTGGCATAGCTCGCTCCTTTCCATTTTGTTTTCCTGTTCTGCCTTGAGATCGTCGTTCCAGTCCTTTTGCTGCGGTACGAGCCGAGCTGCATTGAGACCGTGTTCTTCCAAAAGCGCAGCCATACGCTCGCTGGCGGCATGACCGGCAGCGTCATTGTCCAGGCAGAGGTACACCTGCCGGAGCTGCGGGAGCTGCCGCAGCATCTCCAGCACGGGGATGGAGGATGTCCCACAGCAGGCCACATAGTTATGCTCCTGCCACCCCTCCGGGAAAAGGGAGAGGTAAGAGAGCAGGTCGATAGGGGCCTCGAAGACATAGAGCGTGTCATCACCGCCAAGATAGTGAAAGCTGTGCTTCGGGTCGCTGCCCTCAATGTTGCCGCGATAGCTTTGTCCCATGGTATACAGCCCGCGCTTATGCCCATGACGGGGAACGCCGTGTTCATCGAATCCGACGAACACGGCGTTGTGGTATTCCTTTGTACCGTCCCTGGATCTTTCACAGCTTTCGTAGATGAGCTTCTTGCGCACAAAGGCATTGAGTATCTCGCGGTCGATGCAACGCTTTTTCAGCAGGTAGGCATACACACGGTGCATGGACTCACTCTGCGGCGGCAGCACGAAGAGCTTTGCAGGCTCCGGCACCTTCTCCCTTGCCGCAGGGTAGCTTCCGCCGAGATCATCGCCGAGGAGCAGAGACATGGCGTCCGGATAGCTGAGTCCATAGAACTGCTTGACGAAGCTGATGGCTCTGCCGCCCTGCTCGGTGGCGTGATCGAACCACTCGCAGCCGCGGATGGTGATGCTGTGGTCGCTGGCAAGGCGTTTGTCCCTGCCGGAGGTGATGAGCTTTTCTCCTCGGCGGCGGAGGAACTCCTCCAAGTCCACCGAGGCGGCTCGTTCTTTCTGCTCGGTTGTAAACGGAATGTACTTTGACATAGTCCCTCCCTTATTGTGTCTGTTGCGTCAGTCCGCGATCCTCATGGTCATCCGCCTTGTGTCCCATCGCCATGCGCTTCTCCTGCAATCTGCGGCGACGCTTCTTGTCGATCTGCATCCCTGCATAGATGGCAGGCTGGGCGGCGTTCTCGCGGAAAATACGACTCATCTGATGGAGCATCCGAAGGATAGCGGTTCCCGCCGCCGCACTGAAAAAGTCCTCCTGATGGTCAATGAAATACTGCGCGTAGGTGTTGCCCTGTGCCGCCGCCTGTGCGAAATAGCACAGAGCTTCCTCACGGTCTGCCTGCATCTCCTGCCCCAGTAGATAGAACTTTCCCAGCGTGTATTGGGCAAACGAATTCCCTTGCGTGGCAGAGTCCTTCAGAAGCTGAATGGCCGCATCTACATCCTTTGGCACACCCTCTGCGCCGGTGAGCAGCAGCTTGCCGAGCCGGTATTGCGCGTATGGATCGTTTTGCTCCGCTGCCTGCCGCAGCCAGTGAAGGGCCTGTGGGAATTGCTCCTGCTCCTGCAGCAGTTTGCCCAGTGCGTATGCAGAGCAAGTATTTCCGGCCTCCGCCGATTTTTGAAACCACTCTGCCGCCGCTTTTCGGTCAATCGATATGCCAAGCCCGTCCCGATATGCCTTTCCCAGCTGATGGGCGGCAATGGTATAGCCCTCCTCCCACAAACGGCGGAGTGTGACCAATGCCATTGACTTCTCGCTGGGATCTGCGTCTACAGCATCTAATATGCTTTTTGCTCTGCGGTAAAACCGCGCCCGCTGATGGATCATCCGCTCCGCACTTGGATCTGGAGGCATGGGCGGTTCTTCCGGCTCCGGCTCATCCTGCATGGCATCATCCTCGAAGGTGAAATGCATCTCCGAGAGGCGGAGCGTTTCCCGGATGACCATGTTGCGCACAGTCTTGAACTCCTTTTGCTGCGACAGCGGTACACGCTGCGGCGGGGTCTGATTATAGTCAATGCAAAGCTGCTCTCGGAGATCCTGCCATAGAGCATAGGCGGACGACACTCTCTCGTCCTTTGCCAATTCGTCCACGATCTCATCCACGATGCGCTTGACACGGGGCGGCAGATAACCGTAGACTTTCTTGCCGCTGACCTCCCGAAGCCGCTGGGCGAGATCCGCCACCAAAAGCTCCAGCTTATCGCTTTGCAGAGTACCGGTTGCCATCTGCCCGATGAGCGTTGCCATCCGTGCTTCCGCTTCCTGCTGGAGAAAGCTCCGCTGTTCGTCCTTCTGCTCATAGATGTGCAGGCGGTCGTTCCGGTAGATCGTGCTGACCAGCGCAGACTTGATGCTGCGGATACCTTGCCGGGAGAGGTAGCCCTCCTTCGGATCGGTTGAGAAGAGCACCATGTGAACATGGATGTGCTTCTCCTTTTCGTGCATAGCTGCGTACCAACGAAGGCGGTCCGGGTGGATCTTATAGCCCTTGGCGATGTCGGTGATAGATGCGTTGATGAGCTCCTGCCAGTTTTTAAGGTCGGTATACCCCAGACGCTCCGCGTTCTCACGGGAGAGGGAGATGACCGGCGTCCACACATTTCCCGTGTGCCGCGCCACCTCTGCCACGGCATTCTCCAGCGACGGGACCTTGCCATGGGCATCCCACAGGCCATGTTCGCCCAACGCTTTTACGCCGGGGCGGTTTGCGACATAGTCAAGATAGTTTTCCCGGCCATCCATCGGTTCAATGAAGTCCTCGTGGATCTGCGCGATGAGCGCAAAGGCAGTCTGCCGGTTGGGTGTGTTTGCATAGTCCTCATGCTCCGGCAGCTCTCGAGCCTCCGGGAAGCTGCGGAGCAGACGCTGGATGTACTGCTGCTGTTTCTTCGTGACAGGAAGATGGGCATTGTCATCCCGAAGAAGCTGCACACCTTCACGGGTGGCAAAGTAGCGGGTGCGGTGGGCCAGCCGAGCAGAATCTCTACCGCCCTTCATGTATGGAGAGATAAATATCAATCTCGCCATGTGTCATCCGGCAGCTGCCGTTGGACATCCTGGGCATCCTCGAACCTGATCTGACCGTTGGTGCGTTTTACCTCGTCCACCACATACCCGCGCAGGGCGCGGCGATCCTCCAGCGTATCCCGGAAGTGGGCGGCGATGGTGTGCGCCATAATGCCCTGCTCCACCGCGCACTTGAAGAGAATGCCGTTGGTGCGGTTGGTGCTATCTGCGATGATCCCACGCAGCGTTGCCACCAGTGCGTCCGAGAGATACTCGGTAATATTCTCCGTACCGAGGTAGCCCATATAAAAGCGCAGAGCCTTTTCCACGAATTCGTTTCGGTTTTTGCTGTTGCTTTCTTCCAACCAACCATCCATTTGTCTGCGCGTTTCTGGATAAAGCCGGATAGTCATCTGTTCTTTTGACATAGTTGCCGTCCTTTCTTTTGATGTCGCTTTTTGTGGGCGCAACCCCCTGCGACGCGGTAGTTTTTCGGAAAATGCGCCTACAACTCATTTGAAATCCAGTGAAAACGCCTACAACTCCGAACGCTGAAAAGCCCCGCACTGCGGGGCTTTGTGGCCGGTCCGGGGCGGAAACGACACCGGGCCTTTATCTTGTGCTTTTATCGAACAGGCAGGTTCCCAGCACAGTTCCCCATAGGCGGGGCGAAAGCGGGGGCAAACAGTGCCGATGCCTGTCCGGGGTGCAGGGATGCCACCCTCGCCCCCAAAGCCGCACACAGCGGCTCACAGGGGGCATAGCTGGCGAAACAGGGAGGAGCCGCCCTCTGGGGGGGCGGCTCCTCCTGTGTGGTGTGGTCAGCTGACTTGTTCCATCCATGCCTGCTTTTCCGCCGGCGTCTTTTCGATCCAGTCCAGCAGGTTCTGAGACTCCTCCAGCCACTTTGCCATCTCGAACAGCCTCGTCCTGGCGTAGGGGCTGTCTACACGAAGTGACGTTTCAAACAGATCCCAGATGTTATCCAGCGTTTCAAGTCCGCTGGCATTCATGGGCAGTTCTTCCTCCGGCAGCACATGTGTCACCGTGCCATTTTTTTCTGCGGCGTGGATGGCATCCAGCTCGCGGTCCAGGAGTGAGATGACCTCCTGTGTGTCACCAACGGGGATGTCCCATGCCGTCCCAATGTGGGAGATGCACTCTCGGTGGAGCTGCACATCTGCGGTGGGGTGGAGCACCAGCAATGCCAGTCCCTCTTTTGCGATATTCATCTGCAGTTCCTTTGCGGTATCAATTGTCATGTTTGTTTCCTCCTGATTTTTGATTCGGGCAATGCCCGTGCAAACACAATGGCACGGCACAGGGAGAAAAGCTATCCACGAAAAGCAACAAAAAATCCATGGCCGGTTTTGTGTAAATCCAATGGGGACCGCAGTTATTACATGGTTTGCTCCTGCTCCGGTGTTAGGATATACGATTACATCTGCATCTCCGCACTCTGTGCCTGTTCCTCGTGAAGCTGTTGGGTATACTCGCGCAGGCTCATGCCGGTCTGCTGCTGGCAGTACTCCTCCATCTTCCGCAGCAGGACATCCTGCTCGGCTGCGTTGAGCGGATAGCTCCAGTTCTCCTCGGAGCCGTCTCCCTTGCAGAGCGTCAGCTCCAGCGTGTCGCAGGGTCTATCCTCCGCGATGTCATAGTTGGCATAGATGTTGAGCCAGTCATCGTTTTTATCCGTGCAGACGAAGGTTCCGAAGGCAGCGTCCACATCAAAATCTGCGTCCACATAGAAGTTGAGATTACCGTCTTCCTCCATCATGATCTCATCACTGAAGGAAAAATTCCGCGCGGAGAGGTGTCCCGCCGAGGTGACCTCTTTACCATCCAGCAGCTCCAATAGTTTGGAGAGCTGTTCATCCGCCGAAGCAAAGCGCGACCTTGTGGCATGGTAGACGGACGGGGAGACATCCCGCATCGCCCAGGTTCGCCAGCCGTCCATGATGTGTACGGCGGAGAACTCCCGCTTGTCGAAGTTCACATCGAACACGCCGCGCACCTTGCCGGTGTTCTCCATGCGTACAGCGGTCAGGGCGTCAAACTCTTTTGCTGTGATGGGTTGCCCGCCGAAAAACATTCCGATAAATTTGTCCGGCGCAGTGCCTTTCTCTGCGGCGACATAGCCGCGCAGCTTTTTGCAGGCGACCAACAGTTCCTCGCCGGGCGAGGTCTTGAAGTACCACTCCTGCCCGTGCTCCGTCACATGGTAGGCGGTGTAGGTGCGGGCGGCCTCCCTCGCTTCACGCTCCGCGGCATCCTCCGCGTAGATCTCGGCACTGATGCGTTTGTATTCCTGCTCCGGGAGCTGGTTGCACAGCTCGTCCAGCACATTCTCCAGATGCTCCTGCAAGGTTTCATCCCTGAGATGCTTTTCGATGGCATCCTTCCAACGGCGGTCGATCCACAGTGTGATGTCTACATGATCCGCCATCTCAGTTGCCCTCCTTCACTGCCGCAGGCTTCGGCTCACTGCTCTGCGGCTTGGGTGCGGCGGGCTTGACAGGACGCTTGGGTTTCACCGCCGCGGGAGCGGCCTTGCTGTCCAGATACTCCCGCAGCGGCTCCGGTACGGTTTTTTCATACAGAGCGTTCAGCGCATCCTCCAAGTGCTCCTGCACAGAGGAGTGTTCCTTGCGGAGCGAGAACTCCAGTGCGCCCAGCTTCTCATCGTCAAAGGCGATGGTGACAGTTGCTTTTTTCATGTGCGTGTCCTCCTTCTATATGCTATTTTCAGCGTTTTTGTGTTGTGGGTGGTGTAACTACCCTCGGCACGAGGCAAGTGTTGTTGAAACGCTGCGCGCGCAGGGGTCATAGCGGCTTACTTGCCGCTTTCCGAGCCCTTGCAAGAGCTGCTTTTTGCGCTTCACTTGCGATCCGAGGCGGTACGATCTTTATCCATGATTTTGGAATGGTGTAGTCAACTGCCCGTCCGCTGCGGGACGCCTTCACGAGCCTGCAATCCTCCGGCCTGTCCCGCGCCAGTGCTGCCAGCTTCTGACGCAGTGCCTTGTTGTGGGTGTAAATACCGGCGGTCTTTTCTTCCTCGTTGAAGCTGATAATGGTTTCCTGCTCATAACGAGCCATGTTCATGCCGCACCTCCGATCACAGCATCAGCGGCTCATTGAGTAACTGCTGATGCTCATCCTCATATACTTTGATGAGCAGGCTTTGGAAGAGCTCACCCTCATCCATGGTCCGACGCCCCAACCAAGCCTCGCTCAGAAGCTCCAAGGGTTTTTCCTGGCACAGCAGGAAGATTATCTTCCCGCGGGAGAGATCTTCGCCCAACGCCATCAGCTCGGCGCGGCAGGTCGCCATGGCGGAGATCTCATCTGCCGCCATGATCAGCTCGCTGCGGGGAAGCTGATTTAGGCTATTCATATATGCAGCCATCTCGTTCTCTGTCTTTTGGAACAGAAGCTGCCATAGCTCCCGATCCGTTAATCCTTCATAGTTCATGATCGATCCTCCTTAGTCATAGCGGATATACGGAATCTTCAGCCAGTGCGTCCAACCTCGGCCAGCCAACTCTGTTTTGACAACGCCGTACTTGGTACCCATGGCCTCAACAACCTGACCGCCGCCAATGTAAACACCGATGTGTCCCTCATGCCAAACGGCAAGACCAGGGATATCCGGCATGGTATCGATGGCCCCAGACTCCGTGGCGTTGTAGTACATCTGGTTTGCGCCGATATCCGGCATCCCATGGGTACCATAGTCGATGG
>ERZ772875.3207-NODE-3207-length-10431-cov-6.943234_pt1 | contig 10431 bp, 8 predicted proteins | sample MGYA00580585_ERZ772875 | MGnify/ENA primary metagenome ERZ772875 (study PRJEB29015, sample SAMEA2737736) | human gut metagenome | biome: human gut; feature: human-associated habitat; material: faeces | place: China | collected 2012 ... | reverse complement strand
ATAGGAGCCGCTGAAATTTGCCGTAAGGCAGATACAGAAAACATCCTTACCTTCCTGCAAAACAGGCTCCATGGCATCCATGTAATCCTGCATGGAGGGCAGAGAGGTTTTGGGATAGATTTTTTCGGCATTGATTTTATCGTAAAATTCATCGGGGGTGATATCCTGCAATTCCTTTAGATAACTTACCGTGTCAAAGGAAACATGAAAGGGGACGTAGGTTACATCCAGCTGTTCCAGCGCGGCGGCAGGAATATCGCAGGAGGTATCGGAAAGTATTTTATATGTAGACATAGAGCTATTCCTCCGTTTGAAATCTATAAAATCGATTTTGAATTAGTCTTTCTATCGGTTTATTTTACTTTGTATTTTGGGCGTTGTCAATAAAAAACACTGTTACACTGACGTAGTAAAGCATACCAGATGTTGTGTTGTTCTGCTGTGCGGAAGTGGTTTTTATTGTAGGATTTGCCAATTTCCGAAGAAGATGGTATCATTTGTAGGCATGAAGAAAACGGAAGGGAGGAAACAGAGATGGGAAAGATTCTGGTCATTGCCGAGAAGCCCTCTGTGGCAAGGGACATTGCGAAGGTTTTGCAGGCAAAGCAGAAGGGAGAAGGCTGTCTCATCGGGGAGCGCTATGTGGTTTCCTGGGCGGTCGGGCATCTGGTGACGCTGGTTGAGCCGGACGAGCTCGATGAAAAGTACAAGCGCTGGTCGTTTGATACGCTGCCGATTCTGCCCGCCGAAATCCCCTTGAAAGTCATTGCCAGCAGCCGCGATCAGTTTGCCGTCGTCCGCAATCTCATCAACGCGCCGGAAACCGACCGGCTCATCTGCGCAACCGACGCGGGGCGCGAGGGTGAGCTGATTTTCCGCTACATCTACGAAAAAGCGGGCTGCAAGAAGCCTTTCGACCGCCTGTGGATTTCCTCCATGACGGACGAGGCGATTCAGGAGGGCTTCCGCGCCATCCGCAGCGGCAGCGACTACGACGGCTTGTACCGCAGCGCGCAGTGCCGTTCACAGGCGGATTGGCTTGTGGGCATGAACGCCAGCCGCGCTTTTACCCTGCGCTATGACGCACTGCTGTCCGTCGGGCGCGTGCAGACCCCGACGCTTGCGATTCTGGTCAAGCGGCGGAAGGAAATCGAGGACTTCAAGCCGGAAGAATACGCGACCGTCACGGCGGATTTCGGCGACTACCGCGGCATGTACTTCCGCGAGGGCTTGGAGCCGGACACGCACATCCCCAAAATCGACGACGCGAAAGCCCTCGCCGCGCAAATCAAGAATCAATCCGCCACAGTGATAAGCGCCGAAACCACCCGCCGCCGCGACCTGCCGCCCCAGCCCTACGACCTGACCAGCCTCCAGCGCGACGCGAACCGCCTGCTCGGCTTCACCGCCGATAAGACGCTCAAGCTCGCCCAGTCCCTCTACGAAACGCACAAAGCCCTCACCTACCCGCGCACGGACAGCCGCTATCTGCCGCCGGACATGATTCCGCGCGTTGTGCAGACGATGAAGGTGCTGCCGGAAAGCTATCAGGCGCTTGTGCCGGGCGCGCTGCCGGATGGAAAGCTGCCCGTCAGCAAGCGCACGATTGACGAAACGAAGGTCACCGACCACCACGCGATTCTGCCCACGCCGAAGCGAATCAATCTGGACAGCCTGCCCGAAGACGAGCGGCAGCTGTACGATATGGTCGTCCGGCGGATGCTGACGGCGTTCTATCCCGCATGCGAGTACGACGCGACGAAGGTCATCACCGGGGTCGGTGAGCACCAATTCCGCACGAACGGGCGCGTCGTGCTGCAAAACGGCTGGCGGGATGTGCCGCCGCTGGCGAATCCGCCGAAAGCCGGGCGCGCGAAGAAAAAATCCGCCGATGCCGAGGAGGAAACCGCCCTGCCGCCGCTATCCCCCGGCGACACGCGCACCGTGCCGCCGTCCGGCGCGCGCAGCCCGGCGAGCACGCGCAGCAGCGTCGTCTTGCCGCAGCCGGACGGGCCCATGAGCGCGATGTGCCCGCCGTCGGGCACGGTGAGATCGACGGCGCGCAGGACGGCACGGCCGTCATACGTCACGGTGAGGTCACGTGTTTCGATCATGCGCTGCCGCCTCCTTTCCCGCGCGGAGTGAGTGCGCGCAGCACCAGCCGCTCGAGCCCGACGCTGAGCAGGATGACCGCGAGCGTCCAGGCGAAGAGGTCGGTGGTCTGTAGGTACAGCTTCGATTCATAGATCATGCGGCCGATGGCGCTGTGCGGCACGGTGAGCACCTCGGCGGCGATGCCGGCCTTCCAGCCGAAGCCGAGGCCCGAGCGCAGCGCGGCCAGAAAGTGCGGCCGCACGCTCGGCACATAGATCCGCCGCAGGACGCGCCCGCGCGGCCAGCCGTACACCCGCGCCAGCTCGAGCAGCGCGGGGTCGGCCGAGCGGATGCCGGTGCAGACGTTGCTCCACACGACGGGCAGCACCATGAGCAGCGCGATGAACACCGGCAGCCAGTCGCGCGCGATCCAGATGAGCGCGAGCACGACGAACGACGCCACCGGCGTGGACTTGACGACCGTCATGAGCGGGCGCAGCAGCGCGTCGGCGGTTTTCGATATCGTGCACGCGGCGGCCAGCGCCACGCCGAGCACGCCCGCCCCCGCCACGCCGAGCAGCACCCGGCCGATGGACACGGCCGTGATGCGCCAGAACGCCCCGGTCGCGGCAAGCTCGCAGAGCCTGCGCACGACCGTCCACGGCGCGGGCAGCAGCAGCTCCCGGTGCACGAGCAGCGCTAGCGCCGCCCACACGGCAAGCCAGAACGCGAGCGTCAGCGCGCCGCGGGCAAAGCGCTTCATTTCAGGATGCAGTAAAAGCTCTCCGCCGGCACCTCGCCGCCGATGCTCTGCGGGGCGACGGTGCTCAGCGCCGTGAGAAACTCCGTCAGCGCGGCCTGCATGTCCGCGCCGGACACGAAGCAGACGTTGCAGTTCGGGATGGCCTTGGCGGCCACGGCGGCCTTGGCGAAGATGCCGGCATCCTCGATCATCTGGCCGGCCTGGTCGGGCTCGGCCGTCAGGTACTCGATGGACGCCTGATACTCGGTCAGGAACGCCTTGACCTCGTTCGGGTGCTCATCGGCAAACGCCTTGCGCACGACGACGCAGCCCTGCACGAGGCTGCCGGCCGGGGCGACCTTGTCCCACTCGGCGGTCAGGTCGAGCGCGACGGTGAGGGCGGGGTTGGCCGCGCGGGCGATCGTGACCATCGGCTCCGGCAGCACGGCGATGTGCACCTCGCCGGAGGCGAGCGCCGTGTTGAGCTCCGCCGGCTGGGCATAGGTGTTGTCGATGGTGATGTCCGTGCCGACGGTCAGGCCGTTTTTCTCGCACAGGTACTGGAAGATGAACGTCGGGTTCTGCACGGGGACGCAGACGTTCTTGCCGCGCAGGTCGGCAAAGGACGTGATGCTCTCCGTGCCGTCGGTCACGACGTAGAGCACGCCGCGCGTGTTGAGCGCGAGCACCTGCACGGCGCCGTCGGTCTTGTTGTAGAGCGCGGCGGCGGCGTTCGTCGGCAGGGCGGCGATGTCGGCCGTGCCGTTGACGAGCGCGGCGGTGGCGTTGCTCGGGTCGGTCTCGACGGTGAAGTTGTAGCTCAGCGCGGTCGTGCCGGCCTTGCTGTCGGACATGAGCTTGGCCATGCCGAAGCCGGTCGTGCCGTTGAGCGCGACGACGTTGACGGTCAGGTCCTTGTCGACGGCGGCGGTGTCGTCCTTCTGGCCGCAGGCGGCGAGGGCGAACACCATGATGACGGCCAGCAGCACCGCCGTGAGTTTGCGCAGATGGGTCATTGCAGATCTCTCCTTTTTGTGTAGCCGCCCGCCGGAAGAGACAAAAAATGCCATGCCCGGAAGGCATGGCGGTGCAGCAGTGCACGCACGCAGCCTTCCACCTCATGGGCGATTCGGTGTCAGATTCGGTGCGGGATCGGCGGCGGCCGGGCCGGAAGCACAGCTTGCGGCGCGGGCGCATAGTTTGCTGTAATTATGCCACGGAAAGGCAGGCGTGTCAAGCATTTGCGCCGGAATTTCCAAAAGCTGCACACGGGCGGAAAAGTGTGCGGATTTGTGAAAAATTCTCGCAGTTTGTCGTTATCAAAACGACGGGACTGGGCATTGAAAATTTTTCATAGATATTGTATGATGGGAAGCAGGGAATCCTGCGTCCGGCCGGAATAGGAGCCGGCCGGTGCAAATTTGTTGGAAAGGGAACTGAAAAAATGGAACAGATCGATTACAAATTCATTGACCAGGTCCTCGCAGATCACGCCTGTGACGCCTCGCAGATCATTGCGATCATGCAGGACGTGCAGGGAAAATACCGTTATCTGCCGAAAGACGCGCTGCGCTACATTGCGGACAAGGTGGGCATCAGCGAGTCGAAGATCTACGGCGTGGCAACGTTTTATGAGAACTTCTCGCTCGACGTGAAGGGCAAGTACGTGCTCAAGGTCTGCCGCGGCACGGCGTGCCACGTGCGCAAGTCCGGCAACGTCCTGCAGGCGCTCTACGACGCGACCGGCCTGAGCGAGAGCAAGCCGACCTCGGACGACGGCCTGTTCACCATCGAGATCGTGTCGTGCCTCGGCGCGTGCGGCCTGAGCCCGGTTGTCATGGTCAACGACACGGTACACCCGGCCATGACCCCCGACAAGGCCGTGGATCTCATCGAGGAGCTGCGTGAAAAGGAGGGTGCATAATGCGTCAGAGAATCGAATCCCTGGAGCAGTTCCGCGCCCTGCAGGCCGACTACATGGCCGCGCGCGACGCGGAAAAGCGCAAGATCCTCGTCTGCTGCGGCACGGGCTGTGTCGCCGGCGGCAACCTGAACGTCTATCATGAGCTCAAAAAGCGCATGGACGAGCTGGGCATCCCGTGCGAGGTGTCCCTGACCGAGCACCACGCCGACGCCGTCGGCCTGAAAAAGTCCGGCTGCCACGGCTTTTGCGAGATGGGCCCGCTGGTGCGCATCGAGCCGGAGGGCTGGCTGTACACGAAGTGCCAGGTCAGCGACGTAGAGGAGATCATCCAGAAGACCATCCTCGGCGGCGAGTTCATCGAGCGCCTGGGCTACAACCAGAACGGCGAGCTGTATGAGCGCCAGGAGGACATCCCGTTTTACAAAAAGCAGACCCGCCGCGTGCTTGAGCACTGCGGCCATATCGACGCGGAATCCATCGAGGAGTACCTGTCCATCGGCGGCTACGGCGCGCTGGCCAAGGCCCTGTTCGAGATGCAGCCGGACGAGATCGTCCAGGCCGTGAGCGATTCCGGCCTGCGCGGCCGCGGCGGCGCGGGCTTCCCGACCGGGCGCAAGTGGGCGCAGGTCGCGGCACATACGGAAGAGCCCGTCAAGTACATCGTCTGCAACGGCGACGAGGGCGACCCCGGCGCATTCATGGACCGCTCCTGCATGGAGGGCGACCCGCACAAGGTCATCGAGGGCATGATCGTCGCGGGCGTGGCCACCGGCTCGACCGAGGGCTACATCTATGTCCGCGCCGAGTACCCCATGGCCGTGCACCGGCTGACCATCGCCATCGAGCAGGCCAAGGAGCTCGGCCTGCTGGGCGACAACATCCTCGGCAGCGGCTTCAACTTCCACATGCACATCAACTGCGGCGCAGGCGCGTTCGTCTGCGGCGAGGGCTCGGCCATGACCGCGTCCATCGAGGGCAACCGCGGCATGCCGCGCACGAAGCCCCCGCGCTCCGTCGACAAGGGCCTGTACGGCAAGCCCACCTGCCTGAACAACGTCGAGACGTTTGCCAACGTGCCCGACATCATCAAAAAGGGCGCGGACTGGTTCAAATCCGTCGGCACGGAGGGCAGCTCCGGCACGAAGGCCTTCGCTCTCACGGGCAACGTCGTCAACACCGGCCTGATCGAAGTGCCTATGGGCACGACGATGCGCGAGGTCGTGTACGACATCGGCGGCGGCATCAAAAACGGCAAAGCGTTCAAGGCCGTGCAGATCGGCGGCCCGTCCGGCGGCTGCCTGACCGAGGCGCATATGGATCTGCCCATGGACTTTGACTCGCTGAAAAAGGCCGGCGCGATCATCGGCTCCGGCGGCCTCGTCGTCATGGACGAGGACACGTGCATGGTGTCCATCGCGCAGTTTTTCATGAACTTCATCTGCAACGAGTCGTGCGGCAAGTGCACCCCGTGCCGCGAGGGCACGACCCGTATGCTCGACATTCTCACCCGGATCACGAAGGGCAACGGCCGCCCCGGCGACATTGAGGAGCTGCGCTCCCTCGCCAAGATGATCCAGAACTCCTCCCTGTGCGGTCTCGGCAAAACGGCGCCGAACCCCGTGCTGTCCACGCTCGCAAACTTCGAGGACGAATACCGCGAGCATATCTTCGACAAGAAGTGCCGCACCGGCAGCTGCCGCAGCCTGACGACGTATGTCATCGACCCGGCCATCTGCAAGGGCTGCACGAAGTGCGCGCGCAACTGCCCGGCCGGCGCGATCACCGGCGAGCTGAAAAAGCCGCACCACATCGACACAGACAAATGCATCAAGTGCGGCACCTGCAAGACTGGCTGCCCGTTCGGTGCGATCAAGGAGGCGTGAACCATGGCTGAAGAAAAGAAAATGATCATCGACGGCGTGTCCTGCCCGTTCACGACCGAGCGCAATGTGCTGGAGGTCGCCCGCAACAACGGCATCGACATCCCCTCGCTTTGCTACTGTGAAAACCTGTCCATCTACGGCGGCTGCCGCCTGTGCCTCGTCGAGAACGACCGCGGCAAGATGGACGCTGCCTGCTCCATGCAGCCGCGCGACGGCATGGTCGTGAGCACCCATACAAAGCAGGTGCTCGACAGCCGCCGCACCACGCTGCAGCTGCTGATGAGCAGCCACCGGGCCGACTGCCTGACCTGCGACCAGAGCGGCCGCTGCAAGCTGCAGGAGTACGCCCGCCGCTACCACGTGGACGCGCACCGCTTCGAGCCCAACACCTACTGCACCGAGCCGATGGATCTCTCCTCGCCGAGCATCGTGCGCGACCCGAGCAAGTGCATCCTGTGCGGACTGTGCGTGCGCACCTGCGCTGAAATTCAAAACATCGGCGCGGTCGATTTCAGCGGCCGCGGCAAGAAGGCGCACATCTCCGCCGACTTCGGCAAGACCCTCAAGGACACCGACTGCGTCGGCTGCGGCCAGTGCGCGTCCGTGTGCCCGACCGGCGCGATCACGATCCGCAACGAGACCGAAAAGTTCTGGTCGATGTTGCAGGATCAGACCCGCAAGGTCGTCGTGCAGTACGCGCCGAGCGTGCGCGTCGGCATGGCCGAGCGCTTCGGCCTGCCCGCCAATGAGCCCTGCACCGGCAAGCTCGTCGCCGCGTTGCGCCGCCTCGGCGTTGACGTGGTGTACGACACGAACCTCACGGCCGACCTGACGATCATGGAGGAGTCGGCAGAGTTTCTTGAGAAGGTCAAGACCGGCGCGAAGCTGCCGATGTTTACCTCCTGCTGCCCCGGCTGGATTCAGCACGTGGAGCACCGCCACCCGCACCTCATGCCCCAGGTGAGCACCTGCGGCAGCCCGATGGCGATGTTCGGCTCGCTCATCCGCAAGCAGTTTGCGGGCGAGAACGTCTACTCCGTGGCCATCATGCCCTGCACCGGCAAGAAGTTCGAGGCTGCGCGCCCCGAGCTGGAAAAGGACGGCGAGCGGCTCATCGACCTCGTCATCACGACGAGTGAGCTGTGCGACATGATCGAGGAGGCCGGCATCGACTTTGCCCACCTCCCGGACGAGGAGCCCGACGCCCCGCTCGGCGACTACACCGGCGCCGGCGTTATCTTCGGCGTGACCGGCGGCGTGACCGAGGCCGTCATCCGCCGCGTGCTCGACGACGCCAGCCCCAACACCCTGCAGACCATCGCGGAGTGCGGCGTGCGCGGGCTCGAGGGCATCAAGGCCTTCACCGTCACGGCCGGCGACCTGACCATCCGCATCGCGGTGGCCAACGGTCTGGCCAACGCCGACAAGCTCATCGCCAAGGTCGAGTCCGGCGAGGAGCAGTTCGACTTCATCGAGGTCATGGCCTGCCCGAACGGCTGCATCGGCGGCGGCGGCCAGCCCCCCGCCTGCAACAAGCGCAAGGCTGAGCGCGCCGAGGCCATCTTCAAGGCAGACGAAGCCTGCGCCCTGCGCATCCCGCAGCAGAACCCCGACCTGGGCTATGTCTACGACACCCTGCTCCAGGGCCGCGCCCACGAGCTGCTGCACATCCACTACCCGGCCCACGGCCAGCACAGCTGACCCGCCGCAAGGCCAAGCCGGGGAAACCCCATCTGACCCGAAACGTGCATGGAAGGAACCTTCCATGCACGTTTTTTCGTTTTGCTGTCACGTGGCGCAGCACCGGCAGCGCTGATGACGCTTTTCCCTGTGCGGGACTGTGTGCCCTGGCCTTCCCCTCGAGGGGAAGGCTGGAAAAAGCACCGTCTCCCGACTGGGAGACGGTGCTTTTGCGTTCTTTGCACACAATTTTTTTGCATTCTTTGCGCGCGTTTTACTTCTTTTTCGCCGCGGCGGCTGCCTGCCTGGCGAGGCGTCGTTGCCGACCGGCATGTAGTGGAAATACCAGATGAACAGGCAGCCGAGGTCGATGAGCTGCCGGAAATACGCCTCGGACGAGATGGCGCGGCGCTGGCCCTCAAACTTTCCGGCGCAGAACGTGTCCGCCCAGTCGAGGAGCTTCGGCAGATTCTTGACCGGGTTACGGTTGCGGTAGTCAATGGCCTGCTCGACGCTGAATTTTTTGATCTTGTCTGACAGCAGCATGAAAATTTCCTCCTTTGTGACACTAAAAAACACACCATTTGCCTTGCTTTGTCTATATCTTAGCATGCATTTTTTGCCGAAAAACGGTCAAAATGTGCCATGTGGGCGGTTTGGATGCAGACTGTGACAAGCGTCACAAAACGGCGGTCATGCCGCCGAGCAGGATGCCGAGATTATCCGACCAGATATCGGGAAACTGACTCAGCGGCAGGGGATTTTCCCCGCTGCCCGCCTCGATCGTGAAGCCGGGGCGGCGGTAGTCCTGAATGAACCAGTCCTTATACCCCGCGTGGCCGGCGGCGTAGGGCGTGGCCGCGACGTCGTAGCCGCTCACGGCGGCAAACTGCCGGGCGATCGCTTCGCTTCCCGGTACGTCGTAGCCGTTATACTGCCAGTAGATGACGCGGCCCTGTGTGTGGTACGACAGGGTGAGCAGCGGGTCGAGCGCGCGGGTGAAGCCGTACATCGCCAGACTCTCGGGCGCGACGAGCGGCGCCGGGCCAACATAGTCGCGCGGGCCGGGGCGCGTGTAGCCCGCGGCGAATTTGATCTCGCGCGCGGTGCTCCATCCGGCGGGGTACTGGAGGTTGAGGTCGATGCCGCGGATGTTCGCCTTCCAGCCGGAGGGGAAGGGAATGTTGGGGTAGTTTTCAGCGAGCGCCTTTGCCGCGGCGGTGGTCTCGGCGTCGAGCGCGCCGGTCACGAGGTCGATGCCGTCCGGGTCCACGGCCGGGGCGAGCACGAGCGTGACCCTGGACAGCAGGTCGCGGATGTTCTGCCCCTCCATGTCGCCGCCGTCGCCGAGGCGGGCGCATAGCTGCTCGCAGAACGTGAGCAGCAGCGGCGTCGTGATCCACTCGTTGGCGTGGTGCGCGGCGTTGTAAAACACGAGCTTCGGCCCGCTGCCGAGCGTCAGATACCACAGCGGGCGGCCGAGCACGCTGCGGCCGAACTCCCCGATGGCGAGCATGGGATAGCGCGCGGCCAGCCCGCGCACGACGTACCCGATGAGCGCCGAGGAATAGGGAATGTCCGCCGGCGTGACGGAAAACGGCAGCGGGATCGTCAGCGCCCGGCCGAGCGGCAGGCGCTCGGGGTCGAGGTAGGGATTGGCGAGCGCGATGGCGTCCACGCTCGTGCCGTACTGCCGCGCGAGGGCGGAAAACGTGTCACCCGCGCGGATGGTGCGCGTGACGAAGCCGGTGTAGTACGGCAGCAGTGCGCGGTGCGTCCGCGCGCCCGCGATGCCGTCCGGCGTGAGGGCGTTCGCCGCCTGAAACGCGCGCACGGCCGCCGCCGTCTGTGCGCCGAAGATGCCGTCGAGCGCGCCCGGCGTCTGTCCCGCGCGCTGCAGGCCCAGCTGCAGCAGCGACACGAGCGCGCCGCGGTCGCCCTGTTTTAAGGTTTGCGTCATGAAAATGCCTCCGATGCATCGAATTACCAAAACTGGCTCCGTACATCGTATGCACGCCGCCGCAGGCATTTGCGCCCCGGCAGGCAATCGAGCAAGAATGTTCCGCCGCTATTTTGTCCGAAACCCGGCATACTGAAGCTCTGCGACC
>ERZ772875.3205-NODE-3205-length-10436-cov-5.011078_pt1 | contig 10436 bp, 8 predicted proteins | sample MGYA00580585_ERZ772875 | MGnify/ENA primary metagenome ERZ772875 (study PRJEB29015, sample SAMEA2737736) | human gut metagenome | biome: human gut; feature: human-associated habitat; material: faeces | place: China | collected 2012 ... | reverse complement strand
AGCGGTGTAGGCAACGCTGTAATCGTAGGTATTGACAACCGGTGGCCGCAGCGCAGGCCGTGCCCCCCGTGAGGGCGGCCGGGGCCCTGCCCGGGAGGCTGCACCCCGCGTGTGGCAGCCCAAGGCACCCGCCCGCTCCGACAACCTGAGCTTTGAGGACATGATGAGCCGCTTCAAGAGCCAGAGCGAGGAAAAAATGGCGGACCTCGATCACGAGACCAACAACCGCCGTGGCGGCGGTTATGCGCCCCGCAGCCGCCGTGGCCGCTGAGCCATCGTATCAGCTGGGATCACAAGGAACACAGGCAGGCCTGTCCCCGGTCGGACAGGTCTGTTTTTTCGGTACAGAACAGAAAGGAACTACCATGCCCGCAAAATTTGAACTGATCGCCCCCTGCTTTTTTGGGTGCGAATCCACCGCTAAATTTGAGCTGACCCGCATCGGCGCAGAGAACATCCGGGTGGAGGATGGCCGTCTGAGCTTCTGCGGTGGGGCTGAGATGATCGCCGCCGCAAACCTCAACCTACGCACCGTGGAGCGCGTGATGCTGCTGCTGGCACGCTACAAGGCCACCACCTTCGACGAGCTGTTCGATGGCGTGTATTCCATCCCGTGGGAGGAGTTTCTGCCTGCGGACGCTGCTTTCCCGGTCACCGGCTCTTCCCTGAACAGTCAGCTGACCAGTATCCCCGCCTGCCAGAGCGTCATTAAAAAGGCGGTGGTCAAGCGCCTGATGAAGGGCCACCGCACCACCGTGCTGCCCGAGAGCGGCGTGGAGTACAAGGTGCGCTTTATGTTGCGCAAAAATGTGTGCGAGATCATGCTGGACACCACCGGCGAGGGTCTGCACAAGCGCGGTTACCGCCGCAACGCCATGGAAGCCCCCCTGCGCGAGACGCTGGCGGCTACCATCGCCGACCTTGGCCGTGTGCGCCGCGACAGTCTGGTGGAGGACCCCTTCTGCGGCAGCGGCACATTGCTGATCGAAGCCGCACAGAAGGCCATGAACATCGCCCCGGGTCTGAAGCGCCGCTTTGCCGCCGAGCGTTACAGCTTTGTGCCCGCTGCCCTGTGGGCAGAGCAGCGCCAGAAGGCACTGGCAGAGTCCAAGCTGGACGTGGGCTTTGAGGCCTTCGGCTACGATATCGACCCCGCCGCCGTGGCACAGGCCAACGTCAACGCCAAGCTGGCCGGTGTGGAAAACCGCTGCCACTTTGAAGTGGCCGATGTTGCCACCTTTGCCGCAAAGCCGGAGGCCATCGTGCTGACAAACCCTCCGTATGGTGAGCGTCTGGGCACTATTGAGGGCGCTGCCAAGCTGGCGCGCACGCTGGGACAGCAGATGGAAGCCAGCCCCTGCGCCGGCCTGTACGCCATTACCGCCGATATGGACTTTGAGCTGCACTACGGCAAGCGCGCCAACAAGCGCCGCAAGATGTACAACGGCATGATCCCCTGCCAGCTGTATATGTACTATAACGCCCCCAAGACCGAGAAGGTGGCAAAGCCCATGCCCAAATCCGGCTTTGACGGCAAGCGCACCCATTTTGAAAAGAAGTAAGGGCATTTAAACCACGCTCTCGGCAGACATTGCACGGAAAAGTGTGTCTTTTGCCGGGAAAATCAAGCACAAACACCCGCAGCCTGTCTTTTACACAAAAGAGACGGACTGCGGGTGTTTTTTTATAAGAGAAAACGATTTCACAAAATTCGGCATAATGACAAATTACGGCAGTTTTTGCATCCGGTAGTTGCGCTGGCGCATAAAAAGGATTATACTAACCTTATTGACCGCAGGATACAAAAACTGTACAGAAAGGATGGCTGGCTCTTATGAAGGGACGGATGCGGCCCTATCTGCCGGAACTGACGATCCGGGACTACAATACCTATATGCGTTACCTCCGCGGGGTGCGGCGGCAGATGTATAAGTCTTACGGCTTCTACGCCTGCCATCTGCTGCGCACCAACGGGGTACTGTTTGCCATCCTATCCGACAGTCTGGCAGGACGTATGCCTACCTGCAAACGGCAGCGGGTGCCCGGTACGCTTTTTCGGCGCAGCATGATGTGCCAGACGCTGGGCATCCGGCAGGCGGCGCAGACGGAGATCCTGATGGGCTGGCATAATTTGCAGGACCGCAAGTACAGCGAGCTGCGCCCGGCGAAGCGTGTGCGCCGCGCAGTGGACAAGCTGCTGCTGCGCCGCGCCTACGACAAAGCACGGCAGGAGAACCCGGCACTGGAGCGGCTGTTTGCGCAGGAGCGGGAGCAGGCGGTGGTGCAGATGAACCTGAGCGCCAAAAACTACGCCCTTGCTGCCGAGCCTATGAGCAATGTCTACGGCGCTTTGTACTCCACGCTGGCTACGGATGACCCCAACCAGCGCAAGAGTATGCGGTACATCGGCAGCTGCATCGGCCGCATCTTCTATCTGCTGGACAAGGCCGAGCGCTTTGAAGCCGACCGCCGCAACGGCCAGTACAACGTGTTCGTGGTCAATGAGCTCAACGGACAGGCTGCCGCCATAGAGAACGCCCGGCGGCAGGCGCTGGCAGCGGTCAATGATCTGATGCGGGCGTACAAGATGCTGGATCTCAAGCTGAACGACACCCTGCTGAACAATATCATGATCCTGGGCCTGCAGCACGCGGTCTACCCGCTGGAGCAGGACGCCGATACCGAAAAATGGGAGATCCCATGAAGAAACGAAAAAGCAAAAGCTGGTCCATGGCCTACTGCGGCATGGCAGCGGCACTGTGCGTGGCACTGATGCTGCTGGGCACCATCATCCCCATTGCCATGTTCATCGCGCCTGCGGTGGCCAGCTTTCTCATTGCAACGGTGTGCATGGAGTGCGGCATCACCATGGCGTGGACGGCCTACGCAGCCGTCAGTCTGCTGGGGCTGCTCTTTGTGCCGGATAAAGAGATCGCCCTGATCTTCACGGTGCTGCTGGGCTATTACCCGCTGGTAAAGCCCCGGTTTGACCGCATCCGTCCCCGGGCATTGCAGCTGGTGTGTAAGCTGCTGCTGTGCAACGCGGCGGTGCTTGCCATGTACGGTCTGCTGCTTGTGCTGGTACCGGCGGGCAGCGTCTCGCAGGAGCTGCGCACCACCGCACTGGCAATGTCCCTGCTCACACTGAGCATGGGCAACGTGGCCTTTGCCCTGTACGACCGCGCACTGTGCAATCTACTGCTGCTGTACAAGCTGAAGTGGCAGCCCAAATTGCATAAGATGCTGGGGATGCACTGAACCACAAAACATTGAAAGAAGGAATGTGTACCACAAGCTGACGCAAAGCGCCGGGCCACACGGGTGACAGCCGTGAGGGTGACGAGGAGAGGAATCATCGAAAGATTCGGCGGGTGTTTCTCCGGCTGAGGGCTATACCAGCCGCAGAACAGGGCAAAAACCGGCAGCAATACCGAAACAGAACCCTGCAAAGAAAGCCATACAAGAACATAGACTTTGATAGAGGAAACTGACTGTGCAGCAGCGCATTTCGGCGCGCCGCAGTCGGTCTGGAGGTATTTTGTATGTGTGGCATTGTAGGTTATGTCGGGATGCGCAGCGCCCAGCAGGTGCTGCTGGACGGTTTGGAAAAACTGGAGTACCGCGGGTACGATTCTGCCGGTGTGGCGCTTACCCAGAGGGACGGTATCCGCGTGGTCAAAAGCAAGGGGCGGCTTTCCACCCTGCGCAGTAAGCTGGAAGAGCTGGCGCTGCCCCAGAGCAGCTGTGGCATCGGTCATACCCGCTGGGCGACCCACGGCGAGCCCAGCGATGTGAACAGCCACCCGCACTCCACGCCCCGGGTCAGCATCGTGCACAACGGCATTATTGAAAACTACGGCGCTTTAAAGGAGCGTCTGATTGCTAAAGGCTACACCTTTGCCAGCGAGACCGATACTGAGGTGCTGGTAAAGCTCATCGACAGCTGCTATCAGGGCGAGCCTTTACAGGCTTTGCAGGCTGCGCTTGCCAAGGTGCGGGGCAGCTATGCGCTGGCGGTGCTGTTCAAGGACTACCCGGACACCATCTTTGCGGTCAAGCGGGAAAGCCCGCTCATCGTAGGCTGGGGCGAGGGCGAAAACTTTGTGGCCTCGGATATCCCGGCGCTGCTCAAGTACACCCGCAGCTACAGCGTGCTGGAGGAAGGGGACATGGCCGTGTGCACGGCACAGGGCATCCGCTTCTATAACGAGTTCGGCGAGGCAGTGGAGCGCGAAAAGCTGACCGCAGACTGGGATATGGAAGCTGCGGAAAAGGGCGGCTACCCCCACTTTATGCTCAAGGAGATCTTCGAGCAGCCGGAGGCCGTCCGGAAAACCGTCTCCCCCAGGGTCCGGGAGGGCCGGGTGGTGCTGGACGATCTGCGCCTGACGAAGGAATACATCCAGGGCGTCAGCCGTATTTTCATCGTGGCCTGCGGATCCAGCTACCATGTGGGCATGGTCAGCAAGTACAACTGGGAGCGCCTGCTCCGCCGCCCGGTGGAGGTGTGTCTGGCCTCGGAATTCCGCTATTGCGACCCGTTGGTGGACGATCATTCTCTGGTCATTTTCATCAGTCAGTCCGGTGAGACGCTGGATACTATGGCCGCCCTGCGGGAGGCCAAGCGGCGCGGCGGCCGGACACTGGCAGTGGTGAATGTGGTAGGCTCCTCCATCGCCCGGGAGGCGGACGATGTGCTCTATACCTGGGCCGGTCCAGAGATCGCCGTGGCTACCACGAAGGCTTACTCCACTCAGCTGGTCCTGATGGACCTCATCGCCCTGTATCTGGGCGATCTGCTGGGTACCATTGAGAAAACGGAGTACGATACCATCCTTCACGAGCTGGAAGCCCTGCCGGAAAAGCTGGAACGGGTGCTGGCAAGCATCGAGGATGTGAAGTATTTCGCCTCCCGGTACTTCAACCACGATTCCATCTTCTTCATCGGCCGGAATCTGGACTACGCTATGGGGCTGGAAGGCTCCCTGAAGCTGAAGGAGATCAGCTATATCCACTCGGAGGCCTACGCCTCCGGCGAGCTGAAACACGGCACCATCTCCCTGATCGAGCCGGGGACCCTGGTGGTGGCCCTGGGAACCTACGCGCCTCTCTTTGACAAAGCCATGAGCAACGTGGTGGAGGTGAAGGCCCGGGGGGCCGAGGTGCTGGCCCTGACCACCGAGGACTTCCGGGAAAAGATGGAGAAGACTGCCGACGCCACTGTCTCTGTGCCGGTGACCCATCCCATGCTCCAGCCCTCTCTGGGCGTGGTGCCCCTGCAGCTGTTCGCCTACTATGTGGCGCTCCAGCGGGGCTGTGACATCGACAAGCCCCGGAACCTCGCCAAGAGCGTGACTGTGGAATAACGAATTGCCGCCCGGACCATCTGGTCCGGGCGGTTTTTTTACTTGACTTATATAGGAAATCGATATATAATGGCGCTGTCAAAATATATAGAATATCTATATAAGGAGGAAGTCTATGGAGGCCGATAAGAGTCTGGTCAGCGGCAGCATGGCCCTGTTGGTCCTGAAGCTGCTGGAGGACGGGGACAAGTACGGCTACCAGATGACCAGCGAGCTGCGGCAGCGGTCGGAGGACGTGTTCCACCTGAAAGCGGGGACCCTGTACCCCCTCCTCCACAGCCTGGAGGAAAAAGGGCTGGTCACCGCCTACGAGCGGGAGGCCGCTGCCGGTAAGCCCCGGCGGTACTACCATCTGACAAAGGCGGGGGAGGCCGCCCTGCGGGAGAAGGAGACGGCGTGGCACACCTATGCCGATGCCGTGGGCCGTGTGCTGGGGGGAGGTGCCTGCTGTGCCGGGACCTGAGAGCGTCCGGGGCTATCTGGACGCGGTGGAGGCACAAATCCGCTGGAAGCGGGCCCGGACTGTGGCGGCCCGGGAGCTGGAAACTCATCTGGAGGACCAGCAGGAGGAATTTCTGGCCGAAGGCCATCCGCCGGAAGAGGCGGAGCGCTTGGCAGTGGAGGATATGGGGGACCCGGTGGCCGTGGGCGCGGACCTGGACCGCCTCCACCGGCCCAGGCCCCAGTGGGGGATGCTGGGCCTGACCCTGGCGCTGCTGCTGGTGGGCGGCTGGTTGCGGTACGCCCTCACCCGAGCGGGAGCACCCTGGGATGAGGATCTGGATCCGCTGCGCTGTGCTCTGTCAGTGGTGACCGGGGCTGCTGTGCTGGTCGGAGCCTACTTCCTGGACGTCTCCCGGCTGCTGCGCTGGGCCAAGTGGGTGTACATCGGTGCGGTGATGGCGGGGGTATTGTCCCTACATCTCTCACCCAATGTCAACAATGCCTCTTATTTCACCCGGTATGTGGTGCTGTTCTATCCGGCAGTCTACGCACTGTGGCTGTATGCCTGCCGGGGAAAGGGCTGGCGGGGCCTGCTGGCTGCCGTGGCGGGCGGCATCCCTTTGACGGTGGTCTGTATGTGTGCGCCCTTTATTCAGGGGATGATTCAGGTGATGGTTATTGGCTGCTTTCTGCTGTTGCTCGCTATCCAGATGGACTGGTTCACCGTGCCCCGGCGGCAGGGACTGGCGGCGGTGGGCGGACTGGCTGCTGTGATGGCTGGAGCGGTGCTGTGGATGCTGTTGGTGGTGGGCTATAATGCAGCGCGGATTCAGATTCTCCTGCACCCGGAGATAGACCCACAGGGGGCGGGGTATCAGGCTGTAATGGCTCGCCGGATACTTGGGGCATCCCGCCTGATGGGGAAGGGAGGAGACCTCTCAATCCAGCCGCAAACGGTCTGGGGCAGGGAACTGCTCCCGGAGATGATGCTGCCGGAGTGGAACCACGATTTTCTGCCCACCACCATGGTCTACAAACTGGGGTGGTTGCCCTATCTGCTCCTGCTGGCAGTTTTGGCTGTCCTGCTGCTGTGGATGCTGCGGCGATGTGCCTGCCAGCAAAGCCAGAGCGGAAAGCTGCTGGCACTGGCCGTTGTCCTGACGCTGGCGGTGCAGTCGGCCTTTGCGGCGGCGCTGAATCTGGGCTTTGTGCTGTTCAGCGCCCAGCTCCCTCTGGTGACGGGAAATCTCCACAGCATGGTGGACTGCGCCCTGATCGGGTTGGCGCTGTCGGCCTTCCGCTCAGAGTCCATTTTGCGGGACGCGGTGGTTCCGGTCCCGCGGCCCCCGCAAACACAAACAGCTTGACCAGAAAAGACAAGGGCGGAGAGGGGCTCCCTCTCCGCCCTTGCTGTATGCAATTCGTCAGTTGGCCTCCTGAATCAGGAAGGTCTGGTTCCCCACCCCGTCCGCGGATTTCTCCACTTCCAGGTCCTCATGCGCCTCCTGCACCGCCAACTGCGCATCCGTCATAGGCTCCCATGGGATACCGGTACTCTCCACAAAGGCCCGGGCAGCGTCCGGATCGGCTGTATGTGTGTCCAGCGGCAGGGTGAACATGCAGCCCGTCACATTGTCCCGCAGATCCACTGTGCCGTCTTCTGCCAGGGAGAAACGCTCATAGGAGGGGGCGGCGAATCCCTCATACAGCGCGAGATATACCGTGTGATCCGAAAATATCTCCAGGTTCTGCGTGTCCAGTACATAATAGGCCCGGCCGTCCCGCAGAAAGGAGGAGCAGGCACCGTTCAGGGTGAACACGTTGACGGCCCGGGGATCATAGCCGGACACCAGGGGCGTAACAGTGAAGGCCCCGCAGGGGACCACGTCATAGTTCTCCTCTGTCAGGGGTGTGCCGTCCGTTCGGACCACGGACACCACGGCATAGGTGCGGCTTTCCTGGACATCGGCGCACCACTGGGAGATGTTGGCGCCGCTGACCATCCCCATCAGGGTGACGGTGTAGTCCCCAACGGTCTGGGTCTCATTGAGGATCACGGCGGCTTCGCTCTGGAAGGCCTCCGCCAACATTGGATCGTTCAGTTCCTCCGCAACCTGGGCGGGGGTCAGCCACAGCACGGCGGCGGACACAGTCACGGCCAGGAGGGCCACGGCCGCCGCAGCCAGCAGGGTAATTTTTTTCGTGCGATTCATGGACATCTTGTTCTGCTCCTTTTCAGATGCGTGCCGCATGGCTGCCAGCTTTTGAAGAGTCCGCTCCTCGAAGTCCGGGGAGAAGTCCACGGCGTCAAATGCGGCGCGGTAGTTCTGGCGATTCATTCCACATCCTCCTTTAAAAGTTGGCGCAGCCGCTCCCGCCCCCGGGAGAGTCGGGTCCCCACGGTAGGGAGGGGGATTTGCAGCAGCTTGGAAATCTCCTTGATGGAATAGCCCTCATAATAATAGAGGTGGATGACAGCGCTGTACTTCGCCGGCAGGGCCTGCACGGCGGAAAGGATGGGGGAGGGCTCCGGCATCTCTCCGCCTGGAAGGACCTCCGCGGTCTCCAGGGGGAGATTCCGCCGCTCCGCCGCCCGGGCCACGTCGCAGGCCCGGTGGAGCGTGGTGCGGATCAGCCACGCCTTTTCGTGCTCCAGGTCCCGGAAGTGCGGCCGGGTGGTCAGCAGCTTTAAAAAGACCTCCTGCACCACGTCTTCCGCGTCGGCGGGAGAGGACAGGCGGGTCATGGCGATCCGCAGCAGCATGGGGCTGTACGCAGCCACCGTGCGGCGGATGGATTCGTCGGTACCAAACGAAGTCAGGGTCCTCAGCTCCTTTCACCCATAACACGGACCAGCTTGCCCTGATTATTCACCTTCCGGAAAAATTTGCAAAGCCCGTTTTCTGCCTGCGGGAGATTGACAGGGAGAAGCGGCTGTGATAATATGTAAACCAATTATAGCGTCCCTCCGCACTGCGGTGGGACTTTTTTGGGACACGGTATGTCGAAAAAACAGGAAAGGAAGCGGATCATGGGAAAAAAACGGGTGTTTGCGGCGCTGCTGGCGCTGGCAGTGACAGTGGGGTCTCTGGTACTGCCGGCCCGGGCGGCCTTTACCGATACGACGGGCCACTGGGCGGAGACCGCCATCACGAAATGGAGTGAGGAGTACAGCATCATCAACGGCTATGAGGACGGCACATTCCGGCCGGACAACTCCATCACCCGGGGCGCCTTTGCGGGCATTCTGGACCGCTTCCTGAAATTCCAAAGCACCTCGCCCGCCGGGACGTTCTCTGATCTGAGCGGGAACTACTGGGAGGATGCCATCCTGAAGCTCCACGCCTCCGGCGTTTACCTGGGCAACAACGGGCAGGCCCTGGCCGGGGACACCATCACCCGCCAGCAGGCGGTGACCATGATCGCACGGGCCTTCAACATCTCGGGGGAGAGCGCAACGGTCTATTACCTGGATGCGGACCAGGTGGCGGATTACGCGAAGCCGTATCTGGCGGAGATGTCCGCCCTGGGCTACATCACGGATTCCTCCGACGGGTACTTCCGTCCCACGGACGCCATCACCCGGGCGGAGATCGTGACGATCCTGGACAACATGATCGAGGTGCTGATCCAGACCAGCACCACCTACACCCAGGACGTGGAGGGCACGGTGATGGTCAACGCGGCGGAGGGGGCCTGCCTCCAGGACATGACCATCACGGGGGATCTGATTCTGGCCCCCGGCGTCACCGGGACGGTGACCCTGGAGAACGTGACCATCCAGGGCGCGGTACGGAACTTCGGCAGCGCCGTGGTCACGGACCTCTCCCAGCGGCCGGAGGAGCCGGAGCAGCCGCCGGCCATCCAGCCCGGCGACGTGTACACGCCCTCGGAGACCACAGGGGAGTATCTGACATACAGCAACCAACAGATCCCCATCTACGCCGGGGTGGAGCGGAACCGCTTCTCCCAGGGAGATTTCATGTGGGACCCGGACCGTCCGGACCGCCTGATCTATACCGGTGACGACTACCGGACCCGCTTCGGCATCGACGTGTCCGCCTATCAGAACCGGGCCAGCGCCAACAACACCATCGACTGGGAGGCCGCCAAGGCCGACGGCGTGGAGTTCGCCATGGTGCGGATCGGCCTGCGGGGCTACGGCTCCGGCAGCATCATGGAGGATGCTTTCTACGCCCAGAATATTGACGGGGCCATGGCGGCGGGCATCGAGACCGGCGTCTACTTCTTCGCCCAGGCCATCACCGTGGAGGAGGCCATCGAGGAGGCGGACTTTGTCATCAGCCTGCTGGAGGGCCACGAGATCGACGGCCCCGTGGCCTACGACTGGGAGATGCACGACAGCACCTACCGGGTCTACGGCACCACGCCGGAGATGGCCACCGCCTGCGCAGTGGCGTTCTGCGAGCGCATCGAAGAGGCCGGCTACGACGCCATGGTCTACGCCGGGCAGTATGTCAGCTACATCAAATATGACCAGGGCGCTCTGGAGCCGTATCTCTCCTGGTACCCCGAGTACAAGAGCGAGAGCTCCGAGCTTCTGTACCCCACCCTGTACTATCACATGGACTACTGGCAGTATTCCAGCAAGTGCTCTGTGGCCGG
>ERZ772875.3204-NODE-3204-length-10441-cov-1.969574_pt1 | contig 10441 bp, 9 predicted proteins | sample MGYA00580585_ERZ772875 | MGnify/ENA primary metagenome ERZ772875 (study PRJEB29015, sample SAMEA2737736) | human gut metagenome | biome: human gut; feature: human-associated habitat; material: faeces | place: China | collected 2012 ... | reverse complement strand
ACGGCATGAGTGAAGCAGAGGCTGTAGCTAGTCTGGATTCCATCGACATGATTGTAAAGCAGGTCTATGCAGAGCGCGAGCTGCCTATCGAAGAGGGAAAGCCTGCAGCACGGGGAAACAGGAGGCGTGGATGGAAAATCGCTGCTTTTGTTTTACTTTTTCCATTCTGGATGACCCTGCTCAGTATGGCATTCGTTATCTATCTGCTGCTGTGGACACTGCTTGCCGTCCTGTTTTGCATAATGCTGACATCCGCATGCCCTGGGACGAGGCCATGGGCCGCTTCGGCTCTGATAAGCCGGATACCCGCTTCGGCCTGGAGATCCAGGACGTGACCGAGGTGTTCAAGGGCACCGAGTTCAAGCCCTTTGCCGCTGTGCTGGAAGCTGTTACGCATAGGTGTTGCATGGCTGAAAAATCAAACCGGTATCTGGCTGGCGGCGATACGGCATCTATTTGTAAAGGCGGTGAATTAAATGAAGGTCACATTAAAACAGCTGTTGAAATATGTACCGGTCATCTGTATTCTGCTTGGTCTTCTGCTGATTGGCGGCGGCTTTGCGATGGCCGATTTCAAGATGGAGAACCTGCAGACGGTCGAGCATAAGCCATATATGAAAAGAGAAAAAACAATTACCATGCATCAGATTTCCTCCATCCGGATTGACAGCTATCACAGTGAAATCAATATTCTTCCTGCAAAGGATGATAACATTCATATCCAGTATGAGGAAAATGATGAGTATCCGATGAATGTCACAAAGGATGCCACCTCTTTACAGCTGAAACGTGCGACAAAGAGTTTTCAATTCAACTTCTTTGATTTTGACCGTGAGCTCAATATTCCGATCACAATCGAGCTGCCGAAAGCCTTTCATGGCAAGCTGGATATCGATACCTCGTACGGCAATGTGACTGTACATGACATGGCATATCAGAATATCACGATCAACAATGATCATGGCAATGTCAGCCTTTCCAAGCTAAAAGCGGAAGCAGTAACACTCGATGTCGCCTATGGCAGCGTCGTTCTGAATGATGTAAACAGCAGGCAGGCATTCCAGCTGAACAGTGAGCATGGCGATATCATTTCCAAAAATCTGAAGGCAGACAGTGCCGTGCTAACGACCGCCTATTCCGATATCACTCTGGATGATACCGAAATTACAAAGGATATGACACTTTATCATGAGCATGCTCCGGTAAATCTTGGAAAGCTGAGGGCACAGGCATTGCAGATAGAAAGCGCCTATGGTGATATCCGCAGCACAGGTCTTACCATCGCGGAAAACGCAGACTTCTCACTGGAGCGCTCCGATGTCACCCTGCAGAAGCTTTCCGCAAAGGACATGACGATGGAAAATGCTTATGGTGACACGATGATTTCAGAGCTGGACGCCGATAGTATTCTGATGGAAGGCGAGCGTGGCAGCTTCAGCGCCACGGTAAAAGGAAGCATTGACGACTTTAACATTCTTTCCGAAGCAGAGCATGGGGACAATACGCTTCCGACCAAATATGAAAACAGCTCCCGGCGCAAGCTGCAAATCAATGTAGAATACGGCGATATCAATGTAAAATTTCAAAAATAAGGAGCTGAATGGAACTTTCGGAATAATAGCATGCGCGTATAACTCATATTGCGCTCAAATGCCGAAGTTATACATCAAGCCACTACGATAAGCACAGCTTCTCTGAATTATCAATAGGATTTCTCAGACATATTCCATGCGGGAAGCAATCTGCCATATGTTATGAGGAATCCTTTTTTTATGGCTGCTTTCACTCTTTTACTGTTTCCATTATCGCTTGGATTAGCGTCTCACAGTCTTATTTACGTACGGTTAAAGAGATACGGGTGCATCCTACCTAGCTATTTTTCACCTTACGTGCATAAAAAACTGTCTGTTCTGTTTCCTAGGAAAGAAAAAAAGACGATCACACCGGTGATCAAACGTCACACACCGGCAATCGTCGTATGAAATGATATTTTCGCAAGCCTCCTGTGGAAGCTGTTAGGATACAGCAATTTCTGAATTTCAAAACAGCTGTGTGCTTCTTACGGAGGTATTTCAACACCCTTTTAAGGAAAAATCTCTCCATCCATGTTAAGCCTGCTGCTTCTGCCGCTGCCAGATTCCCTCGTTTTTACTCTGTCTTTCCTTCAACAGATGATAGACATGTTCATATACCTCTGCCCGTTTACAGCGTATGATATAGGACAGCTCTTCTCTTAATGGTACACATTCCTCTATGAAATGCACCAGCTCTGCATGATAGCGATTCTGGTCGTTTTTCATTTCTTCCAGTACACGGGTAAATGTTTTGGAGGAAGCGTAGTTTCTTCCATAGCTGTCGGTTGCGGCATCCAGACTGTCTGATATGGTAATAATGCAGGTAAATAAATGATAGGTTTCCGATGGCGCTTCCACACCCTGCGGATAACCGAATACGCCGTCTACGCTTCTGTGATGATTTGCGGCAACCTCGCTATAGGCTGCAAGCTTCCCGATCCTTGAAAGGATGTGTCTGCCTGCGAGAGGATGATATTGAATTGCTTCGAATTCAAGTCCGCTGATGTTACGGTACTGTGTATTGATGACACTTGTACAAAGCACCTTCCCCACATCATGCACCAGTGCGGCATTGTGAATATATGCAAGCAGATCGTCCCCCTTCTGCTGTATTGCCTCCACACTGTCCAGACCAAGCAGACCGATCAGCAGCTCCGGCTTTTCTTTCAGCAGCTGCTGCAGGATAGCCTCACTGCACGCAGCGACCATATAGGTATGAATCAGTGTCTGCGGCTGGCGAAGCATAAACAAATCCATAAAATATTGAATGACATCCTCTGCTTCCCTTACCAGAGAGAGCAGTGGAATAATCTCATAATAAACTGCATGCGAAATACGATATTCCGTGAATAGATCCGATGGAAGAAACGCGATATAGCCAATCACCTTCTCCAGTATCCGCTCGACATGCATCGACATATCAACTTCCTTTGACAGGGCATAAATCACATTGCATAAGGATAATAACAGATGGAATTGTATATCATCCAGCTCCTTACGACTGTAATTGCACCGGTAGGGAATTTTGCTGTCAATAGTCTCTACAAGCTCAGCCATGGCTTTCGCATCCCTGTTCTGTCGCAGATAGTCACACATCGCACATGTCAGCTGCCACTTCATAAGATCAAAGGGACTTGCATCCTTTTGCTGCTGCGCGTCCTGCAAAGCCTGATGGGACATATCGTGCAGAATGCTTAAATTGGGTGCGGACAGCATTCCCTTCTGTAAATTCAAAACGCTCATGATAAAGGAATTCGTGTAATTTATTTTTAGATACGGAACGATTTCATTGACCTCCAGCGTCCAATCAGCTTCGGCAATGAAGCGTTCATAGCTTTGCAGTCCCTTTTGATAGGATGGCAGGAGTGTCTGATTGAAATATGTATTATAATTTTCAACGCTGTCGATGTGCTCAAATAGAAGGGAGGACATATAATCGTAAATGGATAATCCAAGGCTTTGATCCTCCTGAGAAAGCTGCCCGTATAATCTCTCATAGCATTCCCCCATCTGAGTGACCAGCTGCAGCGAGCGTGCTCGAAAATGCACGGTATCCAGAAAAGTAAAGCAGACAAGCTTGATAAAGCTACACTTCATCAGGGAAATCTCATCGTGCCTGCCGGTATAATAGGTGGAAAGCATACAGGCGGAGCGATAGGTGAGATCCGTATCCTCCATCCTTGTACAGTAGCGGAATTGATAGGACAGCAGGGAATCAGCGATTGCATCCTGCAGACGCGTACCATCCTCCAGAAAATATTCGATATGACGCTGTATCTACTGATTCCCGGATACATAAATGCTGCGCTGAAGAGCTGAGCAGTCCTTATATTTTTCTATCCAGCTCTCCACGCCGTCCTTTGTATGCAGCAGCTCATTTGTCTTTTGGTTAATGAGACGAATGGAGGCATAATACTGATTGAAGAATTCCTCCCACTCTTCCCTGGTTGTGAAGCCGTGTTCCAGTTTCATAAGGCAAGGCCTCTCTTTCCTTTTCGGTATTCTTTGCTACGGCTGTCATTCTTTGACAGGGGTTTCCGCTTCCATTCGATTAAGCTTCAGAAAGGTTGCCAGAATCTGGGAAATCAGTGAGAGAGAGCTAACCTCTTCCCTTGTCCAGAAACGGCTTCCGGTACATTCATCAAAGCCGATAAATCCACGGAAAATACCATTGTCATAAAATGCACATTGCAGGGTGGAATGAATTCCCTGACTCTCAAACAGCTCAACCAGCGTTGGCGAAAGGCTTTGAATATCCCGGCAGTAAAAGATATGATCTTCCTGAAACAATGCTTCATAATCGCCCAGCTCCTTGTAATTTACATTCTGAAGCTGCTTCATTTCAGAGGAGATTCCTTCATTGCACCACTCATATGTATTGAAGCCGTGGCTGCCGTCCCTGGTGTTTTCAAAAATGTAGGAACGGCTGACATCAAACTGCTTTCCTACGATCTCCAGAACCAAATTGACTGCCTCATCCAGATGTTCATAATGATACAAAATACGGAAAACATACCGTGCCAGATTATCTTGACTCTCTGCGTAATTCTGCTCGGAATCGATCGCCGCTCCCAATGAGGAGTTTTGTAAATACTCCTGATTTTGCAGCAGGCTGTCATCGTACATACAGCAGCCGTTTTTCCCGCGCTGCTTTGCCTGATATAAGGCCTTGTCTGCACATTCATACAGCTCCTGAAAGCTTTCGCCATCTCTTGGATACATAGCGATTCCCATACTGCAGGTAACTGCAATCGGCTTTTTTTCATTGGAAAACAGCTGCTGAAACATGGCAAGAAGCTCTTCAGCCTTATCCATTGCAGTCGTTGCGGATGAGATGTTTTTGAAAAATATCGTGAATTCATCCCCGCCGATACGTCCGACAAGATCGTCTTTTCTCACGTTTCGCTTCATACCGGCAACCATTTCACTCAATACAAGATCCCCGGTTATGTGTCCATGTGTATCATTGATCTGCTTAAAATTATCTGTATCAACCATAATCAAGGCATTCACGGTCTTTGGATTTTCTATCAGATAGCTCTGTAGCTGCTGCTTCATGGTTTCCCGGTTATACACCCCTGTCAGCGTATCCTTTTCAGCTTTGTGGCGCAGCTTTTCCATCTGCAAACGCTCCTTCGTGATATCCAGACCGATACTGTAGAAGGATGGTATACCGTCCCAGCTGTCCTCACCGCTGATATAACACAGCGTTACCGTCCAGATGCGCTCCTCTTTGCTGCGTGTATATGCCCGGGCCTCCAGAACAGCATTGTCCCCAGTATTTTTCAGACCTGCGCATACCAGTGAAATACGGGGAAGATCATCCAAATGGACATATTTTGAACAGCGGAAATGCAGTTCTTCCTCCAGCTGCACCTGCGTATAGCCAATCATATCCAGAAATATACCGTTATGCCACAGAATCGTATCAAGATCTCTTGCATCTATGCGGACCATACCGGCTGGAATCGTCTTCAATATCGCTTCTCTTTCCTGATCCTTTTTGGCCAGCTTATATTCTTCACTGTACATATCATAAGACAGCTCTATCCTCGAGCGATGTCCAAACCAGTCCAGCATTCGATTCTTAATCATAAAGGTACGCTTTAGTTTCGAATTATAAAATTCCCAGTTGTAGGTTTCATTTTTCTTTAGATAAGCATTGGTACAGAACGGACAGGGTGCATCCAGACCCTGTATTGCTTCATAGCATTTCCTTCCAAGCAGCTGTGCTTCACTTGCCTGCAGCGTGTCGCAGGCTTTTTTATTTACATACAAAAGCTCATAGGTATCCATATCACTGATATACACGTTACCTGTATTGGCTGCCATCATCCATTCGAAATTATCGGTCATTTCCTGTTTGGTACTCAGGAGCTGTTCACGCTCATCCAACAGCTTTGGCATTGGTGTATAACAGAGCAGTATCTCCTGTCCTTCACCTTCCGATGCCCGGATAGTTCCTGCGATTTCAACCATCCTGTCAGCTCCTGCGATCCTCATGCTGCTGCGCAGCTTCACCTGACGCTGTCCATGCTGATCTGCCGCACATAGTAAGGAATACAGCGTTTGATAATCCTTAATAAAATCGGAAAAGCACGAAGAAAACACAACGGATTCCTTAAAATCTTCCTGCTTTTTCCCCAACATTTGATAAAACGCTGTATTTGCCCACAGCACGGTCAATGCATCATCCAGCCGATGTAGACTGACTGCCAGTTGCAAATCCTCCATCATTCCCATATCTGCACTGCCTGCAGCTGATTGCTTCATCTGTACCATTTCGTAATCCTCCACTATATCTGCCCTTTATCCTGTGAGTGAAGTTACATCACCACACAAGCATCCTACTGCATCCATGTGCATCCGTACCCCGTTTACCTATGCATAAGTCGCTTTCATCAAAAAGAAAAGCACGCAATCCATTCTACACTTTGCTGCAGATATCATTTCTTTCATTATAGCACAACCTGAAACTTTATTTCATTTTTTGCATTATTTTAAATAATTTATCTGTAAAATACATAAGAAAAATAACATCTAATATGACAGAACTACAATGAATTCTGTGAAATAGCGGATAAGCAAGCGCAGCCCCTCTTTTCTTCTTTCTCGTCATCACATGCTTTTTTATATGGGGACATACGTACAGATACGTCCCTTCTCTGCCATCCCTGCTATCTTTCAAGCAGCAGCTCTATTTCATAGATATCCTCCAGTGGAATCCAGGAATGATCACTGAATATGAGCCTGCGGTTATACTCATCCATTTTCTTCAAATTCATAATAAGTGTACGGTATGCTCCACCGTCCTTACGTTCATCCGGCTGGAAATAGGTTACCCGGATGCGCGGCTGCTCCGTGATATGCTGCAGAATTTCCTGCAGGCTTTCATCATTCTGCATATTTCTGTTTTCATCCAGAACTTTTCGCTGGTCGATCAGCCGCTGTGCTTCCTGAATTGCCTCCTTATGCCCTGTCAAAGCGGCAAATGGCGCAAACTGGGCAGCGCGATCCCGTATCGGCATCTGCGCATGCTTTTTGGATACCGGATGAGGCAAATGGATAATATCCTCATAGTTGTCTGTGTGCTGTTGTTTCATAGAAATCTCCTTTTATGCCTTATGACCGCCAATCGTTTCGTTTCGCCGGATGGTATTGGCTCCCTCCTCCAGATTCATACCCTTTAAAACGGCATTCTTTCCATACTTTTTCTTTATCTGCAATGTTGCCTGCTGGAGCGCCTTTTCCTTATCCAGCTGTGCGCGTTCTTTTTCTTCCTGCTGCCGCAATGCATCATAATCCACAAACAGGTCCAGCTGTTCTGCTTCTGCTTTTTGCTGTACCTGCTTCTCATCCACAACATGATTTGCGGATATATTGATTCTGCGTACTGTCAAATGCGGATTTATAATTCTGTCAAAGAGCTTCATGACCTCCTTAATCATCCATTTGGAGGATGCTGTCTGCCGTTTTAGGTTAGCTGTGCCATGAGCATGCTTTGGAATCGTTCTTCCATAGCGGTCCGTTGTGACAGCCTTGATATACGGTGCAGCGGTTTCAAGATTCTCGATATCATACCCGATCGTCAGCACGATCTGATCACAGACCTGCCCCTTGTCAACCAGAGAAAGAGCAAGAAGATCCAGCATCTCCTTAATAACAAGCCTTGTTTTTTCCGTATCGTAGGGCAGCTCAGCACCTGCCCGGTACCGATGCTTGTATTTTCCGGCTGATATGCCTTGATATCTGCCATTGTACACGGTTCATATCCCCAGGCATGATCAATCAGCAGCTCTGCATTAACACCAAACAGCTGATACAGGCGATCCTCGTTATATGCATCCTGTGCGGTGCCAAGTGAGCATCTTGCAATATCTCCCATGGTATACAGACCAATTTGTTCCAGCTTCTTCGCATAGCCTTTTCCAATGCGCCAGAAATCTGTAAGCGGTCTGTGATTCCAGAGCAGCCTTCGATACCGCATTTCATCCAGCTGTGCAATCCGTACTCCATCACTGTCTGCCGGAATATGCTTTGCCACGATATCCATGGCGATCTTGCACAGATATAAATTGGTACCGATACCTGCTGCCGCCGTAATACCGGTTGTGTTCAGAATATCGGTAATGATACGCTTTGCCAGCTGTCGAGGTGTTGTCTGATAGGCTTTCAGATACCCTGTCACATCCAGAAAAACCTCATCGATTGAATACACATGGATATCCTCCGCAGAGATATACTTCAGATAGATATCATAGATTTTGGTGCTTTGTTCCAGATAAAAAGCCATGCGCGGAGGAGCCGCAATATAGGTCATCGCAAGCTCCGGATGGGTATTAAGCTCATGTTCATCATAGGATTCCCCGACAAACTGATGGCCGGGGGCCGCCTTTCTTCTCTTTGCATTGATTTCCTTTACGGTTTGAACGACCTCAAACAGCCTGGCTCTTCCGGAAATACCGTATTTTTTCAGGGAAGGTGTGACCGCGAGGCAGATTGTTTTCTCCGTCTTCCCCGTATCCGCAACAACCAGATTCGTCGTCAGCGGGTCCAGCTGCCTGCTGATACACTCCACGGAGGCATAAAAGGACTTTAAATCTATCGCCATATAAATATGTCTCTTCTGTTCCACGCCACCGCCTCCTTATTCTACACAGACAGTATTTGTATATTCCTCCATCCTCATACGGATTCCATGTATACACGAACTGTAATCTGCTTTCCCTGCAATCGGGTATGAGAATATGATCTGTCCTGCACAGAAAGATGCACATAGAAAGCCATCTCCGATTGCTTATTGAAGTTTCTATATTTTATCACAAATGCTTGTTCGCGTCTTTGGAAAAAGGATGATATTTATCAGCACAGCCAGTCCTAGCTGCACACTTTTCATACGCAATCCTTTCCTGATGAGATGTTTTGCAGACTGCGCATGCATAAAGAGCTGCTGCATATATTCAAAAAAGCGAAAAGCAATGCCGTAATGCTACATCAAATATGCTATAATGGAAGCACATTTGAAAAGAAATTGGTATGATGCATATATGACACACAAAGCAAGTCGGGAGGAAGCATATGTCCAGAAAAGCATATAGTCAGCAGGAACGAACCGCATTGAAAAAAAGACTGCATGAAATCGGTCTGGATATTTATTTAAAACAGGGCATCCAGAATGTCAAGCTCCCGGAGATTTTACAGCTGGCTGGAATTTCCAAGCCGTTCTTTTACACCTTTTATCCATCTCTGGGCGATTTGATTATTGATATCATCGATGAGCAGCGTATATCGATTATGAAGCTGCTTGAGAAGACACAGGCAGATGAGACACTGGATTGGAGAGGCAAAATAGAAGCCTTTCTGTATCCGCTTCTGCATCACAGGGAGCATCGTTTTTTCATCCTTTCCCCGGAGGAGGAGGTATGGCTGTATCAGCGGCTGACAAAGCAGTGCTTTGATTCTTTTCAGAAATCACAAATAGCATTTTACGAAGACCTTCTGGCTGCATGGGAGGTTCCTCTGACAGCGATTGCCCCGCAGATCATGGGCAATTATCTGTTATCCCTCATTATTGTACGAAACAATGCCCCAACCTCTCTCCCCTTTTTATTTCATAAGTATCTTGACGAAACAGCAGCTTTGCAAATACGTCTGTTTATAGACCATCTGGAATCCCTGCGGCTACAAAGCATACGGTAAACGTATGTTTTTTCTTGCTTTCCGGGCCTGCTCTATGTATAATAAAAATATAATTACCAAAATTATTTTCGGTAAGTAAAAAGGAGGATTTGTATGGGTTTATTTGGTAAAAAGAAAAAGGCTTGGGATGAAGGACGTATTCAGGAAAACAAGGCTAAAATGCGCGCACTGTTTGAACAGGTAGTAGAGGATGCTGCAGGCTATCAGCTTGTCTACGCATATTCCTCCAGCATAAAAACAAGCAATTACATACTCGCCAGAAAAACAACGTATACGTACACGAGCCTGATCGTCGGTTTCCGGGAAGCTGATATGAGTATCGTCATTTTACAGACAACACCGGAGCTGGAGGGCTGCAGCGATCCGGAAATCTTCAGAAAGGGAGAAATCAAGAAAGCCAAGGTTGTTCAGGGCGGCTTCACCATTTATCACAAGGGCGGTCTTATGGCCGGGTATACACAGTTTTATATTTCTGACGAATATGATGATGACAATCTGTTCGCTTATATGCGACAGAGTGAAGAGGCAGCACAATGGGATATCTTCTGGCCTAAATTCTGTAAGTAAGTATGGATACGATAACTCTCATCTTAATCATTCTTGTCGGTATGAGTCTCTCTTTACTTGCAGCTCATCTGTGGGTGGGGATAATTGACGGAATCGGCGGG
>ERZ772875.3201-NODE-3201-length-10458-cov-11.308084_pt1 | contig 10458 bp, 8 predicted proteins | sample MGYA00580585_ERZ772875 | MGnify/ENA primary metagenome ERZ772875 (study PRJEB29015, sample SAMEA2737736) | human gut metagenome | biome: human gut; feature: human-associated habitat; material: faeces | place: China | collected 2012 ... | reverse complement strand
GCCACGGCACACAGTATATTTATAAATGTTGCTCTTTTTAAAGTTCTTTCTTCCTGTTCCGTAAAAATAAAACTGCACACATACCTGTGAAACAAATATAATATTATATTATTGTCAAGAAATACTATAAAATTACTTATCCTTACAATCCAATATCCAAATACACCCGTCCAACCTCTGAATATACAGGCGGTTGCATCACTGAGCAACAGAACAGCTGTTGCAAACTGCAAAAGTATCATCCACAGCCTCTTACGGCGGTCAAAATTCTTACTTAAAATCATTCCCGCCCCTGCTATTAAGCAGAATACACAACCCCAGACCAACATAGCAATATTAACATATTGCACATCTAAATATGCCCTATTATTTCCAATTGTAATGCTTAACAACCTGTTAATGCTATACATAATATCTTCCACTTTGTCCACCTGATATACTTTAATTCATTAAATTATCCAATATAAAAAATATTATCACATTCTGGCGTCATTGTCATTATAAAATATTGTATTTAACAGCTTATTACACGTCCTGTTCTTGCCGTAACCCTGTGTGATATTGATATAACTGTTCTGTTTTCAGATACACCTTTAAGTGCTGTAAGAACATCTCTTTCTGTGTTGGCATCAAGATTGGCTGTTATCTCATCAAGTAAAAGCAGCTCTGGGTTTCCAGCTGTAGCTCTTGCTATGGATAATAACTGCCATTGTCCCTGCGAAAATACTTCCTGTGTACACTGGGTATCGTATCCATTTTCAAAGTTCATAATTGTATCGTGAAGTCCTGTAAGCTTTGCCGCTTTGATAACAGCTTCGTCAGATATGGACTTGTCATAAAGTGTTATCTGGTCTTTAACTGTTCCCGGAACAATATGGAATGACTGCTCAACATAACCGAATATTTTTCTCTTTCTGTTATCTGGTATCGCGGCTGAATTCATATCATTTATAAGGATAGAACCTTTCTGTGGCTTATACAAACCTAAAAGCAGCTTGAATATTGTACTCTTACCTGCACCTGTCCTTCCTGACAGTGTAACCTGCTCTCCTCTATTTACAACAAATGTCTTATCAGATATTACAATGTGATCAGTCTCATATCCGAACGTTACATCCTTGAACTGTACATATGGTGTATCATTTTTACTATCAAATGTCTTTTCTGTCTGTAATTCTTCATTATTATCTAGTACTGGAAGTTCAAAGAATTCATTTATTCTTCTCACGCCCGCAATCGCTGACTGTATCGTCTGTATTTCCATTCCAAGACTTTCAACTGGTGAGAATATCTGTGATATATAGTTAATAACTGCTACTGCTGTACCTGCTGACATACCAAAAAGTGTAAGGACTTTGGCATTGCCTGAGGCTGAAAACAACATAACTACCGCCACTACAACTGCATTTAATATAAGAATAACTGGTGAATATACGGCATCGTAGAAGTTGGTCTTTTCCATAGCTTTGTAGCTGTCGCTTATATATTCATCGTATCTTTTCTCCATATACTTCTCCTTGCCAAGATTATGGATCGTACGGATATTGTGAAGTGTTTCAGGTACATGTCCTGAAGCACGGCTTACTGCTCGTCTATTTTTTAACTGGGCATCAAGCATATTCTTCTGTATATGTCTTGTAAACCAGAATAAAAATGGAAGAAGCACTATAAGCACTGTTGCAAGTCCTTTATTTCTGAACCAGATAACTGCAAGAATACTTATTATCTTACAGGCATCTGCAAACATACTTACAATTCCCGATGTGAAAAGGTTCTCAACTGTATCAACATCACCTACAAACCTTGATACAACAGCACCTGGCTCCTGCTTATTAAGTGAGTCAGCAGAAAGTCTTACAAAATGCTCCATAAGTCCACTTCTAAGTGCATGTGTTATCTTCTGCCCAAATATTGTAAGAAGCCCTTCTCTTGTGGCTTCCATAAGACCTGTAATAACTGTAAATGCCATATAAAGAAATACAAGATATACAGGCAACTGACTTCCTGTTGTCAGAGTATCTACTATTTTTCCAAGTACAAGTGGGGGATAAAGAGCCGTTATAACCGCACCACATACTGAAATTATAATTCCAAGAGAAAGCCATTTTCTCTTTATTATAGTATGTAATATTATTGAAACTACGTTGTGTGAATTCTTGTTATTCATTTTCTTATTATCAACGTTATTAATATTATAATTATTGGCTTTATTGGCTTCTGTGCTGTTTACATTATTACTGCTCAATATTATCCAGCTCCTTTTTCTTATTTTCGTTGGTATTTTTATTTTGTAATGTACCTTTTTCTGTATGTTCAGCCACGTCTACCTCATCTGTGTGCTGACATTTTCATACAACTTCCTGTACTGCGGACACTGTAACATAATCTCTTCGTGTGTTCCAACTATTGCCTTTTCATTATCCATCCACATAACCTTATCCATCTTAGGGAACATATACAGACGATGTGTCATAATAATTACAATATTATTCTTTGCTATATCACAAATGTTGTTATATATCTTTTTCTCAGTGCTTATATCCAGTGCTGAAAATGGATCATCAAGCACAAGCACCGGCTTCTTATGACAAAGCGTTCTGGCAAGTGCTATTCTTTGTGCCTGTCCACCTGACAGTCTTACACCACCATTACCAATAAGTGTGTCAACTCCATTTTCCATCTGTGCAACTTCTTTATCGATACATACGTCCTTGAGGTATTCTGATACATTGCAATCATCACCAAGAAGCACGTTATTCTTAATAGAGTCATTAAAAAGCTCTGTGTCGTGTCCAAGATAACTTATTATTCCCGACCTTACATTATCAGCAACACTGCTTAATTCATTTCCATTATACTTAATACTTCCCTTATATGGACATTCGCAAAGGAAGGTCTTTCCAAATGTTGACTTACCGCAGGCAACCGGACCCGTAACGCCTATAATCTCCCCCGGCTCTGCAGTAAAGGAAATATCATTATATACAGTTTTTCCATCTGGATATGTAAAACTTAAGTTTTTTACTTCAAGCTTTCCTGATGTCTGATTTTTACAATCTGTATCTTTATCCTGAATAACCATAAGCGGTTTAATACGTTTCCACGAAACCTGTGCTTTATGTACCGCATTAAACAGCTTCGCCGCCTTTGAAGACTTATCAGATAACTTTATAAAGCAGGCAAGGAATGTCGTAAATGCCGCGATATCCCAGCTTTTCCACCCCGTTCCAAGTACATTTTTACTGCCGAAATATAATATAAATATTATACCTGTCATTGATATAATCCTGTATAAGGGTGTCATTGAAGAATTCCATATATTTGCCATGATAGCAGCTTTCTCATATGATGAAAGATTATCTTCGTATGCAATTCTTCTGTCCTCTTCCCTTCCGTATACCCTGTAAGTTATGGCATTTGAAGCTCTATCGAGTGTGGCATTGCTTAATATTCCTGACTGTCTTTTATATTCTGCACCTGTTCTCTGTACGATAATCTTCATCTTTTCTGCAAGCAGATAAGATATCGGTAGAAATATCATTGCAATAAGTGCCAGCCTTACATCATATACAAGCAGCATTCCTGCATATGCAGCCAGAGCAACTCCTGTATCAAACACCTCTGTTGTGAACTTTCTCATACCCTCAGCACAATCATCAACATCAAGGATTGCCTTTGTCATAATATCGCCCATGCCTTCAGCTTCAAGCTCTGTCCTGCTCTTTAATACAAGTGTTCCATATAATATTTTTTTCATTCTTCTATTAACATTATTGGCGAACCTGCGAACATAAAAACGTTTTATATATCTTGATATCTGGACAACTGCAATAGATACAATATATGACACTACAAGTATAAACATATCCTTGTATACAGCATTTTGGCTTAATATATCTATAAGACATCCTGTCATCTTACCCTCAAACCAAGGGCCAAGCAAAAGTCCAAAGTTATATATAAGACCTGAAACTGTTATTATAAGCAGTACCTTCCACTCTTCTTTAAAATATGATAGTATTCTGTCGGCTGCAAATTTCTTGTTTGCGGTCACTTTTTTGTTATCTGAAGGATTTACTCCATTATTTCTTAATTTAAAATCCAATCTCATCTGGTGCCACAGGACATTTCCATGAGTGGATTTATCTGTTATCCCCTCATCAATGAATCCAAACTTGGAATAATATGGAACAAGGCTTTCTTTACAGGTTAATACAAGCCCTTTCCGGTTCTGTTTTCTGGCATCTAAGATAGCCTTCTTAATCAGCTCTTTCGCGTATCCGCATCTACGATATTCAGGAAGAGTATTTACACCAAAAATCATCTGCCATGCACCATTCTCATTATGCATTGATGCATTTTCATACATCTCATCTGTAAGATCAGCCTCATCTGTAACAAAACCATCTACAAACGAAATGAGTTTACCCTCATCAAACATAAGCCAGAAGTGATTTCCAAAATACTTTATTCTTTGCTCAAATTCTTCTTTAGTTGCTGCCTCTAAAACAGGAAAGCACTCGGATTCGACCGATGCAATATCGTCTAAATCAGCCATTGTTGCATATCTTATATTCACAATCGTTCCTTCTTTACTATGATTTTTTCATTATAGCTTGCTGTAAGGCAGATAATGCTCATTATATGTGCATATCTAATACTTTCTACTCTATCACATACTCATACATTCTAAACTGCCTGTTTCCAACTACCTCATAAAAAATGTTTTCAGTACTTATGTATTTAAAACCTGCTTTGATATATAACTTGTCAGCTAGTGTGTTCTTATCTATTACATAAAGATGAATGGCTTCAATGTTTTCTAACTTAGCATATGATATTAAGTTTTTTACAAATTGAGTAGCAAGACCCATACCGCGGTACTCATATCGCACTGCGAGAGCATGGATTATCCATACATTATTATCTCTTTCATTTACTTTCCACGCTACCTTTTTATACTCTTTATTAGAATTACTGTTAACTATGGCACACGCCTTAATTATTCCTTCATCTCTTAATACGAACAACTCTTTCTGAACAATACCAGCCATTAAAAAATCTGCTGAAGGATGTACACCCTTTTTCCAGTCAGGAAAAGAAGGTTCTTCTTTGCTTTTATCTATTAAATCCCAATAGAGATTTTCTATCTCATTAAAATCCTCCAGGCATGCTAATTCAAAATTCATATATCTGTCTCCTAATTTTTATTTAACTCCAGCTCTTCCAGATATCCGGCTGATATCCAAGTGTTGATACTTTTCCACTAGTCTCTCAAAAGAGACTTCAAAGTTATAATCATCCTTATCACTTCTTTTTCTTGGACCTTTCATGTGGTTTTTACTGCTTGCCCGCCTTGCCTTCTTACTTATATGTCTTTCCATTAACATAAGATCAATATTTTCATTTGTATACCATTTCCCGGACTGATGAATGGCATATGCACCCTTACTTAATGCCATGGCAGCTACACCATAATCCTGCGTAACTACCAGATCACCCATCTTACAAAGGCTTATTAACTTAAAATCAACCGCATCAGCACCAGCTCCCACATATACCACTTCTGAATAATCTGATGTAAGATAGTGATTAGTATCACACAGAAGCGTTACGGCAATATTATGACTCTTAGCTATTCTTTCAACTATCTCAATCACAGGGCATGCGTCAGCATCTACATATATATGCATACTATTATCTCTTTCATTTACAATCAATTGTTATATACATTTAGGAACTGTCTCTATTTCATTCCCACAGATAACTTATACCAGCGTTTTATGTATGGATCATCAAAAAGCTCAAGGTCGTTTTCTGTAAGTCTCACAAAAAGATCAGTAAGCCCGTCATACTCATTAATGTCTCCTGTAGGATACAGTTTCCAGTTTAGCTGCTCTATTGTCCAGTTACTCTTAACTGAATTGTGAAGCATAGACGTTGTCGCATAATTAGACGGGTTATCCTCTCCTCCAATGGCAATAGGAATGATGTGGTCAATTGTTGGGACCAGCTCCCAGTAGGCACTGTGACATTCTTCCATCTTCCAATGGCTCTGATATGGAAATGCATCCGGCATGTATGAAAAGCAGACTGCTAAGATAATTCCATTCCGTAGCATTGATATTATAGTGCGGTTTCCCCTCATTATCATTGATTACCTCCCCACGGCAGCTAATCCATACCGGTGAATTCTTCCCGCTAATCAAACGACATCGCACGTTGTACCTTTTTTCTTTTCAAGCATATATTTTACGCTTGTGATTTTCGAGCAGCTTACGGTCTTTCTCATAAACCAACGTACGAAGATGCTTTGTTGCATCATTCATAAATTTATCAGGAAGCATAAAACGCTCTACCGCTGACTGTGATATCCTCAGTGTATCATTCTTCAAATCTATAATATACAGATAATCATCCATACAAGGTGCAATTAAGTCAATCATACTTCCTGCTTCCCGCTCGTCAAGTATTTTATATGCATCAAAAGCCATCATCAAAATTCACCTTCCATTATATTACTCTTCAATGTCTGAGATTTTGAATTTCGCTATCATTTCACTCAGATTTTCTGATTCACTGCTCATCTGCTGGCTCGCAGCCGCACACTCCTGTGATGTTGCTGAATTGGTCTGTACAACATCATTGATCTGCTCAATTCCTTCGTTAATCTGCTTGATCTCACTGGTCTGGGTCTCAAGTGTATCAGCTATATTAATCACCTCTTTTGTAATTACCTTAGAGTTCTCTGCTACTTCTTCAAGCTGTGAGGCTGTCTGCTCTGCAATATTCATGCCTTTTTCAACAGCCTGCACAGATGCCTCTATAAGCGCAGCTGATTCCTTTACAGCCTGTGCACTTTGATCGGCAAGAATATTTACCTGATTTGCCACAACCGCAAAGCCTTTTCCTGCCTCCCCTGCCCTTGCCGCCTCAATAGAAGCATTTAATGCAAGCAGGTTGGTCTGTGATGCAATATCATTAATAGTTGATATAATCTGATCTATCTGTTTAGAGGCTTCGTTTATTTCATGCATAGATGCAACCATCTCCTGCATCTTTCCATTGCTTTCCCAAATTGCACCTCCAAGCTCATCCACTTTTCCACTGATTTCCTTTGCACTCTTTGAATTCTGCTCCACCTGTTCTGAAACTCCCGCAACTGTCGCTGTCAGTTCCTCTACAACCGCAGCCTGATTGGTTGCACCGTCTGCAAGGTCATTTGAGCTTGCAGCTACCTGCTCTGCCGCACTTGAAACCTCGCTTGATACATGCTGGATTCCCTTTATGGTGACTGACATACTTTTTTCAAATTCCATAAATGAATTTAAAATACCTACAAAATCGCCTTTCCACTCTACTTCCGGCTGTGCATCAAAATGTCCGTCCGCAAAGAGCTTCATCGACCTGTCTATATCATCCACATATGAGCCGAGAATACGGATAGACTTTCTCATGCTGTGTGCCAATCTACCGATTTCATCCTCTGAATGGTACTCAAGTGTGCTGTGAAGATTTCCTTCTGTCAGCTCCTTTGCCACATCCTCGATTGCATGTAACGGCTCAAGGATTGTATCAAGCACGATCTTTCCTGTTCTCTTTGTCAACCGCCATGCACATGTCAGACAGATAATGATGACTATGAGTCCGACTGCAGCACATACGTATGTACTTACAACTGCCTGAAGGCTTCTTTCGTCAGTCAGCTTGTCGATTTCCTTTGCAAGCTCAACAGTTTTATTTAACTTTGGTGTACACTCATTGATAATCTGATCAACAGCCCCATCCTTCTGTCCGGCTTTAATCTTATCCATGATTGAGTATCCGGTATTCGCCCAGTCAGAAAGAGCCTTTGAATATTCATTATACTGATTCTCCGGAACAACACCTGATTTTTTTATTGTTTTTAACTGCACATCAATATCCTCGAGCAAAGTTTTTGCACCCTGCTCATAATCTTCATACGTAGACTTGTCAGGATTAAGTGCCATCTCTCTTACATTTCTTGCCGCTGCAGTTACATTTATTCTACATACCTTAACCGCCTGATCAGAAGCATTTACCTTGTTTACATAGTTTAACATATTGAAAAACAACACACCAATGACCGCAATCGAAAGCAGTCCCGAAATAAGCATCATGGTAATAACCATTTTGTAACCATAGTTGATTCTTTTACCCAAATGCATGTTTTCCAATTTCTTTTTCATCGCACCTTTTTTTGAAGACATAATTTGTTATTTCCTCCTATCTTATGATACCTTTTGACTCTTTAATCATATTATTATTTATACTCAAGTCCGAATTCATCAGACTAATTTAATATAGTACTTTTTTCTAAGGGCACAATACTGTATTCTCAATAATCTTTATGTGAATCTTTCTATTAAATATGTGGATTTGCACAAAATGGTATAATTTTTCGTAATCCCCCTTAAAATACATATTTTACGAACTGTTTGTATTTTTGGTCAGTTTTGCAAACTTGAATTTGTCCGCTCCTTTATATAAAATAATTCCATTTTTCAGAACTACTAACTATTTTTCTTATCTAAATGACATTGATTATCTAATTAACTACATTATTTTCTGTCTAAAATATCCATAAATTCGTCACCTGTAATTGTTTCCTTCTCATACAGGTACATAGCCAGTTCGTCCAGTTTTTTCCTGTTTTCAGCAAGGATTTTTCTTGCTTTTTCATGCTCTGCTTTTACGAGTTGCACGACTTTTTCATCAATTTCCTTCTGTGTATCTGCGGAACAGGAAAGAGACGTATCGCCGCCAAGATACTGGTTGGTCACGTTTTCCATTGCCACCATGTCGAATTCATCTGTCATGCCGTAGCGGGTGATCATCGCTCTTGCAATTTTTGTTGCCTGTTCGATATCATTGGAGGCTCCGGTCGTGATCTCACCAAATACAATCTCCTCTGCCGCACGTCCGCCTGTAAATGTAGCAATCTTATTCTCAAGTTCTTTTTTCGTCATCAGATATTTATCACCCTGCTCAACCTGCATAGTGTAGCCGAGTGCACCTGAGGTACGCGGGATGATCGTAATCTTCTGGACCGGTGCTGAATGACTCTGCAATGCAGCTACAAGAGCGTGTCCGATCTCATGATATGCAACAACCTTCTTCTCCTGATCTGAAAGAACCGCATTCTTCTTCTGATATCCTGCAATAACCACTTCTATACTTTCTTCGAGATCAGATTCATTTATGACGGTCCTTCCACTACGGACAGCACGTAATGCTGCTTCATTTATAATATTGGCAAGCTCCGCACCGGATGCACCCGATGCCATACGTGCAATCGTATGCAGGTCAACATCATCAGATGCTTTTATCTTCTTTGCATGAACCTTTAAAATTGCTTCACGGCCTGCAAGATCCGGCAGTTCAACCGGCACACGTCTATCAAAACGTCCCGGACGTGTAAGTGCCGGATCTAACGACTCCGGACGGTTCGTTGCAGCAAGAATGATGACGCCATTATTTTCTTCAAATCCGTCCATCTCTGTAAGAAGCTGGTTTAAGGTCTGCTCCCTCTCATCATTTCCGCCCATTTGTCCGTCACGCTTTTTACCAATGGCATCAATTTCATCAATAAACACGATACATGGTGCCTTTTCCTTTGCCTGTCCGAAAAGATCTCGAACCTTGGAAGCTCCCATACCGACAAACATCTCAACGAATTCTGATCCGGACATTGAGAAAAATGGTACATTTGATTCACCCGCCACTGCTTTCGCAAGCATTGTTTTGCCGGTTCCCGGAGGTCCTACAAGAAGGACACCTTTTGGCATAGACGCACCTACATCGGTATACTTCTTCGGATTGTGAAGATAATCAACGATCTCTGAAAGGTTTTCTTTCGCCTCATCTTCTCCTGCAACGTCTGAAAAACGGATTCCCTCACTGGATTGCACATAAATCTTCGCATTGCTTTTTCCCATTCCAAAAGCCATCGAATTTTTTCCTCCGGCATGCTCCATCAGTTTCTTCGCCATATAATTTCCCAGTGCGATAAAAAGGATCAATGGCAAAACCCCGGTCAGCAGGAAGCTGATGATCGGTGACATCTGTTTATCGATATCTTTTGCGAATACTGCTCCACATTCATATAGCCTGTCCGTCAGGTTCGGATCGTTCATCAGACCTGTTTTATAAATATTTTTTTGATCTTTATCTGTAAAGATGATCTGATTGTCATTAACTTCTACTTCACCAATATTCTTCTTCTCGATCATGCTCATAAAAGTGCCATAATCCGTTTCTTTCACCTTATGCTCCATAAGGATTGGTGTGACAACCAGATTAAATACGATCAGCACTATTAACACAATCCCATAATAATATGCCAGTGGTTTTTTCGGTGTTTTAACTTCTTTCATGGTCTTTCCTCCTGTTGTTCTGCGTTATGCTTTCTCCGTGCATTTTCGTATTATTTATTCT
>ERZ772875.3200-NODE-3200-length-10462-cov-2.358124_pt1 | contig 10462 bp, 7 predicted proteins | sample MGYA00580585_ERZ772875 | MGnify/ENA primary metagenome ERZ772875 (study PRJEB29015, sample SAMEA2737736) | human gut metagenome | biome: human gut; feature: human-associated habitat; material: faeces | place: China | collected 2012 ... | reverse complement strand
TTATAAGGGAGAGAATGCAATCCTTAAGATGGCAAAGGTCCTTCCGCTGGTAGAAAAGCTTACCAGGATAAGCGGGCATTTTTCAGACAGGCAGTTAAAGCCTCTGGCAGACTCAAAGATGATAGCGGAGGATAAGAATGAGATTCCGGGTTTGGGAAGTGTCATAGATCATGTAACCACCAATATCGGACTGATACAGGGGGGAACCCGCCACAATATGGTGCCGGACTGCTGCGAGGCAGTGGTTGACTGCCGTCTGCCCATAGGTGTCAGCCAGGATGAGATTGCTGCCTGCGTGGAGGAGATACGCAGGGAGAGCGGAGTGGATGGGGTTGATTTTGAGCTGAATTACCGCTCCGAGCCAAACTTTACGGATCACGAGGATCCATTGGTCCTTGCGGTAAAGAAGAATGTGGAGGCATTTTTAGGTACTCAGGTGGTGCCTGCTTACCAGTGGGCTTCCAGCGACGCCAGGGATTACCGGCGTCAGGGTATTCCCACAATCCAGTTCGGGCCGTCCAATACAGTGGGGATCCACTCTTACAATGAGACAGTGGAGATAGAAGATGTGGTGACTGCCGCCAAGGCATATGTGGCAGCGGTGTGCGATTTAATGGGAATTGAATAAATACCAGGAGGAGATATGTCGTGTTAATCAAACAGTTATTGGAAGTGTATGATGTTCTGGATGCCAGCAACGCCAGCGGAGAAACGGTTGAGGCATACTTAAGAGGAATCAGGAAGGATGCGGATATCCACGTATATCCGCTCGTTGGGCCAAAGGGAAAAACCGATATGGTCAAAGTCAGGATTCACGGAAGCAGGGGAAAGACGTCCGGAGGAGATGCGCCCACACTGGGGCTTTTGGGACGCCTGGGAGGATTGGGAGCAAGGCCGGAGCGAATCGGATTCGTGTCTGACGGCGACGGCGCCCTGGTGGCATTATCCCTGGCTGCAAAGCTCTTGGATATGCAGAATAAGGGCGACATACTGGAGGGTGACATCATTGTATCCACTCATGTGTGTCCCGACGCGCCTACAAGGCCCCACAAGCCGGTGGCATTTATGGATTCACCTGTGGAGATGGCCCAGGTCAACAAGGAAGAGCTGAGTGATGAGCTTGACGCGGTCCTGTCTGTTGACACTACCAAGGGGAACCGGATTATCAACACAAGGGGATTCGCCATATCACCTACGGTTAAGGAGGGATATATTCTGAAGGTGTCTGAGTCCGTTCTGGACATTATGCAGACCACCACCGGGCGGCTCCCCTATGTATATGCCCTGTCTGTCCAGGATATTACGCCCTATGGCAATGATCTGTATCATTTAAACAGCATCCTGCAGCCTGCAACGGGAACAAAGGCGCCGGTTATCGGAGTAGCCATCACCACAGAGGTGCCGGTGGCTGGATGTGCTACCGGAGCCACCCATATCACGGACTGTGAGGAGGCCGCCAGATTTATGCTGGAGGTAGCAAAAGCTTATGCAAGAGGGGAATGCAGCTTTTACGATGAGGACGAGTTTACAAGAATCAGGAAGCTGTATGGGAATATGAACCACCTCCAGACATTAGGCAAAGATGCATAGCAGGCTTATGTTATGTTTCCCTGAGCAGATCGTAGGCGCACAGTCCCAGATAGAAGCTGAAGATTTCGTCCATGGCTTCCAAATCGGTGCCTAGTATACGCTTTATCAGATTCAGATGGTCTGCCAGGGTATTGCGGTGGATGAAGAGCTGTCTGGAGGTCTCGCGGATGACCATACGGTTTTCCAGGTACATGCGCAGGGTGTGGACCAGGCAGGTTCCGTTTGCCTGGTCGTAATCCACCAGCCGGACGATGGTGTCGTTATATATTTTATTCAGGTCGTGATGGTTCAGGTTCCTCAGGAGATGATAGGGAATCTGACGCAGATAGGAAGCCACAGCCTTTTGGGGATTGAGGTGGGACTGCATATTGATGGAGATTAAGCTTTCCTCAAATGCGGTGCCGATTGTCACCAAACGGCTGTGGCTTCTGCTGACTCCGCCCCGCACCCACTGGCGCAGGCTCTCATCCAAAGATTGGTACAGGTATTCCGCTGTCATCTGTGCCTGGTTCACTGCCTCCAGGTTGGAGATGCTTTTCTGGAAGAACAGAAATACAATCACATAATCATTGTAAAAACTCAGGAAGTACTGCTGTCCCGAATTTTCCAGAGCAGTGCTGAATTTATCGTATACCGTGCGCATCAGCCGTTCCGGGCTTCCCGTCTGCTGGATTTCGTAGGCAATGCAGACACGCTTGCAGTCATAGGGAAAGGAGTAGGTATTGCACACTATCCTTATTTCTTCGCTGGACTTGGAACGCATGTCCGACAGCATGGAGAAAAAAGGAGCAAAGTGGTTGGTGGAGGAAAAACGCCTCTGATTCACCTGGATGGTCTCAAGCTCGGTTGACAGGATGGGAAGACAGTTTGTGATGATAGAGACTATGTCATCCGAAAGGGGGGCAGCGTTAATGTCAGCGCAGAGGTAATACCTGCCGCTGGGGATAGGAAAAACGGCAAAGGGTATGATTTGTTTGTTGATCCAGAACCTGCGCGTATTGGAAGCCTCCTTATCGCTGTCAGCCTCCTTGCCGCTCTCTGCATTCTTGGATTTATCGGGCCGGATCACTACACGGCTGGAGGTTTGCAGGAGATTGGCATAGGAATCCGGAATATGGAAATACACGGATTTGTCATTATAGTCGGTTATCAGAATGATGGAATCCGTGTAGGAGGACAGCATGGACAGCATGGAGCTGATTCCGCTGTTGCTGGTGAAAAGCTGGCAAAATTTGCGGGTTTCATTGATGACAAAGGCCTGGTTGGAGAGCTGCCTCAGTTCCAGTTCACGGAATATGACACGCATAATATCAGAGTAACTGTGGTAGAAGGGAACTGCAATCAGAGGAAGGCGGTACCTGGCCGCTTCTTCTATGAGAAACTGGGGGATGGTGTCGTAAAAACGTTTTATTTTTATGCACAGCGCGGTGCAGCTGACATCGTGGAGCTCCTTTAGCAGCTTTTTTGTCAGTGCAATGTCTTTATAAAAAATAAAGCCGGTCGTCAGGACCAGTTCGTTTTTTTTAATCCAGGGGACGCCTTCCGGATTGTCAATTACGTTGACTCCGGTAATGGGATTTCCCAGACAGTCCTCATCTCCGAAGAATTCCAGATTATCAATTTCAGGGCAGTTTAAAAACCATCGCAGCGTCAGCACAGGGTCATTCATAAACGGGGCTACCTCCTTTCAATCTTCTAAAATATTATAGCATCTGGTACTGGCTGTTACAAGAAAGTTTTTCCCAAGGAAGTTTGGGCTAAAGAAGTCCGGGGCATACTTACAAAAAAGGAAGGTACTGCCATGGAACTGTCACCCGCAGCCAGACGTCTGGTCATACTCCTGTGTCTCCGGCATCTGCCCGGGATTCTGGGCATGGGATTGTCCGGAGTACTGGTTATGATACCGGGAAAATTAAGGGAATCTTTATTGAAATTAACAGGATATGATGATAAGCTTCATAGGTAATCTGATATAAGACGGGAGGAATTGCAATATGAAGAAACATTCATTGATGATAACAGCAGCCGCTTTGGCTGCGGCGATGGTGCTGGGAACGGGCTGTGCCAAAAAACCGGCGGTGGAGACATCTGAGACAGTTACCAGCCAGGCTTCGGCTGAGGAGACTACCAAAGCGCCTGAGACAACGGCCAAGGCACAGGAGACAACGGAGCAGGCGGCTGAGGCAAAGGAAGTATACCATATGCTTCAGGGCACCGTTACAAAGGTGACAGCGGACGGTTCGGTGTTCACCCTTCAGGCGGACGACGGCAGGGACTATGATATCAGCCAGTCCGACATCCGGGACGTGGAAGTGGAGATTGAGGAGGATGTGCAGATAGCCATTGCCTACATCGGCGCGCCTTTGGGAGACCTTAAGGACGTGACCCTGGTGGTGGCCCTTCCGGAACAGGAAGAGTGGAGTATTCTCACTGAGAAAGGAACCACCACGGCTAACGCGATGAGCAGCTTTACCATAAAGACAGACGACGGCCAGGAGTTAAGCTTCTTAAAGGATAACTGCCCCATAGAGGAAGGGGCCCTGGCAGGTGACAGCGGGGATAAGGTGACTGTGACCTATGTGAATTCCCAGGGAGTAAACTATCCGGTGGAGATTAAAGGAACGAAATAGACAGGCTGCCGCCACAATTTTGCGAAAAACCCTTGCAAAATAAGTGTTTTCCCTGTACAATCTGATATTGAGTAAACAGCGTGAGAGGGGCCGTACATGACCCCTCTTTTACTAGAAATATCAGCAGATACCAGAAATATCAGCGGAACAGATTAAGAAGAACAGATTAAGAGAAAGGTAACGAACATGATTAGTACAAGCAACATATCTCTTCGCGTGGGCAAGAAGGCATTGTTTGAGGATGTGAATATCAAATTCACCGAGGGCAACTGCTATGGACTCATCGGCGCAAACGGTGCCGGAAAGTCCACATTCCTTAAGATCCTGTCAGGCCAGTTGGAGCCTACCAGCGGCGATGTCATCATCACTCCCGGACAGAGGCTGTCCTTCCTGCAGCAGGACCACTTTAAGTATGACCAGTACACGGTCCTGGATACGGTCATCATGGGCAATAAGAGACTGTATGAGATAATGAAGGAAAAGGAAGCCATCTACATGAAGGAGGACTTCACGGACGAGGACGGCATCAAGGCCGCTGAGTTAGAGGGTGAATTCGCCAACATGAACGGATGGGAGGCAGAGTCAGATGCTGAAAGCCTTTTAAACGGACTTGGTATTGAGCCGGACCTGCACTATGCGCAGATGGGATCCCTTCTGGGCGCCCAGAAGGTAAAGGTACTTCTGGCCCAGGCCCTGTTCGGCAACCCCGACATCCTGCTTCTGGATGAGCCTACCAACCACCTGGACCTGGATGCCATTGCGTGGCTGGAGGAGTTTTTGATTAACTTTGAGAATACAGTTATCGTGGTATCCCATGACCGTTATTTCCTGAATAAAGTCTGCACCCAGATAGCTGACATTGACTACGGAAAAATCCAGCTGTTCGCAGGAAACTACGACTTCTGGGTAGAGTCCAGCCAGCTGATTGTGAAGCAGATGAAGGAAGCCAACCGCAAGAAGGAAGAGAAGATTAAGGAGCTCCAGGAATTTATCCAGCGCTTCTCCGCCAATGCGTCCAAGTCCAAGCAGGCCACTTCCCGTAAGCGCGCCCTTGAGAAGATTGAGCTGGACGACATCCGTCCTTCCAGCCGTAAATATCCGTACATTGATTTCCGTCCTTTCCGCGAGATTGGCAATGAGGTCCTGACCGTGGAGCACTTAAGCAAGACCATTGACGGCGAAAAGATACTGGACGATATCTCCTTCATTCTGGGCCGCGAGGACAAGGTTGCCCTGGTAGGACCAAATGAGCGGGCCAAGACCGTGCTCTTTAAGATTCTGTCCGGTGAGATGGAGCCGGATGAGGGTAGCTATAAGTGGGGTCTTACCACCTCGCAGGCTTATTTCCCCAAGGATAACAGCGCCGAGTTTGACAACGACGACACTATCGTAGAGTGGCTGACCCAGTATTCTCCTGAGAAGGACGTAACCTATGTCCGCGGTTTCCTGGGACGCATGCTGTTTGCCGGCGAGGACGGAGTAAAGAAGGTGAAGGTTCTTTCCGGAGGTGAGAAGGTGCGCTGCATGCTGTCCAAGATGATGATATCCGGCGCCAATGTGCTGATGTTAGATGAGCCGACTGACCACCTGGATATGGAGTCTATTGACGCATTAAACCGTGGTATGATCAAGTTCCCGGGCGTGATGATTTTCTCCTCCCGTGACCACCAGATTGTGCAGACTACTGCAAACCGTATCATGGAAATCATTAACGGCAAGCTGGTTGATAAGATTACCACCTACGACGAGTACCTTGAAAGCGACGAGATGGCACGTAAGAGATTTACCTTCACACTGACTGAGAGTGAAGAGGCAGATGATTAATATAGTGGCAGTGACAGGGCGGCAGGATGGATAAATCCTGCCCCTTTTCAGTCATTTTATGAGTATGGAGCGGATTAAGAGGAGAACAGATATGGAAAAAATTACAAGTTTTACCATTGACCACAATAAGCTGCAGCCTGGAGTCTATGTATCCAGGAAGGACCAGGTGGAAGGGGGAATGGTGACCACCTTTGACCTGCGGATGACCTCGCCCAATGAGGAGCCGGTGATGAACACCGCAGAAATGCATACCATTGAGCATCTGGGGGCAACCTTTTTAAGGAATCACGGCACCTTTGGCAAAAAGTGCATTTACTTCGGACCTATGGGGTGCAGGACCGGTTTCTATCTGCTTCTGGCAGGGGATTACCAGTCCGCGGATATCCTGCCCCTGATGGTGGAAATGTATGAGTTTATCAGGGATTTTCAGGGGGAGGTGCCCGGGGCGTCGCCAAAGGACTGCGGTAATTATCTGGATATGAATTTGGGCATGGCCAGATACCTGGCCGGGAAGTACCTGGAAGTACTGTACCATGTGGACCAGTTCCCGGAATCCAGGCTGGTATATCCGGAGTAGGCAGCTGTTTGAAAACGACACAGGAACATACCGGAAACCCATTCCCGGACCATGTTCCGGAGAGGAGCCATAAAGAATGACTAAGTTGATTTCGTGGAATGTAAACGGCCTCAGGGCCTGCGTAGGTAAAGGCTTTCTGGATTTTTTCAGGGAAGCGGAGGCAGATGTATTTTGTATACAGGAAAGCAAGCTTCAGGAGGGGCAGATTGAGCTGGACCTGCCCGGCTATCATCAGTACTGGAACTATGCCAGGAAAAAGGGATATTCCGGCACAGCCATGTTCACGAAAGAGGAACCCGTGTCCGTGTCCTATGGCATCGGCATGGAGGAACACGATACCGAGGGGCGTGTGATTACGGCAGAGTTTCCTGAATATTATGTGGTGACCTGCTATACCCCCAATTCACAGGACGGCCTGGCTAGGCTGGATTACAGGATGAAGTGGGAGGACGATTTCCTGGCATACCTTAAGAAACTGGAGAAAAACAAGCCGGTGGTATTCTGCGGGGATCTGAATGTGGCCCACAAGGAGATTGACCTTAAGAATCCCAAGACAAACAGGAAAAATGCCGGCTTTACCGATGAGGAGAGGGGCAAGTTCACAGACCTTCTGGCAGCAGGCTTTGTGGACACGTTCCGCTATTTCTATCCGGACCTGGAGGGGACTTACTCCTGGTGGTCCTACCGTTTCAGCGCCAGGGCCAAGAATGCAGGGTGGCGCATTGACTATTTTTGTGTATCAGAAAGCCTTAAGGACAGACTGGTAAGCGCATCCATCCACAATACGGTTATGGGTTCAGACCATTGCCCGGTGGAGCTGGTGATTGAGAGGGAAGATATATAGATGAATCTGGTAACCGTTGAACATTTAACAAAATCATACACAGAAAGGCTGCTGTTTGACGACACGTCCTTCTCCATCAACGAGGGGGAGAAGATTGGGCTGATTGGCGTCAACGGCACGGGCAAGTCCACTCTCCTTAAGATTGTCGCGGGGCTGGAAGATGCGGACAGCGGCAGCGTGGTAAGGGGCCGCAGCCTCTACATACGCTATCTGTCCCAGATCCCGGAATTCGCGGAGGGGGATACGGTGCTTGAAAGCGTTATGCGGGAAAATGCCGGGGAAACCCACTACAGTTCTGCGGACGAGATGCAGGCCACGGCCAAGAGCATGCTTAACAAGCTGGGTATCATAGAACACGATGCCCTGACATCCACCCTTTCCGGCGGACAGAGAAAGAGGGTGGCCTTAGCCAGTGTGCTTATGAGTACAGCAGACCTTCTGATACTGGACGAGCCTACCAACCATCTGGACAGCGGTATGGCTGACTGGCTGGAGGAATATCTGAAAGCCTTCCGGGGCGCCCTGCTGATGATTACCCATGACCGGTACTTCCTGGACAGCGTGGTGGGCCGTATTGTGGAGCTGGACAAGGGAAAGCTCTACAGCTACCAGGCTAATTATGAGGGCTTCCTTGCCCTGAAGGCGGAGCGCATTGAGATGGCCGAGGCATCGGAGCGTAAACGGCAGACCATTCTGCGCAATGAGATTGCCTGGATGCAGCGGGGAGCCAGGGCCCGTTCCACCAAGCAGAAGGCCCATATACAGCGGTATGAGGAGCTTCGGGACCAGAAGGGGCCGGAATATGACCGCAACGTGGAGCTGGAATCCATAGCCAGCCGGTTAGGCAGGACCACGGTGGAGGTGAAGGATCTGTGCAAGGCTTACGGGGACAAGGTGCTGATGAAGGATTTCACCTACATTTTCCTGAAAAATGACCGTGTGGGCATCATCGGCCCCAACGGAAGCGGAAAGTCCACCCTGATGAAGATGCTGGCAGGCTGGGTGGAACCGGATTCCGGCACCATCCAGATAGGACAGACCGTGAAGATGGGGTATTTTTCCCAGGAAAATGAGGCCATGGATGAAAGCCTTAAGGTTATCGACTATATTAAAAATGTGGCTGAGTACGTAAAGACAAAGGACGGCAGTATCAGCGCCAGCCAGATGTTAGAGCGGTTTTTATTCCCCTCCGGTATGCAGTATACCTCCATAGGCCGCTTATCAGGCGGGGAGAGGCGGAGGCTTTACCTGCTGCGTATCCTTATGGAGGCGCCCAATGTGATACTGTTGGACGAGCCCACCAATGACCTGGACATCCAGACACTGACCATACTGGAGGACTATCTGGATACATTTCCGGGCATAGTTATAGCCGTATCCCATGACCGGTATTTCCTGGACCGCGTTGTGAACCGAATCTTTGCCTTTGAGGGACAGGGAAAGGTGACCCAGTATGAGGGCGGATTTACGGATTATCAGATTGCCTGGTCCGCCAGACATCCCCAGGAGACAGGGGAGCAGAAGGGCGTAAGAGCCGGAGACAGTGATGAAAACGGGTCCGGCCTCCCCATAAACCGGAATAACTGGAAGCAGGCCGCAGGCGGCGAAAAGAAGCGCAAGCTTTCCTTTAAGGAACAGCGGGAATGGGAAACCATTGAGGCGGATATCGCGGCTCTGGAACAGTCCATCGGAGATTTGGAGCAGGAGATTGGAAAATCTGCCACCAACTATACCAGGCTCAATGAGCTGATGGAGGAAAAGTCCGCCAGGGAAGCACAGCTGGAGGAGAAGATGGAGCGCTGGATGTATCTTAACGAGCTGGTGGAGCAGATAGAGGCGCAGAAATAACAGCAGGCACAGTATGGGAGCTGGTTATCAGACGGGTTGTATTTTTCTGATAACCAGTTCTTTTTGTGCATAAAAAGATGACGATTTCTGCCAGGGAGTGTTGATTTATTGACAAAATATCGAATTAACTATATACTTTTCTTATCGTGCTTATGACAGTTTCAAATAGAAAATCCACTTAAAAACAGTTGTTGATAATTCAGAAACAGTGGTCTTGGGAAAGGCGGTAACAGCTATGATGAAGGGATTCCGGATAGACAGGAATGATGGAAGGATATATGCGATGGGAGTGACTGCTGTCTCCGGAGGGGTGCATTTTTCTTTCCCCTCTAAGGGAGAGACCTGCGCCGTTATTTTATATAGGAAAGGGGCCAAAAGCCCCAAGGGTAGAATCGAATTTCCGGTAAATGCCAGAACAGGGGATGTGTGGAGCATGACTGTGCTGGGAGACTTTTCCGGCCTGGAGTACGTGTACGAGGTAGACGGACAGCAGATGCCGGATCCTTACGGGAGGAAGTTTACGGGCATGGAGCGCTGGGGAAGCCTGGCGCGCCGGGACAAGCCGGTCCGCACGCCGGTGGATACAGAAGGGGGCGCGTACGACTGGGAGGATGATATCCTACCCTGCATCCCTTATGACCAGTGTGTGATTTACCATATTCATACCAGGGGATTTACCAAACATGCCTCCTCCGGCCTGGAAGGAGACAGCAGGGGAACCTTTAAGGGCGTGGCGGAGAAGATACCTTATCTCAAAGACCTGGGGATCACCACTGTGGAGATGATGCCCCCGGTGGAGTTTGAGGAGTTAATCATACCGGAGCGTGTGGACGGAAGTCCTTTTGCAGCTGAAGAACCGGACGGAAAGCTGAATTACTGGGGATATACCAGAGGGTATTATTTTGCGCCTAAGTGTGCCTACAGCAGCGGACCTGTGAGGGAGCCTGAACGGGAGTTTAAGGATATGGTGAAGGCCCTCCACAGGGCAGGACTGGAACTGGTTCTGGAATTATTCTTTGACGGGAAGGAAGCGCCCTCCTATGTGCTGGATGTGGTCCGCTTCTGGGCTCAGGAATACCACGTGGACGGCGTCCGGCTGGTGGGCTATGCGCCTGTGAAGCTTTTGGGCGAGGATCCGTACCTCAGCAG
>ERZ772875.3194-NODE-3194-length-10472-cov-2.934434_pt1 | contig 10472 bp, 6 predicted proteins | sample MGYA00580585_ERZ772875 | MGnify/ENA primary metagenome ERZ772875 (study PRJEB29015, sample SAMEA2737736) | human gut metagenome | biome: human gut; feature: human-associated habitat; material: faeces | place: China | collected 2012 ... | reverse complement strand
GCTGGTGGGAGGCTATCCCATCGGCCCCCGCACGGCGGCGGAGCTGTACGCCTCCGGGGACCTGACCCGGCAGGAGGCGGAGCGGCTTCTGACCTTCTGCAACAACTCCAACCCCGTGTTCCTCATCAGTGTGCTGGGCGCGGGGGTGTTCGGCAGCGTCCGGACAGGACTGTGGCTCTGGCTGATCCACGTCTGCGCCGCCCTCCTCACCGGGCTGCTGTTCCGGGGACTGGGCCGGGGACGGAAAACCGTTCCCCCCGCCATTTCCTTTCAAGCCCCCTCTCTGCCAGCGGCCTTTGTGTCATCTGTCCGGGACAGCGCCGGGACCATGCTCTCCGTCTGCGCCTTCGTCACGTTCTTCTATGTGCTGATCTCGCCCCTGACGGCCCTCCCCGGCCCATGGGCGGCCCTGGCCGTGGGCTGCGGGGAGCTGTTCTCCCTGACGCCCCTCCTGCCCTGTGACCGCACCGGCTTCCTGCTGGCCGCCGGGTGCGCCGGATGGGGCGGGCTGTCCGTTCTCTGCCAGACCGCCGCCCTTCTGGACGGCACGGACCTCCCCCTCGCCCCCTGTCTGCTGGGCAAGCTGACCCACGGCCTGCTGTCCGCGCTGCTGGCCGCCATCGTTTCTCTTTGGCTGTTCTGACATTTTTCAACAGGTCTCGCGGGCAAAACGCGGCAAAACGGGGCGTCGGTTTTGAAAACCGGCGCCCCGCCTTGCTTTGGAGAGGTCATGTATGAAAAGATCTATCAACACGCCGCTTGCCTGCGGCGGGATCGTTGGTCTGCCGGTTTGGGACTCCTCCCGGGCGGGCAGTGGGCCGTAGGGGTGTATTTGAAAGAATGGCTTTTTCTCTCGGATCAGCGGCGGGGCCGGGAAACGGCTCTCTCGCCTGCTGATATACGCAGTATACACCCCAAATCTGAAGGGAACATGAAAAACTTGTAAACCATTTGTGAACGGTGCGGCGGTTTTTTCACTTCCGTTGCACGAGACCGTGCAGCAAACGCCCCTCATACAGGGTGGGCACACGGCGGCGCCCCCAAAGTTACATCCGTGTGACAGGAGGATGTTATCTATGAACAAAACAGCCAATTTTCAGTTGACCCAGTGGGAAAAGACGGACCGCATCATGATGGAGGACTTCAATCGCGACAACGCCGCCATCGACGCGGCGCTGAAAAGCAGCGCCGACGGCGTGGCGGCGCTGCAAACAGCGCTGGCCAGCTGCGGAAACTGCAAGATCGTATACGGCACGTACACAGGAACCGGCAAATACGGCAGAGAAAATCCCAACAAGCTGACCTTTGACGGCAACCCACTGTTTGTCATTATCAAGGGCAGCATCGGTTCTGCTCCGACATTGGGGATCCAGGCCATGCGCGGATGGTATACCGCATATACAGGCTCCGCAGATTCATCTACCGTCTGCCACCTTACATGGGGAGAACATTCTCTTTCTTGGTACAACAGTCAGAGCAGTAGTGACCAATTCAATACCAGTGATTCTGTCTATCCCTATATCGCGCTGTTTGCTACACAAGAATAAAACAAAGCCCCGGACTTCCGTCCGGGGCCTTGTTCTTAATCGCAAGTACTTAAACTCTTAAATCAGAGATCAAGCACGGGCAATGTTGGACTGAACACCGTCAATCACAACATAGTAGCTGTTGCCGCCAGCCACAGAGAAGGCGGGGGTCACGCCATAGAAGTAGTCACCCTCATCAACCTTCACATAGTTGTTCTGACCACCAACATACTGATACAGCTCGAAGCTGTGCTTGACAGTCGTATCAGTCAGAGCGTCACCCTTCTTGTTGAACAGCTCAATCAGACCCTTAGAACCCTTAATGGTCAGCTTAACAGAATCAACATCCGTGCTGGCGGGCTTGCTGGGGTTGGTATTGGGCTTATCGTTGGCCTTGTAGGTGTCGTTCAGGATCAGAGTGGTAGCAATGCCAGCGTCATCAACGAAAGCAGCGATGGTGCCGGTGAAGTTGCTGTCCTCACCCAGAGCGCTCAGAGCGGACTTGATGTTGCTGTACTCGGTGTAGTCATCCTCATCGTCATCGCTGGCGCGGACAAAGATCTTGCAATCCTCATCCAGCAGGATGTACTTATCGTTGGAAGCAGCATCGTCGATCCACAGAGTGGCGCCCTTAGCCGTCAGCTCGGAGACGTTCTCAACATTCAGGAAGGCATAGCCGTCATCCTTGTACTGCTTGGTGCTCCACTTGTTGGCTGCGGTGTAAGCCTGAGCTTCCATCTCGGTGATGACATTGTTCTTATCGAAGGTACCCTCGTACAGGTTGCCCAGAACCAGGTTGGCTCTCGGAGTGCTGTTGTCCTTGGACTCGAAGGAGTTCACAGTCACAGCGCCGTCCTTGGTGATGGCTTCATAGGTGTAGATGTAGTCGCCGTTCTCCAGAGACTTGGACTTGATGCCGGAGGTCAGGTAGACCATGGACTCAGAGGAGCCAGCAGTCTTGCCCACGACCACAGCATAGGTGATGTAGCCGTTCTTGTTGTACAGGGCGAAGATCATGTTGTCCTCTTTGTTCTTATCGAAGTTGGACAGCTTGGAGTCATACTTGACCTCAACGCTGGAGTGCTTGATACCGGTGGTAACGCCCTCAACCTTCACGATGGAGCCTTCCTTGATGACATCGTCGTCAGCCTTGACAGCGATCAGGACGGTGTCGTTGTTGCCGTAGGCAATGGTCTTGCCCTGCTCAACAGTGTTGTTCTGCTTGTCGAGCTTGGTGGTGGTGTTGTCCTTGATCTGCTTGTCGGCAACCTCTTCCAGGTTGTAGACGCCGTTCTTCACGGTGTACTTGTACCAGGTGTTAACGACAGCATTATTCTCCAGACGGCCGCCCTTCAGGTCGCCGCTCTTGACATCGATGGTCTCCATGGTGCCATCGGTGAAGATAGCCAGAGCCTTATCGACAGCCTTGGCCAGATAGGTGCTGCTGCGGTCATAGCCAACGACGAACATGAAGTTGTCGTCACCGTCAACCTGACGTGCGCCGATCACATAGCCATAGGGATCCAGATACAGATCGAAGGTAGCGTCGTCCAGCTGCTCGACATTGTAGTCGTACAGAACCTCAGCATCCTCGAAAGCCTTCTTAGCGGTCTCATACTTGTTGCCGCCGGCAGTCAGCTTGGTCAGCTTATACTCATCCTTCTTGTCCGCATCCGCGTAGTCGGTGGAGTAAGAGGTGATGGCAACATCCTTAACGGTCTCAACGGGAGTGACGGTCATGACGTCGCTCTTGGCAATGGTGACCAGGACCATGTCATCTTCCTTCAGCTTCTCCAGACCGTCCACGTCCTCAGACTCGACGGTGTAGGGGACGCTGATGGTGGTGGGAGTCTTGTCTGCTGCGGTAGCCTTATTCACACCAGTGTAGACATTCAGACGGACATCCTCAGTCTTGGTGTTGTAGTCAGCAGCAACCTCAGCCAGATAGGTGTTGATGACAACGATGGTGGTCTCCTCAGCGTCGGTGTCCACATAGATCTCGGTCAGAACACCCTTGCCGGTGGAATTCATGGTGTCATCGTTCTTCTTGACCAGCTTGTCGGCCTCAGCGGAGAGAGGCTTCTTGTCCAGCTTCACGCCGTCAACCCAGTAGGTCAGGGCGAAGTCGCAAGCGTTGGAGCCGATGTCGGAATAGACATCGCCACCCTTGACCTTAGCGGTGTAGGAAGCGGTCAGCAGGTCGGTGTTGACATAGTTGCCGATATCCTTCTTGTCATAGGTCCAGTTGTTGGTGGGACGGCCGAAGTCGTCGGTATCGTCGGTGCGGACCAGCTTCTCGAAGTACTGCTCGCCGAACTGGACATAGCCGTCCTTCTTGATCTTGCCGTCGTTCAGGGTGCCCTTGTTCCAGGTCAGGTCCTTGCGGACGCCGGAGATGGCAACAGCGGAGCTGCCCTCGCCGACAACGATGCGGTTGTCATACTCGACCATGGTAGCCTTCAGGGTGTTGAAGGCATACAGGCAAGCCTCTTCACGGGTGACAGCCTTCACGCCGTTGAAAGAGCCCACCAGATCGTCGTTCAGGCCGACGTTCAGAGCGCGCTTAGCGACGTTGATGGACCAGTTGGCACCGGTGTAGCCCTCGTTCTCGGCCTTGTAGCCCAGAGCGCCCAGCAGCATCTTCATGAAAGCATAGCCGGTCAGGGTGTTGGCGGGCTTGAAGGTACCGTCAGCATAACCGGAGATGATGCCGGTCTTCTGGCAGTAAGCGATGTAGCCAGCGAAGGTGTGGTTCACGGGGACGTCCTTGTAAGGAGCGGCGTCAGCAACCAGAGCGGATGCGGTGGTGGGGCCAAGGATCAGGTTGCAGATGATCTTGGCAGCAGCGCCACGAGTCAGAGTGGCGGAGGGATTGAAGGAACCATCGGTGTAACCATCGATGACCTTCACGGCGGACATCACGTCGACAGCTTCAGTGTACTGGATCTTGGTGCTGTCGGTGAAGTCCTTGGCACCAGCAGAGACGGTGACCAGAGACATGGTCATCACCAGAGCCAGTACCAGAGAAAGGAACTTCTTCATGGGGTTTCCTCCTTTTGAAATTCTCCCTTTGCGGGAGTTGGTTTTACAAAACAAAGCTTTCTTAACCGCCCCGATTTACATATCGTGGCTAGCCTACCCAATATCTGAACCGGGGGTAAGTTTCGATCACATTGTTTTGTAATGCTAAGATAACATTCGACTTTTTGAAATGCAAGTGGTTACACCGATTTGTTACACGGTTGTAACATTGATGGGGTCTGTGCAGCAGAGGACGGGGCGTTCTTTTTTTATATGGGAGTTTTCCGGAGAGGACAAAAAAACGGACAGAACTTACCAAGTTCTGTCCGAATATGACGGTTTTCGCGGGGGATCAGGGGATGTAGCGCCATGGATCGTCCGGTTCCGGCGGCGTTTCCGGCTTTTTGGGCGGGGGCGCGTCCTTTTCTATTATGTCCGCCGCGGTGAACAGGCCGTTTTTCCGCCAGCTTTCCAAAATTCCGTGGCAGTATTTCCAGTTCAGGAGCCCACAGTTCAAAACGGTGCGGTCGAAGGCCAGCTCGATGAGTGCCGGGGAGAAGCCCCAGTCCAGCCACGCGGCGATGTAGGCGTCATCCGACGGAATTCGCGCGTCCGGGTCCAGCCGCAGACGACGGCGGACCTCCGCCACCGTCTGTTCCCGTTGGGCCATCCGACGGATCGCGGCCATGGCGTCGGCCTGGGATCGCACGCCCAGACGGGCCCATTCCAGTCCCAGCTTTTCGATGCGCCGGGCCGTGGGGCGCTCCTCGCCCCGGAGGATGGCTTCGTCATAGCACTGGGCCGTCAGCAGCTCCAGCGCCTCCGGGGACAGGCCGTGGAAGTTGAACAGCTCCGTCAGGGCGCTGAGATCCGCCGTGGGCAGGCGGCGGCCTGCGACGTGTTCCACGGCGTGTACGGCCCGGGCAAAGGCTGGAAAGTTCGCAAAAATGGCCTGAATTTCCGGAAAATCGTAGGTTTTCCGCTGTTTCAGGGGCTTTGGCAGGACGGCGGCTGCGGGGTCCATGATCCCAGCGGCCACCAGCTCCTCCATGGCCCGAGCGATGCGGCGGTGCTCCCAGCCCAGCTCTTTTCCGCAGAAGAACGGGGAGACCTCGCCGCCGTGGTCCAAAATCGCCTGATGCAGCGCTGCCGCGTCGACGGTTAGCTGTTCGGTAAGCATGGCGCCCCCCTCCTTCCCTGCTGGTTTTTTGTATAGTATACAACAAAGTGGCTGCGGTTTCCATGATTTGTTTCCGAGGGGAAACAGGCGTGTGTGGAGTAACGGGATCGACCTTACCTTTTTTCGTTAATTTTTTAACATATTGTTTTGAGACCTCCCCTCCTCTTTTGAGTCCTCAGCCGTCAGTCTCCGACAAAAAATACCGGGTGGCAGGTGGTATCATGAGGCTGTCCCTCATTCTGCTGCGGGATCAGGCAGATTAACAGGGACCGTCTCATTTGGGTTCTCTGCAATTGACTTCATTTATAGGGACCGTTTCATTTTGGTTTTACGCTCCTTGCCACTATTTATAGGGTCCGTGTTAAGTGTGTTTGTTCTGCTGTGGTCCATTTACAGGGTCCGTGTCATTTGAGTTTCTTTTGGAAAATGACCAAGAAATGTACTGCTTTATATTGACAGATATATGAAAAGCAAGCTATAATGAGAACGTAAAAAATACAGCAAAACCGGGGGTAAATCTCCCAAAACACGCAAAACGGAGGGGTTTTATGTCTCTGATCCTGACAACCGCCATCGAAAAGGGCGGTACCGGCAAAACAACCACAGTAGTCAATCTGGCGGCTCTGATGGCCGCCGAGGGAAAACGGGTCCTGGTAGTGGATATGGACCAGCAAGCCAACACCACCTACATGCTGACCCAGCACAAGAAGGCCGAGAACTTCTACAAGGGTCACGGCCTGGTGAATATGTTCATGAACTTCGATCTGGGCGGCATGGATCTGACGCCCTATATCCACCCCACCAACGTGGAGGGCGTTCATATCATTCCCAGCACCGCCCAGACGCCCCGGGCCGTTCATCAGTTGGAACTGCTGGCGGACGAATACAAGATGAAGAACTACACCTTCCTGATCCATTGTCTGGCCAATATCAACGATGATTATGATTACATCGTCATTGACACCCCTCCTGCCCGGGACAATCTCACCATCAGCGCCCTGTTCTGCGCTGATGAGGTGCTGATCCCTGTCCGGTGTGATAACTTCTCTTTGGAGGGTTTTGAGACCACTTTGGCCATGATTTTGGATCTGGAAACCCGGGAAGATGTCAAAATCGACATTTTAGGCGTGGTTTTGACCCAGGTGGAGCGAACGGCTGCCGTCAATCTGGTGCGTCAGATGTTTGAAGAAAACCCGGAATACGCTTCTGTTCTCTTCAAAACCGGTATCCGCAAGGGCAGTGCCGTCCCGGAAAGCACCATTGCTGCCGTACCGGTGGTACGCTACGCCAAAAAATCCAATCCCTCCGTGGACTACATGCAGCTCTGGAACGAGATCAAACAGCGTCTGGCAAAAAAGGAGGCTGACGAATAATGGGTAAGCTTGATAAGCTGAAAAGCCAAATTCCCCAAGGTTCCCAGGAATTATCTACCAAAAACCACCTGGCGAAAACGGAGATCGCCATGTCCTTTCAGAACGAAGGCACGGAATTGACCCGGATTCTCCTGCGAAACATTGAATTTAACCCCCATAACCTCTGGTCCTGCAACGATGATGACGAGAGCATCCAGCAGCTTGCGGATGCCATCGAGCGCAACGGCCTGCTGCACAACATCGTGGTCAGTCAGCGGGAAGATGGCACATTTATGCTGCTTTCCGGTGAACGGCGGGTGAAAGCCCTACGTTTGCTGCAAAAACGGGAGCAGGAAAGCGATCCGACCGGCCAGAAGGCTCATAAATGGGATCGGGTGCAGGCCCAGACCTACACCGGACTGGACGAGCTGTCCGAACTCATCATTCTGGATGAGGCAAATATCATGGTTCGCGGCCTTTCCGGTGATGCAAAGACCATTCAGGCCTGTATTTCCCGGTATTTGGACAATTTGCAGGCGAAATTCCAGGTGGATCGCCGGGCTGCCGAGGCGTATTTCAAGTCCCGCACTCAAATGACGGACTCCACGGTCCAGCGTTACACCCAGTTTGACAAGTCCTTGATTGACGATGTGAAGGAATTCTTTCAAAATGGCACCATTTCTCACGCCCAGGCCCTGTCTCTATGCCCGTTGGAGCCTAGTGAGCAGGTTCTCTATGTAAATGCCATCAATAAGGCCATTCAGATGTCCAATGGGGACAAGGCTCTGGAGCATACCTATGTCACCCGGATCACGGACCGGGCCGCTCAGGCCGCCCGCATGACCAACGGCCGGGAAGCGGAGTTGGCCCGACTGGAAGATGCCATTATTCCACCGGTTCACGCCAAGCCTGCCGGAGATGTTGCGGTCCGCACCCAAAAGGCCACACTGATCCGGAAGTACGATAAGGTCACGTTTGACCTCTCTAAAATCACCGCCAGCAAGCGGCGGCTGAATTCTCTGCGGAAAATGGACGCTGCCGATGGGGACGGTTCCATTGTAGAAAGTCTGGATAAACTGGCCAAGGAGGCCGCGGAGCTGGCCGATCTCCTGCGGAACGGACAGTAATGGCCCGTCCAAAAGGCCCGGAGCAGCGTGTTCCCGTAAAAATGCGGGTAAATATCGGTCTGATGGACCGGTTGCAGCAATTGGCTACGGAAAACCGGTATTCCGTCCCGAAAATGCTGACGGTGATCATGGAAGAAACGCTGGCAGACCTGCCAGCGGACTATGAACTTCATGAAATGGCTGAGATCTACACCCTGACCAAAAATCACGCAATCAATCTCAGCTCCAATCGGATGAATGTGTATCTGCTGCCGGGAACTCAGGAGGCCATGCTGGAGTTGGCTCGCCGGTTGAATGCGAGTATTGGTGCCGTCCGCACTAGCTTTCTGCTAGATTATCTGGATCTGCGGGGGTTGCTGTAAAGTGAATCATGGATCCGAACTCCCCGGGGAGCACCTGAACAGGGCGCTTTCCGGGGTTCTTTTGGTTCCAATTCCGCTTTATCCTTCCATCCGCCTTCTAATCTTCACGGAAGCACGAGGGGAAGATCCCAACAAATGCGAGATCGAGCGGCCTGCATTTTATCCCAATTTCCTTTTGATTTTGTCCCAGTTCGACTTTGTTTTTCAAAAGATTCCAAAGCTGTGCACTTTCAAGGGCTCGGGAGATCACAGGAACACAAAAGGGAATTGGGAATTGATTTGAGATATCTTGCGCATATTATAGAATCCGAGCCATTGGAAATAAACAATTGGCTTGGCCTTGATATTGCCTTTTTCGACATAATATTTGCTTTTACTTTTTAATCTGTCAGCGGCTTTCGTGGAAACGCAAGCCAGTTATTCGACTGACTCTACTTAAGGAAAGGGGAGAGGCTACGGGCAATAACCTTCATTTACAGGGACCGTCTCATTTGGGTTTACTGTTTTAGGCAGCGCCGACTCCGATGTACGCAAGGAAATTTTTCTTATAAGACCTCTTATGAGTATGAGACATTGGCTGAATTCTGTAGCGTAATCGTTTACTTATTGAGCAACCTATCTTTTGCTCCAAATTTTTTTGTCCCTGTGCTTTCTTGAGCCCTTGAAGTCGCAAGGCTTTAGGCCCTTTTGGAACATAAAGACGAACTTGGCATAATTTTCTGTTGGTTCAGGTGCCCGTTTGCTTCTGTATGAAAATTTTATGTAAACCTATTCTCGCATAGCGGAATTTAAATTGCTCCCGAATGCTCCGCAACCAGAGAACAGGCCCTATCATCAGCTTAACCGATCTGTCACCGTTCTAAACCGGGTTTTACAGATTTTCTGCGGACCCATGACTCAAATGTCGCCAAAAAGAGGGTAAAACAACCGAGAGACTCTAAAAGAGCAAGGCAGTATCGTTATCTTGGCTCTGCGTTCTTTTGCCTGTAAGCCCATTTTTCGGTCAGCGCTCCCATGCATTTTCCTGTTCCAGCACGTTTGTGTCGGCAGAATAGCTGGTTCTGAAGATTTTAGGCTTGGAATCCGAGTGGGTAAACGTATAGAAGGCGTGTTTGTAGCTCGATTCTTCCAGCTTCTTGCTCCGGAGAGTCTGTTTCTATGCCGTAATCGAAGGAAAAGAATCAGTTTTCCTGACTGGAATCCGGAGGAGCGTATTTCCCTGTAAATATCAGAAGGTTTTTTCTTCGAAAAGCAGAATCGACTGAGTCCCCATAGGGGACCTCAGTCGGTTTTTCCTACTTTTATAGAACATTTTCTATTTTATTATTTTTATTTAATAAGTATCGCCCCTCCCGGTACGAGGTTTGTATCTCGTTTCTGCGAGGTTTGTATCGTGTATAGACGAGGGTTTTATCTCTGAAGTACGAGGGATGTATCTTTTGATACGAGGTTTTGATCTCTCTTTTCGTACCGGAATCAGCTGATTTACGAGGCCAATGTTTCTATTTTGCCCTCAAAAAATGACGAAAAAACCGGGAACAAAATTTAGGAGATCCACAGGCGATTTCTTGAAAAGCTTCTAATTTAAGAACATTTTAACCACGAAAAAATGGGCGGTGCCCGTGTATATACGAGGTTTTGATTCTTTTAAGCCGCCTATGAGCCGATTCTGCTTATGGGAGGCTGCATTATTCACGAGGTTTTGATCTCTCCAATTGCCGTTTCTGGCATGATTTAAGAGGTTTTGATTTCGCATTTTCTCCCAGAGAGACTTAATTTACGAGGTTTTGATCTCAGGAAAGACAATATATATACTATATATATAATGTATATACGAGGTTTTGATCTCGCCTCCGACACGCAGGCGGGCTGCTATATACGAGGTTTTGATCTTCAACACCACA
>ERZ772875.3190-NODE-3190-length-10476-cov-3.280683_pt1 | contig 10476 bp, 10 predicted proteins | sample MGYA00580585_ERZ772875 | MGnify/ENA primary metagenome ERZ772875 (study PRJEB29015, sample SAMEA2737736) | human gut metagenome | biome: human gut; feature: human-associated habitat; material: faeces | place: China | collected 2012 ... | reverse complement strand
ATTCATATCTTTAAGGTCTCGTGAAGTACCGATACAGTAGCGTACAGTGTTAAGGGCAGCGTCTTGACGCTCTAGCTCAGCTTGCTGTGCTGCAGTAGTCTTGCTTAGATTCTCTACGTTATTGCTCAGCCCTGTAACCATCGAGTCAAGGACACCGATAGCGTAGTTCTTGCGCTTGAGCTTCTCCAGCATCGACTGGATGGTTTTCAGCCGGCTCTGCATGTGGTGGATGGGATTGCGGCGATGACGCATTTGGAACTCGTCATCAAGGATTTCGAGCTTCGTCTGAATCTCCTTGATTGCGGCGGAGTAGCGCGACTGCACCAGAAAAAATTCCTCCACCATGCGCTGAAATTCCTCGCTGACCTGCTGAAGATGCTGCGAATCGGTGTTCATGGGCTTTTACCCTCTCTTTCGCCAGTGTGTGCGGCCTCATCATATTTGGGCCGGAAGGGGACGTGGACGCGGAAGGTGGAGCCTTCGCCGGGGCGCGAGTCAACCGATACTGTGCCGCCAAGCATATCCAAAATCCGCTTGACGAGGCATAGTCCTAAGCCGACACCCTCCTGCTTGCGGGATCGGTCTGCCTGATAGAAACGGTCGAAAATGCGCTTCACGGTCGCGTCGTCCATGCCGATGCCGTGGTCGGTAATCTCAACGGTTGCCGTATCTGTGGCGAACACGCGCACCTCGATAACTGCATTCTCCGGTGAAAACTTGATGGCGTTTTGGATGATGTTCATCCAGACGTGGCTGAGCAGCTCTTCGTCCGACACGACGGTAACGCTGTTCAAATCCAGCTGCCAGCTGATGCCACGCGCGCTCCATGTCGGTTCTAAGCGCAGGATGACCTGACGAAGCTGCTCATCCAGCGAAAACTCCGTCAGCGACGCGGGCGCGGACTGCTGCTCCAGCGCGGACAGGCGCAGCAGTGTCTGCGACAGGCGCGACAAGCGGTCGCTTTCCTGCGCAATTAAGTCCACATATTCCTGCCGCTGCGCCTCTGTCAAGCCGGGCATTTGCAGCAGCCGCGCAAAGCCTCGGATGGACGCAATCGGCGTTTTGAATTCGTGGCTGATGGAGCTGATGAAGTCTTTCTGCAGGTAGGACGTTCGGCTGAGCGCGTCGGTCATGGCGTTAAAGGAACGCATGAGTTCCCCAATTTCGCCCGGCGCGTGGGCGGCATCCAGTTTGACGGTGAAGTCGCCCTCTTTGACCTTGCGAGTCGCATTCGTGATTTCATGAACGGGCTTGGAAATCCAGTAGGATGCCAGCGTCACCATCAGCGCAAAGACTGCCAGAAAGCTGGTTGAGCCGAAGATAATGCGCGCAAACGCGATGCCGTAGCTGCTGCCGTCGCCGCCAGCGGTAATTGCAAGGACGCCTGTGCGCATCTGCACATACGTTACCGGATTTCGCTGCGATTTCCACGTCGTCGATTCGTAGGCAATGCCCGCGCGTTTCAGCTCCCGCTGCGTGCCCGCGGACAGGGCAGCGACATCCTCGTCGGACAGCATAGCAACTTCGATGCCGTTCTGCTCCATCAGGCGGGCTAATTCGTCTATTTTCAGCTCCGTGCGCTGTTCCAGTTCCATCAGGTAGATGGCGACGGCGCGCTCACGCACTTTCAGTTCCTGCAAGAGGTTGATATGCGTCACGCAGAAGGCGAGGAACAGGCTGATGACGGTGGCCAGCAGCGAGCCAACCATCAGCGCCGCAATCATGCGCCCGCGGAAGGAGTATGGTTTGCGGATGATACGGCGCTTATCCATTCTTGACCGCCTTGTAGCCCAAACCGCGCACTGTTACGATGCTGAAATCGGGGAAAATCTCGCACTTTTCGCGCAGACGCTTGATGTGTACGTCCACCGTGCGTTCGTCGCTCTGCGCATCCATGCCCCAGATTTCGTCCATTAGCTGACGGCGCGTGAAAATCTGCATCGGGCTGGACAGGAGCTTGAAAAGCAGGAAAAACTCTTTTTTCGGCAGCGTCAGCAGCGTGTCACCGCGCTGCACGGTCAGCGAATCGTAATCCAAGTGCGTCTGCCCGATGGTCAATTGGTGGCTCGTCATGGCCTGTGACCGCCGCAGCAGCGCTTGCACATGCAGCAGCAGCTCGTCCAAATCGACCGGCTTGGTCAGGTAGTCATCCGCGCCGGAGGTGAAGCCCGTCCGCTTGTCCTCAATGGTGTCGCGCGCCGTCACCAGCATGATGGGCAGGCGCGGATAGCAGCGGCGCAGTTCACGCGTCAGCTCCCAGCCGTCCATCACCGGCATCATCACGTCGGCAATGACCAGATCGGGCATCACCCTGTCGATGGCGTTCAGCGCTTCCTCGCCGTTGGCAGCCCCGACGACTGAAAAGCCGTTCAACCCCAGAAACGCGCTCATCATCCGCTGCAGCGGCGCGTCATCCTCAACCACCAGAATCGTAAACATGGCGGAAACCTCCTTGTGCTGATGCTTCTATTATATCACATCGACCGCAAAGCATCAATAGGATTCAGCCGTGAAGCCTTGCGCGCGGGTGCCCAGCCGAACAGAATGCCGACCGAGGCGGAAAACACGAACGCCAGCGTGATTGCGCCTGCGTTGAGCTGGAAGGTAATATCCAGCGCCATTGCAATCATCCACGAGACGAGATTGCCTACCAATATGCCGATGAACCCGCCCATGAGCGACAGCATGACCGATTCCATCAGGAACTGCATTTGAATCAGCCCCGGACGCGCGCCGAGCGCCTTGCGCAGGCCGATTTCCGTCGTCCGCTCGCTGACGGAGACGAGCATCATGTTCATAATGCCGATGCCGCCAACCAGCAGGGCAATCGACGCAATGCCCGCCAGCATCGTCGTCATCATGCCGGTGATGCTGTTCATCGTATCCAGCAGGCTGTCCAGATTGATGATGGAGTACGCGCTGTCGCGGTAGTTGAACGCGCTGTCCAGCAGCTGCTTCACATTGTCGACGGTTTCGGAGGACAGCGACGAGTCCTTCAAGTACAGTGTCAACGAGCGCACGGTGTTTGAGCCGCTCAGCCGCATGGCTGCCGGATAGGGGATAATCGCCTTTCCGCCGTCGCTGCTGGCAGACATGGCAGCCATCAGGTCGTTTCCGCTGTCCTCGCTCAGCACGCCGACGACGGTGAAGTGCTGCCCGTGCAGAATCAGCGACTGCCCCAGCGGGTCTTCGTTCGGGAAGGCAGCGGACGCCAAGGTCTGGTCGATGATGCAAACATGGCTCGAACGATCCATGTCAATCGCCTTCAGCGCCCGACCGCGCCCAATCAGGTCATCCTGCGCGGAAAAATAGTCGCTGCTGCGCCCCTCCAGCGTCACATCCTCCACCAGCTGACCGTCCTGCGCGGCATAGGTGCGCAGGGAGACATTTGGGTCAACACCCGCCACATTGTCCAGCGCAGCAATGTGCGAGAGGTCGCTTTCGTTCAGCCCATGCTTGATGGCTGTGCCGCTGATGCTTACGCTCACTTTGCCTGCGCCCAAGGCAGAGAATTGACTCGTGATTTCGCCCGTTGCGCTGCCGACCGTCGTAATCAGCGCGATAATCGCTGTCACGCCGATGATGATGCCCAGCATCGTCAGGAAGGTGCGCATTTTGTTGCCGCGGATGTTCTGCCACGACATGCGAATGCTCTCTTTAAGCATCTTCCACCACTCCTTCACTGATTTCCCCATCAAGGATGCGCACAATGCGCCGCGCGTGGCGGGCAATCTCAATGTCATGCGTAATCATGATAATCGTGCGCCCCTCGTCGTTCAGGTCATGGAAAAGGCTCATCACCTGCCGTCCCGTCGCCCGGTCAAGCGCACCCGTCGGTTCGTCCGCCAACAGGATGGTCGGGTTGTTCGCCAGCGCGCGGGCAATCGCGACGCGCTGCTGCTGTCCGCCGGAAAGCTGGTTCGGGAAGTGGTGCATCTTGTCCTTCAAACCGACGCGTTCCAGCATTTGCTGCGCCCGCGCGGCGCGCTCGTGGCCGCTCATGCCCGCGTAAATCAGCGGAAGCTCCACGTTTTGCAGCGCGTCCTGACGCTGAAGCAGCTGGAACGACTGGAAGATGAACCCGATTTCCTTCGACCGTACGCGCGCCAGCTCCGATTCGCTCAGCGCGGATACGTCCTGCCCATGTAGGTGGTATGTGCCGGATGTTGCCGTGTCCAGACAGCCAATGATGTTCATCAGCGTTGATTTGCCCGACCCGCTGGGGCCAAGAATGGCGACGAATTCGCCCTTGTCCACCTGCAGGTCAATGCCCTTCAAAACCGTCTGCTGTTCATCGCCCATTTTGTATGTTTTGACGATATTCTCCATCGTCAGAATATTTTCCGCCATGGTGAATGCCCCTTTCCGTCAATAATGCATCATGGGCATTTCCATTGTGTTCTTCACAGGAATCAGCACCGCTTCGCCCGTGCGGATGCCGTCGACGATTTCGACAATCGAGCCGTTGTTGATGCCCAGTGTCACGCGCTGCTGTACAATATCGTCCTTGCGGTCGTAGCAGTAGACGAACGGCTTGCCATCCGAATCGTACTGAATCGCGTCAATCGACACAGTCGTGACGTTTTTCACGCTCTGGTACAGCACGCGGATTTCGCAGCTCAAGCCCATGGCGAGCGTTCCGTCCTGCGGCACGGTCATCGTCACCTCGTAGTATGCCATGTCGCCGGATACGGTTGCTTCCTGCGCAATGCGGGTGATGGTGCCGGTGAGCATCTTGCCAGTGGACAGCACGGTCACATCCCGCACACCGTCAAAAATCGGCAGCAATCTCCGCACCTCCCTCAGATTTCATCAATGGTGTAGACGCTCTCCAACTCGGAGATCGCCGCCAGGACCCGGACGTGGTAGTGCCTGCCGGGCAGCCGAATGGAGAACACCGCGCTGGGATTCTTGGACCGCTCCTCCCGGCCCCGGTCCAGATCCACTTCATAAATCTGTCCGCCCTGAGACTTGATGCGGGCAATGATGTCCCCCAGATTGTCCAGCGTCTGGAATTCCACATAGATGTTCATGTTCCGGGCGCTTTCGATGATGGCATCCTCCACGAAGGGCAGCAGCCGGTTGGTCAGCAGGATCAGCAGGAAGCCCAAAAGTACGCACTCGTAAAATCCCGCGCCGATGGCCAGACCCATACAGGCGGACGCCCAAAGGCCCGCCGCCGTGGTCAGTCCCTTCACCTCCTGCTTGCCGGTGACGATGATGGTGCCCGCACCCAGAAAGCCGATGCCGTTGATGACCTGGGCGCCGAAGCGGGACACATCCGTCCGCAGGCCGATCTCCATGGCGGTCTCATGCCAGGCGTGGGTCACCATGTAGCTCTCATACTGACTGAGCAGCATGGTCAGCGCCGCGCCCAAACATACCAGCATATAGGTCCGGAAGCCTGCCGGCCGGCGCTTCCGCTCCCGCTCCAGTCCGATGAAGCCCCCGAAGAGCATGGCCACAGTCAGGCGCAGCAGGACGGAGGCCACGTTCATCTCCCGCAGGTATGCCAGTCCTTCCATCATTCTGTGCACACTCCTCTCTCCGCCCCGCGCCGGGCAGTCAAACAATAAAAAGGGGAGGAATGGCTCCGCCAACTCTCCCCTCTCTTTCGGCAGGTCACCTCTGCGGCAGATGTTGCCGCATATTCCCGGAAACGGTTGCATGGTTAAATAAAGCTGTTTGAACGGCGCCATTCTCAGCATTCTTGACAAATTTCGACGAACCCAAAGCGCCCAAATTGTTTCTTTTATGTTTATCACAAGCCGGAAGAGAAGTCAATATCTTCCACACTCTGGCGGAAATCTTCGGCTGATTGCCTAAAGCCTGGAGAAAAATTTGGGCAATTTCAGTCCAGCCGGGTCCCGGGGATACGAAACGGTTTTGAAGGGCACGTGTTTGAAAGTAAGCGCTGTCATAAATTTTATAGTTTCACCAATTTCCCCTTCCGCTTTTTAACAAAACTTCCGGAAAAAGCCAGCGCCGCCGCCATTTTTGTCTCTTATGCAAATACATTTTTTTTATTTTTGTCTTTGCTTTATGGGGTTCCTCTTGTGTGCAAACGTTACCAATTATTGACACTCTTTTCCGGAGATGCTACAATATCCCTAAAATCCCGGAGGATCCGGAACCTAAAATTGGTGAAAAGGAGACACTCTTATGAAACAGAGCAAACGTCTATTCGCGCTGCTCCTTACCCTGGCCATGACGCTGGGAATGCTCACCGCCTGCGGCGGCGGCAACAGTGACACCTCCTCCGAAGGGGACGGTGGGGAGTCCAGCGGCAGCAACGAGCTGACCGTCTACACGGCATTCCCCGAGGCCGAGGTGGCCTACTACTTCAACGCGTTTGAGGAGGCCACCGGCATCAAGGTCAACGCTCTGCGGCTCTCCGCCGGTGAGATGCTGACCCGCGTGGCTGCTGAGAAGGACAATCCCCAGGCCTCCCTGATGTTCGGCGGCTCCACCGACAACTACATCGCCGCCTCCAGCCAGGGCCTGCTGGAGGCCTATCAGTCCCCCGAGCTGTCCAACACCCCGGAGAACTATCTGGACCCCGACGGCGTGTGGAACCCCATCTATGTGGGCGCCATCGCCTTCGCCTGCAACAAGGACTGGTTCGCGGACAAAGGGTATGATTATCCCACCAGCTGGGATGACCTGCTGGATCCCAAGTATCAGGATATGATCATTATGGCCCACCCCGCCACCTCCGGCACCGCCTACACCGTTCTGGCCACGCTGATCCAGCTGAAGGGTGAGGATGCCGTGTGGGATTACCTGAAGGAGCTGGACAAGAACATGTCCCAGTACACCAAGTCCGGTTCCGCCGCTCCCAACGGCGTGGCCCTGGGCGAGGCGGCCATTGCCCTGACCTTCTCTCACGACGGTCTGCAGCCCACCACCGAGGGCTATCCCATCGAGCTGTCCTTCCCCACCGACGGCACCGGCTATGAGGTGGGTGCCATGGCCCTGATCAAGGGCGGTCCCGCTGACGAGCAGGAAAACGCCAAGAAGTTCATCGACTTCATGTGCTCTGCAGAGGGTCAGAACCTGTATGCCGAGAACAATTCCTTCCGGGTGCCCACCAACTCCCAGGCCACTCCGGCCGAGGGTCTGGTGACGCTGGACGCCGTGGCCGTCATCGACTATGATGCCGTCTGGGCTGCCGAGCACAAGGACGAGTTCGTCGCGCAGTTCGAGGCGAACATCGCCAGCTCTGAAAATCTGGAGTAATTCCGGAAGATTCTCTCTATGCCTGCAGGACTTCCTCCCCGGCGGGGAGGAAGTCCTCTTGCCAAACGCTTGAAAATCAACAGGAGGAACCCAAATGGCAAACGCTGCTGGTTCGGGCGGCAAAAGCGCCGCCCGCCTGAAAAGGCGGAACGAATCCAAGATGATCATGCGTCAGCCCATCATGCTGATCTCGATCCTTACGGTCATCGTGCTCCTGCTTTTATTCGTCATCTATCCCCTGGTGAAGATTCTGCTCTTCAGCCTGACCGATGCGTCCGGGACTTTCTCCCTGGCTACCGCGGCGGAGATCTTTTCCACCTCCCGGTATTTAAAGACGTTCGGCCGCACCATGGTGCTGGGAGTGATCGTGGCAGTGATCGCCACCTTCATCGGCTACATCTTCGCCTATACCATCACCCGCACAAACGTCCCCTGCAAGGGCTTTCTGAAGACCATCGCCACCCTGCCCATCCTGTCCCCGCCCTTCATTCTGTGCCTGTCCATCATCTTTCTGTTCGGGCGGCAGGGGCTGATTACCAACGGGCTGCTGAAGATCACGGACAACGACGTCTACGGCATGGGCAGCCTGATCGTGGTGCAGGTGCTGAGTTTCTTCCCCATCGCCTATATGACCCTCTCCGGCATCCTCTCCTCCATCGACGCATCGGTGGAGGACGCCGCCTGCAACATGGGCGCCAGCCGGTGGCACACCTTCTGGACGGTCACCTTCCCGCTGTCCCTGCCGGGCATCATCTCCGGCTGCCTGCTGGTGTTCATCCAGTCTCTGGAGGACTTCTCCAATCCCGCCACCATCGGCGGCGATTTCACCACCTTATCTGTGGAAGTCTATCAAACCATCACCGGCAGCTATGACATGCAGAAGGGCTCCGTGCTGGCGCTTTTGATGCTGGTGCCTACCATGCTGGCCTATCTGCTGAACAAATACTGGGTCAACAAAAAGAGTTTCGTCACCGTCACGGGCAAGCCCACCCAGGCCCGCAAGCTCATCGATGAGCCCCATATCAAATGGCCCCTGTTCGCTGTCTGCCTGGTGGTGGCCGCGGTCATCATCCTGTTCTACGGCACAGTGGTCTTTGGTTCCTTCGTCAAGACCTGGGGCTACGACTACACCCTCACCCTGGACCAGTACACCCGCGCCTTGCAGCAGGGCTGGGACAGCCTACGGAACTCCATTATCCTGGGTCTGATCGGAGCGCTGATCGGCGGCCTGCTGGGCATGGTCATCGCCTACATCACCGCCAAGCGGGACTACTACGGCAAACGGTTTATCGAGGTGTCCTCTGTTCTGATGTTCGCCGTCCCCGGCACTGTGCTGGGCATCGCCTACATCCTGGCCTTCAACACCGGCTTCCTGGTGCTCACCGGCACCGCTGCCATCCTGGTGATCGTGTTCGTGTTCCGGAATATGCCGGTGGCGATTGAGTCCGGCACCACCACGCTGCTGCAGATCGACAACTCCATTGAAGAGGCCTCCACCATTCTGGGTGCCGGCAGCGGCTACTCCTTCCGCCGGATCTCCCTGCCTATGCTGCGCAACGCCTTCTTCTCCGGCCTGGTGTACTCCTTCGTGAAGGCCATCACTGCCGTCAGCGCGGTCATTTTCCTAGTCTCTCCCCGGTGGAAGCTGGTCACCAGCAACATCTACTCCCTGTTTGACCTGGCGAAATACGGGCAGGCAGCCGCCTTTGTCACGATGATGGTAGGCATTCTACTGGTGTTTATCGGCCTGTTCAACACCGTCATCAACCTTCTGCTGGCGCCCCGTTCCAAGGTGCCTCAGGCTAAATCGAAAACGGAGGAATCAAAATGAGCCAAGAGAAGAACGAGAAGCTGGGCTTCAGCAAAAAGAGCTCCGGCGTGGTCCTGAAGGACGTGACCAAAATTTTTCAGCAGCCCGATACCGGCAAGGACTTCGTGGCTGTTGACCATATCAATCTTGAGATCAAGGACGGCGAGATGGTGACATTGCTGGGCCCTTCCGGCTGTGGCAAGACCACCACCCTGCGGATGATCTCCGGCTTTGAGTATCCCACCAGCGGCAACGTGTTCATCGGAGACCGGGACGTAGCCAAGATCCCCCCTAATAAGCGGGGCATCTCCATGGTGTTCCAGTCCTACGCCCTGTTCCCCCACCTGAACATCTGGGAGAACATCGCCTACGGTCTGCGTGTGGCTAAGCTCCCTCAGGATGAGATCATCCGCCGCACCAATGACGTAGTGGAGCTGATGCAGCTCAAAGGCATGGAGAAGCGGTTCCCCAACCAGCTCTCCGGCGGCCAGCAGCAGCGTGTGGCGTTGGCCCGCGCCGTGGTCATCGAGCCTTCCGTGCTGCTGTTTGACGAACCCCTGTCCAACCTGGACGCCAAGCTCCGCGAGAGCATGCGGGATGAGCTCCGCGCCCTCCAGCAGCGGCTGGGGATCACCTCTCTGTACGTCACCCATGACCAGTCCGAGGCCATGGCCATCTCCGACAAGGTGGTCATCATGAAGGACGGCGTTATCTGCCAGCAGGGCACTCCTCAGGAGATCTACGAGCAGCCCGCCAGCCGCTTTGTGGCAAACTTCATCGGCAAGGCCAACTTCATCGACGGCATCTTCAAGGGCCGTGACGGCGAGGCCGCGCTGGTGGAGATCGGCGGAAAGACCTTCTCCATCCCCGCCCCCGGCAAGATGGAGGGTGTGGAAGTGGGCGGTGCCTGCTGCCTGACGGTCCGCCCCGAATCCTTCCTGCTTACCAAGGATGCCGGTGCTCTCCCCGGTACCGTTTCCCGTGCCACCTATTACGGCGCCAAGATCGAGTACGAGGTCATGCTGAATGAGCAGCCCATCATCGTGGAGGTCTACAACCCCCAGCTGACGGAGCGTTTCAGCGTGGGCGATGCCGTCACCATGAGCCTGATCGAGGGCTGCGTCCGGGTCCTGAAGTGATCCGATCGACAACAACGCAAGCATCATAATGATAAAAAGGACACTGGCTTGTATAACAAGCCAGTGTCCTTTTTGCTGTCATTTTGCTGTTATTTGCGATTTTTGTCGCGTTTTACAGCTTTTCCATGTGTTTTCCGGTGCCGCTTTGCTCCACCGGCAGTCCAGTCAGGCAGCGGCGCAGCATATCGTAGGCGTGGTTGGCAGCCAGATCCTGAATGCGATCCCGGCGGCGCTTGCCCAACTCCATTCCTCAGCTGCTGCAATTTGCTCACGACGCAACAACAAAGT
>ERZ772875.3189-NODE-3189-length-10482-cov-2.882804_pt1 | contig 10482 bp, 7 predicted proteins | sample MGYA00580585_ERZ772875 | MGnify/ENA primary metagenome ERZ772875 (study PRJEB29015, sample SAMEA2737736) | human gut metagenome | biome: human gut; feature: human-associated habitat; material: faeces | place: China | collected 2012 ... | reverse complement strand
CACTTCCCCGCCGATGTATCTGGCGGGTTGCTGAACGGTTAATAAAATTTCATCACTTAACGCTAACTTTCTCATAAATCCTTATTTTACCTACATTTCTCACGTTTTTAGCGATGGGTTCATCGCTGTTTTTTAGTTCTTTTTTTGTTCTTCTCCGTAAGCGTAAAAACACAAATTCTTGTCAAGTATTTTTTTGCAGACAGTTTACATAACTTTTTTCACTCTTACAGCAAAAAATTGTTTCTGAAATACGCACAATTCTGATTTTTCATTTTTTTACGGACAAATCTGTTGCATAGGTGCAGATCAGACCGCATTATTATACGGTATTTCCCGCGTTTCCGCAACAGATTCTTTCCCAAAAGAAATTTTTCAAACTCCTATCATCGAACTTTTTATCAAGTTTTCCGAATATTCATCAAATCCAGGAACCTCAAATAACATCGGCTCGATGAGCTTTGCCGTTCCCATGACCAGTACGCTTTTCAGCGCACCAAAGTCCGGGGGCTTTTCAAAGACAGCAAGACTGACATTTTTATTCCTCTCAAGTCCTATGAACTTCTCGCCGCCTTCTGTAAAAATCCAAAACTGGCCATCATGATAGCTATATTCCAAGAGAATACATCGCACATAGTCACCGATTCCGGCAGCTAATGCACATACTACATTGCCGTGAAGGGACTCCAGAACCTCCATTTCATTAGTTCGCTTAGCGTGAACTTCTGTATTGTCTGATTCAGAACAAAAAATCCCCCGTTGGTTTTGAGGTAAATTGTTATCAGCTTACCACATATATTGTTCTTTTCAAATATTCCGCAAGCATATATAACGGAACATTTGTCAGCCAGTCTTCCTGCTTATAATTTGACATACTGCTACGAATCGCCATGTCCGGCTTATATTTATCGCAAAATGCCCTCAAACTCCTGGCACGGAGATTCTGTTCTGCCTTCACCTCAATCGGAACGCAGTCTAAATCTCCCTGCAACATAAAATCTATCTCTCCAGTTGATCGTGCTGTTGCAAAATAATAAAGCGGATATCCTGCAGCGTGTAACTCCTGTGCAACATACTGTTCCGTAAGTGCCCCCTTGAATTCTTCAAAGATCCGGCTTCCCTCCAATAGAAGTCTTGCTGATAGTCCGGCCTTTGCTGTTAACAATCCCACATCGAACATGAACATTTTAAAACTGTTCATTTCCATGTACGCAATCAGTGGAATATCTGGCTTTGATACTCTATAGCTTTTCAGGATTAACCCTGCATCTTCCAACCACTGAATTGCAAGTTCAAAATCTTTTGCCCGTGCACCCTCTCGTAGTGCTCCATACATAAACTTACGATTTTCCTTAGCCAATTGGGAAGGAATCGAATTCCAGACCATCATGATGCGCGGAACAACTTCCTTTGGCGCATGTTTGCTAAAATCCTCTTCATAGTACTGCAGAAGATTGTTTTGGATCTCACGTACCTCAAATAGATCATCGGAATCAATATATGTCTGGACTACTTCTGGCATTCCGCCCACATAATAATACTTTTTTAACAAATCCGTATATTTCCCGGCATATGCATTGATCAGTTCATAATCTTGGGACCTCAACGCTTCATGCAACCCCTTTTCACCAACTGCCAAAATGAATTCATTGAAGCTCATAGGGCATAATTTTAAAAAATCAACTTTCCCAACAGGAAAGGATGTTCCCTGATGTAATGCAACACCGAGCAGGGAACCAGCTGCAATGATAGAATACTGCGGTGCATTCTCATAGAAATATTTTAAAGATGCCAGCGCCTTTGGTGCTTCCTGGATCTCATCAAAAATAATCAATGTATTTTCAGCCTGAAAACTCTTTCCGTACTCAATTTTGATTGCAGAAAGGATCCGCTTTAAGTCAAAGTCTAGGTCAAATACATCCTTCATTGCTTTATTATTATCAAAATTGATATAGACTGTATTTTCATAGAACCTGGCTCCAAATTCCTTCATAATCCAGGTTTTTCCGACCTGGCGCGCTCCTTGTATGATCAGCGGCTTTCTGTTCTTTTTATTCATCCATCGTTCCAGTTTCGTAAACAGCTCTCTTTCCATTAAGAAACCTCCTGCGCAACATATACATCCAAAAGCATCTGTATTCTATCTTAACACTTTTCAGGGCATATTTCCATTGCTAAACAGCATTTTTGCGGACATTATTTTATTATAAATCACATTTTTTCGGTTAATATTATTATAATTCCAACATTTTTTCGGACATATTCATTCTTCCAGAAGCGCCCATTTGACGGCCTCCAGATAGACCGAAAGCGTTTCTTCTTTTTCGTGTTCCAGAAAATGGGGGAAGGTTCCGCTTGGAATACAGTTGATTTTTATAGCCATATGTAAAGTCTTTTTGTATTGCAAAAAGCTATATCATAGATATAAGGATTCCAATCAGTAATGCTTCCCGCACCGTCCAAAAACATCAAAAATAAGGTGTCCTATACAGCCTGATTGGGTAAAAAAATACCCCGTTGGCTTCCCAACGAGGCATCGATGATTATAATGTTTTAATTTGATTTCTGATTTCAGAATGTAGATACATTCTTGGATTTTTATTCACTTTACAGTCCAATCATATAAAATTATCCCTGGTATCACTCCAGGAATCACTGAAGCAGAAACAGGCAGAACGTACAGAAGATAAATTATTCTTCCATACAGAAAATAAAAATGGTCGTATTTTTCTCGAGACGACACCGGAAGAATATCTGATTCTCAGCGATCCGATTCATACAGATGACCATCAGAAAATCATCCAGGCTCTTTGCCGCCACATCGGTTACTGCAATGCCCACTCTCTAAATGCCGGTCATCCCTATGGTGCCATGCTTGATGTGGCAGATTTACGAAAAAATCATCTGGATACCTATGCTTATTTTTTCACAAAAGTTATAACAAAACCGAAAAATTACCCCTATCACTTAAAACCGGCCGGAACCTATGCAGTTGCTTACTTAATGGGAAATTACTATGACTCGAAAGACACCTACGAAAAACTCTTTTATTGGATCGATAAACACAAGTTTAAAACCGGCAAATACTCTTATAAAGAGGCTGTGATCGACGAATTGGCCACAGCCTCTCCCAGTGAATATCTGACGAAAATATCGATACAAGTGTTTTAACCCTGCCGCTTCATCGCGTTTCCTCCGCACTGCCTTTACATTTCTCATAAGCAAATAGCGCCGCTCCCAGCGCACCGCAGAGCTGCGCCTCATCACAGATATAAAGTTTAGCACCAAGCTTCTCTTCCAATGCCTGGATGATACCCTGGTTCTTCGCCACACCGCCGGTCATCATATATTCGCCTGGATGATCCTTTCCAAGGCGGGCTGCCAACGCGCCGACTTTTGAGGCAACTGACACATTTAAACCGTGGATAATATCTGCCACATCCTTATTCTGTGCCACCAGCGACACGACCTCCGACTCTGCAAACACCGTACACATGCTGGAAATCACGATATTATGCTTCCATTCCAGCCCTTTCACACTCATTTCCTCCAGGGAAAGTCCCAGCGTTTTCGCCATCATTTCCAGAAAACGTCCCGTTCCGGCGGCACATTTGTCATTCATCAGGAAATTTTTCACGGCTCCCTGCCCGTCGATGCTGATCGCCTTGATATCCTGCCCGCCAATGTCGATGATAGTGCGGACATTCGGATTCAGATAATTTGCGCCCTTGGCATGGCAGGTAATCTCCGTGATGCTGTCATCCCCGCTGTCAATGTAGGATCGTCCATATCCGGTCGTATCGATCCGCACGATCTCCTCTTTCTTAATTCCCGCTTTCTCAATCGCCAGATCCAGACTCTTCTCGGCGCTCATCATCGCACCGCCGCCGGTCGGAATAATCATCGTCGATTTAATTTTTCCATCCTGATCCAGTATGACCACATCCGTACTTGTCGAACCGCTGTCGATTCCCGCTACATAAAAAATGCCCGACTCCATCTTCTTTCTTGCCTCCTCACTGATACCTTTTCCCGGATCCATATCCTCTGATCCCTCGATCGTCTCCTCAAATGCCTGAATGCGCGTCAAAAGCTGCCCCGCGCTCTGGCTCGTAAAATCAGTCTCAATCTTAAGGAGCGGAACCTTGATATCCCGCTTGATACTCGCATACTCAAATCCATAATAATCACAGAACTTGATCGTGTGATAAATAATTCCCTTTAAATTCGGATCCAGATACAGACGGTTTCTGCGGATCGAACGGTTCATGCGGAAACACGGCATCTGTCCCAGCAGGACGTCCGCGTAAGAAAGAAACAGCTCTTCTTCCTCCATATTCCACATTTCATCCTGTACGACCGACAGTTTCCGCCCACCCGTACAGGTCAGATTTTCCACATCCATCTGGATATTGTCCCGGATCATATCCTCCAGAATGCCGCTGACCCGCACGCCCAGCACACCAATGTACGGCTCCGTGTTCATTTCCGGCGTAATAAAGGACTTGATAAAAGCGCGTTTATCAAACACTTTCCCGGAATATGCCTCATATGCCTTTTTAAGCCTCCGGATCGTGCCCGCAAATTTCACTTTTTCACATTCATTATCATCATGCGGCAGATCCAGCATATATAAAAACTTACATTTTCCCGTGCTCTCCACGATATCGTAAACGCGTCGCATCGAATCGCAGCAGTTTACCAGCACCAGCTGCTCAACCTTTCCTTCCAGCACTGCCTGAATGACCGATTTTCCAAAGCCGCACAGATTTGCATGTGCAATCTGATCCGACTGTTCGAAATTTTCCGGCATTTCCTCCAAAACAGAACATTCTTCTCCAAACCCCCGGAACAGCTCGATCGGGGTGTACTTACAGACGTAATAAATCATGCGTGTTTCTCCTCCTTGCCCTTTTCCAGCATTTCCACAAACGCCTGAAGCCGCGTCGATACCTGACCGTCGCTTGTATTGGCAGGGTTGCAGCCGTCACCGTCGAGAATCATCGTCGGAAGTCCTGTCTTTTCTAAGGACTGCTTAATCAGGCTGGATGCACCGATCGTTCCCTTACAGCCCCAGTGGGCAAATAAAACAGCACCATCCGATTCCGTGATTCTGGCAAGCCGTTCCGCTTCCTCAATTCTCTGTTTCACACTGCCATTGTAAATGCAGTAGACCATTTTCTCTGCCATCGCCTCATACGGGTCTTCCGCATGCATCTCCTGAAAACCATCTGCGATGAAATCACAAGCGCGGATGTGCATTTTCTTACTATAATTAAAAATATCCTTAACCGGCTCCTGTAAAAATGGCATGATGTGCATCCAGATTACCGAAAGACCATCTCCCCTCGGTGACATCCGCACATCGCGCAGAAGTTTTTCCGTATAGGTAACCGCCGTCTCTGAGCCAGCCATCAGATGGCACATAAAAAGCGCATACAATTCATTCGTCAGAGAGGTCACCGGGTCATGCGCACACCGCAGGGCAAGCTGTTTTTTATAATTCGCTGCCGCTTTCCGGCTGTTATCTACCGCACTCCGCACTGTTTCCTCCGAAATCCGTCTGTCCGTCGTCTCCTCCAGAAATCGTTTCAATTTCCGCAGCTGATCCGCCACATACAGAACCGATTCCCGGTTTTTCTCATACGGAACATCAATATAAAAGCCTGGACATTCAAATTTATCCTTTAAATACGGAAACGTCATCATATTTCCATCACACGCAAGGTTCGTATAAATCATGCAGTTCGGTTTTGGCAGAATCCCCGTCAGCGCCGCCCCCAGAAACACCCTGTGGTACGAACACATCGTCTCCGGAAATCCTTCTTCCTCCGTTTTCCGAAGAAACGTCTGCTCACACTTCGTTCCCGCCATAAAACAGGACATCGCCTCCACTGAGTACGGCGTCAGCCCTGCCGCCATCACCAGCTCTCCCGGCACAAATATGCTGACCATCGCCGCATTCTCCGGTTCCGACAGCGACTGAATGATATTTTTCATAACCACCCGCGCCACATACTGTCCCGACGACGGCAGCCCCCGATCCGGCAAAAACTGAAGCTTCTTTTCCTGCAGGCGGTATCCCGCAAGAAGCAGCCGACGCGCTTTTTCCGGATCCTTAAGCGCCTGGCTGCTCACCCTATTTCCAAATTTTCCAATTACATCCATTGTTCTTTCTTCCATTCTTTTAAGTTCATTTTTCTGTCATATCGCCCTGATGCAGATGGATATAGTTCCGCGCCTTTGCAGGCAAACGGACATTCTTTATTATAGTCAGTTGGATGGGAATTGTAAATATATCGGATATGAAACGCGAAACAGAGGGGGAGAAGAACTTTACGCCTGTGACAAAATCATCTATATTCCAAAAAACTGAGCAAACAACCACCTATCATTTCCCACAAATTCTGGTGACCGTTTTTCAATTTTTAAAGCCAAAATGTGGTCAAAAAAGCGGCTGACCTCCCGATCAACCGCTTTAAATAACTCTTTTACCTATTATCTTCCCGCTTCTTCATCCCAGCTGCCGTCTTCTTTCACGTACCAGCCGTCCGGTGTCCGGCGTTTTGAATACATGATGCCGGCACTGCCGTCTTGATTCGAATTCAGATAATACCATTTTCCATTGATGAACTGCCATCCTGTAAGCATACCCTGGTTTTCGTCCATATAGAACCATCCCTGGTACAGGGTGTCATAGATCCAGCCGGTACTCAGATATCCCTCAGCGCCAAATGCCCACCATCTGCCGTTGACTTTTTCCCAATGAAATGCACCGGTATTGCCCATAGGCCAGGTGCCGTCACTGTAGCGGAGCCACCAGCCTCTGGCATCCTTTATCCAATGGCTGTAACCGTCATTCACTGCCTGATTCGATGCACCGGTGATAACCCCTTGTTCCTCGCTGCGGTAGCCTTTCTGGCTATCTTTGGTTACTGTGCCGGAACTTACGCTGCTGCTTTTTCCACTGCTGCCTTTTCCGCCGCTGCCTTTTCCGCCGCTGCCTTTTCCGCCACCTGAATGACTGCCTGAGCTTGAAGACACTTTCTGAACCGTCACATTGACTGTTTTTACAGCATCATTGAAATTGGCCATCGAAGCTTTCACATATACCTGATAGGTTCCCGCATCTGTAAAGCCTGGGATCTCACTCTGGTAATCCACTCCATTCTTAGAATAAGTAAATACCACTGCATCCGGACTCACATTTGAAAGACCGGTTTCCACAGATGCATGGATCTGCGGTTTCTGTTCGGTACCATTATAGGTAAGCGGATCTGCCGACACAGTCATGGATGCAAAATCACGTGCTACGATATTGCCTTTGATAGATGTGCTATTTTCTGTCAGCTCATAATTCTTTGCATTGTCACCTGCTAACGTAATATTTGCCGCCTCAATATTGTGCTCTCCAACATCCGCACTCTGATATGCCAAATTCACCTGGTCAGCACGAACATCCTGAGAATCAGGAGTACCGGAATCACTGTAAAGCTGAACGGATAAATTCTGCTCCTCCTTAATATCTGTCGTTCCATCATAGACTTTATCGAAAGAGTTTCCTGTTATCCGCGCATTTAATTTACACTTGTCGATTGTAAGTATAGCTTTATTCGATTCATTCGTATAATTTCCCTGCCCCAACAGAGAAACGGTGTATGTTCCAGCATTTTTTCGCTCTTTAACTATCATATTATCAGTTCCTGTCCAATATGTCCAATATTGGATTATATAATCCGCCCTATCCACTGCATCCTCGGAAGCTCCCTGCCAGTTCTCAACCACCTTGATCTCCGGGCTCCAGGATTGACCATTATAAATGACGTTCTCTGGTTCGAGTGTTACTTTTGTATCTGCAAACCTCCGTTTGGTAATACTCGTTCGGTTGTCAGAGCAAAATACCTTCGACTCGTAATTATTTACTGTCACTCTTACAAATACAAACTGACCAGACTCTGCTACATTCACAATCTTCGGACACTCCGACTTCCACTGATCTTCTTGTAAATCATCCGTACTACTTGTACTCTTCAGCTGATATTCATACCTTGCACCACTAGGAATGCCACTTGCGTTAATGGCAGCTGCCGGATATCCTTTAGATCCATTATATATACCGCTGGTAGCCGTTACGATCAAATTCCAGGAAGCAGGAAAAGCTGCTTTATTAACCGTCAATGTTATATAAACCGGATTTTCTCCGGCTTTATAGAATCCACTTTCCTGTGTATTCACCTCGATTTTAAATACACCAGCCTTGGTCACCGTCAACTGGCCTGTTTCCTTGTCAATCGTTCCTTCTCCCTTATCACTTCCTGTATATTCAGCAAGTTCATATTGCAGGTTTCCGGCTTTATCCGGTTGATGAATACCCGCAAGGCTTGGAACATCGATCAACATATTATCGCGATAACCTGCACTTATTTCCGCTATATAACCTTTAATCGGAGCCGGTGTCTGCTTTGCACCATCGGGCAGGCTTCCGGTTCCGCTGATTATGCCGTTATTGATAAATCTTCTGTCTTCTTCTTTTTCAAATGGACCGTTTGAAACAAATTCTCCCTCATTGGTAAGTGTGCTGCCACTTTTAATTATCGTACTTCCAGAGGTTACCTTTCCGCCTTTTGCAACAGTGAAAGAACTATTTCCATTAATGTATAATCGATCGGTATTCAGTTCCTTGGCTTGGATCGTTGCAGTTCCACCCCTCTGCAAAAATCCTGGTCCACCATTTGTTGAAATTGTTCCACCTGAAAGTTCAAAACTACCCACATTCTCAATTCCGGGTTTTCCACTTCCGGTTACCGTTAAACTTCCACCAGTCATCTGGAAATTTCTACGGACATACACACCATTCTTGTGTGTTCCCGCAGCAGTAACAGAGCCTCCGTTAATATTTAAAGTACCAGTAGTTCCCACTAAAATAGCTCCTGAGTCTGGAGCGCTGTCATTTCCCGCATAGGCAGTTGCTTCTATCGTTCCACTCTCTATCGTCAAGCTGCCTGCGACCACTATTGCGCTGGATGCATCATCACTTGTTCTTTTCGTTGGAGAATTCTTAACTGTCAACGAAGCCGATGCTGTTTCTGCCTTAATTGTCGCGCTCACATAGTCATTAATCCTGAGGCCACATCCTGAAAAATCTTTCCCTTTTCCCTCTAATTCATTGCTTCCATTTAATACTATCTCCCATGTTCCCCAGCTTAACTCAAGGTTCTGTATGGTAGTAGCATTCGTCATTCTTAATTGAAAGCTACTTTCTCCTGAACTAGTAACCTCTATACCGCGCTCCTTCAATAATTTCATTACATCGTCATTAACACTAGAAAATTTATCTCCATCATAGTAAAGACTTTTAGAAGGGTCACCTGATTTAAAACTTACATTTAGCACAGGAGTTCCACTTACTACAGGCATCGCCGCCTAGTCTCCCGTCACAGACACTTCCACCACCAGCGCCTCTGCATCTTCCGCCAGTTCATATGCCTCCGGCAGCTCTGCTGCAAACTCATAGGTGCCTTCCAGGGGCCAGCAGCCTTCTTCATCCTGCACATACTCGTTACAGCTCCAGCCAGTGATCGGAAGTTTTTCCTCTTTACCAGCTTCGCTTTCTTCTCCGACCTGGGCAATAATAGCCTCTGGTAAGTACTCCGTGACTTCTTCGAAGGATGGCTGGGCTTCCTCGGTAACTCCGCTAAGCTCTAATTTTCCATCCAGCAGATTCTCTTCCGGATCATACCAGGACCAGGAGAAGATCTGGGACTTCACAGCCGGTATCACTGTTCCGCCTGGAACTGTCGTATCTTCCATATCCGATGGTGTACTGACGGAAGGTGCATTCTCCGCTTTGTTAGCAGAATCCTTCTGATCGTTGGTTTCTTCATCATCCGGCCCGGTTTCAGAATCGTCCTCGTTCGTACCGGAAGACGAGACTGTATTCCGTATGCATCCGCTTTCTACAGTGCAGACGTGGGTACATTCCGTCGGCTCTTCTCCTATCTGGGACGAGGTTGCTTCCTCATCCGGCTCGCCATAGCACTCCTCGGTATGCACATGAACACATTTTTTCCTCTCCGTCTTCTGCGGCATATCCGCCCATGCTGTATTTCCAAATAATGTCGATACTGCCAGTGTCATTGTCAGACACACCGCTGCCGCCCTTCGTATACCTTTCATTCTCCCATCTCCTCTCTGTTTACCTTTCATCTCTTTTGACGCCCATGAAGATTAATTCCCATGATGTTATTATTAAACAATTTTCAAAAAATGTCAATAAACCGTACACAATACATGTTTAATACCGTCATTTATATGATTTCCCGATTTTCATTGTGAATTTCGTTACCTGCTATCTCCATCCCGCCCCAGATACTCCCACACAAACCGCGATACTTCCGCCTTTTTATGGTACCTCTCCCGCACCGCATACACATGCAGCCGGGTCTTTGCACGCGTCATTGCCACATAGAACAGACGTCGTTCTTC
>ERZ772875.3188-NODE-3188-length-10485-cov-4.129147_pt1 | contig 10485 bp, 10 predicted proteins | sample MGYA00580585_ERZ772875 | MGnify/ENA primary metagenome ERZ772875 (study PRJEB29015, sample SAMEA2737736) | human gut metagenome | biome: human gut; feature: human-associated habitat; material: faeces | place: China | collected 2012 ... | reverse complement strand
TGATGATGGCGCTCTCGATGGGCATACCGTGGTTGTCCCAGCCGGGGATATAGGGGGTGTAGTAGCCCCGCATGGCGTAGGATCGGGTGATGATATCCTTGAGGGCCTTGTTCATGGCGGTGCCCATGTGGATGCCGCCGTTGGAAAAGGGCGGGCCGTCGTGGAGATTGAAGAGGGGCTTGCCCTCGTTCTTCTTCAGCAGCTCGTTGTACACGTCCTGCTCCTGCCAGCGCTTGAGCATCTCCGGCTCCCGCTTGGGCAGGCCCGCCCGCATGGGGAAGTCGGTCTTGGGCAGATTGATGGTCTTGTTGTAGTCCATATCTTTCCTCCTATTTCCATTCTGTTTGCTGAATTTTTATTGATATTGGGTAATGACGGTTTTACAGCTCCGGCAGAGGTAAGCCCGGGGGCGGACAACCAGCCCCAGCTTTCCACCCAGAAGCAAATCTCCCTTCCTGGCGGGAAGGGGAAGGCCTGACACCTCCTCTGACCAGAAAACGGGGGAGCGGCTGCTGAGAAAGCCCTCCTGCATTTGCTGCTGACAATACGGACACTTCATAAAGCTCCTCCTGTTCCAGCTCCTATTTGCTATCTTTTTTGGAGGTTTCAATCAAGCTGCACGGGAAGGTGACAAGGCCGCATTCCCGGCAGAGCATGGCATGGGAAAATTCCGGGAACGGATCCCGTGTAAACACGCTGGTGGTGTCATCGCCAATGGGGCCCAGCTCCACGGTGTCTGTGGGGGCCCGAAAGAATCGGAGCTCCTGCTGCGTCCAGAAAGGGTAATTCCGGGTGTGCAGAGTTCCCTCTTCCATGTCCTTTCCGCAGTTTGGGCATTTCACCAGAATACACATCCCTTCAGAAAACAAAAACGCCTTGCCTCTTTTTCAAGAGACAAAGCGTTTGCAAACACTCTGCGGTACCACTCTCGCTGCTGCGCCCTTGCGGGAAACAGCCCCTCACAGCCCGCTGCCACGGGCCGATGCTGTAACGGGCATCAATCGTCCACGCTTACTCGCGTCGTCTTTCAGCAGGAGGCTCCAAGGTGATTTTCGCCGCAGCTCCCGTCCGCCTTGCACCAAACGGCGGCTCTCTTTGCAGGAGGGATGCCGGTTACTCGTCCTTTTCCACGCCGGAATGTTCCATTTACCGGACTATCGTATCACATTTTCGCCGTTTGTCAAGGCGGTTTTTGCAAAAGATACCCGTTTTAGCCCGGGGCGACCGTATCCGGGACCAAATCCCATCCCAGCCATCGGCCCTGCGCGTCATAGTTCCGGGCGGTGCGGCTGGCCCGGCAGTAGAGCTCCAGCACATCGTGACAGTATGCGGGCAGGGAGCCGACACCGGTGGACACCATCCGGCAGTTGCCCTCTATGCCGTCCAGGCGGCAGATGCCCTCGGCGTCCAGGGACCAGGAAAAGGAGTTCCCGGCCTGCGGATCGGAGAAGGTGACGGTATAGGTGGTCTCCGCATCCAGCGGCGCATCGGTGGGGACGATCACCGCCCCCTTCGAGGAGGGATATGGGCTGTTCCAGAGAAGGGACCAGAGATCCAGATAGGCCGCCTCCCCGGCACCGTCCATGGTCCAGCCGTCGGGGCCGGTAATGGACACATGGGGCAGGGCGGCCCCGCCAGCTGTGGGATCTGAAAGGGGGACTGTGTCTTCCAGCGAGGCCGGGACATAGACAAGGTCCATCTCAATCTCCAGGGCACCGTCCCGAAACGTCACGGCGCAGAACTGTTCCTGATCCTCGTCCGTGCCGTGATAGCGGTAGATCAGCCGGACCGGGCCGGGCCCCTCCTGCTCCACCGCAGCCAGGAACAGGCCCGATGCGTCGATGTATTCGGACGGCGTCACACAACAGATGGCGCCGTCTGTCCGCCGGAAGTAAAAGGAAAACGCGCCCTGCCACTCGGCGATCTCCCAGACCAGTTCCGCCGTTCCGTCCCCGTCCAGGTCCAGGGCCACCGGGTCCATCCTGGCGGTAAGGACCTGCAAGTCCCCGGCAGTGTCGAACCAGTAGTAATCATAGGAGTAAACGCCGGAGCAGTGCCCGTCGGTCCGCAGCAGAAAGCCATCGTGCCCCAGAATACCGGAGCAGGCGGTAAGGGCGGCGGTTTCCGCGTAATTGGGGCCCTGGTCCGCGCCGCGGTACAGGCGGGCAAATCGGATCCACCCGGCGCCAGGGCGCAAAAAAGCGCCATCGATCAGGCCCTCCGCTGTAACGTAGAGCCTGACGATGGTGTTGTCTTTTAATGTACATTCCGCCAGAACGGATGCCATCTCCGCCTGGTCCACAGGGTCCAGGGTGCCGCCCCCCACCCGGACGGGATTGGCAGACGCCCGGGTATCCACCGGCTCCAGGTCCAACAGGGAGATAATCTGGACCGGCGTCTCTTCATAGAGCAGGGATTCCTCCTCCAGCGTCTGCGGAGGAGGGACTTCGCCGGGCGGAGCGGCGGGGGAGCGGGCGGCGGCAAAGACCGTCAGTGCGGTGGCCAGCAGGAGACACAGCAGTGCTGGCCCGCGTTTTTGCCACATGGATCAAAAAGCCTCCTTAGGCGGCTGAAGCCGCCGGGATATGGACGAAAAGGCCCCGCAGGGTCATTGATAACGGTATTGCTTGCAGGCGTATTGGTCCACGCAGCTCAAAAACATCTCGTGGCTGCGGAACTCCAGCAGCTGGCAGTCCTTCTCCTCGTGGAAGGAGACAATGCGCCGCTTGGTATCCACCCACATGCGCCAGAGCGTGGCGGCAGCCGGATTTTGCTCCATGGAAAAAGGCCCCCTTTGATGTAAAATCTCCCTCTGCTTTATAAGACGATCAAGAATGCCGTTTTGTTTCACGGAGGACCAAAAAATTTTTGAAGCTCCGTGTCAGGAGACTTCGGTCTGGCGCTCCATCTCTGCTGCAACGTCTGCCCGGAAGGCATCCCAGGCCTCCGGATGCTCCACATAATAGAGGGGACACAGCTTCTCCGTCACGTCGTAGTGGCGGATCACATCAGTGTCCGGATCCAGATCGAAGGTCCGGCACAGCCAGGCCGTCAGCTCCACCACCTGCTGGTAGGCGGCCGGGGAGAATGCCCCGGTCTCGTCCGGGTGGCAGACCTCGATGGCCACGGTGTCCTCGTTGCGGATATTGGAGGCGTAGGCGATCTCCGTCAGGGGAATGCACTGGATGACCTCACCCTCCAGCCCCACGATGAAGTGGCTGGAGGCGTATGTCTCCGTCTCCCCAGAGGACAGGGATTCAAAGTAGTTCCGGTTGGCCTTCGCCGTGGTGCCGGGGTTGCCCACGTAGTGGATCACAATCCCATCGATCTTCTCCAGGGGCGTGCCGGGCCGGGACCAGGGGTTCACGGTGAGGAGGTCCGCCTGCACATAGTCCGGCACCTCCACGCCCTCTCCCGGAAGGCCCCGGCCGGCCCACAGCCAGACGGCGGCGCCCACAGCGGCAAAGATCAGCAGCAGGCATAAAGCGGCAAAACGGGGATTCCGGCGCCGCCGCGTTCTTGCCCCCCTCATGCCGGGGAGACCATGGCGGAAGTGGTGTCCTCCGTGTAGACCACCGCATTCTCACCCGTGTGCGGAACCTCCTGCCAGATGGAGGAGCCGTCCGCCCCATAGTCCTCCGGATACAGCTGCCGGTAGGTGACGAGATCTGCCCTCGTCACCAGGCCGAGGCGCTCCAGGCAGTCCACCGTCTCCGTCATGGCAGGGGTCACATGGACAGAGATCCAGTCGTAACGCTCCTTGTCTGCACTTTCAAAGTCCAGCCCCAGGTCCATGGCATAGCTGCTGCCGCTGTCGCCGGAGAACCAGTCGTAATCCCCCCAGTTCCCGGCGGTCAGATCCCGGCCCACTGCCTTGAGAATGGCGTCACCCTCCCGGCTGCCCAGTTCGTAGCCCTCGCCACGAGTGTCAATGTACAGGCTGCCGCCGCTCACCGTCCAGAAATCGTCATCCAGATGGAGGCGCCGGGCTTTTACAGTATCGCTGTTCACGAACTGGTCCAGCAGATAATCATAGGTCTCTGGCTGGGCCAGTCGGTCCCGGGTAATGAGCAGGGAGTACCAGCGGTCTATCCGGGTGCCGCTTTTCAGAGTATAGGTGAGATTCAGGCCGGTGTATGCCGTGTTGGGGGTCTCATCCTCAGACCAGGTGGAAGATCTGCGGGCCTCCATCTCCCGAACATAGGATTCGTCGGCAACCACCGTTTGATGGAGGGCCCTGACCTGCTCCAGCAGGTCCGCGTAAATGCGCGGGCAGCGCTCGGCGTCCAGATCCTCGATGCGCAGCACGATGCGGCCGCCCTGGCTTTTGGCGCTGAGCCAGGCCAGCAGGCTGCAGGCCAGATTGCCCAGATGCAGCCGCCCGCTGGGGCTGGGGGCAAAGCGCCCGGTCACAGCGCTCACAGGCCCAGCTTCCACTCGCCGTCCACAGGCTGGGAGATGGGCGTGTTATAGAACTCGGCCACGGCCTTTGCCATGTACTCGGCATCCTTGCAGCTGGCGGTCTCCATTGCGGAATGCATGGCCAGCTGTGCCAGACCGATATCCACCATGGGGATCAGGATCTGGTGGCCCAGCAGGTTGCCCAGCGTGGAGCCGCCGGGAACATCCGCGCGGTTTGCGGCCACCTGCACCGGCACACCGGCTTTTTTGCAGATCTCGGCAAAGGCAGCGCCGGTAAAGCCGCTGGTGGTGTAGGTCTGGCGGGCATTGTACTTCAGCAGCACACCGCCGCCCATGACCGCCACGTTGGCGGGATCGCTCTTTTCGGGGTGGTTGGGGTGGGTGGCGTGGCCATTGTCGGCGCTCAACAGCAGGCTGTTGGTGCAGGCACGGATGCTCTGCTCCCGGGTCACCCCCAGCTTTTCCTCAATGCGGGCCAGCACATTGGCCATCAGGGTGCCCTGTGCGCCCTGCCGGCTGGAGGAGCCCACCTCCTCGTTGTCGAACATGACCCACATATCACCGCGGCCTTCCTCCTCGCCGCGGCCCTGCAGGAAGCCCCACAGGGTGGTGTAGGCGCATTCCAGGTCATCGATGCGGCCGGACATGAAATATTCGCCCTTCAGGCCCACGCGCTCGGCCTTTTCACGGGTGCAGAGCACCAGGTCAGCATCCACGATGTCCTCAGCCTTGACCCCGGCTTCCTCAGCCAGAGCGTCCCGCAGGGTGGAGCCTGCCTCACCAAAGATGGGCTGCAGATCCACCTGAGGGTTGTACTTCATGCCGTTGTTCAGGTCATGGCTGAAGTGGATGCAGAGGTTGGGGATGACAGCCAGCGCCCGGTCGGGGTGGACCAGCAGGCTCCGGATGCCGTTCTCCGTGCGGACCAGAATGCGGCCCGCCACGCTCAGGGGACGGTCCAGCCAGGTGGGCATGATCATGCCGCCGTAGCCCTCGGTCTCCGCCTTGGCAAAGACCGTGTCCTTGCCGCCATCCAGCTGCTTGATGCGCCAGGTGGGAGAATCGCTGTGGCTGGCGGTGACATGCCAGCCGGTCAGCTCACCCTTGGGCATCCGCCATGCCAGCACGGCAGAGCCGTTGCGGGTGGTGTAATATCTGCCGCCGGGCACCAGCTCCCAGGCTGCGCTCTCGGGGCAGTTCTGGTAGCCGTTCTCTTCCAGGAGCTTCACAGCCGCAGCCGTGGAGTGGAAGGCGCTGACACCGGCGTTCAAGAAATCGAAGAGACCTTCGACGGAAAAGGTGTTATTCTGCATTTTATGTTCTCCTTTATTTTCAGGTTATCCGCTGCTAAACCTCTCCGTCATTGCTTCGCAATGCCACTTGTCCGGGTTGCGGCTCCCAACATTCACTTCGTGCAAAGTATTGCACTTGTGCCTTGTTGGCCGCTGCCCCAACAACAACTCCCTTCATCCGCCACTGGCGGCGGTTGTTGTTGCCTAATAGGAGAGGCAGGGGCCTTTCTTGGCTCCCCTGTCAGGGGAGCTGTCGCCGCAGACGACTGAGAGGTTTCGTCACAATTATACCGTTTCTTTTATCAAAATGCAATCACACCGGGGCCATCTCGGCAAGCTGCTGTTCAAGCGCATGGCGGAGCTGGGCGGCGTGCAGGCCGCAGACCAGCTGGACCCGGGTACCCTGCACCACAAGACCTTTATGGGGCAGGGAGAGCAGAGCCCCCATATCCAGCAGCGAGGCATCCCGCACCGTGAGCCGGAGGCGGGTGAAGCAGTTTCCCAGCTGGGCGATGTTCTCCGGCCCACCCAGCGCGGCGATAAACCGGCACACCTCCTGCGGGTCGGCGTACGGGGACTGGTCTGCGGAAAGGGCTGCTTCCCGGCCCGGGGTGGGCAGATCCTTTGCTTTGATGAGGACGCTGAACACGGCAAAGTAGGTCAGGATCTCCGCAAGGCCCAGCAGATAGAGCAGCGGCAGGTTCTGCAGCTGCTCCCCGGCGCTCAGGTTGAACACCAGCGACCCCAACAGGTTGGAGGTAAAGGCCCGGACATGCAGGACATGGAGCAGCACCATAAAGCCGCCCGTAATGACCGCATGAGCCACCCAGAGCAGGGGCGAAACGAAGCAGAACAGAAAATCAATGGGTTCGGTGATGGAGGCCACCGAGGCCGTGACCGCCAGCGGGATCATAGCGGCGGCGGTACGGGCACGGTTCTCCCTGCGGGCCGTGAAGATGAAGGCCGCTGCAATGCCCAGATAGCCAAAGGTCTTGGTGAAGCCGGTGTACATCCAGACGATGCCGTCTGAGAGGGGCAGGCCCATGGTGTACTCGGTCATGCAGACGGCGTAAGCGCCCGTGTAGGTCACAGAGCCTACGGTCAGGCTGCCGCCCAGCGAAGAGAACTGAAAGGGCATATAGATGAGGTGGTGCAGGCCGGTGGGGATGAGCAGCCGTTCCAGAAAGCCGTAAAGGAACACACCCGCGTTCCCTGAAGCCGCGATCCAGCCCGTGAGGGCGCTGACCGCCCGCTGCAGCGGCGGGCAGACGAAGCAGAACCCCAGCCCCAGTGCCACCGCCAGCGCCGACAGCCACAAAAACGACCACCGCAGACCTGAATAGAGCTGGGTGATCATGCCATAAAACTGCTTTTCGCAGGTGCGGTTGAAAAGCCACGCCGCCGCAAAGCCCAGCACGATGCCGCTTGCCACGCCGGTGTCCACCACCTGAATGCCCAGAATGGTGGTTTGGCCCGTGCCCGCAAGGCCGGTCATCCCGTTGGGCTGAGCAAGCAGTCCCAGCGTTTCCAGCGCGGTGTGGTTGGCTGTGAGGAACACCAGGTAGGCCATCAGCGCCAGCAGGGCGGCATCCTGCTTTTCGGTTTTGGCGCGCACGGCAGCCACCCCCACGCAGAGAATGACGCTGAGGTTGTTGATGAGCACCATCATCCCGTTATAAAGCAGCTGACCCACCAGCTGCAGCGGAGCCCACTGCAGCACCGGCAGTGCCTGACACAAGGGCTTGCTGGTGAGCAGCGCCCCCAGCACCAGCAGCAGGCCCGCCGCCGAAAGATAAGACAGCGGCGACAGCAGCGACTGTGAAAAGCGTTCCAGCCGCCGCAGAAATTTCTGCATCCGTTTCTCCCCCTTTTTCCGGTTCTTCACTCATTTCTCCCAGTTTGACCATGGCCGGATTATACGCGCCAGCGCAAAAAATGTCAATCCCGCCCGACTGAGAAAAAAAGGACAAAAGTTTGTATAGTTTGCACAGCCGGGGTGAAAAATCGTCCTGCGCACGCCGATTGACAACAGCCCGGCAGAACAGTATACTAGAAATGTACCAGAGCAGTTTCTCCGGCAGATGGGCCGGAACACGATAAAAGGAGGCTTTCCTATGATTCGCAAGCGTATTCTTTCCCTGCTGGTCTGCGCCGCCCTGCTGTGCGGCGTGCTGGCAGGCTGCAGCACCTCTTCCGGCAGCACTGCCGCTTCCAGCTCTTCCGCTTCTGCAAGCGAGAGCATCCCCTCTTCCACCGTGACCGCCGACACTGGCAAGGTGGGCCCGCTGGACGCAGGCGAGAATTCCATGTTCTCCCTCTCTGACCCGGACGATGCCTTTACCCCCTGCCTTGGCTGGGGCCCCGGTGTGTCCGGCTGCTCGCTGAAATCCGTCATCGCGGCGGCTTCCCTGCTGAAATGGGCCGATGGCTGCAACATGAGCATCCAGCCGGTCAGCGACATCAAAGATGCCTATACCCAGTGGTTCGACAGCCTGAGCGCCGATGACCAGCAGAGCTTTGCCGATGCCTGGCCGCTCATCAAGGCCGATGCCGAGACCCTGCTGACCGACAAGGACAGCATAACCGGCCGCATCGAGGATGCCGGTCTGGATGCCAAAGAGCTGCCCGGCTGTTCCGAGGAAAACTGGAAAGCCCTGGCCGATGTCATTGACGTACTGGTCCCGGCTTCCAGCGAGTATTGATCGTTCCGTCTGCCCCTGAATGCAAGAAACATAAAAATAAGCCCGACGTTGTCGGGCTTATTTTTATGTTCAGATCTTCTTCAGGGTGTACTGGCGGGTGCCCATGCCGATCTTTTCGGCCTGCTCCAGCGTTGCCTTCCACTCGACATTGGGGTTGGAATCCTTGAAGTTGTCGTGGTGGCAGTTCCAGCCGGGCTTTGCAAGGTTCTGGCCCAGCTGACTGTTGGGCAGGGGCTGTGCGTTCAGGCAGGCATCGGCACAGGCCTGATCCAGCGCCACGGGGTCAAAGGAGGCGAACATGCCGATATCCGGCAGGATGGGGGCATCGTTCTCGCCGTGGCAGTCACAGTTGGGGCTGATATCCTGCACCAGGCTGATGTGGAAGCAGGGGCGGTCTGCACAGACGGCGGCGGCGTACTCTGCCATCTTGCGGTCCAGCTCCTCGTTGGCGCTGCTGTCGATGGAATAGATGGCATCGAAGTTGCAGGCACCGATACAGCGGCCGCAGCCCTTGCACTTTTCGTAATCAATGACCGCCTTGTTGTTCTCGTTGTAGCGGATGGCATCGGAGCCGCACTCCTTGGCGCAGCGGTGGCAGCCGCGGCAGAGCTCCTCCTGCACGGCAGGCTTACCGGAGGAGTGCTGCTCCATCTTGCCCGCACGGGAACCGCAGCCCATGCCGATGTTCTTGATGGCCCCGCCGAAGCCGGTCGCTTCGTGGCCCTTGAAGTGGGTCAGGCTGATGAAGATGTCGGCATCCATAATGGCGCGGCCGATCTTGGCGGTCTTGCAGTATTCGCCGTTGGGCACGGGCACCTCAAGCTCATCGGTGCCGCGCAGGCCATCGCCAATGATGATCTGGCAGCCGGTGGTCATGGGCCAGAAGCCGTTTTCCTGCGCGCAGCTCAGGTGCTCCAGCGCGTTCTTACGGCTGCCCGGGTACAGCGTGTTGCAGTCGGTCAGGAAGGGCTGGCCCCCCTGCTCCTTGCACAGGTCTGCCACTACCTTGGCGTAGTTCGGGCGCAGGAAAGCCAGGTTGCCCAGCTCGCCAAAGTGCATCTTGATGGCCACAAACTTGCCGTCCATATCAATGCTCTTGATGCCTGCCGCAATGCACAGGCGGCGCAGCTTTTCGGTCAGGCTGGTGCCCACAGGACACCGGAAGTCGGTGTAATATACAGTCGATGCTTCCATAGGGATCTCCTCCGTTTTTGACAATTTCAGGCGCGGCACTTTCCCGCCGCCGGGTTCTCTCTTTATGGCTCCAGTATAGCACAAGGCCGGGGCCGGTGCAATTGCCCCGGGACGCAAAAAAGCCGCCCGTGCGGGCGGCTGGGGTGTTTGGGGAGCGATTTACGCAATGGCGGTGATGGCGGCCACGGCCAGGACGATCAGGCCCAGCACGATGCGGTAGAGGCCGAAGAACTTGAAGTTATGGCGCTTGACGTAATCCATCAGGAAGCGGATGGCGGCAAGGCTGACCACAAAGGCGACCACGCAGCCCACAACGAGGACAGCGATCTCGGTGCCGGTCATCGCAGCGCCGGAGAGGACGAACTTGACCACTTTGAGCAGGGACGCGCCCGCCATAACGGGGATGGCGAGGAAGAAGGTGAACTCGGCCACGCAGGCACGGGACAGACCCAGCAGCAGGCCGCCCACAATGGTGGCACCGGAGCGGGAGGTGCCGGGGATGATGGCCAGCATCTGCCACACGCCAACGATGAAAGCTTCGCGGTAGGTGATCTGTTCCAGCCGGGTGACATGCGGGGCGGTGCGGCGGTTCTCCACAAGGATGAAGAGGACACCATACAGGATCAGCATGGCGGCGACCGTGATGTAATTGTAGAAGCGGTTCTCAAACCAGTCGTCCAGCGGGCTGATGATGAGCACCGGAATGGTGGCGGCCACTACCTTGAACCAGAGCTGCCAGACGGCAGGTTTGGAGCAGACGCGGCCATGGCGCAGGCCGAAGGGCCAGAGCTTATTCCAGAACAGCACCACCACAGCCAGAATGGCACCCAGCTGGATGACCACGCGGAACATGGACATGAACTCTTCACTGGCGT
>ERZ772875.3185-NODE-3185-length-10493-cov-17.280130_pt1 | contig 10493 bp, 7 predicted proteins | sample MGYA00580585_ERZ772875 | MGnify/ENA primary metagenome ERZ772875 (study PRJEB29015, sample SAMEA2737736) | human gut metagenome | biome: human gut; feature: human-associated habitat; material: faeces | place: China | collected 2012 ... | reverse complement strand
GCCACGGCTGGCTGCTGCTGGACGGCGGCAAGATGTCCAAGTCCAAGGGCAACGTTGTCGATCCCTATGTGTTGGCGGAGCGCTTCGGCGTGGACGCCCTGCGCTTCTTCCTGCTGCGCTCCTTCCCCTTCGGCTCCGACGGCAATTTCTCCAACGAGGCGCTGATCAACACCATCAACGTAGACCTTGCCAACGATCTGGGCAATCTGGTCTCCCGGACAATTGCCATGGCGCAGAAGTACTTCGGCGAGCGCCTGCCCGCGGTGCAGACGGCGGACGAGGAAAAGGACGCCGAGCTGATCGCCATGGTGTCCTCCCTCCGGGATAAGTACGAGGAGCAGATGGAGAAGTACGCCTTCCAGAATGCTCTGGCGGAGGTCTTCAAGGTCATTTCCCGCGCCAACAAGTATATTGACGAGAACGCCCCCTGGGTGCTTGCCAAGAGCGAGGACAGCAAGCCCCGTCTGGCGAAGGTGCTGTACAACCTGCTGGAGACCATCCGCGTCTGCGGTGGCCTGCTGAAGCCCTTTATGCCCGACACCGCGGCGGAGATCGCCCGCCGTCTGGGCGATGCCCGGACGGACTGGGACAGCCTGACGGGCTTCGGCATTCTGCCCGCCGACGTCGCCACCGTGGCAGGGCCCGCCCTGTTCCCCAGAATCGACGTGGAGAAGGAGTTGGCCGCACTGGAGGAGCTGAACAAGCCCCCCGTCCCGGCGCTTCAGATCGAGCCTTACAGCGAGGAAAAGGTGGATTTCGACACCTTCTGCAAGTCCGACCTGCGGGCAGTGAAGGTCAAGGACTGCCAGCCGGTGAAGAAGAGCGACAAGCTGCTGTGCTTCACGCTGGACGATGGCACCGGCACCGACCGTCAGATCCTCTCCGGCATTGCGAAATACTATAAGCCCGAAGAACTGGTGGGAAAGACCCTGGTGGCCATCACCAACCTGCCCCCCCGGAAGATGATGGGCAAGGAGAGTAGCGGTATGCTCCTGTCTGCCATCCACACGGAGAAGGGCGAGGAGAAGCTGAATCTGGTAATGGTCAGCGACGCCATCCCCGCCGGCGCGAAGCTGTGCTGAGAGGATAAGTTGAATATGCAAACGGCGTGACCGCAAGGTCACGCCGTTGATGTTTATGGGGATGGCAGAAATGTGGTGTCGTTCCTGTCTGTTCTGCAAACTGGAATTTATAAAACAAAATGTTTCTTCATTTGTGCATACAATATTTGCCTGTCATCATCAGGTAATAAACTCTCTTTTTTCAAAGCATAGTGATGCGCGAATTCTGCATCTGTGTATGAGTGATTGTTGATTACAACGGCATTTTTATATCGCGGCCTCACATGGATATGTAAATGAGGGTTTGGTATTGCTTCCTTGTAAAAGTTATTCAACAAACAACTCCAGTTGCTTAATTCGGCTCCTAATACTTCTCTAAAGATACATTCCAATCTATCTATAATGGTTTTCAATTCAATCCACTCAGAAATATCCAATTCTGAAAGACTGCCGCAATGTCTATTCAACACCAAAATACATCTGCCGACATAATCCTGTATATCGGCCAGATAGACAGACCAATGTAATGATTGATATAGCAACCATTCATTTTCTTTATAATCGCACCATTTGCAGCCATTCATCACATATCTCCACCAATTCCAATTTCTAATTCTGATCTTATCATATCACGAACCAAAAAACAAGACTGCTCAGCCGCGTCCGTTCACAGGTATTCCTCACTCCGCCATCTCCCGGAAGGGCAGATATTCCATAAACTTCTGAACCGCTGGGGTCAGATGCGCCCGGTTTTTCATGGCAAGCCCAAGCTTACCCATGCTGTACCATGCGTTCCCCCGCTCCTGGGTCGTGACCATTCTGCTGGTCAACAGCGGATTCCTGCGGAAAAATACGTAAAACAAGAACCACCGGCCCGGTGCAGATGCACACGGCCGGTGGCCCTGTTTTTGATTATACGGCGGTTATGCCGGAAAAGGCGTTTACCATATCATTCATGTAGAAGCCGGTGCTGGCTTCCCCGGTGGCATTCTGACCACCTTCCGGGGGCTGACGATCCAGCATGGTCTCGCCCTCCGGAAGCGTGGGACGCTCACCGTCTGGCTTTTCCGGGTGCTGACCGTCCCGGCCGGTATCGCCGTCGGGCGGGGTGAAGTCTCCGGTGTGGGGGCGCTCGCCGTCAATGCCTTCGGGCTTTTCCTCGCCGGGTCGGCGGCCGCCCATGCCGCCCCGGCCTACGTCGGTGCCGGTGTACTGCATCTGGGTGCCGCCGGAATAGGCGGTGACGGAGGTGTACACGCCGCCGGTTTCCGTGCCGGTGACGGTGCCGTCCAGCCAGAGCTGGTAGGTTTCCCCCCGCGTAAAGGCGGGGCAGGAGATGACCGCGCCCATATACTGCCGCATATTTTCCCCAAGCACCTCATCCTCGCTGGGGTCGTAGGCGAAAATCACCGTACCGTCTTCCTTCGTGACCACAATGGCGCTGCCGCTGGACTGGTACTGGGAAAATTGCAGGTTCATGGTGACCTGATTGGAGTCGCTTTCCGCCCAGTCCATGGTGGAGCCGAGGGCGACCACCGTACCGCCGTTAATGAAGGAACCCATGTCGGAGTCCAGACCGGCGTCGGAGGCCGGGTTGGCGGAGGCGACCACGGTGCCGCCGTTGATGACCAGATAGCCGTTGGAGTCGATGCCGTCGCCCTCCGCGCCGAGACCCGGAATGATGTGCAGGGTGCCGCCGTTGACGGTGGTCACGGAGACGCCGTCCTCGTTGGTGTTGATGCCGTCGTCCTGAGAGCGGATGGCGATATCACCGCCGTTGATGGTCAGGTGCAGCTCGGAGTTCAGGCCCTCGTTTTCAGCGGTGATGCCCAGCGCGCCGGGACCGTAGACGTTCATGGACATGTAGGAGTAGACCGCGCCGTCCTGCTTCCACAGCTTCTTTTCCCCTTCGGCGTCCTTGTAGATTTTGGCGACATAGGAGCCGGAGACGGTGCTCCGGCTGTTCTCTGCCAGAATCAGATTAGCCCCGGCGTCGGCGGTATCCACGGTGGGCTGGGCGGTTTCCGTGTTCCAGCCACCGTCGCACTCATAGACGTTCCGGAAAAGAATGGCGGGGGCGACGGTGCAGGTGATGTCCGCGCCGTCCAGAATCAGCTCCACCACTGCGTCTGGGTCGGACGCGGCGTCCTCGCCCAAGTCGATGCGAATCTGCCCAGCGCTGAGCTTGCCGCTGAGACGGTAAGCGCCGGGGGCGGTGATGTTCACCACGGTGTGCGCCTGCGCCTCTTCGGCGGTGTGCATGTCGGTTTTGCTGCCCGCACCGTAGGGGTTGCCGCTTTCGTAGGCGGTTTTTTCTTCGTAGTAGACAATGTCGTGGGAGGTATAGACTGTGTCGGTCTCCCCGCCGCCGTTTACGGTCAGACCGTCGCCGGAGAGGGTGATGACCGTCTCACTGTCAAAGCGGGAGGTGTAGACCGGCGCTTCGGCGACGGCTACGGGTGCGGTTTCCGCTGCGGCTTCCGTCGCGGCGGTGGTCTGCACCGGAGCAGTGGTTTCCACTGTGGCTGCAGGGGTGGACGCGCAGCCTGCCAGCAGCAGGGCGGTGAGGAGCAAAGGGATGACTTTTTTCATGGTGTACCTTCTTTCATGGGGATTTGTTCCTGATGGAGCCAAGTATACACCCCATTGCTTAACAGAGCCTGAAAACAGGGAAACTTTTTGCCCGAAAAAATATGGGGAAAGGCAAATGCCTTTCCCCATTGCTGTGTTCAAACTCAGTTCGCAGCGGAAACGGAAGTGATGTGGGGGTTGACGCCCTCGTACCAGTAGAGGAACCCTTCGGCGTTGATCACGTCGCCGATCTGCAGTGCTTCAACAGCCTGATACACCTCGGTGTCCTGACCGCACAGGTAGGACTCCACGCAGAAGGTGTAGGTCTGGTCGTTCACGGTGACGTTGAAGTACAGGTCGTTGCCCTTCTCGCCGGAGCCGTCCCAGTTGTACAGGAAGGCAGCCTCGTTGCCGTTGGCGTCGGTGCTGGGAGCCACGGTCAGGCCGGTGAAGGAAACGAACTCGTTCTGATGGTCGATCAGCTCGTCGGTGCCAAGCAGGTCGGTAACGTCCAGAGGCTCGGCAATGTAGGAATCGCCCTTGACAAATTCAAAGGTGCCATCCGTGATCTCCACTTCGCCGGACCATTCGCTCTTGTAGCCGGTGACACGAATCTTGGTGCCGGGAACCAGCTTGGCGGCGTCCTCTTCGGAGCAGGCCAGCTCGTACAGGAAGTAAGCGCCGTCAGGGCTCTGGCAGTAAACGGTGACCTTGTTGTCCCACCAGGACTGATGGGCCTGGACGTAGGTCTCGACCACAACCTCGGTTTCATTGTCGGCGGCCACATAGTCGGCATGGCTCATTGCGGTGACAACGGGAGCGGGGTCGCTTGCCTCGGTTTCAGCCGCGGGGGTGGGGTCAGCAGCCGCAGTGGTGACGGCAGCGACAGTGGGAGTGACAGTGTCCTGCTTGGCACAGGCGGCGAAGGACAGAACCATCGTCAGAACCAGAAGCATGGCAATCAGCTTTTTCATGTTTCAAAACTCCTTTTTCATATATCGTACCATGGGGTACGGCCCCATTATACTACAGGGTTTATGGAAATCAATCTTTTTTACGGCGTTTTTTCAGCTTTTCACTGAGAACATAGGTACCCATCCCGACCCAGCAGACCGCAAGACCAATCAGCAGCGCCTTGGAAACGCCGGGCAGCGGCCCTAAGCCGCTGGCAGACACCTGAATCTGGTCCAAGCGGTACAGGGAGGAAACGTCGCTGTAAAGAGACGAAAGATATTCGGCGTTGACCGTCTGGCGGCGGCGCACGGACTTGTTCACGTCCTCGATCAGCTGCCCTGCGGCGTTGCGCAGAGACGCGGAGCCGTTGAACACGGGGGTAACGAAGGTGCAGTCCGTGTAGCGCATCAGCAGCTGGGCGGCCTCGATCTTGGCGCGGTAGTGGGTGGTGTTATCCTCGCCGCAGCGGCTTAAATAGTCCTGATAGGCGGGGCTTTCCTGCGCCTTGGACGTGACGGGGATGTACCCCTCCGTCTGGGAATAGGCAATCTGCACGTCATTGGTCAGCAGATACTGGGCGAACAGCCAGCTCGCCAGTACTTCCTGCGGATCGGACTTGTTGAACACGCACACCGACGGCCCCTGAGAGATCATCCGGGGCTGCTCCGGGTCAAACTGGGGAACCGGCAGCACTGCCAGCTCAAAGGGAATCAGCTTTTCCTCGGCAATGTCGATGAGGGGGGCGTCGGCGCCCATCCATGTCGCGCCGGCAGTGGAGTCGATGGCGAAAATGCACTGCCCGGCGTTGAGGAAGTTTGCGGGGTAGCCTGCCAGTTTGAAGGTGTTGAACGCCCCGGAGGCGGCGTGCTCGGCAATTGTTGTGAGGATTTCGCCCGTGGTGTCGTTGAACAGCTGCACCTCGCCGCTGCTCGTAGAGTAGCCCGCACCCTGCTGCTTCAGCATCTGGATCATCATGTTGTCCGTGGATTTGTCGATGAAGGGGATCAGCACCTTCTGACCGTTGAGCAGGAAATTCCCGGCGCTGTCCTTCGCCATGGCGGCTTCGGAGACCTCCCACACAAAGTCCCATGTCAGGACGTCGGGGAGGGTGTAGCCCAGCTTTTCCACGTAGGTCTTGTTGACATAGCAGGCTTCCGTGGAGCGCATGTAGGGGATGGCGTAATAGCGGCCGTTGATAGCGCATTCCGACAGAAACTGAGGGATAATTTCCGCCTGGGTGGGGGAGTCAAAGCGCACCTCGCTGCCCCCAAGGCCGTATTTTTCATCGGCGAACAGGTCGTCCAGAGGAACCACCGTGTCTTCGCCGGTGAGATAGGTCGCGATGTGGTCGGGGTAGGTGATGCAGACGTTGGGGGTGGTGTCCGTGGCGATGTTGGTAATGACGTCGTTGTAGATTTTGCCGTAGTCCGTATACAGCCGGAGATTCACGGTGATGTTGGGATACAGCGCTTCAAAGTCCGCAATGGCCTGCTTGTAGATGTTCACCTGAGCCATGTTGGTGTCGTTTTTTGCCCAGAAGGTGACCTCATACCGCCGGGAGGTGTCAAACTCATCGGGAACCGGATAGGAACTGGAAGCGGCAGGATTCTCCCCGGAGGCCAGCGTACCGTGGCAGCCGGTGAAGGAAAGGGTCAGCGCAAGGGCAAGCAACAAGGCAAGCAGCTTTTTCATCCCTTCACGCCCCCTCTCGAAACGCCCTCCATGATCTTCTTCCGGAAAATCAGGAACAGAACAATCAGCGGCAGGGAAATGGCCACCACCGCCGCCATCATGGCGGGGATGTTCTCCCGGCCGAAGCCGTTTTCCCGGATTTCCTGAATGCCGTTGGACACCAGAAAATAGGACTGATCGTCGGTAATCAGCCGCGGCCAGACGTAGGAGTTCCAGCACTCGATGACCTTCAGGATGGTGATGGTGACGACGGTGGGGCGGCAGATGGGGATCATCACCTTGAACAGGTATTTGAGATCGGAGGTGCCGTCCACCTTGGCGGCGTAGTAAAGCTCGTCGGGAACCTGAGAGAAGGTTTCTTTCAGCAGGTAGATGTAAAACACCGACGTTACGGAGGGCAGAATCAGGCCGGTGAAGGTGTTGCGCAGATTCAGGTCGGTGATGGTGACGAAGTTGGTGATGACCACCAGCTCCGTGGGGATCATCATCAGGGACAGAAACAGGGCGAATACCAGATCCTTGCCCTTGAAATTCAGCCGGGCGAAGCCGTATGCCGCCAGCACCGTGACAATGAGCATCAGGCCGGTGGTGATGACGGTGAAGACAATGGTGTTGAGGAAGTATCCCCCCAGCGGCACCTGTGTGAAGGCGTCAACGTAGTTTTGCAGGGTGGGGGACAGGGTGTACAGCTTGGGAACCCACTCGGAATTGTAAGCGCCGTAGCTTTTGACGGAGGTAAGCACCATCCAGTAAAAGGGGAACAGCACCAGAATGCCCCAGACGGTCAGAAAGAAATAGGTGACGGTTTTCCTGACCCGGTCGCGGAGACGGGCGCTTTTTTCGATCTTTTCGTAATCCACGTTCGCCGCCTCCTTTTAGTAGTGGACGTGCTTCCTGCTCACCAGCAGGTTGATGCAGGTGATGGTCAGCACGATGGCGAAGAGCGCAATGGCCGCGGCAGAGGCGTAGGAGGGGTAGCCGCCGGAGTCGCCGTAGAGCATGTCGTAGATGTAGCCCACGATGGTGTTCATCCCGGCGGCGTTCAGATTGGTGCCGAACAGGGCGACGGCGTCGGAGTAGGCTTTGAACGCACCGATGAAGCCCGTGATGACCAGATAGAATACCGTGGGGGAGATCATGGGCAGGGTGATCTTGGTGAAGATGCGCCACCGGGGAGTGCCGTCCACTTTGGCGGCGTTGTAATAGGTCTGGTCAACGGAGGCCAGCGCCCCGGTGAGGATCAGGATTTTGAAGGGCAGAACGACCCAGATGGTGTAGAAGCAAAGAACGAACATCTTCGCCCAGTAAGGCCCGTCGATGAAGTCCACCGGCCCCGCGCCGAACCAGCTTAAGACCAGATTGACAAGGCCGTCAGAGTAAGGCGTCCGCTTGAAAAAGATCATGAACACCAGACCCACTGCCAGCGTGTTGGTCACGTAGGGCAGAAAGTAAACGGTCTGGTAAAGCTCCCGCAGCTTCTGAATGGAGCTGAGTCCCACGGAGATCAGCATGGCCAGTCCCGTGGAAAGGGGAACGGTGATCAGCACCAGCAGGAGCGTATTTTTCAGCGCCTGTAAAAAATAAGGGTCGCGCAGGACGTAGTGGTAGTTGTAAAGTCCGGTGCCGAAGTAGGTCTGGGACGCAAAATTATATCCTTCCTCAAAGGAATAGGTCAGCACGTCAATAAGGGGATACACCAGAAACAGCCCCAGAAACACGGAGGCGGGAAGCAGATACAGCCAGCCTTTCCAGTTGTTCTTTTCCATAGGCTTTCCTCCGCTTTAGCCGAAATCGATCCGCGCGCCGGATTCTTTCTGGAACAGGAATACCTTATTGGGCTTCAGGTCAAAGCGCACCTTTTGGGACGCCGTGTTGACGGCGTTTTCCGCACTGATGATGGAGCGGATGGTCACGTTCTGGGACTTGGGATGGGTGGAGACGACACTGATATCCCGCCCCATGACCTCCACCCGGGACAGATCGCAGCTCAACGCGCCGGTCTCCGACAGGGTAAAGCCCTCGGGACGGATGGCGGCGGTGACGCTCTGGTTGGCCACACCGGGGACGGCCAGCACGGCTTCCTCGCCGATGTACAGATGCCCGTCCTTCACCTCACCGTCAAAGACGTTGATGGGCGGCGTGCCCAGAAATTTTGCCACAAAAAGATTCACGGGAGAATCGTAAACCGCCTGAGGCTTGCCGATTTGCTGTACCACGCCGTCCTTCATGACCACGATCAGGTCGGAGATGGACATGGCTTCCTCCTGATCGTGGGTGACGAATACGGTGGTGATGCCGGTGGCCTTCTGGATGCGGCGGATCTCCTCCCGGGTCTGGAGCCGCAGACGGGCGTCCAGATTGGAAAGGGGTTCGTCCAGCAGCAGAATTCTCGGCATTTTCACCAGCGCCCGGGCAATGGCCACGCGCTGCTGCTGGCCACCGGACAGCTCCTTGGGCTTGCGGTCCATCAGTTCTTCAATCTGCACCAGCTTCGCCGCTTCCAGCGCCATGTCGGCCATCTGCTGGTGGGTGAGCTTGTCCTGGCCCGTCCGGTTTTCCAGAGGGAAAGTAATATTCTGCCGTACCGTCAGATGGGGATACAGGGCGTAATTCTGGAACACCAGCCCCACGCCCCGGTTCTCCGCAGGCAGGTCGGTGACGTCGTCGTCGCCGAAGAAGATACGGCCGGAGGTAGGCTTCTGCAGTCCGGAGAGCAGGTTCAGCGTGGTGGACTTGCCGCAGCCCGAAGGGCCGAGCAGACCCAGCAGCACGCCGTCGGGGATCTCAAAGGTGAAGTCGTTCACGGCGATCACGTCGGCGGGTTGCTTTTTGTTGCGGCTGGGGAACTTTTTCGTCAGATTTTGCAGCGTTACTTTCATGGAACCACAGTCCTTTCAAAGCGTTGTCTCCATTATATGCCACAAAGCTACGCATTTCAAGAAAAAAGAATCATCTGAACTGTAAAACAGCAATTTCTTCATTGAGGCCAGAACTCAGGCGTGTAATATGCCGCCGCTGATGCCGAAGGAGGAGGTTGTACCATAAAAAAGTTCTTGAAGATATGCGGTGTATGACATATTATCAGGAATGTCAGGAGAATGTGGGAGCAACATCCCACGCAGCAAGGAACAAAAAGTCGAACTGCAAAAAGGAAGGATAGAAATGGGAGATAAATGAAAGGCTGCCCGTCAGGCTGCAGGCATGACCCAGGGACAGCTTGCCGAGGCCATCGGATGCCGGGTCAAGGATATCAGCCGCTGGGAAAATGGTCACGTAGAACCCGGTGTGCTGACCGTCAAGAAAATAGCGCAGGTATTGGGGTGCAGCATGGACGAGCTTGTTTGACGACGCACGAAAAGGAGTTGGAATTGCAAAAGAACCCCGCGGCTGCCCTTTTCGGGCTGCCGCGGGGCGAATCTTTTCCTGCTTTGCAGTCAACGGCAAATCTGCCAGTAGAGTCCATATTGGCGCGCTCGTGAGACTTTGCAGAAGACTGGCCGTTGACATATTCCAATTTCATCCACATCCCTACGGGATGCACCTGAAATTGAAGGGACTCTCCCACTTATCTTAAAACAGTCCGCGGGACTGTTTGTTGCGGCAGCGTTGCTGCCGCCGCCCTTTCGAGTCCTAAAACAGAAATAATCCGAACCCGTCTCTCATCAAGAACAGGTTCGGATCATTCTTCTCTGGTACGGGTGTTCTTATAGGACTTTTTGAAAAACCCTGTCATACCAAGGCTTAATAGTGACAAGTAACTATTTTGTCGCAGAGAACGGTGTGACCCGAAGGTCACGCCGTTTTTCTGTGTTCATAGGTTGTTTGCGTGATGATAGGCTCGGAAATAACGGGAATATCTACATCGTCCACGAAGTTGAAGAAAATCTTCACTTTCTGCTTGCGCTTGCCGCTGGATTTGTCCGGGGCATAGACGATGATTTTCTTGATATACTCGTTCACGATGGTCTGTGTCAGCTCCTCCACATCCACATATTTCTGTGTCAGGGCGATAAAGGCATCCAGACCGTCGTTCATTTCTTCCCGCTGTTCCACCCATTCTTCGATAACTTCAATTTCGAGCTTTAACCGTTCCTGCTCCGCTTCATAGTCCGCAGACATCTTTCTGTATCTGTCCTGATTGAGATTTCCAAGAACATAGTCCTCGTACAGCCGGGCGATGATGACATCCAGATCGGCAAGGCGTTTCTTTGCCTG
>ERZ772875.3180-NODE-3180-length-10518-cov-4.415560_pt1 | contig 10518 bp, 9 predicted proteins | sample MGYA00580585_ERZ772875 | MGnify/ENA primary metagenome ERZ772875 (study PRJEB29015, sample SAMEA2737736) | human gut metagenome | biome: human gut; feature: human-associated habitat; material: faeces | place: China | collected 2012 ... | reverse complement strand
ACGAACCAGAGCAACATACCAGCGTTTAGAGTGTGCTACGCCTTCCCCTGTCCCAATATTAGGCCCAGCACTTAAAGTTTCTTTCGTTAGAATCATACTTTTTTACCCCTTATGTTTCCGTTACTTCTTAGGTAACGGATAAGGTACTCATTCACAGAAAAACAGATGAAAGCAGAAAAACATGGACAGGAACTGCCTACAAAGATGTTTTTCTAACCTACGCGAAGGGAAAAGCATCTTTGGAAACAGAGTACAGGAATTTCAGGCATGATCAAACAGAATCATCATGTCCTGATATATTTTTGTTGCATATTTCAACAAATCAGAAAAAAAAGAAGATTTTACTTGTTTACTATTTGTATTTTTGCATATCTTTGCACCGAATAATTATCCGTTACCTAAGAAGTAACAGACACATTTCGCCCTTGATTTCTAATACTTTATCGTTAGCTTTCAACCTAAACGATAGTTCCTAATGTAAGATAAATTCCCTTTATTTACCTCTGTGCGTTCTCTTAGCTCAAAACCCTTCAAATAGATTTGCGTGGTTTTTATAGATTTATGTCCCAATGATTCACTAATCATTTCAATTGGCACTCCACGATACTTGGCTGTCGTTGCCCAGGAATGGCGAAGTGTGTAAGAAGAAACGGGAGAATTCAAACGTAGAGCTCTCGCCAAATCCTTCAAACGATTATTGAATCTCCGAAGAGCCGACTGATATTCACGGTATGCCCTTTCATCTTTCCGTTTCTTGTTACCGCAAAGTATATCAAACAGATAGTCCGGACAATCGGGAATGGGTTCCTGATTACTCCGGAGTTGATTTATCATTCCTCTGGCAGTATCAAGCACTTCTACGCTCATAGGAGTTTTCGTCTTGATTCGATTATAGCGCAACACACTCTGATCTAAAGCTGATTTTTCCAAATGTGCTAAATCAGCAAATGACATTCCACAAAACTGGAACATCAGGGCGGCAATAATTTGTGTGCGACGTAAACGCTCTGATTTGGGATCTTCATACAGGAGTTTGTGTAATTCGCCGGCAGGCAAAGCTTTCTTTTGCCGGACATCCACACCTGTATAGACATCATGAAATAATCGGGGAACATAAGGAGCACTTCCCGATTCCACTCCCCGATTGTAAATACTACGAAGCATACGCATATACGTAGAAATCGTATTAGGCTTCAAACCACAATCATAAAGATACTGACCATAACGTCGTAAACGTTCTTTGGTGACTTGTCTGAACGACATATTCAACGTACCACAAAACTTACCGAAAGAATAAAGGGCGTTCTTATAAACGTGCGCCGTAGAATAACGCCCTTCCTTTCGTAAACGATTGATGTAGTTCTCACCACATCGACTAAATCCATTTTTATTCATCATTTGCATCACTAGTTATTTTATATATATACTATTTGGCAAGCGACAAAAGAACAAATCTTTTTGCACGTTCAATTTCACTTTCCAGATATTATTTTTAGAATTAACACATATTTAACCAACATTAAAATTAGTAGATTATGAAAAGTAAAAATGCTAAAAAAGGTAGTAAAAACGACAAGGTAAAAAGAAATGTTCAAACAATGAAAAAAGCCCCCGGAAGACAGTCAAAGGAAGAAATCATCACTGAAGAAGAGCTGGAAAACAGAATAGCAATCACTGGAGATATTCGCCTTTATCTCACCACGCATCTGAAAATCTTTATCGATGGATATTTCCACCATCCTAAGAAAAAAAAGCTGATAAATCTGGCCCAATATATCCATAACCAAAAAGTATTGTACATTCACAAACACAATGGATATAAACTAATGGAACTTAGCAGCATACATGCTGAATTGGGGGCATTGAGAAAGTCTGTCGAAGAAGAGTATATGAGAGAAAAAAAGGAAAAAAGAGAACAAGCTGAAAAGGTCAAAAGCAAGTACTAAGAAAAAATAATGGGACAGTTGAAATATAAGGCTTACCTTCGCCGCCGTTTTCAACCGGTCGAAAACTAACTGATTTTCCCTTAAAAAAATAGTGACGGTATGCTATCGTTATAGCGTCACTATAATGAAAGGATAGTGACGCTATGACAACAACATACCGTCACTATCTATAAGGGAAGATTTACGCTTAAACAGAAATTTATTTTTCAACAAAAAAAAGAAATAAAATGAGACGAAAAATCAGAAAGAGCAAGTTGGAAGCTTGCAAATTAGTATGGAAAAAACGTATTACTGCCGAAAAGGGGATTTCGGATAAATGTGCGGAGAGAATTGTACAGGAGTGCATTAAACTAATAGAACACATGTTGTATGGAAATGCAATGATAGCTTTTCATAAGCAGGATGGTACGTTCTGCCTGGAAAGAGGAACACTGGTGGGATATGAAAAATTCTTTCATAGAGAATTTAATATCACAGCACAACAAGAGTCTATTATCTATTGGAGTGAAGAACAAAAAGGATGGAGAAGATTCATGATCGGAAACCTAATGGAATGGAAAGCTATTGTATAGTTTATAATAAAAAATACTGAATAATGAATATGATTAATAAAGGGATACCTTACTTCCCGACACCGGCAAACTTTTTTGACGAAGAGGTTATGGAGTTATTAGAAGCAAAATTCGGAGTGTTAGCTTCTTACATGGTCATGCGATTACTTTGCAAAATCTATAAAGAGGGATATTACATCTCTTGGGGGAAAGAACAAAATCTTATTTTCGTCCGCAAAGTAGGTGGCGGGATCAAAGAGGACATGATGGAAAAGATTGTCGACCTGTTATTGGAAAAAGGATTTTTCCATAAAGAAACCTACGAGAAACACGGTATACTCACTTCGGAACAGATTCAAAGAGTGTGGTTCGAAGCTACAACACGAAGAAAAATAGATTTCTCACAACTACCTTATTTATTAGAGACCAAACAGAGAAAAAGGATACACAAGGATGAATTGAACAAGGAAAATGCTAACATTTTTCCAACTCAAGAGGAGGTGAGTTCAGAAAATGCAGACATTTCTCGACAAACTAAACTAAAGGAAACTAAACTAAATACTGAAGAAGAAGAAATAAGCGATGCTTCGTTTGAAATTCCGGGGTATGCATACAATCAGGCCACACACAACATGAACGGACTGATAGAAAGTCTGGAGCGCCACAAAGTGACTAATTTGAAGGAGAGGCAGACAATTCTCCGGTTATCAGACTATGGCAGGAAAGGCACCCAAGTATGGAAACTACTCTCCAATACGGCCTGGAGCAAAATCGGAGCACCGGGGAAATATATCATTGCAGCACTAGCCAGCGGACGGAAATAAACCGACTGATTAAAAGCTGATAAAAAAGGTACGAAAAATCTGTGCTTTTCACAAATTCTTCGTACCTTTACGCTCCGGTAAAACAAGTTCTATCCACATAAAAGATAACAAAATGGAAAACAGAAGTTTAGTAACCATTGCCGAACATTCTAAAGAAAAAATCCTCTACATGCTCGAAATGGCGAAGCAGTTTGAAATGAACCCCAATCGCCGGTTATTACAAGGAAAGGTTGTAGCAACCCTGTTCTTTGAACCTTCCACCCGTACCCGCTTGAGTTTTGAAACAGCTGCCAACCGTCTCGGTGCACGAGTAATCGGATTCTCTGACCCCAAGGCCACCAGCTCTTCCAAAGGGGAAACACTTAAAGACACGATCATGATGGTGAGTAACTATGCAGATATTATCGTCATGCGACACTATCTCGAAGGAGCTGCACGATATGCCAGCGAAGTAGCCCCGGTGCCCATTGTCAATGCAGGTGACGGAGCTAACCAGCACCCGTCACAGACGATGCTTGATCTTTACTCTATCTACAAGACGCAAGGAACGCTGGAAAATCTGAATATTTTCCTAGTGGGTGACTTGAAATACGGCCGCACCGTACATTCTTTGCTGATGGCGATGCGACACTTTAATCCGACTTTCCACTTTATCGCTCCCGAAGAATTGAAAATGCCGGAAGAATACAAACTTTACTGCAAAACGCACCAAATAAAATACGTTGAACATACAGACTTTTCCGAAGAGATTATCGCCGACGCCGATATTCTGTATATGACCCGTGTGCAACGCGAACGTTTCACCGACCTGATGGAATATGAACGGGTGAAGAATGTATATATTCTCCGTAATAAAATGCTGGAGAACACACGTCCGAACCTGCGTATCCTGCACCCGCTTCCCCGTGTCAACGAAATTGCTTACGATGTGGATGACAACCCGAAAGCATATTATTTCCAACAGGCGCAAAACGGTCTGTATGCCCGCGAAGCAATCCTTTGCGATGTATTAGGTATCACATTAGAGGACGTTAAAAACGATATTTTATTATGAGCGAAAATAAACAAGCATTGCAAGTAGCTGCCCTGAAAAACGGAACAGTGATTGACCATATCCCATCTGAAAAGCTCTTCACCGTAGTGCAACTGCTCGGCGTAGAACAAATGACAAGCAATATCACGATCGGATTCAACCTCGACAGCAAGAAGCTGGGTAAAAAAGGAATCATCAAAATTGCAGATAAATTCTTTTGTGACGAAGAGATCAACCGTATTTCGGTAGTGGCACCGCACGTCAAACTGAATATTATCCGCGATTACGAGGTAGTGGAAAAGAAAGAGGTAAAAATGCCGGATGAGCTTCGTGGCATCGTGAAATGTGCCAATCCGAAATGTATTACCAACAATGAACCGATGAGCACCATCTTTCATGTGATAGATAAGGATAATTGCATCGTGAAATGCCATTATTGCGAAAAAGAACAGAAACGAGAAGAGATAACAATCCTCTAACTACAGCTCACCACAGATTACACGGATTCACACAGATTTTTATTTTATGGAATAATAATATCTATATCTGTGTTAATCTGTGTAATCTGTGGTGAAAAAAATGACAACTATGAAACAGGACTGGAAACCAGGAACGATGATTTATCCGCTGCCGGCTGTACTAGTCAGTTGCGGAAAAGAGGAAAGCGAATATAATATGTTCACAGTAGCATGGACGGGTACGATTTGCACGAACCCGCCCATGTGTTACATATCCGTACGTCCGGAACGCCATTCATACGATATTATCAAAAAAAATATGGAGTTTGTCATCAACCTGACAACCAAAGACATGGCTTTTTCCACCGACTGGTGCGGAGTTCGTTCGGGACGTGATTATCATAAATTCGAAGAGATGAAACTGACACCCGGACAGTGTACGGTAGTCAGTGCCCCGCTGATTGAAGAATCACCTCTTTGCATTGAATGTCGTGTAAAAGAAATCATCTCTCTTGGTTCACATGATATGTTTATTGCCGACGTGGTAAATGTGCGTGCCGACGAACGGAACCTGAACCCCGAAACCGGAAAGCTGGAACTGGCGGAAGCTAATCCGCTGGTATATGTGCACGGAGGATATTACAATTTGGGAGAGAAAATCGGTAAGTTCGGTTGGAGTGTAGAAAAGAAAAAATCATAAAAGGAACGATACTGTCATGGATATGCTGCGTAAATTCATTTTTTTAGGTTTATTAGTTGCAGCCGGCAGCCCGGTTGTCGGACAGAATTATAACGCAGACAGAGTAGACCGTCCCAACACAAAAAAAATAAATATCGGTATCAAAGCGGGCTTCAACTCTTCCATGTTCATGGTGTCTGAACTGAAAATTAAAGATGTAACTATCGATGAGGTGCAGAATAACTATAAGATTGGTTATTTCGGTGCTCTCTTCATGCGCATCAATATGAAAAAGCATTTCATTCAGCCTGAAGTGTCGTATAATGTAAGCAAATGTGAGATTACGTTCGACAAACTCGGTTCCCAGCATCCTGCCATCGAGCCTGATTACGCATCGGTGCAATCGGTGTTGCACAGTGTCGATTTTCCCGTTCTATATGGATATAACGTAGTGAAAAAAGGACCTTACGGAATGTCTATCTTCGCAGGTCCCAAGCTTCGCTACCTATGGGGAAAGCACAATGAAATCACTTTTAAGAATTTCGACCAAAAGGGTATTCACGAAAAATTGTATCCGTTCAATGTCAGCGCAGTGATTGGCGTAGGTGTCAACATCTCACGTATCTTCTTCGATTTCCGCTACGAACAAGGTATAGGAAACATCTCCAAGTCTATCATTTATGACAATATCAACTCCGACGGCAGTACGGGTGTGAGCAACATTATTTTCCGTCGCCGTGACAGCGCGTTAAGTTTTTCATTGGGATTCATTCTTTAAGAATAAAATATCATTAAATCCCGCTTTTTACTAACATTTTTCTTGCTGTTCCTTCATTCTTTATTTATTTTCATTAACTTTGTGCGCTTAAAATAGGTATCTCGAATTAGAAATTTAATCTTACTTATAAAAGAATGAAAAGAGACGACATCATTTTCGACATCATCGAAAAAGAGCATCAACGCCAGTTGAAAGGAATCGAGCTGATTGCATCAGAAAACTTTGTGAGTGACCAGGTAATGCAGGCAATGGGTTCTTGCCTGACTAACAAGTACGCAGAAGGTTATCCCGGCAAACGTTACTACGGAGGTTGCGAAGTAGTAGACCAAAGCGAACAAATCGCTATCGACCGCCTGAAAGAAATCTTCGGTGCCGAATGGGCAAACGTACAACCGCATTCAGGAGCACAGGCTAACGCAGCCGTATTTCTGGCAGTCCTGAATCCCGGCGATACATTCTTAGGCCTAAACCTGGCACACGGTGGCCACCTTTCTCACGGTTCTCCTGTAAACAGTTCTGGTATTTTATACCACGCTACAGAATATAATGTAAAAGAAGACACCGGTCGTGTAGACTACGACCAGATGGAAGAAGTCGCTTTACGAGAAAAACCGAAATTGATCGTAGGTGGCGGTTCCGCTTATTCCCGTGAGTGGGACTACAAACGGATGCGTGAAATAGCCGACAAGGTCGGTGCCCTTCTGATGATCGATATGGCTCACCCTGCCGGACTGATCGCAGCCGGACTACTGAATAACCCGCTGGAATATGCCCATATTGTAACTTCCACAACCCACAAGACCTTGCGCGGTCCGCGTGGCGGCATCATCCTGTTAGGTAAGGATTTCGAGAATCCTTGGGGCAAGAAGACACCGAAGGGAGAGATCAAGAAGATGTCCCAACTGCTGGATTCCGCCGTATTCCCAGGCATACAGGGCGGTCCGCTGGAACACGTGATCGCCGCCAAAGCCGTGGCCTTCGGCGAAGCGCTGGAACCGGAATACAAGACCTACCAGGCTCAGGTAAAAGCCAATGCGGCTGCTATGGCAAAAGCATTCATGGACAAAGGTTACAAGATCATCTCCGACGGTACGGACAACCACAGCATGTTGATCGACCTGCGCACGAAGTTCCCCGAACTGACCGGCAAGGTGGCAGAAAAGGCATTGGTAGCCGCCGATATCACCGTAAACAAGAATATGGTTCCGTTCGACAGCCGTTCGGCATTCCAGACTTCCGGCATCCGTGTCGGAACTCCGGCTATCACGACCCGCGGCGCTAAAGAACCGCTGATGGCCGAGATCGTCGAACTGATCGACACTGTACTGGCAGCACCCGAATGCGACAAGACTATCACGGCTGTTCGCGAAAAAGTGAACGGCATCATGAAGGAATATCCTATCTTCGCTTGGTAACACTATAGATTTATGATTTTTGATTTATGATTTATGCGGCACGGAAATAAATCGTAAATCAAAAATCATAAATTTCTTCCTTCTTTCTAAATCAATCAAATTACATAAATTCCAAAATGAAAACTTTTTTATCACTTTGTGCCGGCGCAGCATTTTGTATCCTTGCGTCGTGCAGCGAAGGGCCAACTAAACAGATGCCTTACAACCAGGGCATCAATGTAATCCCGACGCCGGTAAGCCTCGTCCAGAACGAGGGTAGTTTTAAACTAAGCAAAAACACAGCCTTCTCCGCCTCCACTCCGGAAGCTAAAACTGTTGCCGAATATTTTGCCGCCCAGATGAATCTTGCCACCGGTTACCAGATAACGGTCAGTGACAAGGCCGCCTCAAACGGCATTGCACTGGCGATCGACGAGGCACTGGATGTAAACGACGAAGGCTACACGCTGGATGTCACTCCGCAAGGCGTGACGGTTAAGGCTAAGACCCCGCAAGGCTTGTTCTACGGCATGCAAACGTTCATGCAGTTGCTTCCAGCCGAGATCCAAAGCCCGGCAGTCGTAAACGGTATCGCCTGGACTGCATCCTGCGTGACAGTGAAAGACGAACCGCGTTTCGAATATCGCGGCATCATGCTGGATCCTTGCCGTCATTTCATCCCGGTAGAGAACGTAAAGAAACATCTCGACGTATTAGCTTTGTTCAAGATCAACCGCATGCATTGGCATCTGACGGACGACCAGGGATGGCGTATCGAAATCAAGAAATACCCAAAACTGACAGAAGTCGGTTCCAAACGCATAGATGGCGAAGGAACGGAATATAGCGGTTTTTATACGCAAGACCAAATCAAGGAAGTGGTAAAATATGCAGCAGACCGTTTTATCACGATCGTTCCTGAAATCGAACTTCCGGGACACGAGTTGGCTGCAATCTCCGCATATCCCGAATTGTCTTGCAAGGGCGAACCGACCACCCCGCGTATCATCTGGGGGGTAGAAGACATCGTATTGTGTGCCGGAAAGGAAAAACCGTTCGAGCTCCTGCAGGATGTTTTCGACGAAGTCGCACCTCTTTTCCCCGGCGAATATATCCATATCGGTGGTGACGAATGCCCGAAATCAAGCTGGAAAGAATGCCCGCTCTGCCAGAAGCGCATCCGCGAGGAAGGTCTGAAAGCCGACAAGAACCATTCTGCCGAAGAAAAGCTGCAGAGCTATTTCGTTCAGCGCATGGAGAAATACCTGTCCGAAAAGCATGGTAAAAAGATCATCGGATGGGATGAAATCCTCGAAGGCGGCCTCGCTCCTTCCGCAACCGTCATGTCTTGGCGTGGTGCGCAGCGATCTTCTTCAGCTCTTTCCAAGCCGCCTTGGTCACGGGCTTGTTGTCGTTCTTATACTCGTCGGAAGTCCACCAGATCGTATCTTTCGTGGTCTCGTCCATTACGAAGAACTTGTCTTTGGGCGAACGGCCGGTGTAAACGCCGGTCATCACGTTCACGGCGCCCATTTCGGTCTCCTGACCCTTTTCGAAGCCGCGGAGGCCCTTCTTGGTCTCCTCGCGGAAGAGTTCGTCGTACGACGGATTGTACACGATCTCGGTCACGCCCGTGATCCCGTACTTTTTCAAATCCATTTTGTTCATAGCAATCGTTATTTTTAATAAAACATCAAATCCAAGATTTAACCTAACCGTCGAAATCCGCGCGTGCGGACTTTAACCGCACAAAGGTAGAAAAACTTTTACACTTGTGAAAAAATTAACAGTGAAAAACACAAAAAAAGAACATTATTTTTTCCGACGCCCGTATATGATTCATTTATAACTTCGTATCTCCTCCGTCCGAAGCCGCGCGCAGCTCAGGACAGCGGAGATATCGCAAACATGCTGCCGCGATTTTGCAGCGGCGCCGGGTCCTTCCGGCAGCCGCCGAGAAAAACGCGCAGCACACCGGCTTCCGGCCTGTTTCGGAAAAATCGGAAAATAATGTGCCGCCGTTTCCGTTTTTTTCTTAACTTTGGTAACCATGGCCGGACTCTATTTCCACATACCCTTCTGCAAGCGCGTCTGCGCCTACTGCGACTTTTACAAAAGCGCCGACCTGCGGCGCATGGACGACCTGCTGGCGGCCATGCACCGCGAACTGGACGAACGGCGCGGCTATCCGGGCGGCGAAGCGGTGACGACCCGCTATTTCGGCGGCGGAACGCCGTCGCTCTGCACGCCCGAAGCGATCAGGGGACTGCTGGACCACGCCGCACGACTCTTCGACTGCTCCGGCGCCGAAGAGACGACGCTCGAAGCCAATCCCGACGACCTGACGGCCGAGTACCTCGACGGGCTGCTCGAAGCGGGCATCGACCGCCTTTCGATCGGCGTACAGTCGTTCGACGACGACTGCCTGAAGCTGATGAACCGCCGCCACACGGCCGCGCAGGCGGCCGAAGCGGTCCGCGCTGCGCAGCGCGCCGGATTCGGCAACATCACCGTCGATCTGATCTTCGGCGTGCCGGGTTTCGGCGGCGATACGCTGCGCCGCTCGCTCGATGCGGCCCTTTCGCTCGGCGTACAGCATATTTCGGCATACCATTTGACCGTCGAACCCGATACGGCTTTCGGACGGCGCGCCGCGCGGGGCGAATTCCGGGCCGTGGACGAGCAGGTCAGCGAAACGGAGTTCCTCACGGTCCACGACACGCTGACCGGAGCGGGATTCGAACACTACGAAGTCTCGAATTTCGCCCTTCCGGGTTTCCGCGCCCGCCACAACGCGGCGTACTGGCACGGCGCGAAGTACCTCGGCATCGGTCCTGCGGCGCACTCGTTCGACG
>ERZ772875.3179-NODE-3179-length-10521-cov-2.692624_pt1 | contig 10521 bp, 10 predicted proteins | sample MGYA00580585_ERZ772875 | MGnify/ENA primary metagenome ERZ772875 (study PRJEB29015, sample SAMEA2737736) | human gut metagenome | biome: human gut; feature: human-associated habitat; material: faeces | place: China | collected 2012 ... | reverse complement strand
TACCCTTTTGCCTGCAGTGTCAGCCACATCGTGCGCGAAGGAATCTTGCCGATATAGCCGATGACCTGCGCCGCCAGCGTCTGCTTGGGGTAGACACGCTGTGTGCTTTCGGAGATGTCCATGCCCGGCAGCATCATCGACTTCGTTTCAATCTCCGTCACCGTCTCGAAGGGAACGTTCTTCGCAATCGTAATCGGCAGGGAGTTGTACAGGTTCATCTGCATTTCGGAAAAGACAGCCATGACTTTGAGCATCGTGTCCTCATCAACGATGATGCAGGGGACGTAGCCGCTGTCGTCGCCGCGCTTCTCGATGTACGCCGCGCGGACTTCCTCTTCCTCTTCGGCGGAGTTGACCATGCGGTAGCGGTGCTTGAGCGTTACCAGGCAGTCCTCCGGCGTGGGGTAGCTCTTCGCGGTCACATAGTTGTTGGAGCGCCATTGGCTTTCGCGTGTCTGCAGCGTCGCATCGGACACGCCCGAACCGAAATTGAACTCCCATTCGCCCGTCTCTTCGCTGCGCTGAATGACATAGCTGAATGCCAGCTTGCCGCCGTTGCGTTCGATAATTTTCAACGTGTCAATAATTGACTGCGTATACGTCTTGTAAACGCTGGAGGAGCTTTCGCTGGCGTCTTTATAGAAGGTAACATTGTAGACCATTTCGTCCGTGGCGAGAATCACGGAGTTCGCGTCGGTGATATTCCCGCGCTTGCCGGTCAGAGGAATCGTCTTTAAGCGGGTGGATTCCGTTTTTGTGGAATATCCCTCGCTGCTCTTCAGCTGCAAATTCACCAGACCGGCAAACAGATAGGCAAACATCAGGATAAGGATAATCACAAAGACCAGAAAGCGACCCTTCACCTGTTCCGGCGCGTTGCCGTGATCTTGCTGATATTGGTTCACAATTCAGCCTCCTTTCACAGGGAAAAATAACATAATTCACCCGGCTGACCCGAAATCAGCCTTTCGCCATTGCTTTGGATACCGGCGCGCCGAAGCCGAGCAGCCGACGCAGCGGCCACATCAGCACAACCGCAGTCAGCGTCGTCATCAGCGCATCGGTGAGCGCACGGGTGAAGAAAGCGCTTGTCAGTTCCGCACTGCTCATTGCGATATAGATGATGCTTACGGCCTCATACAGCAGCGCCGCGCACAGGGCGCACAGGGGCGTGCGCAGATAAACACTGCGGTTGCGCCCCCGGCGGTGGTTCGACATGTCGTACTGCAATCTGGCGGCACTCTTGTCGGTGAAGAACAGCGACATCAGCATCGCGCAGATTGGGTAGAACACGAGGTTGAGCAGCTTCACACCCGGTACCATCGTTTCCAGCAGAATGCCGTACACCGCGCCGACCCAGAACGCCTTATAGCGTGGATAGCCGACAATCACCACCGATAAAATCACCAGCGGCAGATTGATGCTGACCGTCGTGTCCAGCTGCGTCATCACCGTGACATGGAAAAGGTAGCCGATGAAAACAACCAGAAGCAGGCGGATTTGTCGCCAAAACACGTTGCGCACGGCTTATTCCTCCCAGTCAAGGTCGCCCGGATTGAGCGTCCGGACAGGCGTCGGGCTTGGCGTGGGTGTCGGAGACGGGGTTGCCGTCGGGTTGAGCAGCGTCGAGTTGTACTCATAGACCGTTCCGCGCGGCGTGGGCACAGGCGACGGCGTAGGCGAGGGCGACGGTGTCGGGCTGGCGGTCGGGCTTGGTGTCACGGACGGCACTTCCGTCGGGGTCGCCGTTGCGCCGAACATGAGCGTCGAGCCGATTTTCAGTGTCGGATAGGGGCGAGCTGTCACCAGCGGAACGTACTCGTTGTATACTGCCGTGGAGTCGCGTCCTTCGATGGCTTCCGCTTCCGGCTTGTAACGCAGGATGATGACGTACTCCAAGTGCTGGAAGTCCGCCTGCGGTTCAATGACGACGTACTGTTTGTTGCCTTCCATGCCGCGGGTGGATTCGCGCACCGTGCCAATCGGGATGCCTTTGGGGAAGGAAAAGCCCACGCCGGAAGTGACCACTTGATCACCCGGACGCGGCAGGGAGTCATCCGGCAGGTAGTACATGCGGCAGAGCGCCGTGCCGTCCACGCCGAGCGTACCGCTGACGATGCCCTGATCGCGGCTGGACTGAATCATGCCGGCAATCGAAGCGTCGGAGTCGATAATCGTGCGGACGGTGCAGGACGTGTCGTACACGGTTTCGGTGAAACCGACGAGTGCGCCGGAAATTGTGACCGCCATGTACGGCTCCACCCCGTCGCGGCTGCCCTTGTTGACCGTGAACACGGAGAAATAGGTGCCCTGTTCGCGGGCAATCACCTGCGCCGTCAGTGGATTCATGTTCGCGTTAGTGACAATTTCCTCCTGCATGTTCGTGAACTGCGACAGCTGCTTTTCCAGTTCGGCGTTGCGGGCGACGACGGAGGCCAGCTCCATGTTTTCCGCTACGACGCGGTTATACTCCGCCTCCCAGTTCGAACGCAGGCGCACCATGTAGAAGTAATCCGAAATGCTTTGCACGATGCCGGAGAACCACGTCTGCACCGGGGTGACGGCAGAGGAAATGGCGTTTTCCGGCAGCGTCAGCAGGGAAGAATCTTGGTACATCGTACGGGATAATGCCATAATGCCAATAATGCCCAGCAGTATCACGCTGACCGTCCACACCAGAATCGTGCGCAGAACAGGATGCCCCTTTTTCTTCTTGCCGCGCTTTTTCTCGTCTGCTGCGCGGGGCTTCTGCCCGTAGCCGCGGTCGATTTGCGCGTCGCTGCCCGCTTCGGGTGCTTCTTCCGGCGGCGTTTCCTTTTCCGGCGCGTACTCGGCTTCCAGATTATCCTCCATGTAAAACTCCATGGTCGGACGTGCCGGACGGCGGCCGCGGTCAATGCCCTCGTCATCCTGCTCGCTGCGGGTGCTGTTCAGCCCAATCATGCGGATGCCCGTGGAATTGTAGCCCTCCGTCGGCGGCGCGTTGTCCTCCTCCGGCGGCAGGTCGGGCACTTCGTCTTCCTCCGGCTCGTCACCCGTGGGAAGTCCCGCTGTCACGCTGTCCAAATCGTCATCAAAATAGAATCCGTCGCGGCTGGCAGGGGTTTCACCGCGATTTTTGCCGTTTTTCTGATTCGCCATGACGAATCGATCACCTCAGTTCCTTCAAAGAATAGGGGAATCCGCTCATCAGTTCAATTGCGGCATGCGTCCCCGCTGGGCGAGCAGCGCAAGATTCTCGACGATGTAGCCCAGCCCCAGCACCGTGCAGTCGCCGGGGTCTTTCGCCAGAATGACCTGTATGTTCAATTCATTGGCGATGTACTGATCCAACGCATACAGCTGCGCGGCGCGGCCAGTGAGATAAATGCCGTTCTTCATGATATCGGATGCCAGCTCTGGCGGGGTGCGCTCCAAGACCCACTTGATAGCGGTCAGAATCGCCCGGCATGGCTCGCAAACCGCGCCGTACGCCTGCTGCGCGGTATAGTCGATTTCCAGCGCGCTGGGGGAGAGCAGGTCGCGCCCGCGGATGCGCACACTCGACCCGTTCTCCTGCGGCAGGGCGGAAGCAAGGTCAAGTTTTACATCCTCAGCCGTCTTTGCGCCAATCAGCATCTTAAACTCATGTTTAATATGGTTGACGATGGCTTCATCCATTTTCACGCCGCCGACGGGGATGGACTGGCTGACGACTAGACCGCCCAGCGACACGACTGCCACTTCCGTCGTTCCACCGCCGACATCCACCACCATGCAGCCTTCCGGCTCAAAGACGGACAGACCTGCGCCAATCGCCGCCGCCAAAGGTTTTTCAATCAGGTAGACCTTCTTCAAGCCGCACGCGCGAACCGCTGCTGTCAGCGCTTTACGGTTCACTTCGTCAATTTCCGACGGAATGGACATGACCAGCCGCGGCTTGACGAGGTTGCTTTCGCCAACTGCCTTGCTGATGAAAGCGCGCAGCAGCAGCACCGTTGCATCGTAATTGGCAATCATACCGTTGCGGATGGGGTGAATGGCGATTTCCGCATCGCTGGTGCGCCCATACATGCGCTGTGCATCCTCGCCGACGGCAATCGGCTTCTTGTCGCCGCGCCGCGAAATCACCAGCGTCGGTTCGCTGATGACGATGCCCTCGTTCTTCACATAGACAACTGTATTGCAGGTTCCAAGGTCAAGCCCAATGTCTGGCGCTTTGAAGTGCATATCTGTACCATCCCTCAATCAAATTCATCATCCGGCGTCAGGCGCGCCAGCAGTGCAGTCCGCATTCGTCCAGCAGTTCGCGCACGGTGTGCATCGGCAGGCCAATCACGTTGCTGTACGAGCCTTCGAGCTTGTCAATCCACAGCCCGGCAATGCCCTGCACCGCATACGCGCCCGCCTTGTCCATCGGTTCGCCCGTGGCGATATAGCGGCGGATCTCCTCCTCCGTCATCGGGCAGAAATGCACCTGCGTCCCCACGACCCGCTGATGAACCATGCCCTGCGCATCCACGGCGCACACGCCTGTGTACACCTGATGCCACCGCCCGGACAGCAGGGATAGCATCTGGAACGCTTCCTCCTCGGAGTGCGGCTTGCCCAATGCCCTCCCATCCACCGCCACCAGCGTATCCGCCGACAGCACCACGCAGCCCGGATGCGCCGCAGCGCCCGCAAGCCCCTTGCGGCGGCTGATTTCCTGCACCGCTTCTTCCGGCGGCAAGGCGCAGCTTTCGTCCACCTCCGGCGCATCCACCACATACGGCAGCCCCGTCAGCGAAAGCAGTTCCCGGCGGCGCGGCGACCCCGACGCCAGAATAAGCGCGGCATGATTCATACCATCAGTCCTCCTGAAATTCCAAAGCATCAGCAAAGGGTTTCGCGAATGCTTAAAACAATCCATCCTGTATTATAGCACATTTCCGCCTATAATGAAAGGATTTTCGCAATTTTCACCGTCTTTTCATATTTCGCGGGCAAACGCGCAAAATAAAAAGGCGGAATGCGCGGCACGAATGCCGGATTCCGCCGGAAAGGATGAAGAAAATTACATCTTGCTGATTTTGTTAAAGTCCACGCGCGACTTCAAGACCGTCAGCAGCACCATGCCGAGGAAAACGGCGCCCAGCTCGCCGATCGCGACTTCGCCCATCGTCAGCGCAACGGGCAGACCGTACAGCAGCGCCAGCATCAGACCGACAATCACGCCGTTTGCCACAATCGGGCAAGCCGCCGCCAGGACGGGCTTCTTGCGCAGTGCGTAAGTGCCGCACGCCGCAATCAGCGTCGTCAGCGAACCGAACACAATGTCCCAAATCGACGGCGTGGGGGAGAAAATATTCGCAATCAGGCAGCCCACGAACAGACCGGGAATGGACTGCGGCAGCACCATCGGCAGCACCGTGAACGCTTCGGACACGCGGCACTGGATGTTCCCATACGAGATGGGCGCGAGCAGCAGCGTCAGCGCGGCGTAGAGCGCGGCGATGATGGCAGAGAGACAGAGGGAACGGGTGGTCAGCAGCTTCTTAAACATAGAAGCACTCCTTTCTTTGCAGGGCTGCGCACATGCGTGGGCGAATCCCTGTCCCGGCGCTGTCGGAAAGGAAGTCCGATGCGCTCCGGTGCGCGGTTTCCGCGCAAGGAATTACTATATCATATTTTTTCCTGAATCGCAAGTAGAAAATCGGGCAGAATGTACTCTGCGCCCGCCGGTGCGGGTGACAAATTTTCAGGGAGGTTGACTGATATGTCCCATAAGAACAACCAGTGCATCCATTGCTCCGTCGAAAGCTGCCAGCATCATGAGCAGGACGGTGTCTGCGGTCTGATGGACGTTCAGATTGCGCCGAAGGAATGCTGCTGCAACGGGAAAGCGGACGAAAGCTTGTGCTCGTCGTACAAGTGCCGCTGGTAACGGACAGGCGGGAAATCTTCCGAGGGGGATCGTGTCGCGCACAAGGCGGCGCGGTCTCCTTTGGCGTATTCAAAGAAGGGGGAATGGCGCATGAACGGTGATTTACGGGAAAACTGCCGTCTGCTGGATGAAAAGCTGCATCGGACGGTCAATCCGGACATGCACGTCCGCTTCTTCCGCACGTTTTCGCGCGATGCTGCGGTGTACTATGTGGACGGGCTGATTTCCACCGACTTCATGCAGCACTATTTGCTTTCCCCCCTGCAAAATGCGGCGGAAACGGCATCATCCGGCGAAATCGCTGGCTGCATCCGGCAATGCGTCGCCTTGTGCGAAGTCGAAACGTTTTTTGATGTGCGGGAAATCGTCGCGCAGCTGGTGTCGGGGCACGCGGTCGTATTGGCGGACGGTATGGACGGCGCGCTGAGCTTCGATGTGCGCGGGGCGGTTCGCCGCGGGATTTCGCCGCCGCTGACCGAAAGCGTCGTGAGGGGACCGCATCAGGGGTTCAACGAGTCCATCCGCGACAGTATCACCCTGCTTCGCCGCATTCTGCCTACGCCGGAGCTGATTGGCGAAATGCGGCAGATTGGCGATGCGATTCCGGTCAGCCTGTGCGTGATGTACCTGCAAAACGCGGTGGATGAAAGCAGTCTGTCCCGCCTGAAGGCACGGCTGGAGGAGGTACATATTGACCATGTGCTGTCCATCGGCGCGCTGGAGCAATTGCTGGAGGATCACCCGTTTTCACTCCTGCCGCAGTGCGTGATGACCGAGCGCCCCGACCGTGCCGCGTCGATGCTGCTGGAAGGGCAGATTGTGCTGCTGCTGGACGGTTCGCCGCAGGTGCTGGTGCTGCCCGCAAGTCTCCTCCATCTGCTGCATACGCCGGATGACACGTCCTCGCGCTGGCTGTACGGCACGTTCATGCGCCTGATTCGCCTGCTGGGACTGCTCTGCGCGCTGATGCTGCCCGCGCTGTTCGTGGCGTTCGTCACGTTCCATCCGCAGGCGCTTCCGGCAGCGCTGCTCACGTCGATTCTGGAAAGTCAGGCGGAAGTGCCGCTGTCTGTGCCGCTGGAAATGCTGCTGATGCTCATCATGTTCAACCTCGTCGGGGAAGCCAGCATCCGCGTGCCGTCGCTAACTGGTTCGACGCTCGGCACGGTCAGTGGCTTGATCCTGGGACAAGCCGCGGTCGAAGCGAAACTTGTGCATCCGCTGCTGATTATTGTCGTTGCGGTATCCAGCCTCGGATCATATGCCGTGCCGGATTATTCGCTTGGGCTGGCGGTGCGCATCGGGCAGCTGCTCCTGCTTGCGGCGGGCAGCATCTTCGGCGTCTACGGCATCGTGCTGTTCATGACGGCGCTCTGCGTCCGCCTGTGCAGCCTGACGAGCCTTGGCGCACCCTTCGCCGCTCCGCTTTCGCCGCCGCGTGCGCATAATCCCGATTTGCTGACGCGCCATCCGCTTTGGCAGCAGCGCTGGCGGACATGGCTGGGCAGTGCCGAGAACAATGTGCGCTCACGCGGCAGAATGCGTGGCTGGGACAGGAGAGGACAATAATGCAGCGAATCCAGAAGCGCCGCGCCGGGCAGCGTCAGACGCAGAATGCGCTGATTGGGCTGCTGTCCGCCGTGTCGATGACGCGCATTGGCCTGACGCAGTTGCTGCCCCTCTGCGGGAGTGCCGCGTGGTGGCTTTCTGCCGCGTGTATGCTGCCGGGGCTGTGCGTCTACGGCACTTTGCGGCTGCTCCTGCGCCGAACGCACACGCGGACGCTGACCGACTGTGCCCGAAAGCTGCTGGGGAATTTCGGCGGCATCCTGATTATGCTCACGCTGACCCTCCCGCTCCTGCTGGACGGCATTGCGTCCCTCACGGCGCTCATCACATTTTTCACCGAGGGCATCGGTGCGCGCGGCTCGCAGTTCACGCTGACGCTGCTGACGGCGTCGGTGATGCTGATTGCCCTGAACCGCGACGGACTGCCGCGCGGCGTTTATCTGCTCCGGCATGTGCTGCTTGTCGCTGCCGGGATTATCGCCATCAACGCGCTGCTCGACGCGCACCCGGACGGCATCGTGCCGCTCTTGGGCGAAGGCGTGCCGCCGCTGCTGAACGGCATCCGCAGCGCGTGGGGCATGAGCTGGGTGCTGCTCCTGCTGCTGGAATTTCCGGTGGAAGAGGGGACAAGGCGCACCCCAGCCATGTTCGTTGCGCTGCTGCCCTGCCCCGTGATTCTGCTCCTGCTGTCCCTTGCAATTCCGCCGGAACTGACCGTGCCGGGGCGCAGTCTTGCCAGCAGACTTGCGCTGCCGACGCTGTTTTTGCAGCCCGCCGTCCGAACGCTTGCGCAGTGTCTGCTGATGATGACGCTCTTTTTGAGCATTGCGGGCAGTGCGCAGCTGGCGGCGCGCTTCCTGACATCATCGTGCCAGAAGCCGAAAAAGTGGGTGCCGTATGTGCTGATTGGCTTGCTGACGCTGACGCAGTTATTCGACATCAGCCGACTTTGGCGCGTCCTGACCGCCTTCACGGCATGGTCGCTTGTGCCGGCATTTCTTTTGCTTCTGCTATTGACTATCGTCCGGCTTTGCAGGAGGGAAAAAGCATGAAACGCGCGCTTTGTCTGCTGCTGATCTGCCTTTTCTGCACGGGCTGCTCGGCGCTCCCGCCGGAGGAACGCGCCTTCTGTGTCGTCCTGCTGGTTGATGGCGGCGCGCAGGAATGCACCGTCCGCGTGCGCATCCCGACATACCAGCAGAACGGCGGCTATCAGACACTTTCCGCATCAGGCACGACGTTAACCGACGCGCTCCGAACGCTTGAATCCGCCGCGCCGATGCGCCTTCACTGGGGGCAGCTGCGTCTGATTGTGCTTTCGCGCGCATGGGCGGCGGAAATCCCGATTGTGCGGACGCTCAGCGACTTGTCCGGCGTGGAGAATCTGCGCCTGCACGCTTCCGTCGCCGTGACCGAGGAGGATATGGCGGCACTGGCGGAAAAGCTCGTTCCGGAGAACGGCACGCGCCTCAGCAAGTCCATCGATGTGATGGTGCAGGCGCGGCACGAGCAGGGCGTCATCCCGACGTGCGCCGCGTCGATGCTGCTTCGCTTCGGCAGCCGTCAATCACCCGTACTTTGCGGCGCAGAAAGCACGCCGGAAGGCCTCCTGCTCAGCGGCGCGTGGCTGACGGATGCGGACGGGCTTGTCCGCAATTTTCTGCCGCCGGAGGAAACGCAGATTCTGCTGCTGATGCAGGGAGAACTGACCCGGACGCAGCTGCTTCTGCCCGAACACGCGATTCACCTGACGGAAACAAGCACGAGTATTCGCCTAACGGAGAATACCGCCGTCTGCCGCGTGAACCTGCGCTACGACCGTGCTGACCTGACCCCGCAGGCCGTGTCCGCCGAAACCGCACAAGCGTGTTTGGATGTGCTGAACCGCCTGCAAGCGGCTGGCTGTGACGCGCTCGGCTTAGGGCGCAAAGCCATATGGTCAGCATGGAGCATGTCGGACTGGCGTGACAGCGATTTCCCGGCGCGGCTGCAAAATCTCCGCTGGACGGTGGAGGTTCGCAGTGAACCTGCAGCATAAATCTGCATAGGGTATAAAAAACGCGGCTTCCTGTTACTCGCAGAAAGTCGCGTTTTCGTCTGTCAAGGCTTTGCGCCACGCGTCCGTCAGCTTCGGCAGCGTCCAAACCGCGTTTGCCGGGCTGGTGGAGGGCAGGACGAGCGCCGGAATACCCATTATCGCTGCAAGTGCCGCGCGTAGAGCGTTCCCGCCAGCTTGCCGTTGCACAGGACGCGCGTGATGTGCGCCCGGTCGGTAATCCGCGCAATGTCCACCGGCACCGCCTCGCGCACGGACGCATCCGCCGAACCGTCGATTTCGCAGTTCGCAATCACATCCCACAGCGCCAGATGGTGTCGAAGCAGCAGGGAAGTCTTCTCTGTAATGCTCACCGGCACACAGATGCTGATTCTCGGTTTCCGGAATGCTCTTCTTCCCATTGCCTTCTGGATAAAGTAGCGCAGCATGCGCTCGGTGATCAGAAAGTCCGTGATCACGCCCTGCCGCATGGGCCGGACCGCCATAATATTGCCCGGTGTCCGTCCAATCATCTGACGCGCTTCTTCTCCAATTGCCCGTACTTTATCTGCATCTTTATCATACGCAACTACGGACGGCTCCTTTAATACAATGCCTTTTCCCTTGGCATAGACCAGGATGCTGGACGTCCCCAGATCAATTCCGATATCGGTCGTTGCAGCCATAGTAATCCCCTTTCCTGTTCTCTTTTATTTTTCTTTATTTTAATCTGTTTGAAATTTGTATAGAATAAGTTCGGGTTCAAAACACCCGAAACACAAAAGGATCGAATGTGTTCTGAACCCAACCCGCTTCTTATTATATACAATCCCTTTTAAAATGGAAAGGATTTTTTAGAGATATTTTTCGACATATTTTCCGGTGTAGGATACCGGGCTCTTGGCCACTTCCTCCGGCGTTCCGCACGCAATCACGGTTCCGCCGCCGTCTCCGCCCTCCGGTCCGATATCAATAATATAGTCCGCCGTCTTGATGACATCCAGATTGTGTT
>ERZ772875.3175-NODE-3175-length-10541-cov-16.590788_pt1 | contig 10541 bp, 10 predicted proteins | sample MGYA00580585_ERZ772875 | MGnify/ENA primary metagenome ERZ772875 (study PRJEB29015, sample SAMEA2737736) | human gut metagenome | biome: human gut; feature: human-associated habitat; material: faeces | place: China | collected 2012 ... | reverse complement strand
GCAGTGGACTTGGAGGACTTGGCCGCCTCTTTACTTCTGGAGGCAGAGGCATCCTGCTGACTCATGGTGGGAGCCTTCAAGTCTACGAAAGCCGCCGTGGTAATCGTGATCTGTTGGAACGTAATGGTGAAGGTGTAGCCGTTCAGATTATCCTTGCTCCTGGTTCGCTTCAGGCTGGTGATCAGCAGATCATCAAAGGCTTCCGCGCCCCGGTAGGTCAGCAGCTCACGGTTGCGCCACATAGCCTCCAGCGCGGTGTATTCAGCCGGACTGGTCACAATACCATTGATCGAAAATTTGATAGGATCGAGGACGGCGTGATCTGTGATCTTCCCGCCGCCCTCGATGGGGCTGCTGGTAACTTGACTGGAGAGGGTGGGGCTTTCATCGGTCACAGAGGCGGTTTTTTCAAAGACCACCGTCCCGCTGTTCCCTATGAGCATATATGACATTTTCCCTGGCTCCCTCCTTTACAGCAATGCGGCCTGCATAGCCTCAATACTTGCCTCTTCGTCCTGAATCTCCTGGAATGCCTCACGGATCATCTGGAGTATCCATGCTTTGGTCACTTCCTTCTCCTCTTCGCTGGGATTCCCACTCATAGAGATCGAGATCTGAGGGGAGAACACAATGGATCTGGAGTGCCTGGAGGCGTTGATGATGTTGTCGGTTTGGTCAGCCGGAATGATCTTGCTGCCTCCAGGCAGGATCGCCAGCTCTCCGCCCTCTTCATTGATCCTGGTCAGCCCGCCTTCAAAGTTGTCTGTCCCGCGGGCATGACCTGGGATAGATGCTGTGGTAACGCCGGTCGTTCCTATGGTGATGCTCCCCACCGAGCCGGCAGCCTCTTTCAGTCTCTGCAGTGCCATCTTATCATTGGAAAGGTCTACGCCCTCTGTCTTCTTGAACTCGTCGATCATCCACTGGGTAATACGGTTATCGAAATCATCGCCGCCCAGATGTGTATCGCCGTTGGTTGCCAGAACCTCGATAACGCCGTCACCGATCTCGATGATGGAAACATCGAATGTACCGCCACCTAAGTCATATACCATGATCTTCTGCTCTTTCTCATTATCAAGGCCATACGCAAGCGCTGCTGCCGTCGGCTCGTTGATAATTCTCTTTACATCAAGACCTGCAATCTTACCTGCATCCTTAGTAGCCTGACGCTGTGCGTCTGTAAAGTAAGCAGGAACTGTAATAACTGCCTGTGTTACCTTTTCGCCGAGGTATGCTTCAGCGTCTGCCTTTAACTTTGAAAGAATCATAGCTGAAATTTCCTGCGGTGTGTACTGCTTGCCGTCAATTGATACTTTATATGATGTACCCATTTCTCTCTTAATAGAAGAAACTGTCTTGTCAGGGTTTGTGATAGCCTGGCGCTTTGCAACCTGACCTACCATACGCTCGCCGTCTTTTGAGAAAGCAACAACGGAAGGAGTTGTTCTTGCGCCCTCGGCGTTAGGAATAACTACAGGCTCGCCGCCTTCGATAACTGCTACACATGAGTTTGTTGTACCTAAATCTATACCTATTGTCTTTGCCATAATGAATTCCTCCTGAATATATTTGTTTTACTTTTATACTGATTTATTTATATAAAGGTCTTAGTCGCAATTTGCAACCTGAACCATTGCATGACGAATAATTTTATCGCCGATTTTGTAACCTGTCTGGAACACCTGTGAAATGCAATTCTTTTCAAAATTCTCATCGTCAATCTTTGAAATTGCGTTGTGAATTTCCGGATTAAACTCCTCACCCTGCGCACCGAAAGGCTCAACCTTGAGCTTTTCAAGCGACTTTGCAAGCTGATTTGAAATAAGCTCAATGCCCTTTAAAATATCGGGATCGGCGTCCTTTAAATTTGTAATAGCCATCTGAATACTGTCTGCTACAGGCAAAAGCTCTGTAACCGCCTTTGCTGTTGCGTCATCATAAATAGAAAGCTTTTCGTTTGCTGTACGCTTGCGGTAGTTGTCATACTCGGCACAAAGGCGAAGATATTTGTCTTTCTGTGAGTTGAGCTCCTCCTCAAGTTCAGCTATTTTTTTGGCGGTTTCATCAATCTCTTCCGTAACCGCTTCAGCTGTCTGTTCGGATGTATTCTCGTTTACAACAGCTTCGTCTTTTGTCACTTCTTTTTTCTTTGACATATTACCTTTCCTTTCTATATTAATGCTCTATAAGCTCGCTTATTATTTTACTTACACATTCGCTTATACATTCTATAATCGAAATCACTCTGCCGTAATCCGTTCGTATAGGAGCTATTACGGCAAGCGTACCGGACGGTGTATCTTTTACGCTGTAGCTTGAAGAAATTACCGAGCTGTACGCAAGTTCTATACGGCTGTTTTCTGTACCTATACTTACCGAAGTACCTATCGGCAGGCTTGTAAGAACACCTGCAAGATCTCCTTTTCTTGAAAGAAGTTCAATTACATTTCTTGCCGCAAGAAAATTTACATTCTGCATAAACAACGGCTTTGTCTGACCGCTCAAAAAGATTCCGACTTCGTTTGCCTTATCTGCCGCATCTTTTATCGCCGTAAGCACACTTGGCATAAAGAGCGATAACTCGCCAAATCTTGCCGCTGCCGTCTGTATAAACGGACGATTTATCGAAGAAAGCCTTACTCCGTCAAACAATTCGTTAAGCGCTTTGTCAAACACTTCAAGGATTTCGGGAGTGATTATAAATTCGCATCTGAAAAGCTGATTTTTTATAATGCCGTTTGAGGCAATTACAACAGTCATTGCCGTGTGCGAACCCGTCTGCACAAAGCTGATTTTGTGAATCCTGCTTTCTGCGGAATTCGGTGCTGTGGCAACTGCGGTAAGTCCTGTCAGCTCCGAAAGAAGATCTGCCGCCGATTTTAAAATATTTTCGGGTGATTCGGCATTCCTGTAAAGTTTATCCTCCACAAGTTCTCTGCCCCGCTGTGACACCGCCACAATCTTCATAAGATTGTCAACATAGTATCTGTAGCCCTGCTGAGTAGGTATTCTGCCTGCCGATGTATGCGGCTGAACAAGATAACCCTTTTGTGTGAGGTCTGCCATATCATTTCTTACCGTAGCCGATGAAACTTTTAAATCCGTTTCGTCTATCAGAGTTTTTGAACCTACAGGCTCACCTGTCTTTATAAAGTTTTCAACAACAGCCGAAAGAATTTTTTGCTTTCTTTCCGCAAGCTCCATAGGTATCACCTCTCTGCCTGCGTTTTTTGTTGTTTTAGCACTCTCTGTGTGTGAGTGCTAACTCTTATGCTTATACTATAATCTTAAAGTCAGCAAAAGTCAAGAGTTTTATCAGAAAAATTTTACTTTTCAAAAACTTTTCACAAATCCGTCACCATTATTGACATTTCAGCGCAAAATATACTATAATGGAAGTTATATTGACAAATACACCCTTAACTACACAAAATGGCTTAAATTAGCCGTAATTTTTGATACAACTAAGATACAAAAGAGGTTATTATGAGAATCGGTTACTTTTTCAGAGTTTGCTCCGGCGCAACATTCAGCAAACTTTCCGGCGCAATAAATACCGTTCACACAAAATCCGGCAAAAACAAGGCCGGCATTTTCTTTGATATGGTAGGTTGCTTTTTTAAATACAGAGCGGGATATAATGACTATGTTCTGTTTGAATACTACAATATGACTGCAGACCAACGCAAAACGTATATGACACGCTTTAAAAACAAGCGTTTTATGTTAATGCAGAACGATCTTACAAGTGCCGAAATATTTAACGATAAAAGATTATTTGATACCAGATTTGCAAAATATCTTGGCAGACGGGTACTTGTAATTGAGGAAAAGATTACTTTGGAGCAATTCAGCGAATTTATTAAGCCTTGGGATGTTTTCATTGCAAAGCCTGCTTTCGGCGAATGCGGCAAAGGCATTGAAAAACTTGTTAAAGCAGACTTTAAAAGTGACGAAGAATTTTATAATTATGTTTTTGACAAAGAAAACGAATTCGGTGTACTTGAAGAGGCAATAAAACAACACCCCGATGTTTCAAAAATTTATCCTCACTCAATTAACTGCTTAAGAATCGCCACACTTGTGGTAGACGGCAAGCCGAATATTTTGTATGCGGTGTTTAAAACAGGAAATAACGGTAAATTTGTAGATAATCTTGAAAACGGCGGTTTTGCCTGTCACTTTGACCTCGATACAGGTATGGTAACAGGGCCGGGACATACTTCCGATATGGAAATTGCATACGAACACCCGTATTCGGGAATAAAATTTAAAGGTTTTAAAATTCCTTACTGCGAAGAGGTCAAGGAGCTTGTTAAAAAGGCGGCGCTGGAAGAACCCGAATTTAAGTATTGCGGTTGGGATGTATGCATTTCGGAGAACGGACCTGCGATTATCGAGGGCAATGACTATGCGGCATATGACTTTCCGCAGTTACCCGACGAAGATACTCCAAAGGTCGGATTAATTTCAATTATAAAGCAGTATATTCCCGACCTTAAACTTTAAATCATTAATACATTAGATTTATAGGAGATCAACAAATGGAAACCATAAAATCCTTTTACTTTATATTATGGGCAATAATCGCTCTGTATATGTTCGTATCGGCAAAAAAACTCGGTTCTTTGTGCTACATCATCGGGGGTTTTTTCAGCTTTATGACTGTATGGTACGCTATGAACAGTTTTTCGGGAATTGCAATGTTTGACGGTGTGCTCGGCATTGTGTTTAAATGTGTAGTAGGTGCTTTCCTGCTCGGCTTTGTACTGATTTATGTAATCGGTAAACTAAAAAAGAATAAGAAATAAAATTTTAAATCAATTACAGGCTTAAAAGCATAACCCCTCCGGCAACGCTGTTAATATGCGTTGTCGGAGGGGTTATTGTTGTTGTCAAACTTTGCATATACAAAAAGCTTTTCAAAATATGTCGCATCAGAACAAATTTTAAAAACAATGTAAAAATAATTGACAGCGACTATATCTGATTTTATAATATTTATATAAATACATTCATACAAAGGACTGATATTATGATAAAATTCAATAATGTTACAAAAGTATTTAACAACACTTTAAAAGCAGTAGACGACCTGTCTTTTACTGTAAATAAAGGCGAAATTGTAGGATTTATCGGACCGAACGGTTCGGGCAAAACCACCACAATCAAAATGCTTACAGGTATTCTCTCAAGTGACAGCGGTGAAATAAGCATCAACGGTCACGACATAAAAAAAGAACCGCTTGAGGCAAAGAAAAGTATCGGTTACATTGCCGACAGTCCCGATATGTTCTTAAGGCTCAAAGGAATTGAGTTTCTCAATTTCATTGGTGACATCTACAAAGTTCCGTCAGATGTGCGCAAAAAGAGATTTACCGAAGTTTGCGACAGATTCGGACTTACCGACAGCTTAAACGCACCTATGCTAAGCTACTCGCACGGTATGCGTCAGAAAATTATGGTTGCCGCCGCACTTGTGCACAATCCCGATGTATGGATTCTTGACGAACCTCTCATCGGTCTTGACCCTAAGAGTGCTTTTGAACTGAAAGCTATGATGCGTGAACACGCAGATGCGGGTAACTGCGTATTTTTCTCCACCCACATACTTGAAGTTGCCGAAAAACTCTGCGACAAGGTTATCATAATAAAAAAGGGCAAATCGCTTTATGACGGCACTCTCGATAATCTTTGCAGTCAGAACACAGGCAAATCACTTGAACAAATCTTTTTGGAGCTGACTGAAAATGAGTAATTTTTTTAATTTATTAAAAACCTTTATAAAAACAACCGAGCTAACCTCCGCAGAAAAAAAGCGTTCCAAACATTTTTATACAATTATGGGTACGGCGGTTGTGCTTCTTATTATGATACCGGCAGGTGCGCTTGTCGGAATAATCACCTATGCTCTAACACTCGGCGTAATGACATACGGCGGAGCAACACAGGGTGCGGAAGTAATTTTACATATTATTTCTATCCTTTCCGTAGTATTCGGAATTAATGTAATTATCAATATATTTTATTTTTCAAACGATATTGAAAATCTCATTCCTCTTCCGTTAAAGCCGAGAGAAATCGTAAGTGCAAAGTTTGCTTATTCCCTGCTTTCGGAAAACATAATGGAATTTATCCTTATTCTCGGCGCTTGCGTAGGCTTTATGTCGGCAAAGGGATTTTCGCTTACAGGTGTTATAACTTCAATAATCGGCATACTTACCATTCCCATTATTCCTCTTGCTTACTGCGGAATTATTGCCGTTATATTTATGTACTTTACCCACTCGGTAAAAAATCGTGATTTTCTCAATAAAATTACAGGTATCGGCACTGCCGTGCTTATAGTCGGCGCATTGGTTGCTCTCGTAAGCATCAGCGGATTTAATCCCGATGCAATCGTTACTTCGCTTGCAAGCGCAGACAACGGATTTTTAAATGTTATGAACTTTATTTTTCCGCACATTCCGCTTATGATGGATTCTATCTCAAGCGAATCCGTATATCAACTGCTTTTATACTTGCTTGCAAATGTAATTTTCGTTGCAGTCTTCCTTTTCCTTGCGTCAAAAATGTATATCAAAGGTGTGTCGGACATCAATACCACAAAATCCAAACGCAGTAAAAGCATTGCAAGTCAGGCTGTTGAAAAATCAACCCAAAAAGGAGTTTTTGCAAGTTATTTGAAAAAAGAATTTCTTATCCTTTTCAGAACTCCGCCTTTCTTTATGGACTGCATAGCCATTAACCTTTTGTGGCCTGTTTTTATGGCTGTTATTATGATTTTGCAGGGCAGTACAAACTTTTTGTCGGGCACACTTACACCGTACCTTGCGGGAAATCAAAAAAGTATCACTGTAATTACCGTAGCGGCTGTTGTAATTTCCGCCCTTGTCACGGCAATTAACAGTATCGCTTCTTCCGCAATTTCAAGAGAGGGCAAGCACTTCCAATTTATGCGCTATATTCCCGTTACATTAAGAGTTCAACTGAATGCAAAAGCACTTACAAGTATAATCATCAGCGGCTCTGTTATGGTGCTCTATGTAATTGCATTTAATATTTACTGCGCAATTATTGCAGACAGCTTTAACCCGTTTGTATTCATCGTAATTCCGCTTATACATATTCTTATAAGCCTTATCTGCGTTGTTTTTGTAACCTACCTCGGTATATTCTTGGACACAATAAACCCTAAACTTGTATGGGACGATGAAATCAACGCTTTGCGAGGTAACTACAATACCGTAATCAATGCAGCCATAATTATAGCAATTACCGCCGCTATTTGTGCAATTTCTCTTGTATTGCTATGGATTTTTGGCGTTGAACCTGTTATAATTAACCTTGGACTTGTTATTGTTATGTGTGTGCTTGCGGTTTTTGCACAAAGGCTTTGCCTTAGCAAGGGTGTAAAAAATCTTGAACAAACCGAAAGCTGATAGGTTCGAAACACAATGCAAATCAAATTTTATTAAGGTGATTTATAATGACAGAAACTAACTATTCCATGCTCTGCGATTTTTACGAGCTTACAATGTCAAACGGCTATTTTAAAAACGGCTTTTACAAAAAGAATGTTTACTTCGACCTTTTCTTCCGCAAAGTGCCCGACAACGGCGGTTTTGCCATTGCGGCAGGTCTTGAGCAGGTAATTGACTACATCAAAAATCTCCACTTCTCCGAAACCGATATTGAATATCTTAGAGAAAAAGGAATTTTTGACGAAGAATTTTTAAAATATCTTTCAAATTTCAAATTCACAGGTGATATTTACGCTATTCCCGAGGGAACTCCTATCTTCCCTAACGAACCGATTATTACGGTAAAAGCTCCTGCCATAGAGGCACAGCTTATCGAAACATTTTTACTTCTTACAATCAATCATCAGACTCTCATTGCAACAAAGGCAAACAGAATTGTTCGTGCCGCACAGGGCAGAACGGTTCTTGAGTTTGGTTCTCGCCGTGCACAGGGCGCAACAGGTGCTGTTGACGGTGCAAGAGCCGCATACATAGGCGGTTGTGCCGGTACAGCCTGCACACTTACAGACGCACTTTACGGCGTACCCGCAGGCGGCACAATGGCTCATTCCTGGATTCAGATGTTCGACAACGAATATACAGCATTCCGCACCTACTGCGAGCTTTATCCTGAGAACCCGACGCTTCTTGTCGATACTTACAACACGCTTAAAAGCGGCGTTCCGAACGCAATAAGAGTATTTAAAGAAGTGCTTGTTCCAAAGGGCATTAACAAATTTGCAATTCGTCTTGATTCGGGCGATATTTCTTACCTTTCTAAAAAAGCGAGAAAAATGCTTGACGAGGCAGGACTTGAAAACTGCAAAATTGTTGCATCAAACTCACTCGACGAGTACCTTATCCGTGACCTTATGATGCAGGGTGCACAGGTCGATGTTTTCGGAGTTGGCGAAAGACTTATAACTTCGTCAAGTTCGCCTGTATTCGGCGGTGTATATAAACTTGTTGCCGTTGAAGAACCCACAAGCGGCGAAATTATCCCGAAAATCAAAGTCAGCGAGAACACATCAAAAATCACAAATCCTCATTTCAAAAAACTTTACCGTTATTATGACAACGAGAGCGGCAAGGCTCTTGCCGACGAACTTTGCGTGTACGACGAAGTAATGGATTTCTCAAAACCACACACCATTTTCGACCAGAATGCAACATGGAAAGCAAAAACTCTCACAGACTTTACCGCAAAAGAATTACTTGTACCGATATTTAAGGACGGCAAGTGCGTGTATGAATCGCCAAAGATTGAAGATATTGCAAAATACTGCAAAGACCAAATCGGACTCCTTTGGGACGAGGTAAAGCGATTTGAGAACCCGCACAACTACTATGTTGACCTCTCGAAAAAACTTTGGGACATCAAAAACATTCTTTTAAATATCTATCAGAGTTAAAATCACAGGAGTTCATATGATAAATTTAAAACAAATTATCGCCGTAACACTTACCGCCACAGCAGTAGCGGCAACTGCAATTGTTTCGGCATCAGCACTTGATACGCAAAAATACGACTTAAACGATGACGGCAGATTTGATGTGCAGGATGTTACATACTTGCAGATAAAAATAGCAGGTGACGGAGAACTGACAGACAATCAGAAAAAAATTGCCGACTATAACAATGACGGCAAAATTGATGTTCAGGATGTAACCTCGGCTCAAATGCTCATTTCGGGAGGAGAAACTCCGACACAGCCTGCAACACAGCCGACCACCGTACAACCGACTTCACAACCGCAGCCTACCACACAGCCGAGCGGATCTGCAAGCTATAATAAAGAATTTGCCGATAAGGTAATTGAACTTGTAAATGCGGCACGGGCAAAAGAGGGACTTTCTCCTCTCACAAAAGACACAACTCTTACAAACCTTTCAAACATTCGTTCAAAAGAAACAGCAACTCTGTTTTCACACCAGCGCCCTGACGGCACAAGCTGGTCTATGGTTTTAAAGCAGAATAATGTTTCGTACACTTCGGCAGCCGAAAACATTGCCGCAGGACAGAACACACCCGAAGCTGTAGTAAAAGAATGGATGAATTCTCCGTCGCACAGAGCAAACATAATGAACAGCAAATATAACAAAATCGGTGTTTCGTGTTATGTTGACCAAAATGCTCCGTACAGATATTATTGGGAACAGTTGTTTATTAAGGGCTAACGCAAACTCCGATAGCCAACCGGCTTGCTGTTTGGCAGCTTAAACACAATAGCGAAAACCTTTCAATTATGAAAACAAACAAGAAAATAGGCTTTTTAACACCGTCAACTCTTTGCGCTGACGGTGTTTTCTTTGCATAATAATTTTTCACCTGTTTTGTGAAAATCGATGCAAAAGCTCTGACAAAAAATCAGACTGTTTAATTTCGCTAAAAATATTGACTGTTATACGCAGAATTGATATAATTTTGTTATAAAAGGCAGGCGGTGAAGATATGAAAAAAACTCGGCTGATAAAAATTATACTCAAACGGACAGGAGCACTTAAGTTTTTGACAACATACATAATAATATTTGCAGGTGTAAGCATTGGTGTATGGATAGTTGAGCCGAACATAAAAACTCCGATTGACAGTGTATGGTACTGTTTCAGCGTAGCCACGACCATAGGTTTTGGCGACATAACCGCCGTTACGATACTCGGCAGGGCAATGTCGATTTTCCTGTCGATATGTTCCATACTGATAATAGCGGTAGTACCGGGAATTATTACAAGCTATTATATTGAGAGTACAAAGCTAAAGGAAAAGGAAAGTATAGCAAAATTTCTTGACGACCTCGAACATCTGCCTGAACTTTCAAACGAGGATTTACAAAGCCTTTCGGAAAAGGTAAAAAAGTTTAATAGGAAGTAATATTAAATCATTTTAAAATTTTCGTTCCGATTTAGTCTAAGCTATTTGCTAAATTATGGTTTAGCGGAGTATCGGTCGAGCATTGAATTTTAGCTAACGCTAAATTATCCTCCCAAAAGCAAAAAAGTTTACTCAATTTTTTC
>ERZ772875.3168-NODE-3168-length-10566-cov-26.835601_pt1 | contig 10566 bp, 6 predicted proteins | sample MGYA00580585_ERZ772875 | MGnify/ENA primary metagenome ERZ772875 (study PRJEB29015, sample SAMEA2737736) | human gut metagenome | biome: human gut; feature: human-associated habitat; material: faeces | place: China | collected 2012 ... | reverse complement strand
GGCATTGTGGGAATTTTGCTCAGTTACGGTATCTCGGTGGTTATCAACCGGTTTGTTAACCTGGAGGAAATGAACGGACTGACAGGCAACCTGTCCAGAATACCGCCCTGGCTTTCCGTGGCAGCCGTGGTCTTTGCCATCTTTGTGGGCATGGCCGCCGGATTTATGCCGGCTATGCGTGCCATGAAGCTGAGTCCCCTGGCAGCCATCAGGAATGATTAGTAAAACTTCTAAAAAAGGGTTGCAATATTAGAAAAAAAGATATATATTAATGGTAGGGCGTGTGACTGGCGGATAGTGGAGCAACCACAGGGAGCACGCAGTACCATGAACTATTTTGAGCCGACCGCCTGGGCACGCATATTTTTTTGCGTGTCCGGGAGCCGGCTCTTTTAAGTTTCAGAAACCTATTAAGCCGAATGGAGGAATCAGTATGAATCAGATGTCACTGGAACAGGAGCTGAAAAGCAATGCTTATCCCGGACGGGGAATCGTCATCGGGCGATCAGAAGACGGAACAAAGGCAGTAACCGCCTATTTTATCATGGGCAGAAGCGCCAACAGCCGCAACCGCGTGTTTGCGGAGGATGGGGAAGGAATCCGCACCCAGGCATTTGACCCTGCCAAGCTGGAGGACCCAAGCCTGATTATCTATGCCCCTGTGCGGGTTCTTGGAAACAAGACCATTGTGACCAACGGGGACCAGACCGACACCATCTACGACGGAATGGACCACCAGATGACCTTTGAGCAGTCCTTACGATGCAGGGAATTCGAGCCGGATGCGCCTAATTACACACCGCGGATCTCCGGCATCATGCACATTGAAAACGGCAATTATAATTATGCCATGTCCATTTTAAAGAGCGATAATGGAAATCCGGATTCCTGCCTGCGTTTTACCTATGCGTACCAGTCGCCGGCAGCGGGTGAGGGACGTTTTATCCACACCTACATGCATGACGGCAATCCTCTGCCCAGCTTTGAGGGAGAGCCTAAGAAGGTGGGGATAAGCGGGGACATTGACGCCTTTACGGATTTGGTCTGGAACAGCCTTAACGAGGATAACAAGGTGTCCCTGTTCGTGCGTTTTATTGATATTGCCGCCGGCACATATGAGACGAGAATCGTAAATAAAAATAAATAAGGAGAGAGGTATGATTATGAAAGAACTGGCACTTAAATACGGCTGCAACCCAAACCAGAAGCCTTCCAGAATCTTCATGGAAGGGGACAGGGAGCTTCCCATCACAGTACTGAGCGGCAGACCGGGCTACATCAATTTCATGGACGCGTTAAACGGCTGGCAGCTGGTAAAAGAGCTGAGGGCAGCCACAGGGCTTCCGGCCGCCGCATCTTTCAAGCATGTTTCACCTGCCGGGGCGGCAGTGGGCCTGCCTCTTGACGAGACATTGAGGAAGATTTACTGGGTGGATGATATGGGTGAACTCTCACCGTTAGCCAGCGCATATGCAAGGGCAAGGGGAGCAGACCGCATGTCCTCCTTCGGGGACTTTATTTCGCTGTCTGATGTGTGCGACGCGGACACGGCCAGAATCATAAAACGCGAGGTGTCTGACGGCGTCATCGCTCCGGGATATGAGCCGGAAGCCCTGGAAATCCTAAAGTCCAAGAAAAACGGTAACTACAATGTCATCCAGATCGATCCGGATTATGAGCCGAAGGCCCTGGAGCGCAAGCAGGTATTCGGCATCACCTTTGAGCAGGGGCACAACGACTGCAAAATCGATGAAAGCCTGCTCCAAAACATCGTCACCGAAAATAAAGGCCTGCCCGAGAGTGCGAAGCGCGATATGCTCCTTGCCCTCATCACGCTCAAATACACCCAGTCCAACTCCGTCTGCTATGTGAAAGACGGTCAAGCCATCGGCGTGGGCGCGGGCCAGCAAAGCCGCATCCACTGCACCCGACTTGCGGGACAGAAGGCGGACAACTGGTATCTCCGCCGCCATCCGAAGGTGCTTGCCCTCTCGTTCGTGGACGGCATCCGCCGTCCCGACCGCGACAACGCCATCGACGTCTACCTCTCTGACGAGTGCGACGATGTGCTCGCCGACGGCGCGTGGCAGCGCGTCTTTCAGGAGCGCCCCGAGGCGCTCACGGGCGAGGAAAAGCGCGCTTGGCTCGCGCAGCAGCGCGGCGTGACCGTCGGCTCGGACGCCTTTTTTCCCTTCGGCGACAATGTCGAGCGCGCGCGCAGGAGCGGCGCTTCCTACATCGTCGAGCCGGGCGGCTCGATCCGCGACGACAATGTCATCGAGACGGCAAACAGATACGGCATCACTATGGCGTTCACGGGTATGCGCCTGTTCCATCATTAAGCAAGGAGGAATTTCTCCATGAAGCTCATGGTCATCGGCGGCGGCGGCCGCGAACACGCCATCATTAAAAAGCTGAAGGAAAACCCCACGGTCGAGAAAATTTACTGTCTGCCCGGCAACGGCGGCATCGCCGCCGACGCGGTCTGCGTCAGCGAGATCGGCGCGAAGGACATCCCCGCGCAGGTCGAATTTGCCAAGGTGCACGGCATTGATTATGCCGTCGTCGCGCCCGACGACCCCCTTGCCCTCGGCGCGGTGGACGCGCTGAGCGCGGCGGGCATCCCCTGCTTCGGCCCTGACAAAAAGGCCGCCGTCATCGAGGCGAGCAAGGTGTTTGCAAAGGACTTGATGCAAAAATACAACATCCCCACCGCAAAATACCGCGTCTTTACCGACGCGCCCTCCGCCTGTGCCTACATCGACGCCGAGGGTGCGCCCATCGTCGTCAAGGCGGACGGCCTCGCGCTCGGCAAGGGCGTCGTCGTCGCGCAGACAGTCGAGGAGGCGAAGGCGGCTGTGCGCGCGATGATCGAGGATAAGGCCTTCGGTCAAAGCGGCGCGCGCGTCGTCATCGAGGAATATATGGAGGGGCCCGAGGTCTCGGTGCTGAGCTTCACCGACGGCGAAGCGCTCGTGCCGATGGTCTCCTCCATGGACCACAAGCGTACGCTCGACGGCGACAAAGGCCCCAACACCGGCGGCATGGGCGCGGTCGCGCCGAACCCGTATTATACAAAGGAGCTTGCGGCGGAGTGCATGGAGAATATCTTCCTGCCGACGATCCGCGCGATGAAGGCGGAGGGGCGGACCTTCCGCGGCTGTCTCTACTTCGGGCTGATGCTCACGAAGAACGGCCCGAAGGTCGTGGAGTACAACTGCCGCTTCGGCGATCCCGAAACGCAGGTCGTGCTGCCGCTTTTGAAAAGCGACCTGCTCACCGTCATGCAGGCGACGACGAACGGTACGCTCGCGGACGCGAGCGTGGAATTTTCGACCGGTTCCGCCTGCTGCGTCGTGCTCGCGTCCGAGGGCTACCCCAAAAAGTATGAGAGCGGCTTTCCCATCACGATGAGCGAGGAGGCCGCCGCGCACTGCTATGTCGCGGGCGCGAAAAAGGACGGCGATACGCTCTTGACCGCGGGCGGGCGCGTGCTCGGCGTCACCGCCGTCGCCCCCACACTGAGGGCCGCCGTCGAGGACGCGTACCATCTGGCGGAGGGCGTAGCTTTTGCCAACAAATACTGCCGCGGCGACATCGGCAGCGCCGCGCTCGCGGCGCGGGAGGAGAGAGGATAAAATGGTATTTCGGACCTACGTGGAAAAGCGGCAAGGTCTCGCGCCCGAGTGCGAGGCGCTGCTGACGGACTGCCGCGATTTTCTCGGCGTGCAGGGCCTGCGCGCCGCGCGTATCTGGAATCGCTATGATGTAGAGGGGATCGAGGCCCCTCTCTTTGAAAATGCCTGCAGGAGCGTGTTCTCCGAGCCGCCGCTGGACCTTGTGTCCGACGCGGCGGACACGCAGGACGCCTGCGCGGTCTTTGCCGTCGAGCCCCTGCCCGGTCAGTTCGACCAGCGCGCGGACAGCGCGTCGCAGTGCATCCAGCTTCTAAGCCAAGGCGAGCGCCCGCGCATCCGCACGGCGAAGGTCTACGCGCTCTATGGGATGCTGACGGATGCCGATGTCGAGGCGGTCAAGCGTTATGTCATCAACCCCGTCGAAAGCCGCGAGGCGAGCCTTGCAAAGCCCGAAACGCTCGCCGAGGAACTTGCCGAGCCGAAGTGCGTTTCGTCCGTTGAGGGCTTCACCGTCATGGACGAGGCCGCGCTCTCTGCACTGCTCTCCTCTATGGGGCTTGCCATGGATATTGCCGACCTCAAGGCGCTGCAAGACTATTTCCGCGAGACCGAGCGCCGCGACCCCACCGTGACCGAGCTGCGCGTGGTCGACACCTACTGGTCCGACCACTGCCGCCACACGACCTTCTCCACGCATCTTGACGAGATCACGATCGACGATGACGCCGTCAAGGGCGCGTATGCGCGCTATCTTGCCGCGCGCGAGGAGGTCTACGGCGCGGAGAAGGCTGCCCAACGACCCCAGACGCTCATGGATATTGCGACCATCGGCACAAAGACGCTCAAGGTCCGCGGTCTGCTCCCCGAGCTCGACGAGAGCGAGGAGATCAACGCCTGCTCCATTCATGTGCCCGCCGTGGTGAACGGCAAGGAGCAGGACTGGCTTTTGATGTTCAAGAACGAGACGCACAACCATCCCACCGAGATCGAGCCCTTCGGCGGCGCGGCCACCTGCATCGGCGGGTGCATCCGCGACCCGCTCTCCGGCCGTGCCTATGTCCATCAGGCAATGCGTGTGACAGGCGGCGGTGACCCGAGGAAGGCGCTTGCCGAAACGCTTTCAGGCAAGCTCCCGCAGCGTAAGCTCGCGCAGACCGCCGCGGCGGGCTACTCCTCCTACGGCAACCAGATCGGCCTTGCCACCGGTCATGTCGCGGAGCTGTACCACGAGGGCTATGTCGCCAAGCGCCTTGAGTGCGGCGCAGTCGTCGCCGCCGCGCCCGCGAGCATTGTCGTGCGCGAGCGTCCCGCGCCGGGTGATGTGGTCATCCTGCTCGGCGGGCGCACGGGGCGCGACGGCATCGGCGGCGCGACCGGCTCCTCCAAGAGCCACGATATGAAATCGCTTTCCACGATGGCGAGCGAGGTGCAAAAGGGCAATGCGCCCGAGGAGCGCAAGATCCAGCGTCTGTTCCGCGACGGCGCGGTCACGCGCCTCATCAAGCGCTGCAACGACTTCGGCGCGGGCGGCGTGTCCGTCGCGGTCGGCGAGCTGGCGGACGGACTCATCATCGACCTCGACGCCGTGCGCAAGAAGTACGAGGGCCTCGACGGCACGGAACTTGCGATCTCCGAATCGCAGGAGCGCATGGCGGTTGTCGTCGCACCGGAGAACGAGGCGAAATTCATCGCCGCTGCCGCGGCGGAAAACTTAGAGGCCTACCGCGTGGCGGTCGTGACCGAAAACCCCCGCATGGTCATGCGCTGGCGCGGACAGACGATCGCCGACCTCTCCCGCGCCTTCCTCGACACCAACGGCGCGACGAAGCACGCCTCCGTCGCCGTCCCCGCGAGGGAATGTGGCGCTCCCGCCGCAGCTCAAACGCTGCGCGGCATGGCGGGCAGCCTCAAGAGCGCGTCCCGCCGCGGCCTTGTCGAGCGCTTCGACTCCACCGTCGGCGCGGGGACGCTCCTCATGCCCTTTGGCGGCAGGACGCAGCGCAGCCCCGCGCAGGCGATGGCGGCGCTCCTGCCCGTCCTCCCCGGCGAGAAGACCGCGCAGGGCAGCGTGATGGCCTGGGGCTGCGACCCCGACGCGCTGAGCGCCGACCCCTATCGCGGTGCGCACGACGCGGTCTATACCTCGGTCGCCAAGCTCGTCGCCGCAGGCGCAGACTATCATAAGGCATATCTTTCCCTGCAAGAATTTTTTGAAAAGCTCCGCAATGAGCCCGCGCGTTGGGGCAAGCCCTTCGCGGCGCTGCTCGGCGCGCTGGACGCGCAGTTGGAGCTGAGCGCCGCCGCCATCGGCGGCAAGGACTCCATGTCCGGCAGCTTTCTTGACCGCGATGTGCCGCCGACGCTCATCTCCTTCGCCATCGCGCCGCTGCTCGAAAGCGAGCTGCTGACGACCGACCTGAAGGCGGTGGGCCACGGCGTCTACCTCTTCGCAGGCAAAACGCCCGAGCAGCAGACCGCCGCGTGGGAGCGTTTCACCGCGCTTGCGCGCGCGGGCAAGGTCGTGAGTACGTGGGCGGTCGAAAACGGCCTTGCCGAGGCGGTGATGAAGATGTCCTTCGGCAACGAGATCGGCTTCGCCGCGGAAAATACGGTGCTTGACTGGTTCGCCCCCATGCCAGGCGCGATTGTCGCCGAGCTGAGCGATGAAGTCTCCGACGCCGTGCGCATCGGCGTCACCACAGCGGAAAAGGCCATTGCCCTCGGCGCGGACAGTGCCTCCATCGAAGAGCTTGCCGCGCTGAACGACGCCGTGCTCGAAGCCGTCTACCCGACAAAGACGCGGGACAGCGGCACGGTCGAGAGCTTTTCCCATGAAACGAAGACGCGCGTCGCCCCCGCCGTCAAGCAGGTGCGTCCGAAGGCGCTCATCCCCGTTTTCCCCGGCACGAACTGCGAGTACGACACGCAGCGCGCGCTTTCGGAGGCAGGCGCGGACGCCGAGCAATTCATCGTCCGCAACCTCACGAGCGCCGATGTCGCAGACAGCGTCGAGCGCTTTGCCGCTGCCGTCAGGACCGCACAGATGATCGTCATTCCCGGCGGCTTCTCCGGCGGCGACGAGCCGGACGGCAGCGCCAAGCTCATCACCGCGTTTTTTCGCAACGCCGCCGTCCGCGAGCAGGTGACGGCGCTGCTCGAGCAGCACGACGGCTTGATGCTCGGCATCTGCAACGGCTTCCAGGCGCTCATCAAGCTCGGCCTCGTGCCCTACGGAAGGATCATGGATACCGACGAGTCCTTCCCGACACTCACCTACAATGTCATCGGCCGCCACCAGTCCAAGCTCGTGCGCACGCGCGTGTGCTCGACGCGATCTCCGTGGCTTGCGGGAACAGAGGTGGGAGATATTTACACCGTTCCCATTTCGCACGGCGAGGGGCGTTTTCTCGCCTCGCAGGAGCTGATCGAACAGCTTGCTGCAAACGGCCAGATTGCCACGCAGTATGCAGGCCTTGACGGATATGCTACAATGGATACTGCCTTCAATCCCAACGGCTCCGTCTGCGCCATCGAGGGCATCACCTCCCCCGACGGGCGGGTGCTTGGCAAAATGGGGCACAGCGAGCGCATCGGCCCCGCGCTTTACCGAAACGTGCCGGGGACTTACGATATGCACCTGTTCGCCTCGGCGGTGCGTTACTTCAAAAAATAGGAGGGTAAGTCATGGCCTATTACTATCCCGATCCGTCTCATACCTTCAGCGAGTACCTGCTCGTACCGGGCTACACCTCGGAGGAGTGCGTGCCCGACCGCGTTTCGCTCAAAACGCCGCTGGTCAAATACCGCAAGGGGCAGGAGGACTGCCCCATCAGCCTGAATATCCCGATGGTCTCGGCGATCATGCAGTCGGTGTCGAACGACACGCTCGCCGTCGCGCTTGCCAAGGAGGGCGGGCTTTCGTTCATCTTCGGCTCGCAGTCCATCGAAAGCGAGGCGGAGATGGTGCGCCGCGTGAAGAGCAGCAAGGCGGGCTTCGTCGTCAGCGCCTCGAATCTCACGCCTGAGCACACGCTGGCCGATGTGCTCGCGCTCAAGGAGAAAAACGGCTTCTCCACCGTCGCCATCACTGAGGACGCCATGCCCAACGGGAAACTCCTCGGCATCGTCACGAGCCGTGACTACCGCGTCAGCCGCATGAGCACAGACCTCAAGGTGCGCGATTTTATGACGCCGCGCGAAAAGCTCATCACTGCTCCCTCCTCCACCACGCTCAAGAAGGCCAACGACATCATTTGGGAGCACAAGCTCAACGCCCTGCCCATTGTGGATGAGAACGACTGCCTGCGCTACTTCGTTTTCCGCAAGGACTACGCCGAGCACAAGGAGCACCCCCTCGCCCTCCAGGACGCGCAGAAGCGCTATCTGGTCGGCGCGGGCATCAACTCCCGCGACTACCACAAGCGCATCCCCGCGCTCGTTGAGGCGGGCGCGGATATTCTCTGCATTGACTCGTCCGAGGGCTACTCTGTCTGGCAGAAGAAGGTCATTGACTTCGTGCGTGAGAACTACGGCAATACCGTGAAGATCGGCGCGGGCAATGTGGTCGACCGCGACGGCTTCCGCTTCCTCGCCGAGTGCGGCGCAGACTTTGTCAAGATCGGCATCGGCGGCGGTTCCATCTGCATCACGCGCGAGACCAAGGGCATCGGCCGCGGTCAGGCGACCTCTCTCATCGAGGTCTCCGCCGCGCGCGACGAATATTTCCGCGAAACGGGCGTCTATGTTCCCATCTGCTCCGACGGCGGCATCGTCCACGACTATCACATGACGCTCGCCCTCGCCATGGGCGCGGACTTTCTGATGCTCGGCCGCTACTTCGCCCGCTTTGACGAATCGCCCACGAATAAGCTCCTTGTCAACGGCGTGTATGTCAAGGAATACTGGGGCGAGGGCTCGAACCGCGCGCGCAACTGGCAGCGCTACGACCTCGGCGGCAAGACGGGTCTTGCCTTTGAGGAGGGCGTGGATTCCTATGTCACCTACGCAGGCTCTTTGCAGGATAATGTCGCGCGTAGCCTTTATAAGGTCAAATCCACCATGTGCAACTGCGGCGTGACCACGATCCCCGATCTTCAGAAGAACGCGAAGCTCACGCTCGTCTCCGCCACCAGCATCGTCGAGGGCGGCTATCACGATGTGATGCTCCGCTCCACCGGCAAGGGGAATGACTGAGCAGGGGCGCGCCAATTGACAACGCAAAGCGCATCCAGCTTATCGCTTATTGGGCGTAGATTTTCAGAAATTCGCGGATCTGCGCCGCGTTCAGCTTTTTTCGCAGGGTCGTCCCCCTCCCCCCGCCGCCCGCGCGGGGCGGCGGACGCGACAGGGCAAAAAAACGGCGGCTCGAAAGCCGCTGCACATAACGCTTATCAAAAACAACGATGACCCTTGGCCGATCTCCTGCGTTTCACGGCCAAGGGTCATCCATGGTTCTTAATATCTAACATCATTGACTACCTCTCTTTCTGCGGAGTCACGGCATACAAGATCTTTCCTGTGCTGGGGTGCTCTCTGCTATGCAATGCACCGTTGCGCGGTTCTCACGATGCGGGGAACATTGGAGTGTTTTTCTCAGATCCCTTGCAGCCGTCTTCCCCGTGCCGCCATGGCTCGGGGGTATCCTCACTGTACATTGGTCTCACCCTTTCTTTTTGTACTTAAAGGATAGCATCTTTTTGTGGGGACTGCAATTCGCAAAACAGCAGAAAAAAGCAGCGAATAACTGTTTAAACCAATGAAATTCCGCACGATCCCGAATTTTCGCTTGACCGATTTATCGCTTTATCATATAATAGTATTGTTGGGGCACGGAGCCTTTGTTCTCCGCGCACGGACGCCATCCCTCCATCAGCGTGTCGTTCTCCATGATAAAGGGCCGGGCGGTGTCCTGCCCCCACGAGATGTCATACTTGCCCATGAGATAATCGCTCAGCGCCGTTCGGTCAGTAAAGCGCAGCAGTCGGTAAGGCTCCTGGGACGCCACCTTTTCGATGAAATAGAGCGTCCCGTCCTCCGCGCACAGCAGCACGCCCACATGCCCGACAAACAGCAGAGATCCCTCCTCGGTCGGCTTATCATGGAAGAATACCGTGATGAGGCGTATCCTCTCGCTGTTGCGGAAGCTCACGCCGCGTTTTCTCCACTGCGCCTGCACGGTCCGCACATGGCGCCCAACCTCCGTGCTGTCCTCCGCTTTCATGGAGGCATACAGCGCGCGGAAATCGTTCAGACTGCTCCCGCCCAGTGCCTTCGGATCGGCCTTCAGCGTTTCCTCGTCCACGAACAGCACATCCTCGCCCGCGTCGAAGTCGGTGTCCTCCCCAAAAGAGAGGAACTCCCCGAACAGGCTCATGGCGGTGATGCGGCAGTTATACCCCGGAAAGGCTCTGTTCTTCTCTGTCCACAGATCCTGCATCTCATACGGGTCGTACTTTGTCTCCGTTATCCCCGCTGTTTCAAAGCCTTGCGTGAGCCACTCCGCGCTCACGCTGTCGTTGAAGCGGTTCACGCGACTGAAAAAGTCCTCCATGCGCTCCTCCGACACCCCCGCGTCGGAGAGCAGCCTTTCCAAAAGCTGCCGCGACGCACTATCGTTCAGGTTCGTATATTCGACCGTGTCCGCCGCCGGACGCTGCTCGGCCGGGCCGTCCTTCCCGCCGCAGCCCGCGAGCGCGGAAACGATAAGCGCGACACAGAGCAGCAGCGCCGCGCCCCTCTGCTGTATTTTCATGGCTTCGATCCATCCTTTCTTTTTGCTGACAAGCATCAATGTGTTTAATCAAAGAAAACAGCCGGCACGGCGTGAGATCTTCCGGGAAGAGCAAAGCTGGAGAAAAGACGGGTGTGGTGTGTAAAGAACGCCTCCATACCATACAATAACCCTAAAGCTATTAAGGAGAGCGAATAC
>ERZ772875.3155-NODE-3155-length-10608-cov-7.055340_pt1 | contig 10608 bp, 8 predicted proteins | sample MGYA00580585_ERZ772875 | MGnify/ENA primary metagenome ERZ772875 (study PRJEB29015, sample SAMEA2737736) | human gut metagenome | biome: human gut; feature: human-associated habitat; material: faeces | place: China | collected 2012 ... | reverse complement strand
TATTTTTCTTTCCCTCAGGCATTTATAGTTCCTCCAGACATTTCAGGATGGGGGCATCGGCAAGGTTCTTTTTGCCTGCTGTCGGCACCAGCTCCCAGAATTTTGCCCCGCCTTTTTCCGCTGCGGTGATCAGCCCCACCTGCTCTAAAGCGGCAACTGCCACCAGCGTTTTGCCGGTCTGCTCCTCGCCCAGCTTTGCGCACAGGGGCTGCAGGTCCTCGGCGTGCCAGCGGCGGGACTGCAATTCCCGGTACACGGCAATGATATCCGTGCGGGCGGGGACGATCTGTTTTTTCTGTTCTTCGGTCAGGGGGGTGCCCCGGCGCAGTGCCTGCACCAGTGCAGCCTGCCGCGCCAGCTCTGCGCCCAGCCCTGCCGGGTGCAGGTCGATGATACGGCCGGAGAGCTGCGCCCCTCGGGCGGACTCGTAGACCGAAAGGTTCAGTGCCACGTCCACCACATCGCCCAGCGCGTAGGGCAGCTGCTCGGCGGGCATCCCGAACCAGACGGCGTACAGGCAGCTATTGCCCTGCCGCAGCCGCAGGCGGCTGTGCCGCCCTTCCGATACCGGGTATACGCCGTCCACCACGGCACTTTGCAGCAGGAACACCGGGGTGGGGTTCTCGGCTCCGTAGGGTGCCAACTGCTCCAGATGCCGCACGCTCTCCACCGTGATGCGGTCCAGATGGATGGTCACATCACAGGTAAGGGGCGGGGTGTGCAGCACCGGGCATTCCCGGGCAGCCCAGTCGTTCAGGCGGCGGCGCAGCTCGGGCAGATTTTCTTCCCGGACGGAAAGTCCCGCCGCCATGGCGTGGCCGCCGTAGCGCACCAGAAGGTCGGCACAGGAGCCGATGCAGGCGTGCAGGTTAAAGCCCTGCACGCTGCGTCCGCTGCCCTTGCCCTCGCCGTGCTCGTCAATGGTGACCACGATGACCGGGCGTCCGGTGCGCTCCACCAGCCGGGAAGCCACGATGCCAATGACGCCGGGATGCCAGTCCCGTCCCCACAGCAGCATGATGCGGTCATCCAGACGCTCGGGCTGCTGTTCCAGCAATTCCTCGGCAGCTTTGAAGATCTGCTGCTCAGTCTCCTGCCGGTGGGCGTTGATCTCGTTCAGCTTGTGCGCCAGTTCCTCGGCCCTGTCCGGGTCCTCACAGAGCACCAGCTGCAAGGCGGTGACGGCGTTATCCATGCGGCCTGCCGCGTTGATGCGGGGTGCGATGGCGTAGCTGATATTCTCGGCGGTGATGGGCTTGCCCGCAAGGCCGACTTCCTCTAAAAGTGCCCCAAAGCCGGGGCGGTCGGTCTGTTGCAGCTGCCGCAGCCCGGCCTTGACAAGGGTGCGGTTCTCCCCCACCAGCGGCATCACGTCTGCCACAGTGCCCACGGCGGCAAGGTCGCCGCAGTAATCCAGCATTTCCTCCGGCGGGCAGCCGTCCAGCGCAGCGCAGAGCTTGAAGGCTACGCCCGCGCCGCACAGACCCTTGAAAGGGCTGTGGTCGTCCTCTCGGCGGGGGTCCACCACGGCCACGGCCTTGGGCAAAGTCTCCGGCGGCAGATGGTGGTCGGTGATGATCAGGTCCATACCCAGTGAAGCCGCAAAGTCGGCTTCCTCCACGGCAGAAATGCCGTTATCTACGGTCACGATGAGGGTGCAGCCCTTGTTATGCATGGACTGAATGGCGTTTTTGGACAGGCCGTAGCCGTCCCCTTCGCGGCTGGGCAGCATACACTTGACGGACGCGCCCATGCCCTTGAGGTGCTGGTACAGCAGGGCGGTGGCGGTCACGCCGTCCACATCGTAGTCGCCGAAAACCGCGATGGTCTCGCCGTTGTCAATGGCCTGCCAGATGCGCTGACAAGCGGCGTCCATGTCGGTCAGCAGGGCGGGGTCGGAAAGTTCTTCCTCCCCTGCCAGCAAGGTCAGCGCTTCGGCGGGGTCGGTGATGCCCCGGGCGGCAAGGATACCCGCCAGCAGGGCGTTTTCCTTCTGCTGCGCAGCCAGCACGGCCTTATATTTTTCGTCTGACCACGGCGCTTCGTCCATGGCCTGCTCTTCCAGCTGTGCCGCCGCTTGTTCGGCAATGGCGGCGGTCAGTTCCCGCACAGCGGCGCGGTCCAGCGGTTTTTGTTCCCAAGCACGGTAGGTCATTCAAATTCCCTCCCGGTCAGGCCATCGTTGGCCAGCATTCCCTGCAAAGCGGCGATCTCGGAAGAAATGTCCATGGCTACGTCCGAAAGCAGATTGTTGTACAGGTTCTCATACGCCTGATTCAAGGTGTGCAGGATACCCGCGATATCCCGGCGGATGGTCTCGGCGTTTTCGCCCTGCTGCCCCTGCACATCGTTATAGGTGTGCAGCAGCTTGAGGGTGGTGGGAATATAATATTCCGCAAAACGGCGGGTCTTGGGCTGGCTTTCCGGGTGTGCCTCCAGCCAGTCGCAGATGGCGGTAGTGGTCTTGTGCATGGCCGCCAGCTCTTCCCGCGCCTGCGCGTCCTGCATGAGCTGCTGCTCTTTTTCCAGCACGGCAGCAAAGCGGCGGGCGGTATCGAGATTGAGCAGAGCATCGCCGGTTTCTTCCTTTTCCGGCTGCGGCTGCGCGGCGGCTGCGGCGGCTTTCTCCTTGGCAGCGCGGTAGTCCTCTGCCGTCAGGTAGAGCGTTTCAGTCTCATCGTCCAGCCATGCGTTCAGCCAGCCCTTATGGATGTAGCCGCGCAGCTTTTTCAGCGCCTTTTTCTTGGTCTGGTGGGTCAGGTCTGCCAGCATCTCCACCGCCAGCCCCTTCTGCGCGTTCAGCTTTTCGGCTGCATCTGCCAACGCCCCCAACTTTTTGGAGGCCGACAGCCGGGAGGCACCAGCGGAGATCATCACACCAAAACCACATGCCAGCAAGGTAAAGATGCCGCCGCAGAATTCCAGGGCTGTCATAGCCGCTTCGGTAAGCAGCTCGCCGCCCACAACGTACTGGGCAATGTCCTGCACCCAGATGGGGGTAGCCGCCGCAGCCACGCCAAGGCAGCTGATTCCAGCGATGCCAAAGGTGGCCGCAAAGGTGATGCCCACCGCCAGCAAAGTGCAGCCTGCGCTATGGCGTTTTTTTGCGCTGATACGGATGCTTTCCACCGGGGTCGGCTCCGGCTTTGCAAAGATCTGCCGGAACCAGCCGGGCATCCCGGCGGGGTCGGCATCCGCAGCACCTTCGCGGAAAGGCTGCTTTGCATCCCCGTAGGGATAACCTCTGCGCCCCTGCCGGAAGGCCTTTGCGGCCTCTCCGATACCGTAGTTGGCTGCATGGACAGCGGCTTTGCCCACATCCCACGCCCGGTCACCGATGTCCATGCCCCTGCCCTCAAAGCCGTGGGCAAAGGCATCGGTCATGGTGTCGCCAAAGGCGCGCAGCTGGTCTTCCAGCTCCTGCTGTACCTGTCGGCCTTCGTTATTATTTCGGTTATCGTTTTCACGATCGTACATCAAAATTTTCTCACCCTTCTGCCGGTGCATACCGGCTGATGATGGCGCGGGCCACCCGCAGACCATCCACGGCGGCGCTCATAATGCCGCCCGCATATCCCGCACCCTCGCCGCAGGGGTAAAGCCCTGCCAGCTGGGTGCACACAAAGTCCTCTTCCCGCTTGAGCCGCACCGGGCTGCTGGTGCGGGTCTCAAGGCCGGTCAGGATGGCGTCCGGCGCAGTGTAGCCCGCGATCTTGCGCTCATAGGCGCGCAGACCCGCTCGCAGGGTATCCGCCAGCTCCCCGGGCAGCAGTGCGCCCAGATCTGCGGCAGTCACACCGCGGTCGTAGGTGGGCTGTACGCTGCCAATATGCAGCTGCCCGCGCCCTTCCAGAAAGCTTTGCACATTCTCTGCCGGGGCGGCGTAGGCTCCGGCGGCACGACCGGCGGCGTAGGCCTTTGCTTCCAGCTCCCGTTGGAAGGCAATGGCGCGGCGGGGGTCGTTGGCAAAGTCTGCCCCGCCTACACTGACCACCACCGCTGCATTGGCGTTTTTGCCGCTGCGGGCGTGGTAGCTCATGCCGTTGGTCACAACGCGCTCTTCCTCACTGGCCGAAGCCACTACCTGACCGCCGGGGCACATACAGAAGGTGTACACGCACCGGTCGCCGACGTGCTGGGAGAGCTGGTATTCGCCCCGGGGCAGCGCCGGATGCCCGGCAGCTTCATGGTACAGGCTTTTTTCGATCTCGCTTTGCAGGTGCTCGGCGCGGAAACCCACGCTGAAGGGCTTGCATTCCAGCATAAGGCCGCTGTCCATCAGCATGCTGAAGGTATCCCGTGCCGAGTGCCCCACCGCAAACACCAGTGTCTCGCAGGCAAAGCTGCCGTTTGTAGTAGTGATGCCCACCAGCTGACCGTTTTTGCGTTCCAGCCCGGTGAGCGCGGTATTGAAGTGCACCTCACCGCCCAGAGACTCGATCTCCTTGCGGATGGAGGTGATGACGCCGCGCAGCAGGTCGGTGCCCACATGGGGCTTCTGCTTCCATGCAATCTCTGCCGGGGCACCGTGCTGCAAAAACACCTCGGTGACAAAATCACACAGTTCATCCCCGATGCGGGTGGTCAGCTTGCCATCCGAGAAGGTGCCCGCGCCGCCCTCGCCGAACTGGATGTTGGCGTTGGGGTCCAGCTGACCGGTGGCGGAAAAGTGCTCCACCGCCTGCACACGGGCATCCAGCGCAGGGCCGCGCTCCAGCACGATGGGGCGGTAGCCCTGCCGTGCCAGCAGCAGGGCCGCAAACAGCCCCGCCGGGCCCAGTCCGCACACCACAGGGCGGTGCGCAAGCGGCTGCGTACCCGCGTGCAGGGTAAAGTCTGCCCGGCGGTGCAGGACAGCGTCCGGGCAGCGGGCTGCAAGGGCGGCCTCCTCCCCGGGCTGCTTGAGGGTGACCGCCACGGTATATACCAGTTTGGGCTGGCCGTGGCGGGCATCCACCGAAAGCTTTGCCACGCCGGTGTGCTCTACCTTGCTGCGGGGCACCCGCAGGGTGTGCAGCGCCTTTTCAAATGCCTGCGGCTCCCCTGCGGAGAGGGGCAGACGGATGTTGCGAACCAGAATCATTTGTTGTGTTTTCCTTTAAATTTAGTTGCTTTCAATGCGGCATTGCAGCACATAGCTGCCCAGTGCAAAAATCTTGCCGTTGGAGGGCACATACAGCCGGCAGGCAATGTTCTGTTGGCCGGTAGCCACGGCAAAGTCCTCGGCGTCGATCTCAATGACCACCTGCTCGGGGGTCAAAGTCTCCATAGCGCCCTTGGGGCCGCAGAGAATCACGTTCATCAGCCGCTCGGTCTCCACCGTCAGCTGATAGGTGGCGGGCAGATTGACCACCTGCACACAGCTGGAGGGCAGGTTCATGGTCTTGGTCTCCAGCCCGGAGCAGTCAAAGCTGACCGTGATGGTGGAGATATTGTCCAGCAGATAGATATCTGTCGGCAGCTCGATGGGCATCTCGTACACCTTGTTCAGACTGAATGTGGAAAGGTCGATGGTGCCGATGGACAAAGTGGACAGTGCATCGATCTTTTCTGCCGGGCCTGCCACCTTGAGCTGCTTGCAGCTGAGGGCATAGCTCAGCACCGAGTTATCGAACCCGCGCGGCGCGTTGATAAAATTCACCTTCACCGGCAGGGTCGCCGTCTTGTACACTTGCAGCGTCACGTCCACATTGCTTTCTTCCAGCGTGGTGTACTGGAACTTGACCTCTTTGCCGCCGCTGGTGTAGAAGCGCAGAGGGGTGTTCAGCGTGACCGACTCGGTCAGTTCGCTGCTGTAAGATGCCTCGGCGGTGCAGGTAGCCACCTTGCTCAGCTCGCTGCTGGGGCCGGACAGGGTGACGGTCTCCTTGGAGACCTCGGTGCTGTAAAGGATATAGCCATCCGCAATGCGCAGATAGTTGGTGGTAGCGGTAACGGGCAGGGTCTTTTCCTCCACCACGTCAAATACCACGTCCACCGTGTTGTCGCTGCCCTCCATGGTCACGGTCACGCCGTTGAGCAGGCCGTTTGCACCGCGCACCAGCAGCCGCAGAGTCTTTTCGCCGCTGTCGCGCACGCTGGACCAGTCCGGGTAGACCACAAAGTCCGACGCGCTGAGCCCGCCGATGGTGTAGCCATCGCCGGAGAGCTTCAGGTTCACGGTCTTGTCCTCGGCGCTGACGATGCTCAGGCCCCGGGAGGTATAGGCGGCGGAATCGTAGGTGTAATCCACCGGCACATTATAGATGGTGTTGGTGGTGCCGGGTTGAACGATGATGGTGACCACCATCCATGCAACGATGGCACCCAGCACAGACAGTGCCAGCCGGACGCGGCGGTCATCCAGAAGATTTTTCTTTTTGCGGACGGCAGGCTTTGCGCCATTCGTCTTGTTCGGCTGGTTGCTCATTGCTGCTCGTCCTCCCCCTTCTGGCTGATCCAGTTCCACAGCTTTTTCGCCTGCTCCACCCAACTGTCGGCGGTGTTCTTTTCCACCGTGGACTCCTTGGGGATCATCTCGTCGATGAGGCGGGTATACAGGCTCTGGCGGTCAAAATGACGGATCAGCACACCATTTTTGGCCATGGAGATGATGCCGGTCTCCTCACTGACCACGATGGCAATGGCATCGGAGTTTTCCGCAATGCCAAGGCAGGCGCGGTGGCGGGTGCCCATATCCTTGCCCAGATCCAGATTGTTGGAAAGGGGCAGCACGCAGCCCGCCGCCTTGATGCGGCCGTTTTCGATGATAGCGGCACCGTCATGCAGAGGTGTGCCCTCGTAAAAGATGGTGCCCAACACCTCCAGATTGACCGCGCTGTTCACCGGGGTGCCGGTGCGCACGATCTCGGAAAGGTTGGTGTGGCGCTCCAGCACGATGAGGGCGCCGGTCTTGGTCTCAGAGAAGCGCTCGGCTGCATCGCAGATGGCAATGATGGCGCTGCGCCATGCGCCCTTGAGACTGGGGTCGTTGTAGCGTCCCTTTACGTTGAACAGCTTGGAAGCCCATTGGTCGGTCTGACCCATGCGCTCCAGTGCGCGACGGATCTCGGGCTGGAACAGCACCACAAGGGTAAGCAGACCGACTTGCAGCAGCGAGTTGAGCAGCCATGTAACGGTGCGCATATTCAGGGTGTTGGCTACCAGATACACGACCATGACCAGCAGCGCACCCTTGGCCAGCTGCCCGGCGCGGGTGCGGTTGATGATGCCCAGCAGCTGGTAGATCAGGAACGCGATGATGATGATATCCAGCAGATCAACGATCTTGAAGGTCTGAAAATTGGCGATGATCGCATTCAGTGTCATGCGTGTGTGCCCCCTTACACAGCTTCGATCAGGGCGACGGCGTGGGCAGCAATGCCCAGTCCCTCGCCGGTAAAGCCCAGATGCTCCTCCGTGGTGGCCTTTACGCTTACCGCCTCTACCGGCAGGCCGAAAGCCGCCGCCAGATTGGCACGCATGGCCGGGATATGGGGTGCAAGCTTGGGGCGCTGGCACAGCAGAGTGGCATCGATGTTCTCAATGCGCCAGCCATGCTCCTTGAGGATCTGCGCCACGCGGCAGGCCAGCTTCAGGCTGTCGGCACCGGCGTACTCCGGGTCATTGTCCGGGAAATGCTGGCCGATATCCCCCAGCGCCGCAGCGCCCAGCACAGCATCCATCACCGCATGGGTCAGCACGTCTGCATCCGAATGCCCCAGCAGGCCTTTTTCAAAGGGGATCTCCACCCCGCCAAGGATCAGCTTGCGCTGCTCTACCAAACGATGTACATCATAGCCGTGTCCAATACGCATTTCCGTTTCCTTCCTCTGTGCCGGGCGGGGCAGATCCTCCCGGGTGGTGATCTTCAGGTTTGCATAGTCGCCCTGCGTCAGCTGCACCGGGCGTCCGGTCAGCTCAAACAGGCTGCAATCATCGGTAACAAGGCGGGCGCGGGTCTCGTCCAGTTCTTCCAGCGCCGCAAGGTACGCTGCACGGTCAAAGCACTGGGGGGTCTGCACCGCATACAGGGTGCTGCGGTCAGGGGTAGCGTGCACCGCGCAGTCCGGGGGCACGGTTTTGCCATCGCCCCGAGCAGCGGCCTTGATGGTATCCTTCACCGGCACCGCGGGGGCTGCCGCGCCACACCGGGCGGCAGCTTCCAGCGCCGCTGTAATGACCACTGCACTCACAAAGGGGCGGGCGGCATCGTGCACTGCCACCAGCTCTCCGTGCGCAGCCAGCACACCGTTTTTTGCACTCTCAGCGCGGGTAGCCCCGCCCACTACGATCTGCACAGGCTTTGGGCAATCCGCCGCCTGCTGCGCCACAAACTCCCGGTTTTTGCCCGCCACCAGCACAAGCTCGGTGATCTGCGGGCACTGAGCAAAGGCGCGGATGCTGCGGTGCAGCACCGTTTCGCCTCCCAGATCAAAGCTGAGCTTATCAAAACCCATGCGGGTCGAGCTGCCCGCCGCCACCAATACTGCTGATACAGTTTTTTCCATCTCTTCCACCTACCCTGCCGCTGTGCCGCGCTGCACGCCCACAGCTGCTTATAATAAACCATGTTTTATTATAGCGTATCACAGCGCAAACTTCAACCGATTTTACACAGCAAAAGTGCATCTGTGCTGCATAAAGTCCTGCGGTCTGTCCTGAAAGGGCAGTCACCCAGAGTGTGCGCTTTCGCCCTCTCAGGCGCGTCAGCGCCTGAGGGGGTATTAAGGGGTGGCAGGCGCTGACCCCTTCCGTCTGCTCACTACGTTCGCAGCCACCTTCCCCAAGGGGACGGCTTTGGGCGGTGATGGCAAACTTTCCGGCATTGCCAAAAGGCGCCCCCTTGGGGGAGCTGGCACGGCGCAAGCCGTGACTGAGGGGGTACTGCCGCAGGCTTCGACTAAGGGAATTGCGCAAAAAACACCCCCGCAGGCATAAACCTGCGGGGGTGTTATTATGCTAGTATGTTCCCTGCACCCCTAGGGGCACAGTCACGCAAGCATTGTCTGAGAGTTAAGCTTACTGGAAGTTGAACTTGCCCTCGTTGACAACGTTCTTAGCAGTGCCGAAGCCCAGGTTGTAGATAGCAGCCAGGTTGCCAGCAACGTTCAGGATGCTGTTCACAACGCCCAGAGCGCCGTAGCCGAACTTCTGAGCGCCAGTGGACTCACCGGTCACATTATCGGTGTAGTTGTCCTTCCAGATCTTGCTGAACTGGCCGCCGAAGCCGGTCAGGCCGTCGCCGGGGGTCCAGGTGCCGCTGAACACAGCGCCAACGGTGTTGTCCAGGAAGCCCTGAACGTACTTGTTACCAACGATGGTAATCAGGTTCTTGTGGAAGTTCTGCCACTGAGCAGCGCCCATAGCGGGTGCCAGGTAGTCAGCAACGCTACCACCCATAACGTAGGTCATCTCGTTCTCAGACACAGCAGAGAAATTTGCAGGCATCATCATAATGAATTACTCCCTTCAAAAATAGAAAAAATATTTTCGAACCGGTGTTTCCGGCTCAATCCTTATTAGGATGGCAATAATATACCACACTTTCCAGAAATGTTCAAGTACTTTTTTGAAAAAAGTGTAAAAACTGTGAAACATCGTCCCGGCTTTTGTAGCAAAACTGCACTGTTCATGCGGGTTTTTCTGGTGTGACAAGTTTTTTCGCAAATTTGTGAAAAATAGACTACCAGAACCATAAGGCGGTGCTTTGCAATGAAAACAGTTGTTTTTGTGGACGAATTGCTGCTGGTAAACTTTGCCGCAGCCGCCGCGCTGCTGCTGGGCGCGGGGCTTTTATGCGGGCGCAGCTGCACCGGGCTGCGGCTGTGCGCGGGCAGCGCGGCGGCTGCGGTCAGCACCCTTGTCCTGCTGGCCCCTCCGTGGCCCGCCCCGCTGGCGGTACTATATAAAATCGCCAGCTGCTGCGGGGTGGTGGCGGTGTGCTACGGCGTGTCCGGGGCGCGCAGCTTTGCCCGGCTGTGCGGATGGTATGCGGCGCTGAACGGCCTGCTGTGCGGCGCGGTGGTGCTGCCCGGGGTACAGGCCAACAACCTGAGCGTGCTTTTACCGGTGCGCCCGGGGCAGCTTTTGCTCTGCTGCGCCGGGGTGTACGGACTGTTGCGCGGGCTGCTGGCGGTGTTTGGCCGCCCGCAGCGGGGCTGCTTTGCCGCTGTGCTGCAAATTGCGGGGGCAACAGTGCCGGTACAGGCCTACCACGACACCGGCTTTACCCTGCAAGACCCCCTTGCTGGGCGGCGGGTGGTGCTGGTGCAGTATCCGCCGGTGCGCAGCCGGCTGCAGCGGGCCAGGGAATCCGCCATCCCTTCCAGGCGCCCGTTGGACGCGAGCACCGCCTCAGACTCGGGTTCGCAGCCTTTGACCAGGTTGCTGTAGGAGCGGCCGGCCGTCGCACCGAGCACCTCGACGTAATACGGATCGAGCTCATATACCGAACAGATGAGCTCCTCGGTCACATTGGGATCGCAGGTGCGCACCAGCAGGGTAATGCCCCGCTTGGTCAGGCCGTGCAGGGCACGGGCCATCCCCTCGTCCCCCACATAGCTGATGACGAACATCGCGGATAATTCGCCGCCGATGGAGAGATACACCAGCTTGCGCCCATCCTTG
>ERZ772875.3154-NODE-3154-length-10612-cov-24.895425_pt1 | contig 10612 bp, 7 predicted proteins | sample MGYA00580585_ERZ772875 | MGnify/ENA primary metagenome ERZ772875 (study PRJEB29015, sample SAMEA2737736) | human gut metagenome | biome: human gut; feature: human-associated habitat; material: faeces | place: China | collected 2012 ... | reverse complement strand
TTGCCAGCAAGAAATGGCTGATCGACCTGAAGGTAACGCCTTTCTTCAAGAAAATTCCGCTGAACGAGATCAAGCCCACTCACGTGCGCCAATGGCAGAACTCCCTGACCAGCTACCGGGATGAAAACGGCAAGCCTTACGCCCAGACCTATCTCAAGTGCATCAACAACCAGCTCACGGCGATTTTCAACTACGCAGTCAAATACTATGGGCTGAAAGAAAATCCCTGCCACAAGGCGGGGAGCATGGGCAAGAAGAAAGCCGATGAAATGCTGTTCTGGACAAAGGACGAGTTCCAGACATTTATCGAGAGCATGAAAGACCGTCCCGCCAGCTACACGGTATTCATGACCATGTACTACACGGGGATTCGGGAGGGAGAGCTGCTGGCACTCACACCGTCGGACATCGACTTCGAGAAGAAGACCCTGACGGTGAACAAGAGCTATCAGCGCCTCGGCAAAGAGGATATTATCACCACTCCGAAAACACCGAAAAGCATCCGTACTATCCCTATTCCCGACGGCCTTTGCAACTGTTTGCAGGAGTATATGTCCCATTGCTACGGGCTGCAAAAGGACGACAGGCTCTTTCCCTACACCAAGAGCTTTCTGTACCACGAAATGGAGTACGGTTGCAAGGCTTCGGGCGTGAAGCGGATACGGGTGCATGACATTCGACACAGCCACGCCAGCCTGCTGGTGGAGATGGGCTTCTCACCGCTGCTGATTGCGGAGCGGCTCGGACATGAGAAGGTACAGACCACGATGGACACGTACAGTCACCTGTACCCCAACAAGCAGGTGGAGGTAGCCAGACAGCTTGACGGCATTATGCCGTGAGCCTCTGGCTACAAAAATCGCTGCAAATGTAGCCAATTTGTAGCCGCTAAAAAAGAAAAATCCTGAAAAACGCTGTATTACCAACGCTTTTCAGGATTCGGGAAACACTAAATATTTATTCCCACTCCACGGTGGCGGGGGGCTTGGAGGTGATGTCGTAGCAGATGCGGTTAATATGCTTGACCTCGCCCACGATGCGGCCGGAGACCTTGTCCAGCAGTTCATAGGGCAGGCGCGACCATGTAGCGGTCATAAAGTCCTGCGACTGCACCGCCCGCAGCGCCAGCGTATAGTCGTAGGTGCGCTCATCGCCCATAACGCCCACGCTGCGCAGGTCGGTGAGCACGGCGAAGAACTGACTGGTGGTGCGGTCAAGGCCCGCCAGCTTCATCTCCTCCCGGAAGATGGCGTCGGCATCCCGCAGGATGGACAGCTTTTCCTCGGTGATCTCGCCGATGACGCGGATGGCAAGACCGGGGCCGGGGAAGGGCTGACGCCATACCAGCTCATCGGGCAGGCCCAGCTCGGTGCCCAGCTGGCGCACCTCGTCCTTGAACAGGCGGCGCAGCGGCTCCACGATCTCCTTGAAGTCCACGCAGTCAGGCAGACCGCCCACGTTGTGGTGGCTCTTGATGACAGCGGACTCGCCGCCCAGACCGGATTCCACCACGTCGGGGTAGATGGTGCCCTGGGCCAGGAAGTCCACGGCGCCGATCTTTTTGGCCTCCTCCTCAAAGACGCGGATGAACTCCTCGCCGATGATCTTGCGCTTGCGCTCGGGATCGGTGACGCCGGCCAGCTTTCCGAGGAAGCGAGGCCCGGCGTTGACGCGGCGGACATCCACATGGAACTGATGCTTCATGACCTGCTCCACCTGATCGCCCTCGTCCTTGCGCAGCAGGCCGTGATCCACGAAGATGCAGGTCAGCTGGTTGCCCACGGCCCGCTGGAGCAGGGCGGCGGCCACGGAGCTGTCCACACCGCCGGAGAGAGCCAGCAGCACGCGGCCGCTGCCGATCTGACGGCGGCACTCGGCCACGGTATCCTCCAGATAGGAGGCCATGGACCACTCGGGACGGAAGCCGCAGATGCGGTACAGGAAGTTCTGCAGGATCTCCTTGCCGTACTGGGTGTGCAGCACCTCGGGGTGGAACTGTACACCGTACAGGTTCTTTTCAGCGCAGCAGACGGCGGCATGCAGGCAGCCGTCGGTATGGGCGATGGCCGCGAAGCCGGGGGCCAGCTGCTCCACCTCTACGCCGTGACTCATCCAGCACACGGATGTCTCAGGTACGCCCTCGAACAGAGGGGAGGCGTCATGGGTCAGCTGGATCTTGCCGTACTCCCGAGTCTCCGCCTTCCGGCACTGACCACCCAGCAGGTGCATCATCAGCTGCTGGCCGTAGCAGATGCCCAGCACGGGGACGCCCAGTTCAAACAGGGCCTTGTCCACCATGGGAGCATTGGGCTCGAACACGGTGGCGGGGCCGCCGGTGAAGATCAGCGCGTCGGGAGCGAAAGCGCACACCTCGTCCATGGAGATGCGGTAGGACTTGATCTCGCAGTAGACGCCGCACTCGCGGACGCGGCGGGCTACCAGCAGGTTATACTGGCCCCCGAAATCCAGCACAAGGACTTTCTTCATGTCAGGTACCCTCCCGGAAGCGGATGTGGTGCTCATCGGCCTCGTCGATAATGGCCAGAGAGTGGATGGGGTAGCCCTCCCGGCGGAGACTGTCGCCGCCGTCCTGGAAGCCCTTCTCCACGGCGACACCGATGCCCGCCAGCGTGGCGCCGGCCTTGTTCACGATGTCGATGAGGCCGCGCATGGCGTAGCCCTTGGCCATGAAGTCGTCGATGATGAGTACCCGGTCACTGGAATGGATCCAGTCCTGCGACACCAGCAGCGTCACTTTCTTTTTATAGGTATAGGAAAAAATATCGCTCTGGTACAGGCCGCCCTCGATATTGTCGCTCTTGGCCTTCTTGGCGAAGACCATGGGGACACCATATCTCTCGGCGCAGATCGTGGCCAGAGCGATACCGCTGGCCTCGGCGGTCAGCACCATTGTGATATTCTTTACATCAAAATACTTGGCAAATTCGTCCGCAATAGCGCCCATCAGAGCCGTATCCACCCGGTGATTGAGAAAACCGTCCACCTTGATGATGTTCCCGGGGAGAACACGCCCCTCCCGCTGGATGCGATCCTTCAGCTGCTGCATGATCACCACTTCCTCTCAAAAAGTATCAGTACTATACTGCCCGATTTTTCGGGGAAAAGCAACAGGGAAAAATGCAGAATATCCCGGTGCTTTTTGCCCATTTTTGTGGGTTTTACCGGAGGAAAAGCCGGGCTTATTTCTTCGATAAGCTCTGCTTGACGAAAGCGGCGAAGCGCTCCGCCGCGGCGGTCTGGGGTACGTCCCGCAGCATGCACATATCCACGGAGCGGGGCGGGATCTGGAACGAGGTCTTGAGCTGGCGCAGACGGCCGCTCTCCAGATCGCGCGTGACGAACTCCTCCGTGACGCCGGCTACGCCGAAGCCAATGGCCGCCAGATCCACCAGCAGGCTGCGGGCGCCCAGCTCGATCTCCGGGTTCAGCTTCAGGCCGTTCTGGAGGAAGAAGCGCTCCAGATACAGGCGGCTGGAGGCCTTGCGCTCCAGCAGGATCAGGGGGAAGGCGGACATCTCCTCCAGCGAGTAGACGTGGTCGAAGTCGCAGGGATACCCGGCGCCAGCCACGAAGATGGAGTGGGTGGGGAAGCAGGGATACGTCTCCAGCGAGGTCAGATCGGTGGGGGTGCTGGCAAAGGCAATGTCCACCTTGCCGGAGCGCAGCAGGCCCAGCACCTTGTGGCTGCGGCCGGAGATGATCTGGATGTGGATGGCGGGATGCTCCCGGTGGAAGCTGTCCAGATAGGGCAGCAGAAACTGGCTGGTAACGGTGTCGCTGGCGCCGATAATGAGCTGGCCCATCTGCAGCTCGCGGGTCTGGGACAGCTTGGCCTCGCCCGTCTCCAGCAGGCCCATGGCGCTGCGGACGTACTCGTAGAGCATCCGGCCCTCCGCTGTCAGCGTCACGCCCCGGGAGTTCCGGGAGAACAGACGGGTCTGCAGGTCGTTTTCCAGCTGCTTGATGGACTGGCTTACCGCCGACTGGGAGATATACAGCGCCTGCGCCGCAGCGGTGATGTTGCCCACCTCGGCCACTTCCTTGAATACTCGATACGATTCCAGCTTGACAGACATACCACGGCCTCCTATTAGAAAAACATGATACAATGCAATGTGCTATCTGCTATGATTATACCAAGAAACAGGGAGAATGCAAGGGCAAATTTACGTTGCCGCCCGCGGTTTGGCGCTTGCATAAGCGGTATGGATGTGGTAGAATAAAACGGTTGGAACAAAGGAAAGGGAGAACGTGCATGAGAAAGCTGAAAGAGATCTGGCTGGGTCTGGACATCATCAACCGCATCATCCTGATATCGGGTATTCTGGCGTGCATCTGGTTCGTGGTCAAGGGACACGGACTGTACGGCGCGGCGCTGGTGGTGCTGATGGGTATGCTGATGGTCAGCCGGAAGAATAACCGGGAGAAGCGGCTGAGCCGCCTGTATGGCGGGTTCCATTTCCACATGCCGGACGGCGAGATCGTGCCCGTCTCCTTCGATCAGGTGAAGTCGGAGTATGTCCACGGCCAGCAGAGCAAGTACGCCGGACGCAAGGTGACGCTGCGCTTCCCGTGGTGGCATCTGGATCTGGATGGCCACGGCGATACCGGCTTTGGCCTGCTGATCCACTTCGACGGAAACGATGAGGCCATGGCGGAGGCCAAGACCCTGCGCCCCGGCGACTTCGTGTCCGTCACCGGCGAGATCGTGCCCGCCGGCAAGGCGTATTTCTACATCGGCAACGTCACCGAGCTGCGCCGCTCATCGGAAAAGGAAGGTTTCCCCGGCGGGGAATCATAATATTGTGGCAAATGACAAAGGAGTGTTTACTATGAGTTTCATGATCGAGACTTCCGCCCGTCACATCCATCTGACGCAGGAGACGGTGGAGAAGCTGTTCGGCAAGGGCTATGAGCTGACCATCCGCAAGCCCCTGTCCTATCCCGGCCAGTACGCCTGCAACGAGCGCCTGACCATCGTGGGCCCCAAGAAGGAGATGGCCAACGTGTCCATCCTCGGGCCCGTCCGCAAGGCCGATCAGGTGGAGGTCTCCGCCACCGACGCCCGCACACTGGGTATCGACGCGCCTGTCCGTGAGAGCGGCGACGTCAAGGGCTCCGGCGCCTGTAAGCTGATCGGGCCTGCCGGCGAGGTGGAGCTGAGCGAGGGCGTCATCGTGGCCAAGCGCCACCTGCACATCCTGGAGAAGGACGCCGCCGAGCTGGGCGTCAAGGATAAGGACATCATCCGCGTGGCCTGCGGCGGCGAGGGCCGCAAGCTGATCTTCGACGATGTGGTCGTCCGCGTCAACAAGGACGGCGCTACCACCATGCACATCGACACCGATGAGGCACAGGCGGCGGGCAACCCCACCAGCGGCGAGATCTTCCGGTAAAACAGACTGAAAAAGCGTCCCGGCCGCCAGGCCGGGGCGCTTTCTGCGTACAGGCGCTTTTCGCGGGAAAGGCCCGCTCCCCTCGGGAGCGGGCCTTTTGCATATGCGTCAGATCTTCATGCAGACATCCCATGCGCCCCAGATGACATTGCGCAGGTTGCCCCACTTTTCGCAGGTACCCACACGGTGTACCTTCTTATCGTCCGGCGCGATGGGGGCCGGGACGAAGCCGATACCGTTGACCACGCTGTCGCAATCGATGCGCTGGGTCTGGCCGTCCTTGCCCTTGACCATGACGTAGCCGTCGCCGATCTCGGTAATGGTGGCGTTCAGGTAGATGGGCACCTTCTTGAACGCCAGCATCTCACGGAGGAAGGAGGCGTTGGCCAGACAGGTGCCGGGAGTGGCGATCAGGTCGTTGGCGTACTCCACGATGATGGGGTGACGGCCCTGCAGCACCATCTCATACGCGGCCTCGCAGGAGGACTGGCCGCCGCCGAAGAACACGATGCGGTCGCCGGCATCCACCTGATTGAGCAGAAGCTGGGTGAAGTTGATGGTCTTGTTGAAGCCCTTCACCGGCAGGGTCTTGGGGGCGGAGCCGGTGCAGACGATGATCTCGTCGAACTCCCGGCGCAGGGTGGCGGGAGCGTTGATCTCCATGTGGAAGCGGACTTCGATATCGTTCTTCTTCAGCTCCCGCTCGTACCAGCGCAGCAGGGCCTTGTCGGCCTCCTTGAAGCTCATGGCGGAGGCGGTGATGTACAGGCCGCCCAGCTCGCCGGACTTCTCGAAGATGACGGGGGTGTGGCCCCGCTGCTTCAGCACCAGCGCACACTCCATGCCGCCGATGCCGCCGCCGATGATGGCCACCTTCTTGGGCTTCCTCGTGGGCACGATCTTGTACTTGTTGTGCTGCATGGTGGAGGGGGTCAGCGCGCAGCGGGCCAGATGCAGGGAGTCGTCCATGGGCTGCATGTTGGGCGTACCCTCGGACTTGTTGAAGCTGAAGCAGGCGTTATGACAGTTGATGCAGGGCTTGATGTCCTCCACCCGATCCTCCAGGATCTTGTTGACCCATTCGGGATCCACCAGATTCTGGCGGGCGATACCCACGGCGTCCAGACGGCCGGCAGCGATCTCCTCGGCGGCCTTGGCGGGATCCATCTTACCGGCGCAGACCACGGGCTTGGTGGTGAAGTTCTTGATGTGCTCCACCTCCGGCAGATTGCAGTTCTCCGGCATATAGACCGGCGGATGCGCCCAGTACCATGCGTCGTAGGTGCCGTTGTCGCAGTCGAACATGTCGTAGCCCGCGTCCTCCAGGTACTTGATGGCGCGCTCGGACTCGGCCATGTCGCGGCCGAACTCGGTGAACTCCTCACCGGGGACGGCGCCCTGTCCGAAGCCCTTGGTCTTGGACACCACGGAGTAGCGCAGCGCCACAGGGAAGTCCTTGCCGCACACGGCCTTGATGGCCTGCACGATCTCCACGGCGAAGCGGTAGCGGTTCTCGAAGGAGCCGCCGTATTCATCGGTGCGGTAGTTCATGTTGGCCAGCGTGAACTGATCCAACAGATAGCCCTCGTGTACCGCGTGGATCTCCACGCCGTCCACACCGGCATCCTGCAGCAGCTTGGCGGTCTTGGCAAAGGCGTCCACCATCTCGTGGATCTCCTCCACGGTCAGGGGGCGGGACTTGCACTCCGGATACCAGCGGTTGGGCGTGGCGGAGGCAGAGGCGGTGATGTAGTCCACGTTCAGGAACGGCTTGCCCACGGCGCCGAAGGGCTTGTTCTGCAGCATCTTGACCATGATGTCATTGATGGCCATGGAGCGGCCCATGCCGGCGGACAGCTGGACGAACAGCTTGGAGCCGGTCTTGTGGAACTCCGGCAGCCACTCCGCCAGATCCTTGAACATCTTTTTGTTCTGATAGAGCCAGCGGCCGCCCATGGTGTCGCGGACGCACTGCATGCCCGGCAGCACAAGACCCACGTTGTTCTGGGCGCGGTTCAGGATGTGGTAGGCGGCCTCCTTGTCGAAGTGACAGGGCTCCAGCCAGCCGAACAGGGATGTGCCGCCCATGGAGGGCTGCACGATGCGGTTCTTGATCTCCACGTTGCCGATCTTCCAGGGGGTAAACAGCGCGCTGTATTTCTCGTTCATTCGGTGTTCCTCCTTATATTTTCAGCATACTGCCGGTTTTTTTCCCTGCTATTATACAGGAGTTTTGGAGAAACTACAACAACGAAAACAGGAAAACTGTCGGTTTTCCGGCAAAAATGCCGAATCCACCGAAAAAATATTTTTCCGGCGCGGGCAGGGAAGCACCTGTCGAAAGGACAGAATATTGCCGCTGTACATCTTGCTTTTTCGTGGAAAACTGCTATAATGAAACCAAATATGTGCCGAACAGGCGCAAGGAAGGGGAAGATCAAGTTGAAAAAGAGACTGCTATCCATTTTGCTGGCGGCGGTGATGGTGCTGACCATGCTGCCGCTGGGGCTGGTGGACACGGCGTGGGCGGCTACCGTTGTTGACAGCGGCAGTTGTGGCAAAAACGGCGATAACGTAACGTGGAAGCTGACCTCGGATGGTACGCTGACCATCAGCGGCACGGGGGATATGGCGGACTTTGAGTTGTTGGACACTAAGAGATGGTGGTTGGGCACTAATACACCGTGGTGTGGCATAAGGCAGTCCATTGAGCGAATCAAAATAGATAATGGTGTTACAAGTATTGGTATTGGCGCATTTTTTGATTGCTTCAACCTGAATGAGATATGTTTTGGAGAAAATTTGGAGGAGATACGCGGCAATGCGTTCTATGATTGCATAGCTTTGGCAAAAGTGGCAATTCCTGATAGCGTTACCAGTATTGGCGACCTTGCGTTCTGCGCCTGCGGTTTGACTGAGGTGACGATCCCTGGCAATGTTGCTTCCATGGGGCAAGGTGTATTCGCTTCTTGTAAAAATCTGACAGATGTGGTGATTCAGTATGGAATTCGTAATATTCCGACGAGTACATTTTTTGGTTGCAGCAGCCTGACGAACGTGACAATCCCGGAGAGCGTGACCAGCATAGGTGATGATGCGTTTGGGAATTGTAAAAGTCTACTGCAGTTGACCATTCCACGCAGCGTAGAAGATATCGCTTCCCAGGTATTCAGTGGCTGTAATGCCTTTCTGAATGTAGATTCGGGGAATAGACATTATCGCAGTGTAGATGGCGCATTATACGACAAAAGCCAGACTATCTTGTATTATGCCGGAAGAATTTTGACCGGGAAATACAATGTTCCTGCCGGTGTTAAAATCGTGGGAGATTTTGCGTTTTCAGGCAAAGAATACCTAACTGAGGTGATCATTCCGGAGGACGTTACCCATATAGGCGGATATGCATTTTCGGAATGCTCTAATCTAAAAAACGTTGTGATCCCCAAAAGCGTCACCAAACTTCCGCACTGTGTATTTTATAGGTGCGGTCAATTGACCAGCGTGACTATTCCTAAGAGCATTGCATCAATCGGAAGGTATACATTTAACGGTTGTACATCCTTGACTGACGTCTATTATGCCGGCACAGCATCGGACTGGGCGAAGGTTACTATTGAGGACGGCAACGAGGATCTGACCAATGCCACGCTGCACTGCGCAAAGTCGGCTCCCACCGCGCCGGTGGTGAAGATCGGCAATTCCAGTACCAGCGGTAAGCCCATGCTGACATGGAACGCGGTGTACGGCGCAACGTCCTACCGCATCTACCGCTCCACGTCCAAGGGCTCCGGGTATAGCCTGCTGGGCACCGTGACCACCACCAGCTATACCAACACGGGCGCAAAGGCCGGTATGACCTACTATTACCGCGTGAAAGCCTGCAACGATGCCGGGTTGAGCCCCTACAGCAACATTGTCAGCGGGCAGGTCAAATCTGTGACGCCCAAGCCCGCCGCACCGGTGGTGAAGATCGGCAACTCCGCCACCAGCGGTAAACCGCAGTTGACGTGGAACGCCGTCAGCGGCGCGACCTCCTACAAGGTGTACCGCGCCACCAGTCAGAACGGGACGTACAGCCTGCTGGGCACGGTGACGGCTACGTCCTACACCAACACGGGTGCAAAGGCCGGTACGACCTACTGGTACAAGGTCAAGGCCGTCAACAGCGCCGGTGAGAGCGCGTACAGCAACATCGTCAGCGGACGGGCCACGGTGACGACCCTGACCATGGGACACTCCGCCACCAGCGGCAAGCCCCAGCTGACGTGGAAGGCTGTCAGCGGTGCGGCGTCCTACAGGGTGTACCGCGCCACCGCTAAGAACGGCGCGTACAGCGTCATCAACACCACCAAGGCCCTGACCTACACCAATGTCGGCGCGGCGCTGGGCACCACCTACTACTACAAGGTGGAGGCCCTGAACGCGGCGGGCAAGTCCATGGGCTTCAGCGCGGTTGTCGAGGGCAAGGTCGCTCCCGTGCTGGCGGTGGGCTATTCCTCCGTCAGCGGCAAGCCTCAGCTGACATGGAAGGCCGTTCCCGGCGCTACCGAGTATCAGGTGTACCGCTCCACCCAGCAGAACAGCGGGTACAGCAAGATCAACACCACGACTTCTACCAGCTACGTCAACACCGGCGCGAAAGCGGGTACGACGTACTACTACAGGATCGTGGCGGTGAAGGGCACGGCGGTCAGCGATTTCAGCAACATTGTCTCCGCACGACCCGGCAAGTAAATACAACGAACAAAGCCTCCGGCCTTGGCCGGAGGCTTTGTTCGTATGGAGGAACGCTTGTTATCTTCCCAACAGCTGCGGCAGGGCCTCCGCCGATTCCGGCAGCGACAGAAAGCCGGTGCCGATGCCCAGCTCTGCCGCCAGCGACATCTTGCGCCGCAGGGTGTCGGCATCGTCAAACAGGACAAAATGCGTCATGCCGCCCTCGCCGTAGGTGAAGTACCGGGCGCACAGCTCCGGCGAGAAGAACACGGGCCGCTGGCCCCGCAGCGCCGCCAGCTGCTGCGCGGACAGCGCCGCGCCGTCCCCGTAGGGGGCGGGGAGGGAGAAGTCCGCCCGGACGCAGGCCAGATCCAGCGCCAGCCGCCGCGCCCCGAAGCGGCGGCAGATCTCCTCCAGCCGCCGGCGCAGCGTCCCACCGGACAGAGCGGTGCTCACCACCACGTGGGCATCCGCCACGG
>ERZ772875.3151-NODE-3151-length-10625-cov-10.561589_pt1 | contig 10625 bp, 6 predicted proteins | sample MGYA00580585_ERZ772875 | MGnify/ENA primary metagenome ERZ772875 (study PRJEB29015, sample SAMEA2737736) | human gut metagenome | biome: human gut; feature: human-associated habitat; material: faeces | place: China | collected 2012 ... | reverse complement strand
ACTGGAGCAGCATGGACGACCGGCTGGAAAGCGTGGTGGAGAAGATGGACACGGCCGAGGGCCACCTGGCCCGCATCGCTGAGAACACGGGTGTAAGTGCCGGCCACCTGGGCGAGATAAAGGATGAGATAAAGAAAATGATACGTGACGGACTAAAAGTGAAATGACATGGCAGATATATTGGGCGGGCTGGTGTTGGTGAACGACACGGACATCTGGACGGAGTACGGCGTGTTCCTGGTGGAGGACCGGCGCGGTGGCATGGATAACCTCTCGGCGATCCTGACCCCGAGCAAGACGAAGAAGGAGACGGCCGTGGACATACGGGAGGAGGACGGGGAGAAATACAGCGCGGTCCTTACCCCGAGGAACGAGGCGCGTGACGTGACGCTGCACTTTGCCCTGTATAATAAGACAAAGGAGGGATGGCTGCGGAAATATTTCGCGTTCATCAATTTCCTGAAGAAAGGGAAGGACGGGTGGCTCGACATCGCGTTTCCCCAACTTGATCTGACATTGCGTGTGAGATACACGGACAGTCCGAAGTTCACCCCGCTGACCTATTTGTGGCAGGAAGGGGTCCACGCTGGGAAATTCAAGGTGAAGTTCCGCGAGCCGGTACCGATTATATAACCATTCAAAGACGATTCGAATATGCTTTTAACGATATACGATAAAGCCGGGGCCAAGCGTGCGGATGTGGCTGCAAGTGACAGTTCGACGCAGAGCAAGGAGGTGCAGGGCGACAACGTGCTGGCGCTCTCCTTCACGCATTATGCCCATATCCCTCTTGATGTAGGCGACTTCACGGACTACATGGGCGAGCGGTACTGGCTGACGGAGCGGTACACCCCGAAAGAGAAAAGCGGTAGCGAGTGGGAGTATAACCTGAAGCTGTACGGTATCGAGAGCCTGATCAGGCGTTTTCTTGTGCTGGAGACAACGGACGGCGACACCAATCCCCTGTTTACATTGACGGCCACGCCCCGTGACCATGTCGCGATGGTAGTGAAGGCCATCAACGACGGCATGGGTAACATTACCGACTGGAAGGTGGGGCAGGTGGATGGTACCGATCTTATCGTGATCGACTACGAAGGTATGTACTGCGACCAGGCTTTGAAGGAGATCGCCGGCAAGGTGGGAGGCAAGGCCGAGTGGTGGGTCGAGGGGCAGACGGTGAACGTGTGCCGTTGCGAACACGGCGAGGAGATCACGTTGGGATACGGCAAGGGGCTGACCTCCCTGGAGCGGGATACGAGCAATACGGCGAAGTTCTACACGCGCCTTTTTCCGATCGGGAGCAGCCGGAACATCGACGCCGAGAAGTACGGCAGCCCCCGTCTGATGCTCCCCGGAAAAAAGAAGTACGTGGAGGTGGGTGTGGACGAGTACGGTATCTATGACCACTACGAACAGGCCGCCTTCAGCGATATCTATCCCCGGCGGGTGGGCACGGTAAGCAGTGTCCGCAGTGAGGAGGTGACGGACGAGGAGGGCAAGGCCTTTACCGTCTATTACTTCAAGGACGGCGGGATGGATTTCGATCCTAACGATTATGAGTTGGCCGGTGAGACGAAACGCGTCTCCTTCCAAAGCGGTGACCTTTCCGGGCTGGGAGAGGGGGACGACCATTATTTCGAGGTGAATTTCGATAGCGCCACCCGTGAGTTTGAGATCATCACGATCTGGCCTTACGGTGATGATACGCAGCTTCCGGGCGGCAAGCTCGTCCCGAAGGCCGGGGACACCTATGTCCTTTGGAACATCCGGATGCCGGATAAGTATTACCGGCTGGCAGAGGAGGAATTTGCGACTGCGGTGGACGAATACAACAAGGACCACTGGCTGGATATCGCCGCTTACAAGGCTCCGACCGATCATGTGTGGATCGAGCAGCAGGAAGTCGATTTGTTTGTCGGCCGGCGTGTGCGTTTGGAGAGTGCCGAGTATTTCCCAAAGGACGGCTACCGCAGGAGCCGCATTACGAAGATCACCCGTAAGGTAAACCTTCCCGGGGAGATGGACCTGGAGATCAGCGACGCCCTGCAGGTATCGAAATTTGACAGGGTAAACGACAGTATAGGGGAATTGAAAAGCTATACGAAAGCCAAGGCCGAAAGTTCCGGGCTTCCCGATATTATCCGGAGCTTCGATAATACGCTGCCGACCGACAACAACCTTTTCTCGGCAAAAAGAAGCCAAAGGGAATTCCTGAGCAAACACCGTCGGGATACCGCGGCCGAGGTGATCGGTTTTCTGAAAGGGGCTTATTTTGGGGATTACAAAGCCAGTGAATCCGGAGGCAATGTTGACGGCGACGGGAACGCCGAGTTTCTGACGGCTGTTATCCGGGAATTGCTCCGCAGTACCCGTTTCGTGGACGGCATGTTCGGCGAGGGTTGGCAGCTATGGATAGATAAAATAACGGGGCTGAGTAATCTCACGATAGACAAGGCGACCATCCGGCAGACGTTGGTAGCCTTGGAACTGCTCATAGAAACGGTTCGCAGCGTAAGGGGGCAGCTGGTTGTATCCGCAGCCAACGGTAAGATCAAGACCGTGACCAGGGAGGGCAACAATTACCGTATCATCTTTGAGCAGGAGAACACGTTCGTGGCGCACGACCTGATGCGCTGTGCCGTTTTTACGGGGGCGGAGATTCGGGGTTACTGGGTGGAAGTGTCGGAAGGCGACACGGAAGGGATAACGGTACCCCAGAGGGAGTTTGGCGGGACGGAACCGAAGGCGGGTGACGAGTGTGTATTGATGGGTAACACGGAAAACCCGCTCCGGCAGAACCTGATCAGCATATCGGCCACCGAGGACGGCCAGCCACGTGTTGACATACTGGATGGCGTGATGGCGAAAAACTTCAACGGCTGTTTGCGCTGCCGGGTGGGTAATCTTGACGGTATCAAGGACAGCGCTTTCCCGGCGAATAGCCAACCACACGGGAACGGTCTCTATGGCGACAACGTATATTTGAAAGGTACGTTCGTCCTCATGACCGGCGAGGATATCCTGACGAAATTTGAAATTACGGAGGGTAAGATACAATCAGCCGTGGAGGGTCTGCGCGACGAGGTGAGGGAGGAGCAGAGCTTTTTCGATAACACCACGTTTACCGAGGGGATGAGTAAATGGATAAGCGGGTACAAGGCCGCGTTCCTGACTTTCGGCGGCAAGTGGATTCTTGCCGGTAACAAACTGTTAGCATCGAGCGAGAACGGCAACGTGGAGGTCGTAAAGACCGGCAAGGTTCCTTACGTCAGGATAACGAACAGCTACATCATGCAGAAGAACGGAGATTTCCGCACGATCCCCGATTTCAAGGAGTTGAACGGGGACGGGCTTCGCATTCCGGGCTATGTCTACCTGTCCTTCCATTACAAGGTGATCGAAGCCGGCCATCTTCGTATCGAGTTCGTGAACGGGAATAAGGCGGGATTCGAGAACTTCAATATGTTCGCTTACGACGGTGATTTGCCGGTCGGCGGGGAAAAGGTACTCAACCATTCTGGATTGTGGAACGGGACGGGTGACTTCAAGCTGTCGTTCACGGGTGTCATCCAAGTGTCCCTGTTGGTATTCTCGACAGACCGGACGGATGCCCTGGCATATAAGTACGCCACGTTCTTCGAGCAGTCGGACAAGATGATCAAGATCGCGGCGGCGAATTTCGACAAGGACGGTAACGTGCTGGAGGGGTCATCCATCATTACGACATCGAAGTACAACAGGCTCATATCCGAGCGTTTCAACGCTGACGGAAGCCTGAAGAACAAGTCCGGTCTGGTGACGACCGCTGATTTTTCCAAGCTGTTCGCCCAAGGGGTGAGCGACAACGGTCTTGTCAAGAGCGCGGATTTGAAGGTCTATGTCAAGCGTGACGAGTTCGGGGACCTTGTTTCCGGTGTCACCATCCGGGCCGACCAGATCGAGCTGGAGGGGCTTGTTACGGCGAACGGCTATTTCAAGGTCCTCACGGACGGGAGCATCGAGACCCGGAATGCGAACATCAGCGGTACTGTCAAGGCGAGCGGCGGTAAGATTGGCGGCTTTACCATCGATTCCGGCCGTCTGTATTGGAAGAGCCGCGATTATTTCGGAAACGATTCCCGGAGTTTGAAACTGGGAGTCTCGAGTTCCTCGACGGAGGGGATCGTGGACGTGGCCTTCAATGGCGCTACCAGTGGGCGGTTTGGCGTAAAATCAGTCGGGGCGACATCCGGTGGGGCCGCTATATACGCATCGATAGGCTCCTTAACCTACCCGGCCAGCGGTATGACCTATGCCGGGTTCTTTGTGGGGCCGGTAGATGTAAGGGATACCGGTAGCGGATTGACAAGTGATGTTTGTGCGTCGAAAGGGTTCCGGTACATCAAGAGCCGCAATTCCGACGGTACATACGTGTATAACGAGGGTGTGAACTGGGGGGATGGTGCCGCCCAGAATCCCGACCTTGACAAAATAAGACTTATCGTGAGGGGCGGCATCATAGTCGGCTATACAGGGGAATAAACATTTAAAACCAAAGAGATATGAAAGTTGACTTAAACAGGAAATTCAGGGGCTTTGACGGGAACGAGCTTGGCGGCGACAACATCGCCACCGCCGTAGCGGAGGCCCTGTTCAATTACGGAAAAGACAAACCGGTAGGCCGTGATGAGAAGTTCAAGGCTTACGTCCTGTGCCAGCGTATCATCCAGGGCGGTGGAATCCTGGAGATCACCACCGAGGAGGGTACGCTTATCAAGGAGGTATGTGGCGAGAGCCTGACGGCCGGCGGTTACGGCCAAGTTTATGAACTGATAGAGGGAGGGGTTTGATATGGCACTGACAGAATCGGATATCGCCCAGGTTTTGGAGGCGGTCAAGGCGGAATCGAAGAGTGTCGAATCCCTTGAGACGGTCGGCTCGCTGAGCGGGGTCAAATCCCTGCCGGGACAGAAAGGTGACAAACTGGTGAACGTCCCGATCACCTTATTGAGCAAGCCAGCCGATGACGCGGCGGCCCGGGCGATCAAGGCCGCTGAAAGGGTGGAGGGATTGGCTCCCGAAATGGAAGCGGCCACCCAGGAGACAAAAAAGGCCATTCAAACGGCGGGTGAATCGGCGGCAAAGGCGGAGGCGGCCGCGAAGAAGGCCGAGGATGCGATAGCCCAAGGCTACAAACATAAGGAGATGAGTGAGGAGGAGTTTGAGAGTCTCCCGGAAAAGGACGGCAAGACCATTTACCTGATTTACGAGGAGGAATAGGTATGATAAGTGTTGGAAACAAAGAGGTGACGGCCATCCGTGTAGGCGAACGGGTGGTGGCGACGGTCTATATAGGGGCCAGGCTGGTTTGGCAAGCCATCCGGAGCTGTTTCGGCGCGGGCTTTTGGCGCGGTGACAAACCCTGGAGCCGAACGGATGGCTGGAAACGGATGAAATAACTTTTAAAGAATAACGATATGGCGAAAAAAGTGTATGACGAGGACGGTCTGGATATGCAGAAGACCGATTGGTCCGGTGACGAGTCCACGGGCGGCCTGCCGGTGAGCGGCCGTTTGGTGGAGAACTACATCAAGAGTATAGACGACAAGGCTACCCCTACGGAGGAGCTGGCCGCCGGTGAGACGAAAGCCCCCACGAGCGGCGCGGTGTTCGCCTCGCTGGTGGGCACCGTGACGAACATTGACGTGACGGACAGCGAGGACGGCACGCAGTACGTGATGACGGTCACGCAGAAGGACGGTGAGGGCGGGGAAAGCGACAGAGAGGTGCGCTTTTCCAAATATAGCGACGATGACAAGGTGGTGGTGAACATAGACCTGTCCGATACTTCGGGCTCCGCGTTGCCCGCTTCCCAGTATTTGTCGTTGGGTACCGGTTTCGTGGTGAGATATGCCGTTGGCGTGGGCACGGCCGGTGGCGGCGAGGTGAGTGGCTACAGCGACCTGAAGGCCAAGGTGGTCGTGAAACGTGGCTCTACGGTCCTTTCGGAATTCCAGGATGCGGAGTTTGTCGGCGTTACGGCCGGTCAGAGCTATACTTTTGACGCGTCGCCTTACCTGAAGGATGCCACGACCTACACCGTGCAGGTGGAGGCGCAGGCCGGTTATGATGGCGGTACGCTGATGAAAACCGCTACCGCCAGGGTGACGATGGTGGCTATGGAACTAAGTACCACTTATTCGGTTGGGAACGGACTGGCTGACGGGGGATACCGGAACGACGTGAACATCCCATTTACAGCTAAGGGAACGAGTGGCGAGAAGAACATCTACTACCGTATCAACGGCGGGCAGCCCTATACGCTTGGCCTGTCAGCCGGTTCCGGTGTCCAGCAGAAGAACGTCACCGTTGCGCTGAGTGAAATGCGGGAGGGCATGAACGTGGTGGAAGCCTATGCGCTGCACGAGAACTCCGGCGTGGTGAGCGAGATACACTACCTGACCCTACTGAAAGCCGGGGAAGGTGTGACGGCCTATGCCGGCATGATGTTCAACCACCGGGCGGCAGGGTTCCAGCGTGACTGGAAGCACCCCGTACTGGAGGCAGAGCAGTTCACGGCGTGGAACTTCACGTATGCCGGCTATGACAGGGATGCGTACACGGCCCGTGTGAAAGTGACCAGCCGGGGCAGTGTGGTGAAGGAAGAGCTGCTGCAGCGCGGTGAGACCGGCAGCTACGGGCGTACGAACGTGAACGTGGAACCGCTGGATTACCGTGTGTCGTGCGGTGATGCCGTGCTTGAGGTGCAGGTGAACACCACATCGCACCCCGACATTGAAGCCACGCTGGCACCGGATGCCGTGTGCACGTTCGATGCCTTCGGGCGAAGCAACACGGAAAACAACCCGGAAAGCTGGGTGAGCGGGGACAAACGGATGGAATTCCGTGATGTGCTGTGGAGCGTGAACGAATACGGCGCAGGAAGCGGCTGGCACAAGGACCGCCTGCTGCTGGCCGGCGGTGCGGGCATGACACTGACGGCAGACGGCGGTTATCGCCCGTTCAATGAGGCGGACAAGCCCGAGGGTTTTGCCATCCGCGACGTGGGCATGACGTTGGAGATAGAATACAGCACGGCCAACGTGACTGACACCGACGCGGAGCTGATCACCTGTCTGGGCACCCTGCAAAACGGCAACCGTTACGGGCTGGTGGTGACCCCGGAGGAGGCGAAGTTCCTTACCGGCGTGGTGACGGAGGCGATGGATGCCGGTCAGGTCCTGCGCTATGAGGACTCGGTGGGTACGAAGTTTGAACCCGGTAAGAATATCCGTATCACTTACGTGTTCTACCCGGACGTGGAGACCAACGAGCAGCGGACGCTGATCGGCTTCTATGTGAACGGGGAGGAGTCGGCCGCCTCGAAGTGGCTGGACAAGGTGAACTTCGACATCCGGAGCCAGCTGGAGTTTAAATCGGAGGGGGCTGACCTGAACGTGAAGAGCGTGCGCATCTATAACAAGGCGCTGACCTCGGACGAGGTGCTTAACAACTACATCGTGGACCGCAACCATCTGGAGGATGCCGACGGGGAACCGGGCGTGCGCTCACTGGATGAGGACAACCGCGTGCTGAACGAGGGGGACACGGTGAGCATGGAGAAGCTGATGGGACTGATGAAGAAGCGGCGGAACTCGATCCTGGTACTGATAGGCACGGGCAGCGTGGGCAGCGAGGTGCCAAGCGAGAGCGACACGCTGAACGTGATGGACGCGCTGGCCCAGCTGAACAACAAGAAGGCCAACAAGCTGTGCCGGGAAGTTAGATTCTACAACGGTGAGAACCGGGCGCTGGACTGGATAGCCCGTGACATTTATCTGCGTATCCAGGGTACCAGTTCGGTGAACTATGCCCGCAAGAACCTGCGCTTCTACTTCCAGAAGACAGCCAGCGGTTACACGGCACGGATGAGCTATGGCGAGATAGACGGTAACGGGCAGCAGAGCAATCCGACAGCTACGGAGGGTAAGAAGAACCTGTTCCGACTGCGGGACAACTCGGTGGGGGCAAAACTCGCCTGTGCGAAGTGTGACTTTTCGGACTCCTCCATGACCACCAACACTGGTGGCGCGAAGTTCATTCATGACGGCATGAAGGAAATGGGCATCCTGACCCCGGCCCAGCAGTATGCCGCCGACCATGCGGATACGTGCAAGGAAGACATACGCTCGGCCATTGACGGCTTGCCCTGTGACCTGTTTGTGGCAAAGAGCGTGGATGAGGATCTGACCTACTACGGCCAGTACAACATGAACAACGAGAAGAGCGACAGCTACCCGATATTCGGCCAGGACAAGACCATCGGCAACGAGCAGTGGGGGACCGGCGATACGCTGAACTACCTGCAGGCGAACGGCGACCGGCCGAAGGAATACCTGCCCATCTGCATCGAGACGTTGAACAACTCGAACGACCTGTGCCTGTTCCGTTGGCTTCCGTCCACGGAGCCCGACCATACGGACTTCATGGATTTCAACTTTGACGGCGGTTTCGAGTTCAACCATCCGAAAGACGTGTTCTGGAACGATGGCGGAGGTGATGCCGAAGAAGAACCGAACATCAAGGAACACCTGGGCACCGGTGACAAGTACGACAAGATGTACAAGGCGCTTGACCGCATGATGAGTTTCCTCTATAAATGCGTGAAGGAAACGCCTGCCGGCAAGAATCTGGCCTATAACAAGGAGACGCACACCTTTGACGGGGTGGACTATGAGGATGACGGCAACAAGTTCCCGACGGCCAAATGGGCGAGCCCGACCTTCAAGGCGGAAGCCGGGAAGTATTTCAACCTTCCCAACCTGGCCGCCTACTACCTGTATGTACAATTCAACCTGGGTGTGGACCAGCTGGCGAAAAATATGCTGGTGCGGACATGGGACGGCGTGATGTGGTGGATAACCTATTACGACGGTGACTGCCAGCTGGGTTCGGACAACAAGTCGTTCCTGACCGGGAAGTATGACGACAACCGGCAGACGAAGCGAGACGGGGCCTATGTGATGCAGGGACACAACAGCTGGCTGTGGAACCTGATACTGGGCAATATGGGCAATCTGCTGGAGGAAGTGATGACCAGGGGTGTGAACGGCGGTACCAGCTTCATGAGTGCCTTCAGCATCCAGAAGGCCGTTGACCATTTCGACACCGAGCAGATGAAGAAGTGGTGCAGCCGGCTGTACAACAAATCAGGCATCTTCAAGTATGTGTATCCGTTCCTGAACGAGATGCCGGTGGGTGCGGACGGCGTGAAACAGACCTACCCGCAGATCTACGGTCTGAAGGGTTCGTTAAAGGCGCACCGGAACTACTTCATCCAGCGCAGGTATGACCTGAAGCAGGTGGAGTACGGTTATGTCTCTACGCTGGGCGCCCAGTTCTACCAGAGTACGGCATCGCTGGACAAGGCATACAAATTGAAGCCGATGCAGTACCGGCTGACCATCCCGTACCGTGTCGGCTTTGCAGCCGCTGCCCGCCTGAAATCCAATGGTTTCCTGGGCGCATTTCTGGGCGCGATCCTGCTGTACTCCAGCATCAACGGTGCCGAAGGTCTGGACTTCTTCGGCATCCCGGTGCAGGCTATCAGCTATAACAGCACCGTGTTCCCGGTCATTCTGGGCGTGCTGTTCATGAGCGTGGTCTACAAGTTCCTGCAAAAGCATATCCCGGTCTTTCTCAAGACCATCGTCGTCCCGCTGCTGACCATGCTGATCACGGTGCCTGTCACCCTGATCGTTCTCGGCCCCATCGGCAACACCGTGGGCACCTGGCTGGCAAACGGTGTTTACGCTCTGTACCAGGCAGTTCCCGCGCTGGCCGTCATGGTCATCGGCATCACCACCCCGCTGATGGTTTTCTTTGGCATGAACAACGCCACCTACCCTGTGGTCTTTGCCCTGATGGCAGCTGTCAACTCTGACCCGCTGATCTGCACTGGCATGGCTCCCGCAAACGTGGCCGTTGGTGGTGCCTGCTTGGCCGCATCCCTGCTGTCCAAGAATGTGGAAGAAAAGTCCGTCAGCGTCTCCGCCGGTATCACCGCTCTGTGCGGCATCACCGAGCCGGGCGTCTACGGTGTGCTGTTCCCCAAGACCTACCCGCTGATCGGCGCTATGATCGGTGGCGGCATCGGTGGTCTATTGGCCGGTATCCTGGGCATGACCCAGTACGTTATCTCCACGCCGGGCTTCATCAGCCTGCCTGCCTACATTGACCCCACCGGTTCCAGTTACAACCTTATCGTCTCGGTCATCGTGATGATTGTGGCTGTGGTCCTGGGATTCGTTGCAACCTACGCACTGGGCAAGCGCGCCGAAGCTAAGAAATAAGCCCCTGCAACAGAAAGAAAAGCAAGATCCCATCTGCAAAGGAAGAGCCGCTGCATCACACAAGAGAACGACGCGGCGGTTCTTCTTTTTTCGGCCCTCACAGGGAAGTGCTGTGGTGGGCCGGTACCGTAAAGTGTGGCCGACAAAGCAAATAAAAACACCTTCCATTGGAGCCGTTCTGCTCCAGTGGAGGGTGTTTTACATTATACGCTTTGTTTTTTCTTAGACTTGTTTGCCAGCTTGTCAACGATCCACGAGGCGAAGAAACCCAGTGCAAGGCCCAGCACAAGG